>Ga0070737_10002235_pt1 | contig 23977 bp, 25 predicted proteins | sample Coa_R1_10_FD_66438 | JGI IMG/M metagenome (GOLD analysis project Ga0070737, IMG submission 66438) | Surface soil microbial communities from Centralia Pennsylvania, which are recovering from an underground coalmine fire - Coalmine... | ecosystem: Environmental > Terrestrial > Soil > Unclassified...
TTCTCGTAGTCGTAGGTGAACTCCAGCTCGTCGCGCGGCCGGCCCGTGCGGCTCGTGGCCAGCGCGAGCCACTCATCCTTGTGGTCCAGGGAGTAGCGGATGGAGCGCGCCCAGGCGACCATGGTGCGCACCAGGAGATCGCGCTTGGTCTCGATGTCGCTTCCGCGCACCATGAGGCCCGTGCGGATGTACTTGGGGAGATACTCCGCGAAATAGAGCAGCACCTTGGTGTTGTCCGAGCGGCGTGCCTCGGGCACCCAGTCGATAGTGGAGGGGCCGGCATCGACTTTGCCCGCCAGCACGGCGCGGAACACGGCGGGCGACGAGCCGATGTTGACGTACTGTACGTCGCGGTCGTCGATGCCTTGTACGTCGAACAGGGCGACCATCAGTTGGTGCAGGAACGAGCCCGGGTCGGCGATGCCGACGGACTTGCCGACGAGCTCTTCGATCCGGTTGATCTCGCGGCGCGTGTAGAGCGCGAAGTTGAGGCCCGGCTTGGTGGCGCCGACGAACTTCAGATCCGCGCCGTTCGCCACGGCGAGCGGCATGGCGGCGAAGCCAGATTCCGCGATGTCCAGCTCGTTGGCCAGCAGCGCCTTCAACATCGGGCCGCCCGCCTGGAACTCGACGAACTCGATGTCGAGGCCCTCGTCGCGGAAGAAGCCGCGCTCTTGGCCCAGGTACTGGAAGATGTTCTCGCTGAGCCCCGCGATGACCCCCGCCCGTGCCCGCATGGGGGCCGGTGCGGGGACGGCGGTGGCACTGGTAGCCGGGCTGGCGCTGCGGGCGCCCTGGCTCCCCCCGCTGGTCGGGGAGCCGCATGCTGCCAGCCAGCCCGCGCCCGCCAGTCCCGCGAGCGCCAGGAAGCGGCGCCGCCCCACCGCGTCGCCCGCGCGCCAGGTCGCCTGTCGTCGTTGCTCCACCATGGGGTTACTCCTGTTCTCATCGCTGGGCGGCGATGGCGTGCCACGCGGTAGCCGTCTGCCGGCGGCTTCGCGGAGTTTGGCCGCAGTGTGCCAGCGGGCGGCGCAGCGGCGCAACCGTTGCCCGGCCCACGGGACGGCCCGGCGCTGGCGATCGCGTAACCGGCGCCGCAGCGCTTCCGCGCAAGGCCCAGGCCGTTGTCCGCTCCGCGTCAAGCCCCGCTGAACGCGCGTTATCGGGATCTGAACAGGAGCCCCATGCTCCCTTGAGTACAATGGAAGAACGTGGCCGGGGCCCAAGCGGGGATAGCCCCCGGGGGCTTCGCTGGGGCTTGATCCCGGGCCCCGCGGTGCCGGGAAAGGAGATATTCCGTGAGGCTCGGCTACTTCACCCTGGCCGACAACCCCGCCAGCTACGGGCCGCTGCGCCGCGACCCCAACCGCTTCCTGCTCGACCTGCTAGAGGAGGCGGTGCTCGCCGACGCGCTGGGCTTCAGCTCGGTGTGGCTGCCGGAGCACCACTTCGGCCTGTTCGGCTGCCTGCCCACCCCGGCCGTGTACCTCGCCCATCTCGCGGCGCGAACCACCCGGGTGCGCCTCGCGCCGGGCACCGTGGTGCTGCCGCTCAACCACCCGCTGCGCGTGGCCGAGGAGTACGCCTCGCTCGACCTGCTCAGCGGCGGGCGGGCGCTGCTCTCGGTCGGCCGCGGCTACGACCGCCGCGAGTACGCCGCGTTCGGCGTGCCGATCGGCGAGAGCCGCGAGCGGTTCGACGAGGGCGTAGCGCTACTCCGCAAGGCGCTCAGCGAGGAGGCGATCACCTGGCAGGGCCAATACTACCGCATCGACGAGCCGGTGACCGTGCTCCCGCGGCCGGTGCAGCGGCCGCACCCGCCGATCTACATCGCTTGCTGGAGTCGGCCCACCCTCGAGGTGGCGGCGCGCGGGGGCTATTACGGCATCTTCGCCCCGTTCGCGGCGGCGATGATGTTCGGGAGCCTGGCCGACTCGGTGGCCGAGTTCCGCGCCCTGGCCGCCGCGGCGGGCCACCCGCGCCCCCAGGTGATGTGCTCGTACTTTCTGGTGCTGGCCGACGACGCGGCGGCGGTGCGGCGCGGGAAGGAGCGGCTGCTGCGCTATCTGCTGGGGGCGGTGCCCGCCCTGCTCGATGAGCGCGTGCCGCCGCCGCCGCATATGGCGTACATGGTGGACGTGGTGAAGCAGCTGCGGGCGTTGCGCCCGGAGCAGCTGGGGGAGCGGAGCGTGATCGCCGGGGGGCCGGCGGAGTGCCTGGCAGCGCTGAAGCGGGTGGAGGCGGCGGGGATCGATGAGGTGATCCTGTACTTCCACTTCGGCGCGCTGGAGCATCGGGAGACGCTGCGGCTGATGGAGCGCGTGGCGCGCGACCTCCTGCCGCACTTCGAGGCGGCGCCTGCGGTCCCCGCTGCCACGCACTGACCGTGGGGCGCTTTGGCGCTGCCTGGGGGCGGGATTGCTCCTGGGGGGTGCCGCTGCTACACTGACGCGCAGCGCGCGGCGCCCGCTCCAGGTGAGGACGTCGGGGGCCACGCGCGCAGTGGGAGAGGCCATGACGAAGATCCCGCGCCTGACACGCCGCCGCTTCCTGCGCGCCGCCGGGCTGGCCGCCGGCAGCGCGTGGCTCGCCGGCTGCGCGCCCACCGGCGGCCCGGCGCCCCCGAGCAAACCGAGCGCAAGCCAACCGACGGCGGCTCCCACCACCTCCGCTGGCCCACGGGCAGCTGGCGGCGAGCGGCCACTCAAGATTGGCGTCGTGTTGCCGTACTCTGGCGTCTATGCGCTGCTCGGCGAGAGCATCACCAACGCCATGGAGCTGTACTTCGCCAGCGTGGGCAACACGGCGGGCGGCCGCCCGATCGTGCTGCTCAAAGAGGACGAGGGCACGCCCGACGACGCCTTGCGCAAGACGCGCAAGCTGGTCGAGCAGGATCAGGTGGATATCCTCACCGGGATGGTGAGCACGGCCAGTGCCTACGCCGTCCGTGACTATGTGCACGAGAACAAGGTACTGTTCATCTGCTCCAACGCGGGAGGCAACGATCTCACCCGCGGGCGCAAGAGCCCGTACATCTACCGCACCTCGTTCGCCAACGCGCAGCTCAACGCGCCGATGGGGGAGTTCGTCTACAAGAACATCGCGCGCCGCGTGTTCATCAGTGGCGCCGACTACGCGGCGGGGCGCGAGCAAGTCGGTGCGTTCCGCGAGACGTTCGCGGCCGCAGGCGGCGAGATCGTGGGCGAGGCCTGGCCGCCGTTTCCCAACAACGACTACGCGCCATACCTCACCCAGATCGCGCAGGCGCGCCCCGAGGCGAGCTACAGCTTCTACGCGGGCTCGGATGCGGTGAACTTCGTCAAGCAGTTCGCCGAGTTCGGGCTGAAGAGCACGATCCGGCTGTGTGGCGGCGGGGCGATGATCGATGAGGACACCCTCCCCGCGCAAGGGCAGGCGGCCCTGGGCGGCATCACCGGCATGCACTACACGCCGACGCTGGACACGCCGGAGAATCGTGCCTACGTCGACGCGTACCGTGCGAAGTACAACCGCGAGCCCGACTCGTACTCGGTGCAAGGGTACGACACCGCACGCTGGATCGTAGAGGCCGTGAACCAGCTCCAGGGCGACACGAGCGACAAACTCAAGCTGGGCGAGGCGCTGCTGGGGATCAAGTTCGTGAGCCCGCGCGGGCCGGTGGAGCTCGACCCGGAGACGCACAACATCGTGATGAACATCTACGCCCGCGAAGTGCGCGAGGTGAATGGCCGCCTGACCAACGTGGTGATCGCCACCTTCCCGCTGGTCCGCGACCGCGGCTAGGCATCCGTGCTCGCTGGAGGGCCTGGTTGCGCTGCCGCCCGCAACGGCGGGCCCTCTTTCAGGAAGGCGGCGCGCCCAGCTCGCCAGCGGCGTGCGAGGCCTGGGCCCTGTCGAGCAGCGCGCGCACCTTGGCGGGGCTCAGCGGCGTCTCGTCGGCCGCGATCCCGAGGGCGTCAGCCACCGCGTTGTTGATGCACGCCGGCACGGCGATAATGGCGTTCTCGCCCGCGCCCTTCAGCCCCAGCGGGTTCAGCGGCGAGGGCGTGCGCAGGTGCGCCAGCCGCACCGCCGGCACCTGGTCCGCCGTTGGGATCAGATAATCGAGGAAGGAGGCTGTCAGCAGCTGGCCGTTGGCGTCGTACACGACCTCCTCGAACAGCGCGTTGCCGATGCCGCCGGCGTAGCCGCCGTGGAGCTGGCCCTCCAGCACCAGCGGGTTGATGATGTTCCCGCAGTCGTGCACCATCGCATAGCGCAGCACGCGCACCGCGCCGCTGTCGGGATCGACCTCGACCACCGCCGCGTGCCCGCCGTTCGAGTAGGTCACCGCGCTGGGCGTGAAGTAGTGGGTCGCTTCCAGTCCGACGGGTACGCCCTCGGGGTGCGGGCGACCAGGGAAGGGACTCTGCGCGTAGGCCGCCAGCTCGCCCAGCGTCAGCCGGCGGTCGGGCGCGCCGCGCACGAACACCGCGCCGTCGGCCAGCACGAGATCGTCCACGCCGCACTCTAGCAGGCGCGCCGCCAGCGCCAGTGCCCGCGCCCGCACCTCGCGCGCCGCCAGCACAATGGCGTTGCCGGCGTTGACCGCCGTGCGGCTGGCGAACGTGCCGGTGCCGTAGGGGATGCCGTCGGTGTCGCCGGCCACGAGGGTCACGCGTTCCAGCGGCACGCCTAGCTCGTCGGCCGCGATCTGGGCGAGGGTGGTGAGGTGGCCCTGCCCCTGCGAGCAGGCGCCGGTAGCGACCACTACGTGGCCCGACGGCTCGACGCGTACGCGCGCCCCCTCGAAGGGGCCCATGCCGTTGTTCTCCACGGCGAACGCCAGGCCCAGCCCCAGGTAGCGGCCCGCGGCGCGCGCGCGGCGCTGCTCGGTGGCGAAGCCCGCGTAGTCGATCAGCTCCAGGAGCTTGTCCAGGCAGCCCGGGTAGTTGCCCGAGTCGTACACCAGGGGCTTGCCGTCGCGCCCGACGAGCCCCACGGCATAGGGGAACTCGTGGGGCTGGATGAAGTTGCGGCGGCGGATCTCCGCGCGGTCCAGCCCCAGCGCGCGCGCCGCCTCGTCGAGCAGCCGCTCGGTGACGAACACCGCCTGCGGGCGGCCCGCCCCGCGATAGGGGGCCAGCGGGCAGGTGCTGGTGTACGCCACCTCTACGTCGCACTGGAAGGCCGGCAGCTTGTACGGCCCCGGCAGCATGCTGGACGTAATGACGGGCACCACGATGCCCCAGGGCGTGAACGCCCCGGTGTCGGCCACGAAGCGGTCGCGCAGCCCCAGGATGCGCCCCTCGGCGTCGACCGCCAGCGCCGCGTGGTGCACCTGCCCGCGCTCCTGGATGCTGGCCAGCAGGTTCTCGCGCCGGTCCTCGAGCCACTTCACGGGGCGCCGCAGCCGCCAGGCGAGATAGGGGATCAGGAAGTCCTCGGGGTAGAACGGCTCTTTGACCCCGAACGCGCCGCCCACGTCCGGGGTCACGAGGCGGATGTCCTGCGGTGGGCGGTCGAGCAGGCTAGCCAGAATGTCGCGGATCATGTGCGGCGTCTGCGTGGCGTTCCACACCACCAGCCGGCCGAGCTCGTCGACCAGCGCCACCAGGCCGCGGCACTCGATGGGGATGCCCGCGCACTTGCCGATCACGAACTCGCGCTCGACTACCACCGCGGCGCGGGCGAACGCCGCCGCGAGGTCCCCGAAGCCCTGGCTGAAGCGGCCGGCGAGGTTGTCGGGCGCGCCCTGGTCGTCGTGCAGTATCGGTGCACCGGGCGCCAGCGCCGCCGTGGGATCGACCACGGCGGGCAGCGGCTCGTAGTCCACGGCGATGCGCTCCAGGGCGTCCTCGGCCAGGTAGCGATCGGTGGCCACCACCACCGCCACTGGCTCGCCGACGTAGTGCACCTTGTCGCGGGCCAGTGGGTACTGCGGGTAGTAGCGCAGCGCGGGGTGCGGGAAGCGGTTGGGCAGCGGCCGCCAGTACGGCCCGAGGTCGTGGGCGGTGAGCGCGGCGATCACCCCGGGCAGCGCGCGCGCTGCGGCGGCGTCGATGCGGCGGATGCGCGCGTGGGCATGCGGGCTGCGCAAGATGGCGGCGTGCAGGCACCCCGGCGGCTCGATGTCGCCGACGTAGCGTCCCTGGCCCGTCAGCAGGCGTGGATCCTCGCGGCGCCGCAGCGCCCGCCCCGTGTACGCTCCCATGCTCCGCCTCTCACTGTACTGCGCGTGTGCCCAGGCGCCTGTGCCCGGCTAGCCGCGCGGGCCGGCGAACAGCCGCGCGGCCGTGCCTCCCAGCACGCCCGCGATCTCCGTCGCTGGCCACGGCCGCCCCTGCACGGTGGCCAGAATGTCGTGCGGCGCGTCCAGCCGATGCGGCTCGTCGGTGCCGAACAGCAGGCGGCCCGGCCCGAACGTCGCCCGCGCGCACTCCAGCGCTGGCGCGTGCGTGCACACGGTGTCGTAGTAGCAGCGCGCGAGGTAGGTACTGGGCGGCCGCGGGCAGGTGGGGAAGCGGCGGTAGCCGGCGTCGAGCCGCGCGGCCAGCAGCGGCAGCGCGCCGCCGACGTGCGACCAGATCACGGGCACCTCGGGGCACTCCTCTAACACCCCGGCGAGGGTCAGGCGCGCGGCGGCGAGCGTCGTCTCGCCGGGAAAGCCCGCCAGCAGGACGCTGCCGGCGTCCTCGCGCGGGCCCTCGGGCGGAAAGCACGGATGCACCAGTACCGGCAACCGCCGAGCGTTCATCTCGCGCCAGAACGGCCGACACGGGGGCGCGTCCAGCGGCTGGCCGCCCACCGTGGTGGTCACGGCTACCCCGACCGCGCCGAGCGCCAGCGCGTGCTCCAGCTCGCGGGCCAGCGCAGGGTACTGCAGCACTGGCAGCGCGGCCAGGAACCGGAAGCGATCGCGCCGCGCGCGACACACCTCCGCTAGCCGCTCGTTGACTCGGCGGGCCAGCGTGGGCGCCGCGTCCCCAGCCCAGTTTACGTCCAGGGCCCCGTAGGACAAGACTTGCACAGCGATGCCCAGCCGGTCCATCAGCGCGAGGCGGTCGGCGGGGTCGTCGGCCCAGCGCGGGATGTGGCTGGCCACACTGCCGTGCCAGAGGACGAGCCGCGCACCGTCCGGGGCCCGGCCGAGCCGGAGGGCCGCGCAGTGGCGCGCCAGCTCGGCCAGCTCCTCTTCCCAGTACCAGTGGGCGTGGCAGTCGACGATCACGGGGCGTCGGTCCGCGCCACCGCGATGAGCGCCACGATGCGCGCCGGGGTGAGCGGCAGCTGCCGCACCCGCACGCCCAGCGGCGCCAGCGCATCGGCTACCGCGTTGGCCACCGCGCCGCCCGCGCCCGTGCAGCCGCCCTCGCCCGCGCCCTTCACCCCGAGCGGGCTCACTGGGCTGGGCGTGTCCTCGCGCTGCACGATCGTGGCCGCGGGCACCACGTCGCTGGTGGGCAGCAGGTAGTCCAGGAACGTGCCCGCTAGGAGCTGCCCATCGGCGCTGTACGCCAGCTCCTCGAACAGCGCCCCGCCGATGCCCTGGGCCAGCCCGCCCTGGAGCTGGCCCTCCACCAGCAGCGGGTTCACCGCGCGCCCGATGTCGTAGGCGATGACGTACTTGTCGAAACGGACGGCGCCCGTCTCGGGATCGACCTCCACGATGCAGGCGTGGACCCCACCCGGGTAGGCCATGTGCGCCGTCTCGAAGACGTGCTCGGCGTGCAGCGCCATGCCGTCGCGCGCCGCGGCCGCGGCCACCTCGGCGAGCGCCAGCGCCCGCGCCGGCGCGCCGCGCACCCGCACCGTGCCCTCGGCGAGGTCCAGGTCGGCGACCGCCACCTCCAGCGCGCGCGCGGCCACGGCTAGCACCCGCTCGCGGAGCTGCCGCGCGGCCGCGAACGCCGCGGCGCCGCCCACCACCGTCACGCGGCTGGCGAACGCGCCCGCGCCGCGCGCCACCTGGTCGGTGTCGCCGTAGACGACGTCGACCAACTCGGGCGGCACGCCGAGCCCGTCGGCCACGATCTGCGACATGACCGTGACCAGGCCCTGCCCGACCGAGGAGCCGCCGGTGCGCAGCCGCACGCGTCCCTCGGGGGTGAGCTCGACGCGCGCGTACTCCCACGGGCCGAGCCCCGACTTCTCGACGAACATGCCGATGCCCACCCCGCGCCAACGGCCCGCCACCCGCTCGGCCGCCTGCCGCGCCCGGAACCCGGCGTAGTCGATGGCCTGCAGGGCGGTGTCCAGCAGCGCGGGGTAGTCGCCCGAGTCGTACACGGTGTGCACCGCGAGGCCGCCGGTGCCCACGTCGTACGGCATTTCGGCCGGGGTGATCAGGTTGCGGCGGCGCAGCTCGGCGGGGTCCAGCGCCAGCCGCCGCGCCAGCTCGTCGAGCAGCACCTCGCGCACGAAGGTGCCCTCGTAGCGCCCGGGGCCGCGGTAGGTGCCGGTGGGCGTCTTGTTGGTGAGCACGCAGCGCACCTCGGCCAGGAAATGCGGGAGGCGGTACGGCCCGGGCAGCAGCGCCGAGCCGATCTCAGGCACCGTCGCGCCATGGGTGCGCACGTAGGCGCCGTGGTCGTTGTCGATCCGCGCGTGCAGCCCGAGCAGCGTGCCGTCGCGCCGCGCGGCCAGCCGCACCCACACCTCCTGCTCGCGCGAGTGGTTGATGGCTTGCAGGTGCTCGCGGCGGTCCTCGCTCCAGGCCACGGGCTGGCCGAGGGTGAGAGCTAGATAGGGGATGAGATAGTCCTCGGGGTAGAACTCGCCGCGGCCGCCGAAGCCGCCGCCCACGTCCAGCTCGACCAGGCGGATGCGCTCCTCGGGGAAGTCGAGCAGCGCCGCCAGCGTGCGGCGGTTGAAGTGCGGCACTTTCGCCGCGCCCCACACCGTCAGCCGCCCGCTGGCGCGGTCGTACTCGGCCAGCAGCCCACGGCACTCCAGCGGCACGCTGGCGTGGCGGTTGGTGTGGAAGCGGTCCTCGACGATGACCTCGGCCTCGGCGAAGGCGCGGGCGATATCGCCGACGCGCTGCTCGAAGGCGCACGCCACGTTGTGCCCCAGCGCCTCGTGCAGCACCGGCGCCCCTTCGGCGAGCGCTGCGGCAACCGACAGCACCGCCGGCAGCGGCTCGTAGTCGACCCCCACCTCCTCGGCGGCGTCCTCGGCCGCGTAGCGATCGGCGGCCACCACGACCGCCACGGGGTCGCCCACGTAGCGCACCTTGTCGCGCGCCAGCGGGTACTGGAGCGCGTCGGTCAGCCCCGGATAGGCGGTCAGGCGCAGGGGGATGGGCCGCAGGGAGGGGGGCAGGTCGGCGGCGGTGAGCACGTAGACGCCCGGGCGCGCCCGCGCGCGGCTGGCGTCGATGCGGCGGATGCGCGCGTGGGCATGGGGGCTGCGCACCAGCGTCGCGTGCAGGGCGTCGGGCCGGCGCAGGTCGGCGATGAAGCAGCCCGCGCCGCGCAGCAGCCGCGCGTCCTCCTTGCGGCGTAGCGCCGCGCCGATGTAGCGCGCCATACGGCTTCCGTCAGGCTCCAGGCGTCGGTGCGGTGGGGCGGTCCTCCCACTCGTCCTCGGGGATGAACGCCACCACGCGCGCGATCGACGACTCGCCCCCCACGAACTTCCACGGGAACACGCCGATCAGGCAGCGGCGGTTGAGCACCTGCTCCACGTCGCCGCCCAGGTTCTCGACGTGCAGGATGTGGTGCGGGAACGGCACGCGGTGCATCACGAACAGGTCCTCCTTGGGGAACACCTCGTGCACCTTCTTGCGTACCGTGTCCTCGAACTCCTCGACCAGGTCGCGGCGCATGCGGCGGATCGTGGTGTTCATGGGGTGGTCGGCCGAGCCACAGTCCACCGCCGTCCAGGCGAACTGCATCTCGACGAACCACTCGGCCAGCCGGCGGTCGCCGCCCGGGTGGCGCAGGAAGTAGCGCGGCTCGTCCTCGGCCTCGTAGCCCGGGTAGTACCGCTTGTAGCCCGTGTAGTAGATCAGGATGTCGCCCTTCTTCACGGGCACCTTGCTGGTGAGCATCTCCGGGGTGATGATGTCCCAGTCGCCCACGCAGTCGCTGATGTCGACGATCACCCCCTCGCCGAAGCAGCGGGCCAGGGGGAAGCTGGCGATGTCCGCCCCGCCCGGGATGCCGTGCATCTGGCCGTCGAGGTGCGTGCTCACGTGCAGGGGCGTCTCGATGTACTGCGCCAGGATGTCGTGGGAGGAGAAGCGCTGGATGGTGTACACCTTCACCGGCGGGTAGCCGGCCCAGCCCGGGGTGTGCACGCTGAACGGGTGCGAGAGATCGACGAGCCGGAAGCGGGGCAGCATGGAACCCTCCCGTGGCCGCGCGACCCGCGGCACCGTTGCCCGTTGCGGGGATATCATGGGCACCGCGCGGGGCGAAGTCAAGCCCGCGGGCGCCGCGCCCGCGCGCCAGGGATGACGCGTCATGCGAGCGACCAAAGTTTCCCGCGGCAGGCGTCGCACGGGGCGTAGCCACTACATCTGGCACTGGCGCACGCACTGGCCGGTGGTGCTCAACCTGCTGGTCGTCGTGCTGATCGAGTGGTGGATCAGCCGGACGCTCAACTACGGCCTCACGCCGTTCGCGCTGGTGCTCGACCGCCAGGCCGCCGAGCTCGCCTGGACGGGCCTGCTCAGCGCGCTGTTCGTCGCCGCGCTGGTCCAGTACCTGCTCGCCCGCACGCACCACCGGCCGGTGGTGACCTGGATCGCGATGGGCATCTTCACGCTCGGCGTACTGCTGGACGTGGTGGAGCTGGCGATGACCTTGGTCGATCCGGACATCAGCCCACGGCGGGTGTCGAGCCCCAACGGGCCGACCGTCACCGATATCGGCGTCGCCCTGTTGACGGACGGCGCCCTGATCTGGACCAGCAACCTCTTCCTGTTCACCCTGTGGTACTGGCTGCTAGATGGCGGGGGCCACGAGTGCCGTGCCGAGGGCACCTGGGAGCGGCGTGATTTCCTGTTCCCCCAGCAGCAGCTGGAGAAGCCGCTGCCCGACTATCCCGGCTGGCACCCGCGCTACCTGGACTACCTGTACCTGGCGTTCTGTACCAGCACGGCGCTGAGCCCGGCCGACACGCTCACCCTGTCCTGGCGGGCGAAGCTCCTGCAGATGCTGCAGGCGACGATGTCGCTGGTCCTGATCGCCCTGATCATCGCGCGGGCCATCAACCTCCTATCCAACGCCGCGGCCGGGCCATGATGCCCACGCGGTCCGGGCGCCGTTTCCGCGAGGGCGTGTACGCGGTAGTACGACGGATCCCGCCGGGGCGCGTGATGGCCTATGGGCAGATCGCGCTGGTGCTCGGCGCGCCGCGGGCGGCCCGCGCGGTGGGCGGCGCGCTGCACCTGCTGGCCGGCGAGTCGACCGACGTGCCGTGGTGGCGCGTGGTCAACGCGCGCGGCACCATCAGCACCCGCTGCCCCGCGCACAGCATGTGGGAGCAGGCCGCGCGCTTGCGCGCCGAGGGCGTGGCCGTGGACGCCACGCTACACCTCGACCTCGCGCGCTACCAGTGGTGGCCCGACCGCGCCGCGCTGCGCGCGCTGGGGCTGGCGCCCGAGCTCGTCGCCGCCCTCGAGGCCTACCTGCGGCGGCCGCACCGGGCGGCCCCACCGCCCGCGCCCATGGGGAGCGACTATACTGGAGGGCGCGCCGGCCGCCACGAGCATACGGGAGACGGGCCATGAGCCGCACGCACACGCTCGATGCCTCGCAGGTCCACTACGCCTGGGACAACGCGCTGCCGCCGCGGCTGGAGATCGAGCCGGGCGACGAGGTGGTGTTCCAGACACGCGACGCGGCCGACGGCTACTACACGCCACAGTCCACGGCCGAGGACGTGCGCCGCCGCGTGTTCCCGGGCCACCCGCTCACCGGGCCCGTCTGGATCAAAGGGGCGAAGCCCGGCCACGTGCTGGAGGTGGAGATCCGGGCCGTCGAGCCCGGGCCGTGGGGCTGGACGGCGATCATGCCCGGGCGGGGCTTGCTGCCCGACGACTTCCACGAGCCGTACCTGCACCAGTGGGACCTCACCCGCGGCGACGTGGCCCTGCTGCGGCCGGACATCGCCATTCCCATCGAGCCGTTCTGCGGCATTCTCGGCGTGGCGCTGGCCGCGCCCGGCCGCCACAGCACCATGCCGCCGCGCGAGAACGGCGGCAACATGGATGTCAAGCAGCTCACCGCGGGCACGACGCTGTACCTGCCCGTGCAGGTCGAGGGCGCGCTGTTCTCCTGCGGCGACGCGCACGCGGCGCAGGGCGACGGCGAGGTGTGCCTCACGGCCATCGAGACCACGGCCACGGTCGCCCTGCGCTTCCGCCTGCACGATACGTTCACCATCCGCGAGCCGCAGTTCCGCACGGCCGGCCCGCTGGGCGGGCGCCCCAACAGCGGCCCGTACTACGCCACCCCGGCGTTCCATACCGACCTGCTGGAGGCGGCCCGCAACGCCGTGCGCTACATGATCGACCACCTGGTGCGCACGCGGGGGCTGTCACGCGAGGAGGCGTTCGTGCTGTGCAGCGTGGCGGTGGACCTGCGCATCAGCGAGGTGGTCGACGCGCCGCACTGGATCGTAACGGCGTTCCTGCCGGAGAGCATCTTCCGGCGCTGACCCGGGCGGCGCTCACAGCGCGGGCGGCTCCCAGCGCTGGCCAAGCTGGGCATCGGGGTCGGCCAGGGTGGCCACCAGCCGCAGCGGGCCGCTGCCGGTGTTCGTGTAGCCATGGGGCACCCCGGGCGGCACGATCACCGTCATGTCGGCGCGGACAGGAAACGTCTCGGCGCCGACGGTCACCAGCGCCTCCCCCGCCAGGAAGGTAAGCACCTCCTCGACCGGGTGCGTGTGCAGGGGCACGACCTCGCCTGGGGCGTGGTTGGCGACCCACACCGAGAGCTGCTGCGCGCCGACCTCGCGGTTGACCACCATCGACAGCGAGGGCTGGCCCGAGGCCGAGCGGATCACTGGGCGGTCGCGGTGGTAGACGACGGGCACTTGAGCACCTCCCCGCGGGCGCGGCCGACGCTCAGCGCGCCGTGGGCCCGCCCTGGTCCGTATTCTAGCAGTAGCCGCACGCCAAGGAGCCCGCCGCATGCAACGCCTGTACCCGCCGCCCGCCGCACCACTCGCCCCGGAGGCCGTATACGCCGACCTCGTCTGGCCCAGCCCGCCGCCCGAGCGCCCGTTCGTGGCGCTCAACCTGATTGTCAGCGCCGACGGCCGGGCCGCCGTGGACGGGCGCACCGACCCCTTGGCGTCGCGGGTAGACCGGGCGCTGATGCGCGCGCTGCGGGCGCACGCCGACGCCGTGCTCCATGGAGCGGGCACCCTGCGCGCGGAGCGCTTCTCGCCCGGGGTGCCGGCGGAGCTAGCGGCGCGGCGGGCGGCGCGGGGGCTGGCGCCACAGCCGCTGGCGATCGTGGTCAGCGCCAGTGGGGAAGTCCCCGCCAGCGAGCGCTACTTCGGCGCCGAGCTACCCCAGCGCCTGATCGTGACCGGCGCGGCGGGAGCGACGCGCCTGCCCGCGGCGGTGCGCGCTCGCGCGGAGCTGCTCGTGACGGGCGAGGAGGCCGTGGATCTCCCCGCCGCGCTGCGGGCGCTGCGGGTGGAGCGCGGCGTGCGCTGGCTGCTGTGCGAGGGCGGCCCGCGGCTGGCGCACGCGCTCCTCGCTAGCGATGCCATCGACGAGCTGTTCCTCACGCTGGCGCCGCGGCTGGTGGCGGGCGACGGGCCAGCGCTGCTGGTAGGCCCGCCGCTGCGCCCGCCGCGGCCGCTGGCGCTGCTGACCGTCCACGAGCGCGCTGGCGAGCTGTTCCTGCGCTACCGTGTCGGGGGGGGCTCGGGCTGAGCGCGCCGTGGGCCGGTGCGGCAGGCGTTCACCGGGCCGTCGTGGCGCTGACGGGCTGGAGCGATCGGCTCGCGGCGGGTTCGCTTAGAGCGGGGGCAGGCGTTGGCCGCCCTGGAGCACCGGCGCGAATAGGTCGCCCCGCGCTCGCACGCGCGCCGGCACCGTGGCTAGCGTCAGGTCGGCGGGGCGCAGCTCGCCCGCCGCGACCTCCTCCCAGGTGAGCGGCGTGGACACCGGCGCGCGCGGTAGGGCGCGGACAGTATAGGGAGCGGCCGTGTTGCGGCCAATGCTGTTCTGTGCGTGGTCGATGGTGACCTGGCGGCCCCGATGGGTGGCCCCGCGCGCCACCGCGATCAGCTCCGGGTGCGCGGCGGCGAGCCGCTCGGCCAGCGTCCGGACCCACGCCCGCACGCCGTCGAACGTGTGGCCGGGCGCGAGGGGCAGGTACACGTGCAGGCCGCGCCCGCCGCTGGTCTTGGGATACCCCCGCAACCCCAGCCGCTCCAAGGCCGCGTGGAGCCGCAGGGCCGCCTGCAGGACGTCGGCGAAGGTGGCTTGGTCGCCGGGATCGAGATCGAAGATCGCCTGGTCGGGCTCGGCCAGGTTCGGGAGCCGGGAACTCCAGAGGTGGAACTCGATGGCGCCCGTGTTGGCCAGCCAGATCAGCCCTGCCGCGTCGTCGATGAGAATGATGTGGATACGATGCGCGTCGGTGGCGGTTTGGTAGTCGGCCGTGCGCAGCCAGCGCGGCGCCCGGCTGGGACGGTCGCGCTGGTAGTAGGAGTGTCCCTCGATGCCGTTGGGGAAAACGCGCACGGTGGCCGGTCGGTTCGCGCAGTGCGGTAGCAGGACCGGCGCGATGTCGCGGTAGTACCGCAGCAAGTCCCCCTTGGTGAGGCGGTCGCCGGGCCAGTAGGGCTTGGCGAGGTGCGAGACGCGCACGGCGCGCCCGTCCAAGCGCCAGGTGGTAGAGCTAGCAGCCATCTTTCCCGCGCTCACCGGTTGGGTACCGCGCCGAGCACGTGCTCCTGCGGCTCCCCACGGCCCGATCACATCTCCACGCAGCGATATCCCCACGAATCCGGGGGCGAGAGCGCATAATGGTTATAGAGGCGCGGCAGGTGGCGCTGCTGGCCGGCGCGGCTTCGCGCCTGGTGCAAGCGACGCTGGCGAGTATGCGGGTGCGCACTGCTGCGCGTCCAGCGCCCAGAGAGGAACTGCGATGCGGGCACTCGGATGGTCGGTGGTCCTAGCGCTGGCGGCGGTGGCCTGGCTGCCGACCGCCGCGGTGGCGCAGAGCGGGGGCTGCCGGTGGATCGGTGAGGGAGAGGCGCTGTTGTGTGCCGCTCCGGGCGACGGCCCGGCTACCCTGTCGGCCTGGCAGGGGGGCGCCTGGGTTACTGTTCCCGCGCCGGCGGGCTTCACACTGCCGGCGGCGCTGGGCGGGCTGTCCACCTACGGGCGCTCGCAGCCGCCGGGCCCCGTGCCGCCGCTGGCGAGCGCCTACTCGCAGAGCTGGCAGGACCACACGCTCACCCAGACGGCCGTGGTGTACGGCCCCGGGGAGACGAGTCGGTCGATCACCTGCACCACCTGGTACTCGGGCTACGCGGGCGGCGTCGTGTACCAGGCGTGCCGCTGAGCCACGGGGTACACTGCGCTCAGAGCGTCTCCCGGCGGGCTCGCAGGGCGCCCAGCCGCGCGGCCAGCACGGCCCGCGCCGCGAGGTAGCGATCGACCTGCTCGCGCAGGCGGGCCAGCATCTCGGGCTCGTCGAGGTTCATCACCTCCGGCCGTGGCTGGAGCGTGTCGTTGCACCAGGTGTGGCCCTCGGCGGCGTGGCTGCGGTGCGCGCCGAACTCGCGCGTCACGAGCAGATCGGCCAGGGGATCGGGCGCCGGCGCGATAGCGCAGAAGACGTACCAGCCGCGCGGCATGGGCACGAAGCTCCAGCGCCGCTCCGGGAAGTAGGTCTGGATCTCGTGGATCAGCCGGCGCGCGGCCGGGCTGACGTTCTCCTGCACCAGCAGCCGGAAGCCGCGATACTCGCAGTCCGCCACCAGCCGCCAGACAGGTGTGTGGCCGTCGTCGCTCACGGCGCGCTCTCCACCCGGAAGGGGATCGGCGCGGTCCAGGGACTGTTGCCCGCCGGGGTGCGCGCCTTCACCCGCCAGCGATACTCCCCGGCCGGCAGCGGCTGAGGCACGGGCAGCTCCGTGTCCGTGGTGCTGGTATCGACCAGATAGTAGCCGAAATCGAGGTCCACGATGCCGTCCTGGAGGGTGTAGAGCGCCTCGTCGAGCAGCTGCACGTAGTAGCCGAACGCCGCGGGCACGGGCTCCCAGCGCAGCACGACCGGCGCGGCGACCGCGGTGGCGGGCGCGGGCGCCAGCGGGCGCGGCGGGGCGAGCGCGCGGGGGCCGTAGGCCTCCCCATACAGCGCGCGCAGCGCGTCGCGGTCGGCCGCGCTCGGCGCCGGCTGCTGCGCCGCCGGGTGGAGAGCCGAGCCCGGGTCGTCCGCCGGGCCGAGCCCGGCCGCGTGGCCCAGCTCGTGGACCAGCAGCGCCGCCAGCGTCACCGGCTGGCGCGGCCACCGCTGGCGTTCGGGGCGCAGGCGCTCGGGGGCGATCAGCACCTCGGCACGCGAGAGGTACTGCGGCGCGAACTGGTACACGAAGGGGTAGGTGCACGCCACGGGCTGCCACTGCCCGCCGCAGACGTGCAGGGGGCTGGCCGGTCGCAGGCGCACGGCGTTGGGCGGCGCGGGGCCGTCGGCCTCCACGTACCAGAGGCGCGCGCCCGCGGCGTTCCAGGCGGCCAGCGCCGCCCGCGCCGCCGGCTGCCACTCGGCGGGCAGCTCGCTCAGGTCGACGACCACGGGCAGCGAGCGGTCGGGCCAGGCTACCCCGGCCACCAGCGGCTGCTGGCCGGCGGGGGCGGCGCGCGCCACGGACGCCGCGAGCGCGAGCGCGCCGAGAGCGGCCGCGACGGCGTCCCGCCCGCGGTACGGCCCTTGCGCGGTGCGACGCCGGGCGACCCGCCAGTATACTGCTGCACACACCATCCGCCAGCCGCCACCCGGGCGAGAAGGAGCGAGGCGAGCATGGTCCTGTACGTGATGACCTGGGACTTGCCCACCCACCGCGAGCAGCTCCGCGTCTACGCCAACAAGGCGCGCAACGACTGGATCCCCACCGTGCTCGCGCACCGCGGCGTGGAGGAGTTCCGCACCTTCCGCAACCCGATGGAGAGCACGCCGCAGGTGATGGTGACCATCGAGTTCGACTCGCTCGACTCCTGGCGCGAGTTCGTGGAGAGCGACCAGAACCGCCGCATCATGCGCGAGATCCGCATCGTGGGCGTGACCAACGTCAGTGCCCAGGTCTGGCTGCCCTCCAACATCACGCCGGTCACCGAGCGGCCCCAGCGCTAGCCAGGCGGCGCAGCAGGCGCGTGCGCTGCCAGGCGGCGTAGGCCAGGTAGCCGGCTAGCACGAGTCCCAGCGCCCCATCGCGGTAGCCGCCGAGGGTCACGTAGCGACGCCAGAACTCGCGCAGCGGCTGGCCCACGAGCGCCCGCGCTCGCGGCGGCGGCTGGCCCTGGCGCCACCAGGCGTAGGCCTCTAGGACAGCGTAGCGCCGCTGTTTGGCCACGAACTCCGCCAGCGTGTCGTAGTTGTGGTGCAGCAGGGGCTCCCGCAAGTGTCGCGTGGGGCCGTGGACGCACGCGACCTCGTGTACTAGCCCGTCGGGCTCGAAGTACACCGCGTCGCGCCGCAGCAGCCGCAGCTGGTAGTCCGGCCACCAGCCGGCGCCGCGCATCCAGCGCCCGCGGATGCGGTTGCGCCGGGGCAGCCAGTACCCCGCCACGCCCTCCGCCTCGGCGCGCGCGAGCACGGCCCGGATCTCGGCGGCCAGCGCGGGGGGGACGCGCTCGTCGGCGTCGACGAACAACACCCACGGCGTGGTGGCCAGCGCCAGCGCCCGGTTGCGGAACTGCGGAAAGCTGCGGAACGGCTCGCGGTGGACGTGCGGCGTGTAGCGGGCGGCGATCGCTGCGGTGGCATCGCGGCTGCGCGCGTCGACCAGCACCAGGCGCGCGTCGGCCCAGGCGAGGCTCTCCAAGCAGCCGGCGAGCAGGGCCGCCTCATCGCGCGCGATCACCGCGGCGGTCAGCGCCGGGCCATCCGCTGGAGGCCTGGTCATCCCGGCCCGCCCCACTGGCGCCTAGAAGCTGATCTCGATCTGGGTGCGGCCGACGCCATCGTCGTAGTAGCGGTGGCCCTCCTGCACCAGCCCGGCGAACAGCAGCACCTTGGTAACTCGGTGCAGCATCTGGATCGCGCCCGTGACGGTGACCTCCTCGCCCGGCGCCAGGTCGTGGCCGAAGCCCCAGCGGTACGGGAAGCGCGCCCCGGCGGTGGTCGGCGCCCCGGTCCAGTCGATGCCCACGCGCCAGAAGCCCGCCCGGTCGATGTAGGCGCCGCCGGCGATCGAGCCGAAGCTCTCGTAGCTGTTGTACACGAAGCCCGGGTCGGGCCCCTGCGTGCGGATGATCGTGTCGCCGATGTTCTTGACGCCGATCTCGACCTGCACGCTGGCACCTAGCAGCACCTGGCGCGGCGCGATGTACACGTGCGTGATCTTGGCCTTGGGCACCCCCCCGGCGGCGAGCACGATGGGGATGCGGCGGATGGTCACGTTGCCCGCCTGGTCGCGGGCCTCCACCGTGTAGTAGTAGCGGCCGTCGGGCAGCGGGTGCTCGTTGACCAGTCCATTCCACGTCTCGGCGTACTCGCCCGCCTCGCGCTTCTCATCGCGCGTGCCCACGTACACGCGGCGGCCTTGCTCATCGACCGCATACAGGGACACCCGCGCCGGCTTGCTCAGGCGGAAGCTGATCTGGGCGACATCGTCGATGGCGTCGAAGTTGGGGGAGATCACCTCGGGATAGGCCACCAGGTTCTCGATCCGCGGCGCCTCGGTGTCGGCCTGGAGCACCGCCACGGGTTCCGTCGCTTCCTCGCGCCAGCCCCGCTCGTCGGTCGCCTCGATCGTCAGGCGGTACTCGCCCGGCGGGACTACCCGCCGCTCGGGCGGGTTATCGGTGGTGGCGTAAGTCCCATCGAAGGGGAGCTGGTAGTCTTGGCCCGCGGGGCGCGGCTGTCGCTCGCGCAGCATCCGCCGCTGACCGGCGCTATCGATCAGCCACACCGAGATCGCGGCCGGCCGCGCCAGGGAGTAGTGGAGCAACGCGGGCCGCTCGAGGCTCGGCCCCGTGGTGGCTAACGCCCCGTCGGTCAGGTACACGTCGTACAGCAGGCTGCCGCTGGCCCGGCAGCTGCCGAGCGCCAGCCCGAGCAGCAGACTCAGCGCCGTGGCGCTCGCTCGCCACCAGTTCGCGATGAACACACGCTCCTCGTCCGCAGCCATGGCCCCGGGGCAGACTGTAGCAGAGCGCACGCGGGGACTCAATAGCGCCGTCGCGCGCTAGCGGCGCTGGAACAGCGAGAGGAGATCGGCTCCCATCAGCGTGGCCAGCAGCACCAGCAGCGATAGGAAGACCAAGCCAGCCAGCACGGCCACGACCAGCGCGAGCACGAAGCCGCAGCCGAACTTGAACCCATCGCCCACCGAGAGGCTCACGGGGTGGCGTGGCGGCAGCGGGCCCGGCGCGGGCACGCCGCGTGGCAGGTCGTTCGGTCCGGGCGCGAAGGCGCGGCCCAGCATAGCGACGCTCCCAGACGGCGCGGTCCGTTCGGGGGACCGACGCGCGGTGCCCCGCGGGCGCGGCGCACTGGGCCGGCGCGGCAGCTGGGGCAAGCAGCGGGCGCCAGGGACGCGATCCCACGTGCTGGCGCGCACGCCGCGCTATTGTACCGCCCCCCTAGAGAGCGGGCAAGCACGAGCGCGGGCGGCGTGCAGCCATGGGCGCGCGTGCGCTAAGCTGCAAGGCACCGGGCGACCGCCCGCTGGACCGCACAGGAGGAACCGATGGCCAAGCTGCGTCACATCGCCATCTCCACCGAGGACCCCGAACAGACCGCCGCCTGGTACAAGGAGGCGTTCGGCCTCGTCGAGGTCGGGCGCTCCCCCGCGGGCGTCTACCTCTCCGACGGCGATATCAACTTCGCGGTGTTGCGCCTCCCCGCCACCGACGACCCGACGCGCATCCACCGCGGCGTGCACCACTTCGGCTTTGTGGTGGAGGATGTCGAGGCCACCTACCGCAAGCTAGAGGAGATGGGGGCGCGGCGCCTGCCCGATGTGCCGCTCGGCGGGCAGTACTTCGAGGCCAAGTGGCTCGGGCCCGATCAGCAGTGCATCGACGTGGGCGAGCACGGTTGGGTCGGCGCCAAAGGGCTGGGGGACATCGCCGCGGCCGCGCACCCCTAGCGCCGCGCCTCGACGGGCGCCGAGCTAGCGCGCGGCGCGGCTGACGTCGTCCTCCGGGTCGACCGCGATCCCGTAGCGCCGCGCGGCGGCCAGGATGCGATGCGCCGCGCGTTGGCGCGCCTCCCAGCTCTCGAAGCGCGTCTGCCCGAAGCGGGCGATGGCGTTGCGCACGTGCTCGGCGTCGCCAATCGGTAGATGGCGGCCCCCCTGCGAGTCGATGTAGGCGAACGCCTCGTCGGGCAGGCGCTCGCGCTCGGCCGCGCTCAACTCGGGCATCAGCATCTCTCCAGGGCAACAGGGCGGGCGAGAAGCAGCCCCCGAACCGCTTCCCGCCCGGCCGCGGGCTACACGCTCTGGATGGGCAGGCCGGCGTTCTTCCAGCCGGTGGTCCCGCCGTCGATCATGGCCACCTTCTGGAAGCCCATGTCCTTGAGCAGCTTCGCCGCGAGCGCGGCCTGCCCCCCACCGCCACAGGTGGTGATCACCGGCCGCGAGCGGTCTTGGAGCCGCGCGTCGCGGAACTGCTCGGGCAGCTCCTGGTCGGCGCGCAGGGGCAGTACCCCCAGCGGGATGTTGATCGCGCCCGGGATCACGCCCAGGGGCATGAGGTCGTCCGGCTCGCGCACGTCGACCAGGAGAGTGTTCGGGTCCTGCTGCAGCCGCTGCTGTGCTTCCTGGGGGCTCAGCACCTCCACCTCGCTGCGTGCCTCGGCTACCATCTGGCGGAACGTCTTGGCCACGTTCGTCCTCCTTCGCGCGCCCCCGGCGCGCCAACGCCGCTCCTTGGCGGGCGGTAGGCCGCCCCGGCGCCGCCCGCCGTTTTAGAATACGCCACAGGCGGGTCGCGCGCACCCCGCGGCGTGGGCCACGGGCGGTCGCCGCGGCGGCCTGCGGGAGGCAGTGATGGCGACGGTTCCCCTCACCCCGGTCGACCGCGTGGAGATCCTCTCGCTGATGGACAACTCGCTCGATGTGCTCATGGCTAGCACGCCCGTGGCGCGGCGAGCGAAGCTCGGGCCTGATCCGTACCTGCGCCCGCAGCTGCGCGCCGAGCACGGCGTGAGCATGCTGATCACGGTCGCGCGGGCGGGCCGGCGCGATGCGCTGCTGTTCGACACCGGGGTGAGCCCCGACGGGGTGTTGCACAACCTGGAGGTGCTGGAGCGCAGCCTGCACGATATCCGCGCGCTGGTGCTCAGTCATGGGCACACCGACCACACCGGGGGCATCCAGGGCATGCTGGCCCGCTACGCCCGCTGGCGGCTGCCGATCCTGGTCCATCCCGACGCTTTCCTGAAGCGCCGGCAGGTGCGCGAGGGGGAGATCACCAACCTGATCCCGCCCAGCCGCGCGGACTTAGAGCGCGAGGGGATCGAGCTGGTCGTGGAGACCGGCCCCACGTTCCTGCTGGAGCGGCAGGTGCTGATCACCGGCCAGATCCCCCGCACCACGCCGTTCGAGCAGGGCATGCCGACCCAGCAGGCCTGGGTCGACGGCGAGTGGCGCCCGGATCCCTGGATCCACGACGACCAGGCGATCGTCATCCACCTGCGAGACAAGGGCCTGGTGGTGCTCACGGGCTGCGGCCACGCCGGCGTGATCAATACGATCCGCGCGGCGCGCCAGCTGACCGGCGTGGAGCCGGTCCACGCCGTGATCGGCGGGTTCCACCTGACGGGGAGCCTGTTCGAGCCGGTCATCGAGCCCACGGTGGCGGCGCTGAAGGCGATCGGGCCGCGCGTGCTGGTGCCGCAGCACTGCACGGGCTGGAAAGCTCAGCTGCGGCTGGCGCAGGAGCTGCCCGAGGCCTATATTCCCAACAGCGTGGGCACCACGCTGGTTCTCGACGCCCAGGCCCCCTGAGCGGCGGGGGCGCTGGGCGCCGCGCACAAGCGTCTGTGCTACACTAGCGCTCAGCTACAACTTGTTGCACCAAGCCGCACGGCGTCGCGCCGGGGTCTGTCCCCTCTCTCTCGACGCGCACCCTGGCTTGGGGGGAGGGTCACGTGTCGCAGGAGCTGGCGTACCCGGTGGCTTCCGCACCGTCCCGCGCCGTGGTCGAGCCGGCGCCGCCCGCCTCCGAGCGTGGTTTGGCCATCTGGGTGCTGAGCATCTCCCACGGCCTCAACCATGTGCAGGGCAACATCGCCAATCTCCTGTATCCCCTGATGATGGCGGACCTGCACTTCGGCTACTTCCAGATCGGCCTGCTCAGCACGGCCTACGTGGTCACCACCAACGGGTTGCAGGCGCTGTGCGGGCTGCTGACGCCGTACGTGCGCCGCTCGGTAATTCTCGGGGTGGGCAACTGCTTGCTGGCGCTGGCCACCGCCGCCGCTGGCCTGGTGCAGAGCTACAGCCAGCTCCTAGTGACCCGCCTCCTAGGGGGGGTCGGCTCTAGTCCCCAGCATCCTATCGGCTCGTCCCTGCTAGCCACCCTCTATCCCCAGGCGCGCGGCCGCGTGCTGGCGCTGCACACCACGGGGGGCAACGTGGGCACGCTGGCCGCGCCCCTGATCGTGAGCGCGCTGGTGTTCTTCTTCGACTGGCGCACGATCTTCCTGATCGTGGCGGTCCCCAGTCTGCTGATGGGGCTCGCCTACTTCCTGCTCCGCGACCGCGTGCCGCAGACGCCGCGGCAGCGGGGTGCCGCGCATGCCGCCACGTGGCGCAGCTACCTGGCCTGCCTGCGCAACCGCAACTTGCTGCTGGTTTCTGCCATCCAGATGGTGGGCGCGGCGGGCCGCGGCCAAGGGAACGACATCGCGTTCTTGATGCCGCACTTCGTCAACGACTTCCACCTGGACCAGGCGGTGGCCGCCCTGCTGATCACGGTCATGCAGGTGGGCGGCCTGTTCGGGCCGCTGGCCCTGGGCTGGATCTCCGACCGCTGGTCGCGCAAGAAGGTGCTGATGCTCTCGCTAGCGCTGGCGGCGCTGACCACCTGGGCGCTGGCGGCCATCGGGGCCCCGGGGCCACTGCTGCTGCTGAACCTGCTCGCCTACGGTGTAGTGGTCAACTCGCGGCTGACCCTCACGCAGGCGCTGGTCGCCGACGCGATGGGGGTGGAGCACGCCGATGCCGCGTTCAGCCTGTACTACTTCATCGGCTTCATCTCGGCGCCGCTGTGGACGCTGCTCATCGGCTGGGTGATGGAGGCGCACGGCTTCGCGGCCGGCTTCACGCTGATGGCCGCCAGCTATCTGGCCGGGATGACGCTCATCGGGCTCGTCCAGGAGACGCGCCCGCCAGCACCGCAGGCCGCTTGAGGTGGGGCACGACCGCGCTCACTGCGGCGAGACGTCGCCGCCGCTTGCGAACGGTGTGTTATTGGCCTCGACGAAGCCGACGCCCGTGGTGAACGACGACTGGGGCGTGTAGGGGGCGGGCGTCGGCGGCGGGACAGTAACGATCCCCGGCCGTGCCGGCGCGGGGGGACCGCTTACCGCAGGGCTCGGGGCAGCGCTGCTGCCAGCGCTCTGGGCGCGCGCCGCCGTTGGCGCGAGTAGCAGGAGGAGGCCGAGCGCGATCGCGCACAGGGGCTTACGCATAGCATCCATCCTCGATTCCGGCGATTCGAGGGCCGCAGGCGGGCAGCGGCTCCACGATTATAGAGCGGCCGGGCGGTAGGTGCCTGACCACACCACCCGGCCGCTGCTCGTTATAGGCCCCCCTCGCTACCGCTGGCGAACGGCGTGTT
>Ga0070737_10002237_pt1 | contig 23954 bp, 14 predicted proteins | sample Coa_R1_10_FD_66438 | JGI IMG/M metagenome (GOLD analysis project Ga0070737, IMG submission 66438) | Surface soil microbial communities from Centralia Pennsylvania, which are recovering from an underground coalmine fire - Coalmine... | ecosystem: Environmental > Terrestrial > Soil > Unclassified...
TACGCCATGGCTTCGGTCGACTGCTTGATCATATCCGCTGCGCGGTTCACCCGGTTCCTGTAGCTGGCGGCTACGAACTCGAAGAAGAGCGGGTGCGGCTCAAGGGGCCTGGACTTGAACTCGGGGTGGAACTGGCAGCCGAGGAAATATGGGTGGCCCGGAATCTCAACAATTTCGACGTAGGTCTGGTCGGGTGTCGATCCCGAGATGCGCAGGCCCGCGCCGGTGAGCAGCGCTTCGTACTCGCGGTTGAACTCGTAGCGGTGACGGTGGCGCTCGCTGATCTCGGTGGCTCCGCCATAGGCCTTTGAGGCGAGCGAGTCCGGCTGCAGGATGCAGGTCCAGGCGCCCAGGCGCATGGTTCCACCCATCTCTTCGACGCCCAGCAGTTCGCGCAGCTTGTAGATGATGCGGTGCTGCGCGGCAGGGTCGAATTCGCTCGAATTGGCGTCCCTGAGGCCGCAGACGTTGCGGGCGAACTCGATGCAGGCGGTCTGCATGCCGAGGCAGATGCCGAAATAGGGCACCTGTTTCTCGCGCGCATAGCGGATGGCGTTGAGCATGCCTTCAATGCCGCGCTTGCCGAAGCCGCCGGGAACCAGGATGCCGTCGAAGCCTTCGAGCTGGGCTTCGTAGCTGCGGTCGTCGGGCGATTTGGATTCCAGACCCTCGGCTTCGAGCCAGGTGACCTTCAATTTAAGATTTTGCGCGATGGCGCCGTGCGTCAGCGCTTCCTTGAGAGACTTGTAGCTGTCCTCGTACTCGACATATTTGCCGACGATGGCGATCGAGACTTCGTCTTTGGGATGGCGGACGCGGTGCACGAGATCCTGCCACTTGGAGAGATCGGCTTCCGGCGCTTCGCGGTGCAGGTATTTGAGGATCAGCTCGTCTACGCCTTCCTTCGCAAAGCCGAGCGGCACCTCATAGATGGAGTCGACGGTGGTCGCGTTGATGACGGCGCGCTCCTCGACGTTGCAGAAGGCGGCGATCTTCTGCTTGATGTCGCGGCTCAACGGGCGGTCGCAGCGGCACATGAGTATATCGGCCTGAATGCCGATGGAGAGCAGCTCCTTGACCGAGTGCTGCGTGGGCTTGGTCTTAAGCTCCTGCGCGGCGGCGATCCAGGGAACCAGCGTGAGATGAACGAAGACGGTATTTTCGCGGCCCAGTTCCTGGCGCATCTGGCGGATGGCTTCAAGGAAGGGGAGCGATTCGATGTCGCCGACAGTACCGCCGATTTCGACGATGGTCACGTCGGCGCCGTTCGAGGCCACCTTGCGCATCGCGTTCTTGATCTCGTTGGTGACGTGGGGAATAACCTGGACGGTTTTGCCGAGGTAGTCGCCGCGGCGTTCCTTCAGGATGATCTGCTCGTAGATGCGGCCGGTGGTGAGGTTGTTATCGCGGGAGAGCGGCGCGTGGGTGAAGCGCTCGTAGTGGCCCAGGTCGAGGTCGGTTTCGGCGCCGTCGTCGGTAACAAAGACTTCGCCGTGCTGGAACGGCGACATGGTCCCGGGGTCCACATTGAGGTACGGGTCAAACTTCATCATGTTGACGCGCAGGCCGCGGCACTCGAGCAGGCAGCCGATCGAGGCCGCGGCAAGACCCTTGCCTAAGCTGGACACAACTCCGCCTGTGACAAAGACATACTTTGCCGACATCGATGCACTCTCAGGATGGGATTTAGGACCTTGGCCGAACGTGGTGGGCACAATCAAGTATGACAGAAAGGCAGAGAATAGGGAACAGGGAACACGAGAGCGCCAGGCAGAGAGGAGCGAGAACCGGCGGTCAGCTTTTTCGGCCAAGCTCCTCGTCGCGCGCGATGGCCTGGCGGTACTCGGTTGGGCATAACTGCTGAAGTTTTTCGAGCAGTTCGCGGGGGTTGTAGCTGGAGACGCGATGGTGCTCGCCGTCGCAGCGCTCGTCGCCGCCGGGGGACACAACGACGATGGGCAGGTTGGGACGGATCTGGCGCAGACGCTCGACCAGCTCCGCGCAGGGAACGCCGTGGATATGGCTATCGAGCACCACGCCGTCCACGGCCGGAAACCGCATCAGCGTTTCGATCGCCTCTTTTGCGCTGTAAGTGGTAATGACATTCATCTTGGCGGTTTCAATGACCAGCTTACGGGTGGAGATGCTTTCAGGATATTCGTTGTCGACAACAAGGAAACACGGTCTCATAGGGTTCTATCGTACTGGATGAAATCCTTCGCTGAAGAGAGCGTCGAGCTGGCCGGGCGAAAAAGATCGAGGGCGGGGGTTTAGCTCTTTTCGAGCGTCCTTCGCCCTCGCGCGAATCAGAAGTTCAGCGTCAGCTTCGCCGTCAGCGTGCGCGGGGTGACGTAGTGGGTTCCGCTGAAGGTGGAAAGGAAGTTGTAGAGAGCGTACTTGTTGGTGACGTTAACGGCCGTCAGGTCCAGGTCGAGCTTGTACTTGTCGGCGTGGAAGAGGTTGTTTTTGCCCAGATCGACATCGAAAAGGTTGCGCGGGGCAATGCGCGGCGGGTTGCGGTCGTTATTGCCGGTGTTGGGCGCGGGGATGCGCAGCAGCGACGAGGAGAGTTCGCCGGCCGGGCAGACGGCGGGCAGCGGATGGCCGGGCGTGGCCTTCTGGCCGTTGCACTCGAGGCCGGCCTGGAACTCCTGGTCGGCGGTAAGCGGAATGGCCATCGGCGCGCCGGTTACGGGGTTCGTAGCGGCGGGGATGTTGTTATCGACCAGGGCGATGGCGGGCTGGCCGTTGAGCAGCGTGGAGCTGTTGGTGCAGGGCGTGTTCGGATCGGTGACGCCGTAGCAGGGCGTGGAGCCGGCCACCTGGCCCGAGTCATAGCGCCAGTTGAAGCCGCCCCAGATGCCGCCCGCAAAGCGATTGAAGCCCTTGCCGCCCGGCAGCGTGTACTGCAGGTGAGCCGTCTGGTTGTATTTTTCGTCGTGGTCGATGCGGAATGGCAGCCCTGGCTGACCGACGGTTGCGCCGGCGCCGGCCACCTGCGGCGGGAAGAACCGCGCCGCCACCGATGAAGCGTCGAGGTAGGCGCTGAAGTTGTGAATGCCGGGCACTTCGAGGTGCAGCGCATAGCCGGGAATCTTGGAGTTGTGCCAGTCGATGGGGAAGGTGATGGGCGTATTGCCCAGCACGCTGAAGTCGAAGGCGTTGTGCGTGTACTTCCAGATGTACTCGCCGCTCGCAACGAGATTTTTGCCAAAGGCCTGTTGAATGCTGGCGTGGAATTCGTTGCGGAAGCCGGGCTGCAGGATGCCGGTGACGCCGGGCGTGCAGGAGAGCAGCGGCGCCAGCACCCGGTCGGCGCAGCCTTCGCTCGAAAGCACCAGGTTTTCGTTGAAGGGAGTCTCCAGCGTGCGCGCATAGGAGACGCTGAGCACCGTGCCGGTAGGCTTGACGCTGTAGGCCACGCCCAGCCGCGGCTCCGCCTGGCTGGCAGCCGTCAGGCCGTTGTACTTGTCGCCGCGAACGCCCAGGTTCAGGTTCCACTGGCCCAGCTTGATCTGGTCCTCGATGTACATCGAGAGTTCTTTGATGTCGGCGTGGCCGAACCAGAAATAGTAGCTTCCGCCGCGGGTCAGGTCGTAGGGCGCCAGCACGGGCAGGTAGTTGGCGTTGGCGATATTGCTGACGCCATTGCATTGCGAGGGATTGGCGTAGCCGTACAGCGAAACGCCGGTTACCGCATCCACGCAGGGCGAGTTATACGTATTGTCCACAATGCCGAGGCTGTCATGCTCGCGCAGGAAGGTGGAATTGTATTCCGCGCCGGCAACCAGATTGTGATGGCCGTGCACCCAGGTGTAGTCGGCTTTGCCGCCGCTGTTCATCAGCGTGCGGTACTGCGAGATCGACGAGGTTTGCAGGTTGGGCGGACCGAGATCGGCCAGCGGATCGGGGCTGGGGAAGTAGTTGTACTCATCGCGCCGGGTGTAGACGTTGAGGTTGAGTACGCTGTTCTGGCTGAGGATGCGCGTGTAGGTTGGCGCAATGTTAAAGGTCTTGATCTGCGAGCGCTGGTCGGTGTTGCCCACGTTTACGACCGCAAAGTCGGCGTTTGCCGGGTTTGCGCTGGCGCCGTTATTCACGCCGGCGAGGGGCACGTTCTGCACGTTCAGGTTGTCGTAGGCATTGGGGTTCTGAAACCAGGAACGGCTGTAGTTCAGGTCGAGGTGAATGGAGTCGGCCGGGGTGATCGTGTAGTCGATGCGGTCAAAGGCGTTTTGCTCGTTGCCCCTGGCGTGCATCACGGTGAACTCCGGCGGATCGAGGAACCGGCCGGTGTTGAGGCCGTCCATTTCGATGAAATTGCCCCAGTTCGCGCCGCCGTAGGAGAGGTTGAAGCCGGCGTTCGCAGTTCCAAAGGAGCCATAGGAACCGTAGACGCTGCCGGTGGGCGTGGTGATTCCCTGGCCCGAGCGCGTAGTGGCCACGATGACCAGGCTGGTCTTATCGCCGTACTGCGCCGGCGGCGCGCCCTCGATCACTTCGAGCGATTGCACGGCGTTCGTGGGCAGTTGGTTGGAAAAGACTTTGCTCTGCTGGTCGGTGACCGGCTGGCCGTCGATGGAAAACGAGTTTGAAGCATGATCGCCCAGGCCGTGGAACAGGCCGTTGGAGTCGGCGGTAACGCCGGGAGTCGTTTCGGTCACCAGCGAACTGAGGCCGGAGGAAACGCTCTCAAGCGGAACCTTGTTGAACAGGTCGCGGTCAATATCGGTGTGGTAAGTCGATGTGTCTTCGACCAGCGGCCCCTCCGACTCGACCGTTACGGTCATATTCGCGCCGGCGATCTGCATGACCAGGTTCAGCGTGGTTCCGACGGCAGAGTTTACTTCAGTGTTCTGCGCGATCGGCGCAAAACCCTTGGCGGTAATCTCGATGCGATAGGGATTGAAGGGAACGTTGGAAAAACCGAACTGGCCGGACGCATCGGTGGTCGTGGTGCGGTCAAAACCGCTGGCCTTGTTCAGTAAATGCACCGAGGCGCCGGAAATGACTGCTCCGGAAGGATCTGTGACGACGCCATGCAGTGCACCCGCATTGCCGCCCTGCGCGGCCAGGGCCGGCATTGCGGCCACGGCCCAGACTGCAATCCAGGCAAGCGGAGCGGCTACGAAGGGAACGCGCGCGACAGCGCTGCGCTGAAACTTCATGGAGATAACTCCTTTATTCAAAAAAAGCGATGAATCCTTTTTCCGATTCGCCGGCTCGGGAATTGTTTGCCATTTGCAGCGCGGTCAATTCTGCACGAGGGGCTGAGCGCCCGAATCGGCCGTGCAAAGTGCTGAAAATGAGGCGGCAAACCGCGAAGAGTCGAGCGAGGAGATCGCTAACAGCCAGCGGGGGGAGGACGGATGAATAGCTGAGGGCACCAGTAGCGGGAGACGGCGCAGGCCTTGGCCATCGGCGTGGAAATGCCCAGCCGAACCAGAACGACGATGGCGGCCGCCTGTGCCGAGGGCACAACCGAGTGCATGGCCACGCACAGCACGCAGTGGTCGGCGTCGCTGGCGTTCTGGTGGAAATGCGCCACCTGAACCAGAGCCAGCAGGGCCACCAGAACAAGGCACACTACCGCGACTGCCGGGAAGACTCCCGATCTGCGCCAGCGACGGAGATTGATCCCATTCGAGTGCAATTTCTGCGCGGCTCTTTACCCGTACTATACAGCCTTGCGCTAAATGGACGTTCGAGGGGCCGGGAAAGTTGCTCCGGCGGCGGAATCCGGCTTTCGCGCGGCGCCAACCCTCGCCGGAACATGCGAGTCTAATGAGTGGGCATGGCTGAAATGAACCAATTTCGGCGCTATTGGCCGGCTGTGGCGGCATTTTCCCTGATTGCGATCCTGGCTCTGGCCGGCGTCGCGCCAGCCGTTGCCGCAGCGCAGTCCGGCCAGAGCGGGACGCAGCAGCCCGCCGGGCAGCCGCAGAGTCAGCAGCCGGGCGAGACCGTTCCGCAACAGACCGGCAAGCCGCTGCCCCTGAACCCCGATCTGCCGGGGCTGCAGCGCAACCATCGGCTCATCCTGAAGGACGGCAGCTACCAGCTCGTGCGCGAGTACAAGATCGTGGGCGACCGCGTGAAGTACTACTCGCAGGAGCGCTCGGAGTGGGAAGAGTTGCCGGTCGATCTGGTGGACTGGGAGGCCACGCGCAAGTGGGAGCGCGATCACGAGACGGCGGACGGCGAAGCGATTTCGCCGGCGATGAAAGAGGCCGAGGAGGTGGACAAGGAAGAGACCAGGGCGCGCGACGAGGAGAAGGCGCGCATGCCGACCGTTGCGCCCGGCCTCGAACTGCCCGATGAAGACGGCGTCTTTGTGCTCGACACCTTCCATGGCACGCCGGAGCTGGTGGAACTGCCCTCAAGCGATATGAGCATGCGGGCGCGCGGCAGCCACGGGCTGGGCGTGCTGAATCCCATGGCCGGCCAGACGGCGAACCTGGAGCTGGAAGGCGCGCATGCGCGCATTCACCTGCACGTAAACGATCCGGTCATTTATCTCTCGCTGGCCGCGCCGGACGACAACCAGGAGATGCTTTCGCACGCCATTACTGTCGACACGTCAACGGCCAAGGCGGCAAACAACAAGCACGGCGCGCACTCTGCGCAGTCCGGTTTTGCCATTGTCCGGGTGGATGAGCGCAATGCGGTGCGCATTGTGGGCGCGGTGCACCTGAAGCGCGACGGCACCGTTACGCAGGACGAAAACGTGATTCCCGCCAAAGCCACGGTGATGACCGGCGGGCACTGGCTGATGCTCAAGCCGGCCCAGCCGCTGGAGATCGGCGAGTATGCGCTGGTGGAGATTCTTTCGCCCGACGAGATCAGCCCGACGGTGTGGGATTTCCGCGTGGATCCGACCAAGGGCGACAATCCCGGCTCGCTCACGCCGATTCTGGAGCCGGTGGATGCGCGGCAGTAGCGCATCTTACTCGCGCACGCTGATATTGAGCGCCTTCATCTTGCGATAGAGGTGGCTGCGCTCGAGGCCGAGCAGCTCGGCGGCGTGGCTGATGTTGTTGCGCGCCTCCTCGATTTTCTTGAGGATGTATTCGCGCTCGTAGGCCTCGCGGGCCTGCTGCAGGCTCGCAAAGTCGCCGGCCGGTTTCGCCGCGCCTTTCTGCGTGAGCGGAGGCAGATGCCTGCGCTCGATGCGCAGCACGCGCGGATTGAGAATAAGCACGCGCTCGATTACGTTTTTCAGCTCGCGCACGTTGCCCGGCCAGTGGTAGGCGGCGAGGATTTCGAGCGCTTCTTCGCCGATCTCGACGCGCGGGCGGCCATACTGCCGGCCGAAGTCGGCGAGAAATTCGCGGGCCAGCAGCGGAATGTCTTCCTTGCGCTCGCGCAGCGGGGGAACGAAGAAAGGCACGACATTGAGGCGATAGAAGAGGTCTTCGCGGAAGTTGCCCTTGGCGATCTCTTCTTCGAGATCTTTATTGGTCGAAGTGATCAGACGCACGTCGACGCGCAGCGGCTGCGAGCCGCCCACGGGCGTGAACATCTGGTCGTCGAGCGCGCTGAGCACCTTGGACTGCGTCTTGAGGCTCATGTCGCCGACTTCATCCAGGTAAAGCGTTCCGCCATCGGCGCGCTCGAGCGTGCCGCGATGGTCGATCATGTCGCCGGGCGCGATCGCGGATTGCGCACCGCGGCGCGAGCCGAACAGCTCCGCTTCGATGTGCGACTCGGGAATGGCCGCGCAGTTCAGCTCGACAAAGACGCGGTCGCGGCGCAGGCTTTCGGCATGAATGGCGCGCGCGATCAGCTCCTTGCCCGTTCCGGATTCGCCGTAGATGAGCACGCGGCCGTTGGTGGGCGCCATCAGGCGAATCTGCTGGCGCAGCGCCTTTACCGGCACGCTTTCCCCGGTGAGCACGGCGTTGGCGCTGAACTGCCGCTTGAATTCTTCATTCTCGATACGCAACCGCCGCGCTTCCACGGCGTTCTTGAGCACGATGAGCGTACGCTCCAGCGAGAGCGGCTTTTCGAGGAAGTCGTAGGCGCCGAGCTTGGTGGCTTTCACGGCGGTCTCGATGGTGCCGTGGCCGCTGATGATGACCACCTCCGGCCGCGATTCGCCGCTCATGCGGCGGATGTCGGTGAGCACTTCGAGGCCGTCGCGATCGGGCAGCCAGATATCGAGCAGCACCACGTCGCAGGGCGCGTCCTCGAGCATGAGCATGGCTTCGCCGGCCGCAGCCGCGCAGGTTACGCTGTAGCCTTCCTCGCGCAGAATCTCTTCGAGCGAGTTGCGAATCTCCGCTTCGTCGTCCACCACCAGGATGTGATTCATCCGACCGGTTCCTTTGCCAGGCGGCTGTTCATGCCCGCACTCCTGCGCCGGCTTCTTCATGAGCCGAGGGCTGCGCCGCCTCCACCAGCGGCAGCCGCACCACAAAGCGGGCGCCCTTGGGGCTGTTGGACTCGGCGCGGATGGTGCCCCCGTGCTCCTGAACGATCTTGGCCGCAATGGCGAGGCCGAGGCCGGTGCCGCGATGCTTGGTGGAGTAGAACGGCAGGAAGAGCCGCTCGCGGATCTGGTCGGTGAGGCCGTGCCCGGTGTCGGAGACGACAACTTCCACGGCTGCGCCGTCCTCGCTCAGCGCGGTGTGAACTCCAAGCACGCGCAGCAGGCTGCCGTGCATGGCTTCGGCGGCGTTGTCGATGAGGTTGGCAAGGGCGCGGCGGATGGCCTCCGGATCGGCCATCGCCGGCGGCAGCTCCGGCTCCAGGCCGCGCTGCACGGTGATGCCGTCGAGCCGGCCGGCAAACAGCGCCAGCGCCTGCTCGGCCACCTCGTTCACATCGCAGGGGCGCGGCTGCGTGGCCGGGAACTGCGCCAGCGCGGAGAACTGATCGACCAGGGTGCGCAGCGTGCCGACGCAGCCGAGAATCACCTCGCTGCATTTGCGGATGACGCTGGGCGAGTCGGCCTGGCTGCGGTCGAGATGGCGGCCGATGCGCTCGGCGCTGAGGGCGATGGGCGTGAGCGGATTCTTGATTTCGTGGGCAACGCGCTGCGCCACTTCCTTCCAGGCGAGCTGGCGCTGGGCGCGCAGCAGCTCGGTAGTGTCTTCAACCACCAGCACCGTGCCCGCACGGCCATGCGACAGCTCAAGCCGCGCGCTGGTGACGGCAAGATGAAGCGTGCGATTGCGCGCCGTAAAATCCATCTCCGTGGACGCGGCGCCCATCCGCTGCCCGCGGCGGATCAGGCCGGCAATCTCGTCGGCGCACTCGGGCGGGAAGAGCGACTCGACGCGCTCGCCCACCAGCGACTCCTCGGCGCGGCCCATCAGGCCGGCAAAGGCGCGATTCGCCTGCAGCACAACGCCGGCAGAGTCGAGCGTGACGACGCCGCTGGGAATGGTTTCGACGATGGTTTCGAGTTCGCGCCGCCGTTCTTCGAGGGCCTGGTTGGCCGTAGTCAGCTGCGATTGCGAGGTTTCGGCAAGCCGGCGGCTTGCTTCCAGATCGGCCGCCATGTGATTGAACGAGCGCACCAGGTCGGACATCTCGCCGGTAGCGACAGTTTCCACGCGATGGCTGTATTTGCCGGCGGCGATCTCGTCCATGGCGTCGGCCAGCGCCTCGACGGGCCGCGTGATCTGCTTGGAAAGAAAGACGGCCAGCCATACGCTGCAGAAGAAAACGAAGACCGTTACCAGAAGCAGCATCAGAAACAGCATCGTGCGGATGCTTCTGCGCGAGCGAAACTCCCTCCAGTACTCCTCGGTGCCGGCGCGGATGCGCGCCGTCGCCTCGTTCAGTCCCTGCGGCATGGGCAGCGCGGCAACGATGATCCTGCCGGTCGAAGTTGTGGCCATGCCCAGCGCATACTGGTCGTTGCCGATCCGCAGCGTGGGCATGCCGCTGCGCTGCGCGGCCCACAGCAGCGCGGCCGGGAGCGGCCCACGCAGCGGAGCGCCGGTCCGGTCGCGAGCGTCGCTTCTCGAAACGTCAGGCCAGGAAAGCACGCTTACCGGAGTCGAGTCGGGCGGCGCCTGAAAGCTGGCGGTCGGATGGCGGTTCTTGTCGTAGACCTCGACAAACCCTCCCTGGAGCGTGACGCGATGCGCATCCAGCACCTGCTCGAGCTGGGGAAGCGGCTCGTCGAGCGCGCCCGAAGCCACGATCGATTCCGCTTCGCCGCGGGCGTTGCTGGCCACATATTCGGCCAGCTCCACCACGACGCGCGTCGAGTCGTCACGCAACTGTGAGGAGTTGGGCGAGAACCATCGTTCGAGCGAGCGGTTCATCAGGTAATAGCTGAAAAGACACATCAGCGCAGCGGGCGTCAGCGTGATGATGACTGCGCCGAGCACCATCCGCGAGCGCAGCCGGGTGGCTACGCCGCTCGATCCCTGGCCGACGTATACCTTGAGCACGGTGCGGAAGAGCAGGACCAGCAGCAGCAGGAGCAGAAGAAAGAGCAGCCCCTCGAGCGCGGTGAGAAACATCGTCTGGCCGTAGGTCTCGGGATTGAGGAAATCGACCTTGGACGTATTGAACCACTGCAGCGTTCCCAGCAATACAAAGACCAGCAGAACCCCGCCGGCCAGCAAGGCTACCGATCTTCTTCGCGGATACCCGGGGAGCTGCATGGGGCGATTATAGTTCGAACGCAGCATCCGCAGCGGCCGGCTTGGCGCGGGCCGCCGGCCGAACCTGTTGGAAACAGAACAGATGCCGATGGTGTCTAATGAAGAAGAGAAGGATTCGGGCCGCAAAAGCGCCTGCGCCCGATGCTCAGAGCCCGGTTTGAAAGAGGTTTGCCGCCATGACGCTGCTTGACGCCCCGGCCTTCGACGAAGCCCGCGCCCGCCGCAACCGGCTGATCGCCTGGATTTCCGCCGCCACCATTGTCGCTCTGTTCATTGTGTGGTGGCTGCTGGCCGGGCGGCCTATCGACTGGCCCTGGCACTGGAACGATCATCTGTTCGGCCGCGCCGCCGTGAACCGCTTCATGAAGGACCTTGAGCGCAACGATCTGAAGGCCGCCTATGGCGTATGGATTGACGACAAGGACTGGGAGCAGCATCCCGAGCGGCACAGCACATATCCGTTCTCCGGCCCTCCGGGCTCGACGAGCTTTGAGAATGACTGGAGCCCGGACAGCCCCGACGCCGAATACCACGGCATCCACAGCTTCCGCATCGCCGCGGCGCGCATGTACGGCAACGTGCTGCTGGTGGCCATTCTGGTGAATGGCGCGCACCAGAATGCGCTGGACCTGACCTGGGATCCGCGCACGCATCAGCTCAGCTACGCGCCGCCGGGCGTGCGTCTCTCTACGGTTCCCTGGGCTGTGGTTCCTTAACCCTCTTCCATCCGGCCCGGTTTGCCCGGCCCGGTTTGCCCGGAGCTTTTCGGTCAGGTTTTCAGGGCGGCAGAACGCGCTCCGTCTCCCCGGTCCGGCGCCGTTCCGCAGCCGTTACCGATTGAACGCGCCGGTTTCCACCAGCGCATCGGTGGCTTTGCTCATTTTGGCCGTGCGTTCGAGCTTGTCCCAGTTGAAGGGCTGGCCGTCTATGGCGCGCTTCAGCGTCTTGAACAGAACGATTGAAAAGACCTGGCGGTAGGCGAAGCGCTGCAGCCAGATGTGGAAGAGCAGCCAGCCGTCGCCTTTATTGGCCGGGTGGCGGGGCTCCAGACTGAACGCCACCGCGGATGTGAAGAAATCGATGATCAGGAAGGCGAGGAAGTAGGCGACGAGTTTCTCGAAGCTGGCCGGCGAGGCCGATTCGGGGTGGTAGTGGCGATCGACGAAGAAGTTGAAGACGCCGGCCACGAACATGATATCGATGAAGGGCGAGACCAGCGGCAGGAACATCTGGAAGATGAGGATGTTAGGCAGCGCGAAGAGGCCCATGGCCTTGTTGCGTGCAAATGCGGCGCGGTGCTTCCAGACCGATTGCAGCGTGCCGAAGGACCAGCGAAAGCGCTGGCGCATGAGGCCTTTGGCGTCAATCGGCGCTTCGGTGTAGGCCAGAGCGCGGTCGTCGTAGTTGACCCTGTAGCCGCGCTCGAGCAGGCTCATGGTCAGATCGGCGTCTTCGGCCACCGTGTTGAGCGGATAACCGCCGGCATCCTTGACGGCGGCCGTGCGCCAGGCGCCGATGGCCCCGGGCACAACCGTGACCACATTGAACAGATTCAGCGCCCGGCGCTCGAAGTTCTGGCTGGTGATGTATTCGAGGGCCTGCCAGCGCGTCCACAGGTTCACGCGGTTGCCCACCTTGGCGTTGCCGGCCATGGCGCCGATCCGGGGATCTTCGAAGTGGCGAACAAGTTTGGAAATGGCGTCGGTGGCGATGACCGTATCGGCGTCGATGCCGATATAGACCTCTTCCTGAATGCGCTCGAGCGCATAATTGAGGGCGGCGGCCTTGCCTTCGTTGACCTTGGTGAGCACCTGCAGCCGGCCCGCGGCGATTTCCTGCGCGTAGGCCGTGGCAACCACTTCGGCGGTGCGGTCGCGCGACCCGTCGTCGACGACGATGATGCGCAGATCCTTGTAGTCGGAGTTGAGCACCGAGCGGACGGTGCGCACGATGACCTTTTCCTCGTTGTAGGCGGGGATAAGCACGGCGACGCGGGGCCGATAGGCCGAAGAGGCGGCGGCGCCCGGACTGCGCATGCGGCCGGCCAACGTCCGGTCGAAGATCCGGTCGAGGATGGCCAGCACGCCGACCAGAATCAGACGGGCGCTCATCAGGATATCGCCCAGGAAGAAAACGAGCACGATGAAGTTGCCGATAATGTCCACCGCCGAAAATGCAATCGAGTCGGGAATGGCCCGTACGCGCGCCCAGAAGGAGAGCGGCGGCATGACCTGCGCGGTGGTTTTGCCCATCAGCGCGGAGACGGGAACGATCTTGTAGCCGTGAGCGCGCAGCGCGTCGATGAGGGGCCCGAGCGCGGCCACGGTCACGGAGCGGTCGCCGCCGCCATCGTGCATCAGAATGATGGAGCCGCGGAACTGAGGCTTGGCCTTCATGTTCTCCAGTTGGGAGAAGACCGAGCCGATGATCTCCGCGGGGGTTTTCCTCGGATGCTCGTCCCAGTCGTCGGTATCGATCTTGCTGCCGACGATGATGTAGCCCTTTTGCTGGAGGTGCCACACAGGCCCTGCCTGGTCGTCGGTGTCAGGTTCTTCGTCGATGTCGTACGGCGGACGGAAATAGGTCGGCTGCACGCCGAGCTTGCTTTCAAACAGGCGCTCAGTGAGGTTGATTTCGAGATCGAGCTGGCGCTGGGAGATTGCGCTGATGTCGGGATGCGTCCAGGTGTGGCTGCCAATCTCGTTGCCTTCGCGCACGATGCGCTGCATGAGGCCCACATGCTGCGCGCCCTCTTCGCCGATCACCATAAACGTAGCCTTCACGTGCCTGGCTTTCAGGATGTCGAGAATCTTCGGCGTCCACTCCGGGTCGGGGCTGTCGTCGAACGACAACGCAACTTCGTCGGGGTGGTAGCCGTACTGCTCGATGGTGTAGGTGCGCGGATACACATCCATGTGCTCGTCGACGATGAGCTTTTTGCGCGGGTCGGGCTCGTCGGTGTCGACTTCGATCGTGCGCTTGCCGGGCTGCGGCAGGCCGGTGACGCGGAGAATGTCGCCGTCGCCTTCGGTATCGACATCATGGCCGGGCTGCACGACGCCGAGCGCATTGAGCGAGGCCGGACTCGATGGCCGGTCCCAGATGTTCCAGAGCGAGCTGTCTTCCTCGCCGAGGCGCCAGAGGGCAAATGTCTGCAGGCCAAGCTGGCGCGCGGCGCGCATCTCATTTAACACCGTGACCGCATCGAGGAACCAGACGACGTGGCGCTGGTTGTTGTCCTCGTCGATGTACTCGTAATGCGGATTGAGCGCGTCGTAGTTCAGATCGAGGTCGGCGTCGGCATCGGAGGCCCGCTCCCATGCGTCGGAGACCGAGAGATCGTCGGTGTTGAGCACTTCCGGCTTGCGGCGGCTTCCGCGGCCGGGGATGGAAAGCGTCCAGTCGTAACCGTAGTTGCCGATGGCGCAGATGAGCTTTTGCTTGGGCACTACCCTGAGCACACGCTGGAGGTTGCCGACGAACCAGCTCTGCGCGGCAATCGGGCCAGGGTCGCTGGTGGTCTGGTGCTGGTCATAGTTCATCAGCACGATGCCGTCGGAGTTGGCCGCAATCTGCCGCAGGTCGCCGTCGCTTGTGGATACGGCGACATTGACGTAGAGCCGCAGGTTGCGCGGGTGCATCCCGGCGTACAGCGCCTTAATAAAGGCGATGTATGCCGGGTTGGACTCGTCGGGAATACTTTCGATATCGAGCGACAGTCCGCGATAGGCGGGATAGGTGACGAGGAAGCGCAGGATCTGCGCGCGCAGCGCGGCGGCTTTGTCCGGGTCCTCGAGCACCGCGCCGACGCCCTCGTCCCAGCTCTGCGTGTGCGGGTTGTAGTTGTTGAGGTGGGGAAAGATCTCCGTATCGACGCGCGTCTGTTGAATGAGGCGCTTGACCTTATCCATGTCGTCGGGATCATGGACCGTGTTGCCCTCGATGACCGGAAACTCGCGCAGGTTGTCGCCGCTCATCATCATCAGCGTGCCGGCGGGCGAATCGACATGAAGCCATTGCGGAAAGAGCATGTCGATCTGGCGGACATGTTCTTTGAGGGAGCTGAAGCTGGCCGCATCGTCCTGCACATAGTAGGCGGCGCGCAGTCCTTCGCCGGTGTTGAGAGGAATATCCGACGGACGGCGGGTGGTTTTACGGCGGGAGGGCTGTTGCGTACGGGCGGACCGGTAGAACTGGCGATAAAGATCGGCGCGGTCGGGCAGGGCGCGGAAGTTGTGGCGAGGGATGGGCAGCAGCAGTTCGGGCAAGGGGCTGCTGCGCAGAACATTCAGCGCAAAGGCTACGACGACCAGCGTGGACACGATGGCGCCGGCGTCGAGAATGCGGCGCAGCCGTTTCCAGCGCTTGCGCTGGGGGTCGTAAAAAATCTGGCGATCGGGCATGTACGGGAACAGTCTCCGCGGACCTAATCAATAGCATTGTGCAGGATGGCGGTTGCGCTCGTCTGCTTCTGATTGGACGCGCGAGAGTTCAAGCCAGTGCCTGGGCAATATGCGAGGCGGCCGGAAATGGACAGCGACACAGGAATAAGCGCGATGCACCTCGGCCGCAAAAACGTTCTACGCTATAAGGAAATCGTATGGAAGGCGTGGAAGACAGTCAATGCAGCGCGCGGGGCGCGAGGGCGGCAGGACACGATGGATTTGTCAGGCCGGCCCCGACCGGCGGGGTTGTAGCCGCCGGCGCGCTGGCCCTGGGCGCGGCTCTGGCGCTGCGGCTCTGGATGCTGCACTGGCTCTTCGAAGTCAATGGCGATTCGCTGGTTTACGGCGGGATCGCGAAAAACCTGCTGCTCCACGGCCGGTATGCGCTGACCGCGGGAGACGGCCAGGTGTATCCGACGCTGCTGCGGCTGCCGGGATATCCCTTTTTTCTGGCCGCATGCTTCAGGATCTTTGGGATCGAGAATTATTTTGCCGCCTGCTGCGTGCAGATTGCCCTGGATCTGGCCGGCTGCGTGCTTCTGGCCGATTTTGCGCGGCGAGCGGCGCGGGGGGTTCGACCCGGCGATGAGAGATTTGCGCGGCGGGCCGGCTGGGCCACGCTGTGGCTCGCCGCGCTCTGTCCGTTTACGGCCTCCTATGCCGCCGCTCCGCTGGCCGAGGCGCCTACGCTGTTTACCCTGGCGCTGGCGATGTGGGCGATGGCGCTGTTTTGCGAGCAGTCGAGTCCGGATTCTCAAGACCGGAATGGACGAGGTGCGGATCGACGGCAGTGGGCGAGCGCCCTCGCGTTTACCTTTGCCGTGACGTGGGCTGCGCTGCTGCGGCCGGATGGCGCGCTGGCGGCGGTGGCGTTTGCGCCGGCAATGGCGGCCGGCGCGTGGCGCGAAAGGCGGAAAAGCGCGGCGCGGATCGCGGCTGTCTGCACGCTCATGGCGCTTGCGCCCTTTGCCGCCTGGACGGCGCGGAACTGGCGCGTGTTTCATGTGTTTCAGCCGCTGGCGCCGCGGACGGCCGCCGATCCGGGAGAGAATACGCAGCCTGGTTTCGAGCGCTGGGTGCGCACCTGGTGCCTGGATTTCACTTCGACGTACGACATCTACTGGAACGTGCCGGATGGACCCCTGGATATGAGCAGGCTGCCGGCGCGGGCCTTCGACTCCGAGGCGCAGAGGGCGGAGACGGCCGCCGTGGTTGGCCAATACAACGCTGCGGACTACAACCTGACGCCGGCCGTCGATGCCGGCTTTGCGCGGCTGGCGCAGGAGCGTATAGCGGCGCGGCCTCTGCGGTATTACCTCTGGCTGCCGCTGGGGCGCGTTGCGGATATGTGGCTGCGGCCGCGCGTCGAGAACCTGCCCATCGATCTCGACTGGTGGATGTATAGCCATCACCATGCGGAGACGCGCTTGAGCTGGTTTTACGCGGCGCTGAATGCGGCTTACCTGCTGCTGGCGGCGGTGGGGCTGTGGCTGCGGCCGCGATTCCGGAGGCCTCTGCTGGCCTACATGCTGCTGCGCAGCGCGCTGCTGCTGACGGTGAATGCGCCCGAGGCGCGGTACACGCTCGAGTGCTTTCCGATGCTGTTTGCGCTGGCAGGGACGGCGCTGGCGGCGGGGATAGGGAGAGGTTTGCGCTTGCGCGGTATTCCGGTTGACATATAATGGAGATCGTTATACCCTCCTCGTGTGATCCAAAGCTTCAGGGATGCTGGAACCCGGCAGTTTTTTGAGGCGCGGCGGAGCCGCCGATGGAAGACGATCGAGGCTGTAGCTCGGAGGAAATTGGATCAGATCGAGGCGAGCGCAAATCTGAGCGACCTCCGAGTGCCGCCGGGAAACCGGCTTGAGGCCCTGAAAGGCGAGCGCTCCGGACAACACAGCATCCGAATGAATGATCAATATCGAATCTGCTTCGTTTGGAAGGCGGACGGAGCGCACGATGTCGAAATCACCGACTGCCACTGATTGCGGCGATGGAGCAGCAGCAAAATGACGGACAAAACAACGATCAGACGCCCGGCTGCCGGCTGGAAGCTGCAGAGGGTGACGACGCATCCCGGTGAGATGCTGCAAAAGGAATTTCTGAAGCCGCTGGGGATTACGGCAAATGCGCTGGCATTGAAGATTCGCGTACCGGCGACGCGGATCGGCGACATTCTCCACGGGCGGCGCGGAATCACGCCCGATACGGCCTTGCGTCTGGCGCGTTTTTTCGGCAACAGCCCGGAGTTTTGGCTGAATCTGCAGCAAATGCATGATCTATCGAAGGCAAGGCTTGAGCTGAGCGAGACGATCGAGCGAGAGGTAGACAGATACTCGGCCGCATAGAGCGGCTTTACCGTGGCGCCGCCTACAATCAATGAATAAATCGCAGACTGCGAGCGGCTCATGAAACGAAAACTGCGGGTGGGAATCCTGTTTGGCGGGCGCAGCGGCGAACACGAGGTTTCGCTGCTCTCTGCCGCTTCGATTTTGAAGGCGATCGATCGGGACAAATTCGATGTGACCCCGATTGGCATTACCAAGGAGGGCCGCTGGCTGGCTGCGGCCGATGCGCACGGGCTGCTCGAGGGCAAGAGCGGCGCCGCCGCCCGGCAGTTGCGCGCCGGCGATCCGGAGGCCACGCCGGGAGCGCGCCTGCTCCATGAGGGGATTCCCGCACTGCTGGCGCCGGAGCCGGGCGCCGGCAAGGAGCTTGTGAAAAGAAGCCGCACCGACGGCGAGTCCCTGGACGTCGTCTTTCCGGTTCTGCACGGGACATTTGGCGAGGACGGGACGATTCAGGGGCTGTTCGAGCTGGCCGGCATCGCTTACGTGGGCTCGGGCGTGCTGGGTTCGGCGGCCGGCATGGACAAGGACGCGATGAAGCGGCTGTTCGCGCAGGCCAAACTTCCCATCGTCAAGCACGTTACGCTGCTGCGCCCGGAGTGGGAAAAGTCGCCGCGCAGGGCGATTGCTCGCATCGAAGCGGCGCTCAGGTATCCGCTGTTTGTGAAGCCGGCGAATCTGGGCTCGTCGGTGGGCATCAGCAAGGCCCATGACCGCAGGGAACTGGGGCCGGCGCTGGAGCTGGCGGCCAGGTACGACCGCAAGCTGATCGTCGAGGAAGGCGTGGGCGGAAAGACAGGACGCGCGCGCGAGCTGGAAGTCGCCGTGCTGGGCAACGACGACCCCAGGGCCAGCGTGGTGGGCGAGATCGTTCCCGGTAAGGAGTTCTACGACTACGAGGCGAAGTATCTGTCGGAGGGCTCTGTACCCATCATCCCGGCCAGGCTGACGAAGGCGGAGACGAAGACGATTCGCGACATGGCTGTGGCGGCGTTTAAGGCCTGCGACCTTGCGGGACTGGCGCGCGTGGACTTCCTGATGGAGCCGGGCGGCAGGCGGCGCATTTATCTGAACGAGGTGAACACCCTGCCCGGATTTACGCAGATCAGCATGTACCCCAAGCTGTGGGAGGCGACGGGCATCGGCTATCGCGAGCTGATCACGCGGCTGATTGAGCTGGCGCTCGAGCGGCATGCGGAGAAGACGCGAACGGTGTATAGCCGTGAAGAGTAAGGGCGATTCAACGCTGCAGTAAACCCCGATCCTGGAGGGGCAAATATCTGAACCTGAAGTGAGAAGGTGGAGGCGGCGTCACTGCGCAAACGCCTCTGTGGACTCATCGGCGGTCGCTTCAGCGGGCCCATCTCATCTCCACTGCGGCTCCTCCGGACCCAATCTATCCGAGAACTCCCGCTGCCGATGGACTAAATGGAAGGATGCAGCTCAAAAGGAAAATGACCCTTCGTTTCCGCCAGACGTGACAGGGATTTATTCGCAAGCGCGCCACTCGCCCTACCTGGCCGGCTTCACTGCTTTCGCCGAAGTCAGGATGCCCTCGATCGAGCCCGCGTCGAGCACATAGAGCGAGGGATCGCCGGCGCGGCGGGCCAGATAATTGTCGCCGCTTCGGGCGATTTCCGCTTTTTCGACAAGCTTGCCGTCTTTCGATGTGACGGTGATGGCCAGCACAGGCGCAGCGAAACCAGCGGTTGCGAACTTCGTCGCCGTGAGGCTGCGCAGGCCGGAGACGACCGCCTCAATGCTGTCCGAATCCGCCTTTTTGCCGTTCTGCCACCAGCCCTGCGCGTTATGCACGGCTGCGAGGGAAATCTTCGGATCGGTTCCCTCGAGATCGATGCTGTCGGGATCGTTGTCGCCGAAGTCGAAGAGCTGCTTGTTGCGGAAGTCATCGACGGTCTTGTCGAGGCCGTCGCCCAGTGAGCTGTCAACCTGGTAGATGCCCGCGACGACGCTGGACTTTGCGTACTCGGCTGCGCCGTTTTTCCCGTTCTTATCTTTGCGCACTTCGAGCGTCTGCGTGCCGGCGGGGCCGGTGACCTTCACCGTTGCAACCGGAGTTCCGCGGGCGAAGCCCGCTTCGGCATCTTTGGCGTCGGGCTGCGTTGTCTGCATCTGCGCGCCGGCCAGTGTATCGGCAAGCGTGTCTGCGGCGATCGAGTCGGTGCGGTACGCTTCCGGCTTCTCGAGCGCCCATCCGGAGCCGGTTCGCGCAAGCACGATGGTCTGGCCGCCATGGTTCAGCTCGATGCTCGTCATCTTGTCGGACGAGATAGTAATGAGCCGCTTGTCGCGCAGGTCCATCTCCGTTTTATCGAGCTGGCGCTTGGAATCGCCGGAGACGGTGAAGATGCGCGGATCGCCGGCCAGCATCGCATAGGCATTTCCGCCCACAGGCGTGTCATCGCCAAAGAGCAGCCGCTGGGCCGGCTTGCCCTTCTGCTCAATGTCCACTTCCATTGACGGCGAGTCGAGGCCGAACCGGCTCAGCTCCGAAGACTGACCGCCGCCCGGCTGCCCGCTGGTCGCGACCACCTCCTGCGCGGTGAGCGGTGCAAGCGCAGAGAGCAGCATCGACACCTGCTCCTGATCGGCGGCGACCGATTGCGGCGCGGTGATCTGCCAGGCGCCGGACTGCTTTGCGAGAGTTACGCCGGGCTGGCCCTTGACCTTCAGGGTGACGCCGGTGACCTTGCCGGAATCGACGTTGAGGATTGTCGGCGCGGCCGGAGTTGCCGGCGTGACAGCCTCGTCACTCTTCGGGTGGCGATTTGACCAATAAAGGAAGCCAGAGAGCGCGGCAAGAATCAGACAGGCGATGGCAAGGCCCGGGAATCGTCCTCCGAGTTTCATTTTTCTCCGTCGCGTTGGGAGACTGTGAAGAAGTTTCCCATTCCCTCGGGGCTGAAGCCCCGTTTGATTCTTTGTTTTATGTACGGGCTAAAGCCCGCATGCTTCATGGCAGATGAGAGGTGATAAGGTCCGAAGACCGTCGCCCTCGTCCGCCGTTCCAACCTTCGTGGCCTCCCACTCTTCGCGCGATAAGGCTGCGCAAAGAATGGGCCACGGAAACTTGTTTGCCGCGCGCTTTAGCGCCTCCGCCACCAGATCACCGTGCCCAGCACGATCATCAGCAAAGGCAGAATGAACTGGCTGGTAACGCGCACCAGATTCATCTGCGCGCGGGTGAGCGACAGGTGCTCGTCCTCCGGTGCCTTGGGACGGATCGAGATCAGGTCCTCGTCGGAGGCCAGCCAGTTGATCGAGTTCAGCGCCAGATCGCTGTTGCCGTTAAAGTCGAGGAAGCCGTTGGTCAGCCACGTGGAGCTGCCCAGCACCACGAAGCGGCCCTGCGTTCCCGAGCTGCCGGTGGTGTAAGTGCCGGCAGCGGCCATTGCCAGCGGGCCGCGCTTGTTCTTCGGATCATCTACGCGCAGCTCGCCTCCGCTCAGGTTGGTCGCGGCTTCGCTCGCCTCCGAGGAGCTGAAAAGCTTGTCGACGCTGGTCTTGCCGGTGTTGCTGACGGAGATCGACTGCGCGATGGGAAAGCCGGTCGCAGTGCCTTTTAAATCGCTGACAATGGGCTGCTGCTCATAATGCGTGACCAGCGCAACCTCCGGGCCGACGCCGATGAGCTGGCCGATGGGGCTGCGGTCGAGGATCAGATCCTTGCCGAGCGTAACGCCCCAGCCGGCGAGCACGGCGGCGAGCGCGTCATTTGCGCCGATCGATTGCGTGCGGCCCTGCAGCGGCGGATCGAGCAGGAACATGGCGCGGCCGCCCTTCTGCACGTAGTCCTGGATCGCGCTCACCTCCGGCTGCTGGTAATCGTGAGAGGGTCCGGCGATGACCAGCACCGTACACTCGGCCGGGACCTGCGGCCTGGTAATCAGATCGACGGTCTCGGTTTCGTAGCTTTCTTTCGAGAGCCGGTCTTTGAAGCTCGACAGACCGTAGCGGCCGGTATCGTCTATCTGGTGCTCGCCGCTGCCGGCGGCAAAGCAGACGGTGCGGGTGCTGGACTTCAGATCGCGGATGAATGCGCCGGTGATGCCTTCCTCGGTGAAGGCCGCCGCTGCCTCTTTCTTATCGCCGATCTGCACTACGGCAGTGCCCATATTCTGCACGCCGTCGGCGCGGGCAAGCTGCGGGTCCTTGTCGGGATCGACGTACTGGATGTGGACCTTCGGCGAGAGGTTCTTGTACTCGGTAAGCAGGTCGCGCGCTTCGCCAAAGCGCGTGCTCTGGTCGAAGTAGAAAATTGTCGCGTCCTGCCTGAGGCCCTTGATGATCTTTGCCGACTCCTCGGAAAGCGTGTAGCGCTTGTTCGGCGTCGCGTCCCAGCTTTTGTTGTAGCGGTTGGCGAGTACGTTCACCACCACCGCGGCGGCGATGACCACCAGCGTGTAGAGCGCCGCGTAGGCGGCATAACGGGTCTGTCGTGCCCGATTGCGATGATTGCCAGAGTCGCTTGCCATTCCCGTTCCTTAAGACCTCCAGCGCAGCGCTTCCATGGAACGCGCGGTAAAAAATAAACCCAGGAAAATGACCGTCAGATAGTAGACGGCGTCCTTCGAGTCGATGACGCCCTTGGCGAAGGAGCCGTCATGCGTGACCACCGACAGATACGAAAGCACCGTGGCCCATGTGGCCGTGTTGTATCCGCTGACCCAGGCGAAGACCCACAAAAGCAGGCACACCGCGAAGGTCGTGGCGCCGGCAATAATCTGGTTGCGCGTAAGCGTGGAGATGAACGTGCCCAGCGCCAGCAGGCCGCCGGCCTGCAGCAGCAATCCGAGATAGCCGACGGCCAGAGGTTTGAACGCCGGATGCCCGTAGTGGAACAGGTAGGCGAAGTTCACGGCGGTAAACAGCAGCAGGCAGGCGTAAAGCCCCAGCGCCGCGAGCCACTTGCCGAGGATGATCTCGATATCGCGCACCGGCGAAGTGGCCAGCAGCTCGATGGTGCCGGTACGCTTCTCCTCGGCGAACAGGCGCATGGTGATCATGGGAATAAAGAACAGCCCGAGCACGCTGACGTTGCCCAGCAGCGGCCGGATGATCTGCTCGTTGATATCCATGGGATACGACTGGCCGCTCATCTGCATTTCCATGCCGGCGGTGACGAAATACTCAACCGCCGTCCAGAACATGAAGCCGAAGACCAGCGCAAACATGGTCAGCAGCAGCCATGCGATAGGCGAAGCAAAGTAACTCTTCAGTTCCTTTTGGCAAACGATCCAGATATTTCTCATGCGTGTGGCTCCCGGGTGGATGCAGGAGCGGTTTTCGCAGCTCCTGCGGCGACTGCGCCGTCGGGCTGTGCTTCGGCGGCGGCCTCGCTCCCGGTCAGCCGCAGGAAGATCTCTTCAAGACTCATCGCCGCGGGCCGCAGCTCGTTCAGCTCCCATCCGCCTTCGATCACTGCGCGGGCCAGGTCGCCGCGGCGCAGCTCGCCTTTGCGGCTCTCGGTTTCAAACACGGCGGCAGGGCCGCGCTGCTGCTTGACCGTCACACGCCCCACGCCGGCAACGCGCGCGAGCACCTGCTCGACGCGCGGAACATCGAGCGCGTCGCCGCGCGAAGTGGCAACCTCCACCACCATCGTCTCGGCGCCGCGGGCGCGGCCCTGCAGATTGGCGACGGAATCGGTCGCCACCAGCCGGCCCTTGTTGATGATGATGACCTGCTGGCAGGTCTGTTCGACCTCGGGCAGGATGTGCGTGCTCAGAATGATGGTGTGTTCGCCGGCCAGGTCCCTGATGAGGTCGCGGGTCTCGTTAATCTGCTTCGGATCCAGGCCCGCGGTCGGCTCATCGAGAATCAGCACGTCGGGATTGTGGACGATGGCCTGCGCCAGTCCAACACGCTGCCGGTAGCCTTTCGACAGCTTGCCGATGAGTTTTTTTCTCACATCGGCCACGTTGCAGCGGCCGAGAACGTATTCGACGCGCCGGTCCAGCTCCTCGCCGGAAAGTCCCTTGAGCCGGCCGACGAAGCGCAGATACTCGCCGGTCTCCATGTCGGGATATACGGGCGGAGTCTCGGGCAGGTAACCGATGCGGCGGCGGACTTCCAGAGACTGTTCGAGCACGTCGTAACCCGCCACCGTAGCCGAGCCGGAAGTAGGCGGCAGGAAGCAGGTCAGCATGCGCATGGTGGTGGTTTTGCCGGCGCCGTTGGGGCCGAGAAATCCAACGATCTGGCCTTTATCGACGGAAAATGAGATGTGATTGACAGCAACTGTGCGCGCGTATCGGCGCGTTAGCTCTTTGACAGTAATCATTGCTCTCTGCTGCTTGGACTGCGTAAGCGACCGGAGGTCAACAGCATTACAACGACAACATTGTTACAACATCGGGGCGAGCGCATTCAAGATGGAGGAATATGTCGTGTCCTGCGGCAAGAGTCCCACGCAGATTCGTACGATCAAACTCCGGCAGCAGAGCTCATGCCCGACGCCCTGGCCGGGTTCTCTCTCTGCGCGCTGTTTCTTTTTTGGCGCATGATGCGCTGGC
>Ga0070737_10002239_pt1 | contig 23938 bp, 16 predicted proteins | sample Coa_R1_10_FD_66438 | JGI IMG/M metagenome (GOLD analysis project Ga0070737, IMG submission 66438) | Surface soil microbial communities from Centralia Pennsylvania, which are recovering from an underground coalmine fire - Coalmine... | ecosystem: Environmental > Terrestrial > Soil > Unclassified...
GGTAGCGCGGGCGAGGCCGCAGTTAGAAGGAAGCGGTTCTTGCCCGCCACGAATTCGCGTTTGGCGGCACTCCCAGCCACCTGGCCACGCGCCACGATTCGCAGCCGCTGAACATTGGCGTTGAGCCCGGCTAGGGTTTGGTCCAGCGCGCTGAAGTTCAGCGGCGCGTCTTTGGCATAGGACATATCCACGGTTTGCCGACTCATGCTGATTTTGACATCGCCCACCCCCGGCTGGCTGCGAGCCGCCTGCTCCAGCGGCGGTAGACACAGTGCGCAAGTAATGCCCTTGACGTCGGCGGTGGCGCTCAGCACCTGGGCGTGAACTGGCACCGTACTGAGCAAGACGGGCAACAAACTGGCAAGGATTGAGGTTCTAACGATTTTCATAGTCTGAAGCAGGGCGCTTTTCGGCTTCCACTGACTGGAATACACCCCGCCGATTTGGTTCTAACGGTAACGCAGCCACAGCATTGCCCAGTAGCCAAATATCAGCACATTGATCGCGACGCTGGCCCCGGCCACCAACCGCACACTCCATTTGCGCCCCTGAAAGGGGCGGCGCCGAATCAGGTAAAGTTCATACCCCAACGCGCCCAAAGCCAGGATGGCGAAAGGGATCTGCAATCGCTGTAACCAGATTATACAGCTCGCGCTGAGGATCGAAAACAGGCCAAGTCCTGCCAGGACTTGAGTCAGTATTCATCAACTGGGGACCAACAAGCTGGCGATGATCGCCAACCAGCCGGGCTTCTTGGGGTCTACCACCGTCGAATCCCGTTCGCCTCCCTACGCGCAGTGCTCGCAACCTCAGCTACACGCGAAAATCGACCCCTTGTCAACCCGAGGCGAATGGCGCAATGTTGAGCAAAAGCTTTGACCTAGTACAAGCTTGGGCGTACCGCTGGTCCGCCGCAGGAGAGTTTAACGTGGGACGCAATTACAAGGAGATCGCCACCCAACTGGAGGCCTCGCTGGGGCTCACCGTTCCGCCCCTAGCCATTACATTTTCCAAGAGCGCTCCCGCCGGCGTTCCGCATTACGAAGCGCCCATGCCGGCGCCCGCTCCCGACGGCCGCACCGGTCCGGTTTCAGCGGGCTGCGTCTTCTGGATGAAGGCCACCGATCGTACCTTCACCACCAACGCCGCCGATCATGCCAACTGCAGCGTGGGATCTTTTACCCACGGCTTCAAAACCTTGGAAGAGGCGGCAAAAGGTGCCGATATCGCGGCGATGGCCGAATGCAACTGGGTCTCGCCCGATGTTTTTCCGCTCATTACCCACATCAAGGAAAAGCCCGGCGCTGTGACTTACGGACCGCTGTCCCAGGCTACCGACCCCGACGTGGTCTTTTTGCGAGTTAATCCCAAGCAGGCGATGGTGCTGGTCGACGGCCTGCAGGGTGTGCGCTTCGAGGGCAAGCCTCAATGCCACATCATTCCGATCGCCAAGGAGCTGAACCAAGTTGCGATCAGCTTCGGCTGTATGGCCAGCCGCGTGCGCACCGGGATGCCCAATGGCGAGATGACCTTGGCGATTCCAGCCGGCAAAATCGACGAAGTGGTGGCGGCCCTTCAAAAAAGCGCACCCGCCGAGTATGCGGTGGCTGGCTACGCTTCTGACGACGCCAAGCGCTTCGCCTAGCATTTCCTACCCCAGCAGCCGGGTTCATCACCCGAGCTGCTGGGGTTTTCGAAGCCGCTGGTGGCCATTCGCCAGCCTGTCAGCTGACTTTCTCCAGGGTACAACCGCAGCAGCACGCGGGTGTCTCGCCGCTGTATGCAGTCCGCCGCCGCGCCTTTAGTCATATCGATCGCACAGCCGCAACAAGCCTCAGTACTGATCCGACGCTGGCCTCGTGGGCGTGCCCGAGTATGCTTGGGCTGGTGGATGAAGCTTTGGGTGCGCTTGGTGGCTGTGTTCGGCTCGCCGACCAGCCCGCGGCAAGAGTCTCGAACCGATTGACATGAGCGACCCCGCTTCCCTGCTTGCCGCCTCCTCCACTGCGGGCATCTTCGCTAATCGTAATTTGCGCCTGTATCTGGGTTCGGTATTACTCAACAACCTGGCGATCCAAATTCAATCGGTCGCGGTGGCCTGGCAGGTGTATGCACTGTCGGGCAGCCCGTTGGCCTTGGGATACGTGGGGCTGGCGCAGTTCGTGCCGATTCTGGCTCTGTGCCTGCCCGCGGGCAATCTGGCCGACCGCTGTGACCGGCGCCTAATCCTGGCTCTCAGCTTTGCCCTGCAGGGCTTGGCCGCCGGTGGGTTCCTGGTATTTTCGCTGGCTACTCCGCGCCACCTGTGGCCCTTTTATCTGCTGCTGGCGCTGTTCGGCAGCGCGCGCGCGTTAGGTGGACCCGCGGCTCAATCCTTGCTGCCGCAGTTGGTTGAGCGCCGGCAATTTCCTGAAGCTGTGGCTTGGAATTCTTCCAGCAACCGGATCGGAGTGATCGTGGGCCCGGCCCTGGGCGGTGCTATCTACCTACTCGGAGCGGCGGTGGCCTATGGGAGCTGCCTGGCGCTGTTCGCGGTGATTGCAGGCACGATTGTCCGAGTGCGAACCACGGTCCGGTTTGAAGCGGCCGTGGAGGCAAGCATGCTGCAACGGCTGACCGCTGGTATCCGCTATGTGTGGGCACAGCCCATTGTACTGGGTGCGATCTCGCTCGATCTGTTCGCTGTCTTGCTGGGTGGCGCCACCGCGCTCCTGCCGGTATATGCGCGCGACATTCTGCACGTTGGCCCCAGCGGCTTGGGGCTGCTGCGTAGCGCGCCGGCGGTGGGCGCCGCGATCGTGGGACTGTCGCTGGGACGACGGCCGCTCAATGGGCGGGCGGGCGCAATCATGTTTGCCGGGGTGGCGTGCTTCGGCCTGGCCACGGTCGTCTTCGGCATTTCCAGCAATTTCGGGCTTTCGCTGGGCGCCCTTGTGGTTCTAGGCGCCTGCGACATGCTCAGCGTTTATGTCCGCGCCACCTTGATCCAGCTTGCCACTCCCGACCCGATGCGCGGGCGGGTCAGCGCGGTCAATCGGGTCTTTGTAGGCGCTTCCAACGAGTTGGGCGGCTTCGAGTCCGGGGTCACGGCGGCTCTTTTCGGCACCGTCCCCGCGGTGGTACTTGGCGGGGTCGGAACCTTGGCCGTGGTGGCAGTGTGGTGGCGGTTATTCCCGACCTTGCGTCAGGTTGACCGCCTAACCGACGTGATGGCCTTTGAGTAGCGCTCAGGCCTCGCGCATCGGCTTGACTCGCCGGCGATAGCGACGGACCGGCACATGGTGGCGGCCGTGGACGATGCGACGACGGTGGTTAATCAAGGCTACTCGGCGCAACGGGCTACCCACCGCGCGGCGGTAAATGTGGACGCTGGCGCGCAGCAGCCGCGGCGTTGGCATTTCTTGTACGGGCGGTTCGGCATCGATGCCGGGGAAATACATCTCGCGATTATTCCATACCTGTAGCGCGGCCAGGAACTCAGCGTAATAATTTTTACTCGCGAAGCCGAAATGCGGCCCCTCATATGTGCGAACGATATCGAATAGATTGCCCCCGTTGGTTGCTTCCACCGCCTGCATCATTCCGCCGGTGCCGTAGTCGTAAGCGGTGATCGCCAAGGGCCAGTCCCCCAGCATATCGTGGTTGTGCGCCAGCAGCTTGGCTGCCGCCTCGGTGGCGCGTTGGGGATCTAGCCGCTCGTCGTTCCAGCGGTTGACTTGGAGATAGCTCTTGGCGGTCGCGCGAGTGAATTGCCACAACCCCAGTGCGCCAGCCTTGGAACGAGCGTCGGGGCGAAAACCCGATTCCACCACCGGCAGCAGGGCCAGCTCTGCAGGCAGGTCGAAGTCTTGGAAGATGTGCTCAATGCGCGGCAGATAGAAGCGTGCGCGCACCAGCGAGGCGCGAAATTGCTCGCGCATCCCCTGCTGCACGCGCAAATTTTGTACCGCCGCTGCGTAATCAGGATGGCGCTGGCTCTTGAACAATGCGGCCACCGCCTTTTCCTCGAAATCCGCCGGCGCGCCATGGGCCGCCAAGCGGGTCAGGATTTCGGTATACTTAGTCTTCAAATACTCATTGGTGGAGTCCACGTCGGCCCAGCTCGGCGGGCCGTCGCCGGGCAAATGTAAAATCTGGTAAATCCGCTCCACCTGGGTCCGGTCCATCACAATAAAGTCGCGGTCGGAGTAACGGGTGAAGACGTCGACCCAAAACTCGACGTTGGGCTCGATCGCTTCGGGGCGCGGGAAGTTGGAGTGCATCATGGCCGCGCCGACACGGCTGGCCGCGCCAGCCAGCAGTGCAATCGCCAGCAGCAGACAGCCGCACGCTCGCGGCCTGGCAAGAAAGCGATCCACCCTGCGAAACCTCCGCCTGGCGCTCCGGCGATAATAAGCGCCTTTCCGCTAATAGCTGCCAGCGAAAGGGTTTGTCAAGTAACGCTTTATGTTGTCTTTAGCAAAAAACCGTCAATAACGGATGGTTCAGGCTTCCAGCGCGCCGCCACCTGCCAGCGCTTGTGCCAAGTGCTCACGCAGCCGCGATGCCGCCGCGCGCGCCGCCGCCACCGCGTTGTGCGACCCCTCAGCCTGGTAGGCGTACATCACGGCGCGGCTGGCGTTGACCACCACCCCCAGGCCGTCGGCCCGCGCCGCCGCCACCGCGTCCTGGGCGCTGGCCCCCTGCGCGCCCAGGCCCGGCGAGAGCACGATAGCGGTGGGCATCAAGGCGCGCGCTCGTGCGGCCTGGCGCGGGTAGGTGGCACCCATCACGGCGCCGACCGCGCTCAAACCATGGCCGCCCTCCAGCCCGCGGCCCCATCGATCGACCTGAACCGCGATGCTCTCCCACAACGGACGCTGAGGTGTAAGAAGATCCTGGAACTCGCCGGAGGATGGATTGGAAGTCTTGACCAGCACGAACAGCCCTCGCCCCCGCTGGACATGCGCCAAAAAGGGCAGAATGCCGTCGCTGCCCAGATAGGGGTTGACGGTCATCGCATCGCAGCCGAACTCTCCCTCACCCAAAAAGGCTTGGGCGTACGCGGCAGCGGTGGAACCGATGTCGGCGCGCTTGGCGTCGGCGATTACGATCAGATCCAGGCGGCGCGCCAGCGCCACCACCGCCGCGAACGCGCGCATCCCTTCCAAGCCGCGGGCCTCGAAGAAAGCCAGCTGTGGCTTGATCGCCACCGCCAGCTCGGCGCAGGCCTCGACGATCGCGCAACACCAGCTCTGCAGGCTGTATCCCGCGGGCACCCCCGGCTTGCCGGGTGCGTCAAGCTGGGGGTCGATTCCGACCACCAAGGCGCTGCCTTTGCTTCGTTGGGCCGCAACCAAACGATCGGCGAAGTTGTCCAACGTTACGCGCGCGCCTCCCAAGCTTCCTCGGCCAGCGGCACCCGGGTCACTTGATGGGCCTGCAGCGCGGGCATCACTTCGGCCGCAAAGCGACGAATCTGTTCCAGGAACATTTCCTGTGGCATCGCCCCGCGGTTGAGCATCACCTGCACGGTGGCCGCGCCGGCCTCCTCGGCCTGCTCGATGATCTTGGCGCGTACCTCGTCGGCGTTGCCCCAGGGCATATCTTCGGCTTGGCGCTCGACATCCGCCATCGTCATGTTACGAAAATCTTCGCGGCTGCGAATGGCTGCGCGCAGATTTTCAGGTCGCACGTAGGAGGCGAAAGTCGCAGTCAGGTAGCCGGCGTCGCTGAGGGTTTGCGACTCGGTGACGTTGCCGTGGCTGAAGAGGGTGCGATTGAAATACAAGAAGTAGGGTCCCGCCTCTTTGATCGCGCGCGCCTTGCTGTCGGCCACATAGACCGAAAAGTTGAGCACGATATGGTCGGGGGTCATGCGATGGCCGGCGCGTTGCAGGCAGGCGGCGTAGTAACGAATGATATCCAGGCGCAGGCCGCGCTGTCCCAGGCCGGGGGTGATCGGAATATTGTTGCGCGCGGCCCATTCGATTGATTCCTTGCTGCCGGTGACCGGAACCCAGATCGGCGGATGGGGCCGCTGCACCGGACGGGGCCAGATCGCCACGTCCTTGTAAGACCAGAATTGCCCCTGAAAGGAGAAAACCTCGTCAGTCCAAGCTCGCCGCACGATCTCGAAGGCTTCCTCGAAGCGTGGGCGCGACTGCGCCAACGGCACGCCGTAAACGTGATATTCGCGCGGAATACCGCGGGCAAAGCCGGATACCAGCCGGCCATTGGAGAGGCAATCGATCATCGCCAGCTCTTCGGCCAGCCGCAGCGGCTCGTGCAGGGGCAAGAGGTTACCGTAGATCAAAAGCTTCAGCTGGCGGGTGCGCTGGGCCGCCGCCGCTGCCATCAGGTTGGGCGAGGTCATCAGTCCATAGGGCGAGGTGTGATGCTCGTTGAAACCCACGCCGTCGTAGCCCAGCTTGTCCATCTCTTCCCAGGCGTCGAGGTGCTCAGCATAGCTTCGCACGGCCACCTCGGGCTTGAAGTAGCTGCGCCCCAAAGGGTAAGGCAATTCGTTGCTATCCTTTTTGAGATGTTCCAGGTGCTCGGCATAGGGCAGAAGATCGAAAACGAAAACCTTCACGGCGGGATGCTCCTTGTCGCGCCAGCCTTATGAAAACTGCCGCAATCTACCACCGCCCGCGCCACTTTCTCAAACTGCCGGGCGAATCGATAGCCGGCGCTTTGTGGGATCAATCGCCCAGACTGGTTCTGAGCTGAGCCAGCTCGCCCTGGAGCTTTTTGAGGTAATCACTCTGCTCTTGGATCTGGCGCTGCATTTCGAAGGGCGTGGCCACCGTGGCGGACGGATCGGGTTTGTCGTCGGGCGCCGGCCCCTGGATCTGAACGATCGGCTTGGCATTCATGCATTCGCTATACGTCAAGTCGTCGTTCTGACATTCGCGCAGTCGTTTCCGCTCCCCGATCAATTCCTCGATCTGCTGGCGCTGCCGCTCGAGCTGATCGCGCAGCGCCGTCATGCGCGCTTCTTGCTCGGTTTGATGCTTGGCGATGCCGTAGGCTCCGAACACCGCGACTCCGACCGCGGCTCCGGCTTCCACTCCGGCCACTGTGGGTGCCGCGGTTATGCCACCTGCCGCCACCACCCCGCCTACCCCCCCGGCCGCCAGCAAAGCGGCCGAATCGACCACTTTGGGCGCGCCCCGCATCGCGCATTCCACAGTAGGATGTTGCTGCAACTCGACCGCCTCGCCCAGGTAGTTAACCTCGGTGCCGACGTCATTTTGATGGGATTTGACCTCGATCACCGCGTCGGTCGCCGGATACTTGGCCAAGGCCTCGGCTCTGAGCTTGCGGTTGGCCTGGGTAAGATCGGGATCGACCGCAGCGTCGGCGTAGGGAACCGCAATCCGCACTGGGCCTAGATCGCTGAAGCATTCGCCGGGCAGGCTTTTATCCGTGACGTAGATGTAACGATCCGGAGTCTTGGCAACGGGCGGCGCAACGGCGGTTTGACGGCTGGCGCAGGCTAAGGCGAACACGCCCAGTGATAACAGTCCGAGTCTAAAAACATTGTGCTTGGCCATCGGCGGTCCCGTTGCTGCATGAGCGTCGGGGCGCGATTGTAGCAGTTGGCCGCGCGAATTTCATTACGACAAGTGAGCGAAAGATCACCAGCGCAGTGCGCCGGCCGACCCGCCGCCCTCCTGCTTGGTGCTGGATTGGATCGTTTGGGCGGGCCCGGGGGCGCGCGGCGCGAGAGGCTGGGAACCTCGGGCCGGTTCACTGCTCGGCCCGGCGTCGAAAAATTGAAGGTTGCAAATAGGCAGGGATTGTCGCATAGGGCATACTGGGTTAAGCATCGTCAGGTTGCAACGAATCCCTGCCACCCTTAGGCCGTGCCCGAGGGCGGCGTACTGAACCGATCGAGGCATTTATCATGGACACGTCACACGGCGCCGCAGCGCAAAGTGCGGAAATCTCGCGCCAGCGACAGGAATTCTATGGCCGCGCTGCTCGGCACAATTTGGCTCCGTTGTGGGAAGTAGCGCAGGCGATCGTGCCGCCGCTGCCCTCCTCGCCCTGCGTGCCGGCCTTGTGGCGCTATGCCGAGGCCCGGCCCTACCTGCTCGAGGCCAGCCGGATAATCAGTGCCGCGGAGGCCCAGCGCCGGGTGCTGATTTTGGAGAATCCCGGACTGCCCGGCCAATCGCGCATTACGCCTAGTCTTTATGCCGGGTTGCAAATCGTGATGCCAGGCGAGATCGCCCCGGCCCATCGCCATACTCCGGCCGCGCTGCGCTTCGTCGTGGAAAGCAGCCGGGGCGCCTATACCGCGGTGGGCGGCGAGCGCACCCTGATGGCGGCGGGCGACTTCGTGATCACGCCGTCGTGGTCCTGGCACGATCATGGCAACGAAAGCACCGATCCGGTCATCTGGATCGACGGCTTGGACATGCACATGGTCAATCTTTTCGATGCCAGCTTTTTCGAGCAGTTCGGCGACGACCGCTTTCCCGTCAAGCGGCCCGAGGGCAGCGCGCTGGCCGAGACCGGCAACAACCTGCGGCCGGTCAACTTTACCCATCGCGGCCAGACCTCGCCCATCTTCAATTATCCCTATAGCCGCACCCGCGAGGCCCTGACCAGCCTGACCCGCCATCAGGAGCCCGATCGACACGACGGCTACAAGATGAAGTACATCAATCCGCTCAACGGCGACTGGGCGATGCCGACCATCGCGACCTGCATGCAACTACTGCCCAAGGGCTTCGTCACCGCCCCCTATCGCTGCACCGCGGGCACGGTCTTCGCCGTGGTCGAAGGTGAGGGCGAAACCGTGGTCGGGGAGACTCGGCTCAAATGGGGCCCGCGCGACACCTTTGTGATTCCCGGCTGGCATTTCCATCAGCATCACGCAGTCAGCGAGGCGGTGCTGTTTTCCTTTTCGGATCAGGCCGCGCAGGAACGGCTGGACATCTTTCGCGAGGAGCGCGGCTAAGGCCAGCAAAGCGTGATGAAGCTTTATTCGTTCTTCCGCTCCTCCGCCAGCTTCCGCCTGCGGATCGCGCTCAACCTCAAGGGGTTGAGCTACGAATATGCAGCTATCGGCCTGCGCGGAGCACAGAACTCCGATAGCTACCGTAGGATCAACCCCCAGCAATTGGTTCCGGCGCTTGACGACGGGGGGCGGGTGCTGATCCAATCAATGGCGATCATTGAGTATCTGGAGGAGACCCATCCCCTGCCGCCGCTGCTGCCGGCCACGCCAGTTGAACGCGCGCGGGTGCGCGGGTTGGCGCAAATCGTGGCCTGCGAGATCCATCCGCTCAACAACCTGCGCGTGCTAAACTACTTAGCTAAGGAGTTGGGCCAAAGCGAAGAGCTTCGCAACCGCTGGTATCGCCACTGGGTCGCGCTGGGGCTGGAAGCGATGGAAGCGCTGCTGGACGACCCCGCCAGCGGTCGCTTCTGTCATGGCGACCAGCCCACGCTGGCCGACATTTGCCTGGTTCCACAGCTCTACAACGCGCGCCGTTACGAATGCGACTTGACGCCTTACCCCAGGCTGTTGGCGGTGGAGGCGGCCTGTCGCGAGCTGGCGGCCTTCGAGCAGGCCCGGCCCGAAAAGCAGCCTGACGCGAGTAGTTGAGACTTATGCCCGAACGATACGACGGCATTCCCGGCACTTACGTCTTCGGTCAGAGCTTGGCACGTGCCGGCTATGAACTGAACAAGATGGCGTTTTCCCTGGCCCGCAAGGAAAACCGCGAGGCCTTCGCGCGCGACGAGGATGAATATTTGTCCCGTTACGCGTTGACCGCGGCGCAGCGCCAAGCGGTCAAGGAGCGCAACTGGCTGCGTCTGATCGAGCTGGGGGGCAACATTTATTACATCTACAAGCTGACGGCGGCGGTCAAGCCGATCCCGATGTCGGAGCTGGTGGCGCGCCAGCGCGGGGTTGACCAGGAGACCTTGATGCGGGAAATCATGGGGCGAGACCAGACATGGCGCGGATAATCGGCGGGATCGGAACCTCGCATATTCCCCTGGTGGGGGCGATCGTCGATCGCGGGCTGCAGGATAGCGCGCAGTGGAAGCCGTTTTTCGATTCTTATCAGCCGATGCGCCGATGGCTGGCCGAACAGCGTCCCGAGGTCGCCATCGTGGTCTACAACGATCATGGCGCCGATTTTTTCCTGGACAAAATGCCTACCTTCGCCCTGGGGCTAGCCGACCACTATCCGCCCGCCGACGAAGGTTGGGGCGTACGCCCACTGCCCGCGCTGCCGGGCGATCCTGATCTGTCCTGGCATCTGGCCGAGAGCTTGATCGAGCAGGAGTTCGACCTGACCCTATGCCAGGAGTTGCGCGTCGATCACGGCCTGCTGGTGCCTATGAACCTGCTGTGGGGCAGCCCCCAGAGCTGGCCGGTTCGGATCGTCCCGCTGCAAGTCAACGTTTTGCTCCATCCTATTCCCACCGCTGCACGCTGCCTTAAACTGGGTCAAGCGTTGGGGCGCGCGGTCGCATCGTTTGCTCAGGATTACAAGGTTGTAATTGTGGGCACCGGAGGCATGTCCCATCAGCTCCATGGCGCGCGCGGTGGTCACACCAATCCCCGTTTTGACAACTTTTTTCTCGAGCAATTAGAGCGTGATCCCGCCGCTTTGGCCAAGCTGTCGCGGCGCGAGCTGATGGAAGAGGCGGGTGCGGAAGGGGTCGAGCTTATCATGTGGCTTATCATGCGCGGGGCCCTGGAGCAGGCCACCCGGTTCTATCGTTCCTATTATGGGCCGGTTTCGGTCACCGCCGCCGGCTCGATTCTGTTCGTCAACGGCTGAAACGGCCGGGTTTCCGACCTGCGCGAGATTGGCGGGCCGGGAAATTTTAGGCTAGAGGCGGTCGGCACCGGTTTTTTTTCAATCGGCGGCGCCTTTTGCCTAACTTTCCTTGACACAAACGCGCAAGACTGATTTATTTTTACGGCCCCTATCGCGGTTTTGCTTATGAAATTAGGCTTAAATGCTGAGCTGGACGCAATCGATTTGCAGATTCTGTCCATGCTCCAGGAACATTGCAAAACCCCATTGGCCAAGCTAGGTGAGCAGGTCGGTTTGTCGGCGCCCTCGGTTATCGAGCGCATCAAGAAGCTGGAGGACAGTGGCATCATCACCGGCTATCACGCCACGGTGGATGCCCGGCGGTTGGGGAAGGATGTTACTGCGTTCATCGGGGTGTCGATCAGTCATCCCAAACTGATCGGCCGGTTCGAGACCACGGTGGCGGAGATGGACGATGTTTTGGAATGCCATCACGTCACTGGCGAGCACAGTCTGTTGCTCAAGGTCAAGACCGACGATACCGCCGCGCTTGAAAGCTTGATCAGCACGATTCGTTTTATCGAGGGGGTCTCGAGAACCGAAACCATGGTGGTGCTGTCGACGCACACCGAACGGGTCACTGTGGCGTTGCCGCTCAGCGAGGGCGGCGAGGGTGGCAGCAGCCGCCGTCCGCGCCACCCGGGCCCGCGCGTGGGACTGCCACCCAAGCGAGCGTGACGATGCATCAATTTGCCTCTCTTCCCGAGCGCCAAGGGTTGTATAACCCCGACTTTGAGCGCGAGGCCTGCGGCGTGGGCTTCGTGGCTAACTTGGCCGGCCAGGCCTCTCACGACATTGTCCGCATGGGCTTGCAGGTGCTCGACAACCTTACCCATCGCGGCGCTTGTGGATGCGATCCGCGCACCGGTGACGGCGCCGGAATTTTGCTCCAGCTGCCCGACGCCTTTCTGCGCCGCGAGAGTCGCGCGCTGGGTTTCAGCCTGCCCGTGGCGGGTCGTTACGCGGTGGCGATGGTATTTCTGCCAACACAGCGTGATGCGGCCGATCTGTGCGAGCAAATCGTGGAGCGAGTCGTGCGCGAGGAGGGCCAGCGCTTTTTGGGCTGGCGCCCCGTGCCGGTGGTGCCCCAGGAATGTGGGGAAATCGCGCGGCGAGCGATGCCGGTAATCAAGCAGGCCTTTATTGGCGCCGGCCAGCTTGACGCCGATGATAGCGACGCCTTCGAACGCAGGCTTTACGTGCTTCGCCGAGCGATCGAAAACCAGGTCGCGCACAGCCTGGGCCCGCGCGGCGAGCTGTTTTACATCTGCAGCTTGTCGGCCTCCACCGTGGTCTACAAAGGCCAACTGATTTCCACCCAGATTCCCAAGTTTTTTCCCGATTTGCGTGACCCCGAGCTAAGCAGCGCATTGGCGATGGTTCATCAGCGCTTCTCCACCAACACCTTTCCGAGTTGGGCGCGCGCGCATCCTTACCGCTTCATGTGCCACAACGGCGAGATCAACACCCTGCGCGGCAACGTCAACTGGATGCATGCGCGGGAGAAGCAGTTCTCCTCGCCCCTGTTCGGCGCTGATATCGCCAAGCTGCGCCCGGTCATTCAGCCCTCGGGTAGCGATTCGGCGATGTTCGATAACGCCCTGGAGCTTCTCGTGCGCACCGGTCGCTCGCTGCCGCACGCGGTCATGATGATGATCCCCGAGGCCTGGCAGAATCACGAGTCGATGAGCGAGCGCAAGCGTGCCTTCTATCAGTTTCACTCCTGCCTGATGGAGCCCTGGGACGGGCCGGCCTCGATCGTTTTCACCGACGGGCGGCGAATCGGCGCCGTGCTCGACCGCAACGGCTTACGTCCCTCGCGCTACCTGGTCACCAATGACGGGCTGGTGGTGATGGCTTCGGAGACCGGAGTTTTGGATATCGCGCCCGAGCGCATCGCGCACAAGGGACGGTTGCAGCCGGGCCGGATGTTTTTGGTGGATACCGAGCAGGGGCGTATCGTCGATGATGAGGAACTGAAGGAGGCGATCGCGAGCCGTCAGCCTTATCGCCAATGGCTGGACGAAAATCTGGTCGATTTGGAGCAGCTGCCGGTTGTGCCGCTCCAGCCGATTGCCAACGGTAGCGCGCCCGCTTCCCTGCTCCAGCTCCAGCGGGCCTTTGGCTACACCTTGGAAGAGCTCAAAATCATCCTGGGGCCGATGGCGCTCAACGGGCAGGAGCCGGTGGGCTCGATGGGCACCGATACGCCGCTGGCGGTGCTCTCGCGCCGTCCACGCCTGCTATTCGATTACTTCAAGCAGCTCTTCGCCCAAGTCACCAATCCGCCGGTGGACCCCATTCGCGAAGAATTGGTGATGTCGGCCGAGACCACTTTGGGTGCCGAGCAAAATCTGTTCGAAGAAGGTCCCGAGCATTGTCGCCAGCTGCGCCTGCCCACGCCGATCCTTTCCGATCTTCAGCTGGAGCAGATAAAACGCCTGGCCCGGCCCGGCCTGCACACAATCTCATTGCCTATCCTGTATCCCGCGCAGGGCGGCGTCGCGGCGCTGGAAGCGGCGCTGGAGGAGCTCTGCGCGCAGGCCTCACGCGCGATCGCCGAGGGCTACACCATTATCGTGCTCTCCGACCGCGGGGTCGATGCCGACCATCTGCCCATACCCAGCTTGCTGGCCACTGCCGCTCTCCATCATCATCTAATCCGCGAGGGCACGCGCACTCGGGTGGGGCTGGTGGTGGAGAGCGGGGAGCCGCGCGAGGTGATGCATTTTTGCCTGCTGCTGGGCTACGGCGCCGGCGCGATCAATCCCTATATGGTTTATGCCAGCTTGGCGCGGATGGTGCGCGAGGGGGAGTTGCATGGGGTCGATGCCGAAGAGGCCGCGCACAACTTCGCCAAGGCGGTCAGCAAGGGGCTGATCAAGACCGCCTCCAAGATGGGGATTTCGACGCTGCAAAGCTATCGCGGAGCGCAAATTTTCGAGGCCCTGGGCTTAGGACACGAGCTGATCGAGCGCTATTTCACCTGGACCGCCTCGCGCATCGAAGGAATCGGCCTGGAGGTGCTTCATCAGGAGACGGTTGTGCGCCATAGCGCGGCCTTCGCGCCCAGCCCCGAGGAGGAGCCCGAGCTGGAACCGGGTGGCCAGTATCAATGGCGGCGGCGGGGTGAGTACCACATGTACAATCCCGACACGATCGCCAAGTTGCAGCATGCGGTGCGCGCTGGCAGCTACCGCTTGTTCAAGGATTACACCCGCACCGTCGATCGGCACAGCCGCGAGGTGGCGACCCTGCGCGGTCTTCTGCGCCTGCGCCCGCGCCGCCCCTCGATCCCGCTGGAAGAGGTCGAGCCAGCGCGCGAGATCGTCAAGCGCTTCAAGACCGGGGCGATGTCGTTCGGTTCGATCAGCAAGGAGGCCCACGAAAATCTCGCGATCGCGATGAATCGCCTGGGGGGCAAGAGCAACACTGGCGAGGGCGGTGAGGACAGCGAGCGCTTCGCCCGCGATGCTAACGGCGATTGGCGACGCAGCGCGATCAAGCAGGTGGCCTCGGGGCGCTTTGGAGTTACCAGCAATTACCTGGTCAACGCCGAAGAATTGCAGATCAAGATGGCGCAGGGGGCCAAGCCGGGCGAGGGCGGCCAACTACCCGGCCACAAGGTAGATGAGTATATCGCTAAAATCCGCTATTCCACGCCCGGAGTCGGTTTGATCTCGCCGCCGCCGCACCACGATATCTACTCGATCGAGGATTTGGCCCAGCTCATCTTCGATTTGAAGAACGCCAACGACCGCGCCCGCATCAGCGTCAAGCTGGTGGCCGAAGTCGGGGTCGGCACGGTGGCCGCGGGTGTGGCCAAGGCCAAGGCTGACGTGGTTCTAATCAGCGGTCATGACGGTGGTACCGGAGCTTCGCCGCTGAGTTCGATCAAGCATGCCGGTATTCCCTGGGAATTGGGGCTGGCGGAAACTCAGCAGACGTTGGTCCTAAACGGCCTGCGCGGGCGGATCAGGGTCGAGACCGACGGCCAGCTCAAGACGGGCCGCGATGTGGCTATTGCGGCGCTGTTGGGAGCCGAGGAATTTGGCTTTGCCAGCGCCGCTCTGGTGGCCTCGGGCTGCGTGATGATGCGAGTGTGCCATCTCAACACCTGTCCGGTCGGCGTGGCCACCCAGGATCCGGTGTTGCGGGCCAAATTCGAAGGCAAGCCCGAGCATGTCGTCAACCTGATGTTGTTTATCGCCGAAGAATTACGCGAATACATGGCCGAGCTGGGCTTTCGCACGGTGGCAGAAATGGTCGGGCATGTCGAATGCCTGGAAGCGGACCCAGCCAGCGACCATTGGAAGGCGCGCCAGCTCGACTTGAGCAACATCCTGCACCAACCGCAGGCCGAGCCCGGTGCTCCGCTGCATTGCGTGGAGAGCCAGGATCACGGCCTGGAGCAGGTGCTGGATCGGCAGTTGATCGAGTTGTGCGCGCCCGCGCTCGCTGAGCGCAAGCCCGTGGAACTCCATCTGCCAGTGCGCAATGTCGACCGCGCGGTGGGCACCATGCTGTCGGCGGAAATCTCGCGCCGCTTTGGCGAGGAGGGCTTGCCACCCTATACTATTCAGGTTCTGCTGCAGGGGTCGGCGGGTCAGAGCTTCGGCGCTTTTCTGGCTCGCGGCGTCGCGCTTTATCTGGAGGGCGACGCCAATGATTACTGCGGCAAAGGACTGTCGGGCGGGCTTATCACGGTGCGTCCGTCGCGCCAGGCCCGCTTCAAGGCCGAAGAGAATATTGTGGTGGGCAACGTGGCGCTCTACGGCGCCACCAGCGGCGAGGCCTTTATCCGCGGTATCGCCGGCGAGCGTTTTGCCGTTCGCAACAGCGGCGCGCTCGCGGTGGTCGAAGGTGTGGGCGACCATGGCTGCGAGTATATGACCCGCGGCCTGGTGGTGGTATTGGGGCGCACCGGACGTAATTTCGCCGCCGGGATGAGCGGCGGCGTAGCTTACGTCCTGGACGAGGAAGGTAGCTTCGCCCAGCGCTGCAATACCAGCATGGTGGAGCTGTGCGAGGTGAGCGGCGAGGGCGAAGCTCAACAGCTCCACACCCTCATCACGCGCCATTTGCAATATACCCACAGCGCGGTAGCGCGCCGCCTGCTGGATCAGTGGGACGCTTTGCGGGGCAAATTCGTCAAGGTGCTGCCCACCGAATATCGCAAGGTGCTCGAACGCCAGCATCTCAATGCCGAGACGATGCGGCTGGCCGCGGTCTAAGAGGAGCGCGCTGTTTGCCTGGTCGCGGGGTTAACCGGGTCCGCGGCTGAGCAATTTCAAGGTTGGGAGTACGGGTTTTCTGATGGGCAAGATCACGGGCTTTTTGGAAATCGCGCGCGAAGCGCCGCAGCGCCGGCCGGTCAAGGAGCGGCTACGGGATTGGCGCGAGTTTGATCTGAAGATGCCCGAGGACAAGTTACGAGCGCAGGCGGCCCGCTGCATGGATTGCGGAGTCCCCTTCTGCCACAAGGGCTGCCCGCTGGGAAACATCATCCCGGATTGGAACGACCTGGTTTATCGCGGGCGCTGGCGCGAGGCCATCACCCGGCTGCACGCCACCAATAATTTTCCCGAATTCACCGGGCGCATTTGTCCGGCCCCCTGCGAGGAAGCCTGCGTCCTCAACATCAACAACAATCCCGTCACCATCAAGTTGCTGGAAAAGAACATCATCGACCACGCCTTCGCCGAAGGCTGGGTCGCACCGATGAAGTCAATCCGCGCCACTGGCAAACGGGTCGCGATAGTTGGGTCGGGACCTGCCGGCCTGGCCTGCGCTCAGCAACTGGCGCGCGCCGGCCATCGCGTTACCGTGATGGAGCGCTCGGATCGGGTGGGTGGCCTGCTGACCTACGGCATACCCGACTTCAAGCTGGAGAAATGGATTGTCATGCGGCGAATCGAGCAGATGGCCGCCGAAGGCGTGGAATTCCGCACCAGTTGCACGGTAGGAGTGGATTACCCCGCCGAGCGTCTGCGCCAGGAATTCGACGCGGTCTGCCTGACGATCGGTGCCACCAAGCCGCGCGACCTGAGTATCCCCGGCCGCGAGCTTGACGGCATTCATTTCGCGATGGATTTTCTGCCCTTGCAAAACCAGCTTAATTTCGGCGACCAACTCGCTCCGGGCCGGATGATCAGCGCCCACGGCAAACGGGTGGTCATCCTGGGCGGCGGCGATACCGGCTCCGATTGTCTGGGGACTTCCAATCGCCAGGGCGCGCTGTCGGTGGCCCAGTTTGAGTTGTTGGCCAAGCCGCCCGCGGAGCGCACCGCCGAGATGCCGTGGCCGCAGTGGCCGATGATTCTGCGCACCTCGACCTCGCACGAAGAGGGCGTCATTCGCGATTGGAGCGTTAACACCAAAAGCTTTTCGGGCGAAGGCGGGCGGGTCAAACGGCTGCACGGAGTGCGGCTTGAATGGCAACGTCACGATGGGCGCATGGCGATGCGTGAGCTGCCCGGTACCGACTTCGAGATCGAGTGTGATTTGGTACTGTTGGCCCTTGGCTTCCTCGGACCAGAAACCGAGGGTGCGGTCTCACAACTCGGGCTCAAGCTCGATTCCCGGGGCAACATTGCCTGCGACGCCAACTACATGAGCAGCGAAGCGGGGATCTTCGCCGCCGGCGATGCGCGCCGAGGGCAATCACTGGTGGTGTGGGCGATTTGGGAAGGGCGCGAGGCCGCCCGCTGTATCGACCAATATCTGATGGGCGAAAGCCGACTGCCCTCCAGCCCCGATCTGTAGCCGAACGCTTGGTGCCGGCGTCGCGCTCAGCGTCCAGGTCCTTGGAGTGCCCGGTCCAAAATCGAATTGATCGTTGACTGCTCCCTCGCCCTGCACCCTACACTGCTTATGAGAGCATCCAAGGGATGCCGGAGGAGGGCAGGGGCGTGCAGTTAAACCCCGCGGCCGTGAAGCGCATGATCGGCGACGGCGAAGAGGTAGCTTTGCTCGACGTGCGCGAAGAAGGTCTGTTTGCCACCGGCCACCTATTATTCGCCTGCTCGCTGCCTCTCAGCCACTTGGAGTTGCGAGCCGCGACATTGGTGCCACGGCGTGAGACCCGCACTATCGTCATCGATGAGGACGGCGGCCCACTGGCCCAGCTAGCGGCCCGCCGGCTGTCGGATTTCGGCTGGAAGAATATTGCCGTACTCCAGGGCGGTGTCGAGGGTTGGCGGCGCGCGGGCTTTGAGATCTTCAGCGGCATTAATGTGCCCAGCAAAGCCTTCGGTGAACTGGTTGAAGATCAATGCGGTACCCCGCGGATCACACCCGCCGAGCTCAAGCGCAGGCTGGAGCAGGGCGAAGACATCATCATCCTCGACAGCCGACCCCAGGAAGAATTTCGGGTGATGAGCATTCCCGGCGCGTTGGATTGTCCGGGGGCCGAGCTGGTCTATCGCGCCTTCGATCTGGCGCGCGGTCGCACCGCCACGGTGGTAGTCAATTGCGCTGGTCGCACCCGCAGCATTATCGGCGCGCAGTCGCTGATCAACGCTGGGATGGAAAACCCGGTCTTTGCCTTGGAAAACGGCACTATGGGCTGGCGCCTGGCGGGCCTGGAGCTGGCGCATGGTCGTGATGACGTCGCGCCGCCGCCTTCGGCTGACGGCTTGAGCCGGGCCCAAGCCGCCGCCAGCAGCTTGGCCCAGCGCTTGGGTCTGCGCGAAATCGGTTGGAACGATCTCGCCCAAATGCAGTCGCAAAGCCAGCGGGCGCTTTACCTACTCGACGTTCGTACGCCGGCCGAGTATCAGTCCGGCCATCCGGCGGGCTGGCGCTGCGCGCCCGGCGGTCAATTGGTGCAGGCTACCGACCAGTACGTCGGGACGCTCAAAAGCCGGCTGGTGCTGGGCGACAGCGACGGAGTGCGGGCCCGGATGACCGCCTCCTGGCTCATCCAGATGGGCTGGCGCGACGTCTTCGTGTTGCGCGACAACCTTTCCACGCGGGCTTGGGAAAGCGGCGCCGAGCGGCCGGAGATCCTGCCGCTGCTCACGGAGATCGCCAGTCTGGAGGCTGGCGAGTTGCACCAGATGCTGGCGAGCGGTGCGGCCACGGTTATCGATTTTGCCACCAGCCTGGAATATCGCGCCGGTCATATCGAGGGCGCCTGGTGGGCGATTCGCGCCCGTTTGGAGCAGGCACTGCCTCGTCTGCCGCAAGCTGGCGCGCTGGTGGCAACCTCGCCCGATGGCGTCCTGGCTCGTTTTGCCGCCGCCGATCTCGCAAAACTCACCGCTCGCCCGGTCTTCGCTTTACGGGCCGGAACCGCGGGATGGCGCGCGGCGGGCTTTTCGCTTATTACTCAGCCCGAGCAGCTAGCCGATGAACCGGTGGACGTCTGGTATCGACCCTATCAGAACCGGCAGGGACCTGAAGACGCGATGCGCGCATATTTGGCGTGGGAGCTGGGGTTGCTGGAGCAGATCGCCCGCGATGGCGACGCCCGCTTCGCCGTGGCCAAATAAGTTGGCCGTGCTTGCCTGAACGGGGGCCGTTAGTAGGCACGACCTCAGCGTGACAACGGCCGGGACCGGTTAGCAAAATTTGCCATATCGGGTATTCCTGGATTCGGGAGAACTGGCTATGCCAGCCTGGAACGTCAACCTTTACCGCCCCGCAAGATGCGTTCGTTGAAGGCGTGGTCAAGGCAGGCGGGTACCAGAATGCCAGCGAGGCGATCCGTGACGCACTGCGCATGCTTCAACCAAAGCGGCGCGAGGAGCTCAAACTTCGGGCTTTGCGTGACCAAATCAAGGCAGGTCTCGACGCACTCGAACGAGGTGATTTTACCGGGATCGCTAACGCGGCGCTCGACGACTATCTTGGAGGGTTAGTTCCAACGCCTCGCAAAGGTGCATGCGTTCGTGGAGCGCGCGGACGGTCTCGATCGATCCCGGCGCGATTGCCCGCGGTCTCTCGCCCCGCCGACCGGAAGCGGTTTGATACGGAACGGCCCGGGGCGATAGCCGGATCGGGACTCCATCAAAGCGCTGGCCAGCCCCTTTTCGAAAGTGCAAGCTTGCAACTTTGATCTTTCAGGGGACGCGTGATGGAAACTTTGCTCCCCGGGTTTTTTCCAGCAACCGCAATGCCGGACCCGGACTGGTGGGAAGCGCTGTGGCCCGATCCCGCTCAAGTGGTTGTTAAGCTTGGCGTCGAGGCGCAGACAGAGGTTGTGGACCTCTGTTGCGGCGATGGGCTCTTCACCGTACCCCTCGCGCGCATGAACCGGCATGTCATCGCGATCGACCTCGACCCCGCATTGCTCGACAAGGCGCGCGCACGACTGCTGCGAGCCGGCATTACCAATTACGATTGTTTTGCGATAGACGCCTATCAGCTTGCTGAGGTCGTTCGCGAGCCAGTTGACTTTGTGCTGATCGCGAACACCTTTCATGGAGTTCCGGACCAGAAACGTCTTTCACGAGCGGTTGCCGCAATTCTCAAGTCGGGCGGGCGCTTCGCGGTTGTCAACTGGCATCGCCGCCCGCGAGAGGAGACCCAGGTTTTAAATCAGCCGCGCGGGCCGAGGACCGCGATGCGAATGGAGCCAGAAGACGTGACGGCAGCGGTCAGTTCATCGGGCCTCAGGTTCGAGCGTGCGATCGAACTGCCGCCTTATCACTACGGCGTGATCTACACCAAATAGCGGGCGTCGCTGTTTTCCAAATGCCGACAAACGCGTGGCCTCTTCGATAAATTACAGCCTAGGGTCACCATCGAGAACTCACCGCGGCCTGAGCCGTCAGACAGGAGGGGGCAGTTCGATCAGGCGGTCACGAGTGGGGTCGCGATAAGTCTGCGCCCAGTTGTATGCGCGCATGTCCTGGGTGAACAGAATCACCTGGCGCTGGCGGCTTAGTTGATGCAACACTGCCATCACGGCTTCAACCCGCTGATGATCGCAATGGACCGTAACGTCATCCAGCAGCATCGGGCAGACCTCGCCGGTTTTGGTCAGATGGCTGGCCAGCGCGGCGTGCAACAGCAGGAAGATTTGTTCGGCGCTCCCGTGTGACAAGCGGGTCGCCTCGCGCAACTCGCCTTGGCGGTCGCGCACTTGCACCATCAGGTTTGCGGGATCGACGATCGCTTCGCGATAGCGCCCGCCGGTGATGTCTGCCAGCGACTGGCCGATCGAAGCCGCCAGCACTGGTGCGATATCGCGATGGGCTCGTTCCTGGGCCCGCTGCAGGAACTCGCGCGTGCGGGTGAGCGTATCCTCTAACCGCCGTACCCGTTCCAGCTCGGATTGCGCCGCCGCCATCTCCTCCTCGGCTTCCGCGAGTGGGGGTAATTGGGGTAGGCGCGCGCTTACTTGGCCGCGCAGCAGATCGGCGTCCGACCGTGCTCGATTGTAGGCGTCGCGGGCGCGAGTCAAATCCTCGTTGCTGGCCGAGGCAAGCTGCGCCGGAGGTTGCGCGCTTAACTGCGCAGCAATTTGCTGGCAGTGTGCCGCTTCCTCCGCCATTTCTTGCAGCGCGCGCCCCTTGAGCAAGTCGGTCAGCTCCACCCATTCTTGATAGGCAAGCTGATAGGCCTCGACCGCCTTTTGCTGCGCGGCCAGCCATTCGCGCAGTTGCCCGACCAGCAGGTCGTCATCGTCCGCTGGCGCGAGACCGCATCGCTGGGCCGCCTGATGCAGGCGCGCCTGTGCGCTCGCGCGCGCTTCCTGCGCCTGCTGATAGGCCGCCTCGGCCGCCAACCGCATCGAAAGCTGTCGTTGTAGGTCGTCGCGACGACTGGCCTGCATGGCCTGCGCCGCATTGCGCTCGCAAGCCGCGCGATAGGTTTGGGAAGCGGCAGCGAGATCGGCGGTCAGAGCCTTCACACCGCGGCGCTCCAGCGCCGCGGCGAGAGCCTGCGCGGCGGAGGCTTGTGCCGCGGCAAGCTGACCATCAATATGCTGCCAGCGCTCCAGTTCCGTTGCCGCCATTTGGGCGCGATCGCAGGCCTCGGCCAGATCGATCAAAACTTGCGCGCGCGGCTCCAGCCCCAGTTCACCCAAGCGTGCCCGAGTCGCTTCGATCTGGCCCTGCCATTGCTGATGCTGATGGACGGCGGAAGCGCGCGCCAATTCCACCTCGCGCAGTTCTTTGTCCAGGTCGTTCAACCCGATTCGCTTGAGATAGGCCCACCCGGCCGCGATTAGGCATAGCGCTCCTGCGAGTGCCGCCCACGCAAGCTGGCGAATCGCAATCGCGCCCGCTGCCAGCAGCAGCATTATCGTCGCGCCGCCGATGCCGATCGCGCTTGCGCGGCGAGCACGCCGCAGCTTGGTGCCGAGATCGCTCCCGCGCGCGTCCAGATCGGGCGCTGGCTCGGGTGGGGGCAGAGATAGTTCGTGCGCCAGATCCCGCAGCTCTGAAGCGCTCGCACCACCGGTTTGCGGCGATGGAAGGGGCGCTGGTCGGCTTTTGCGATGCAGCTCCAATTGGCCCTGGACATCCAAGTAATCACGCTCGGCGGCGACGAACTCGGAATGGGGCACGGTGTCGCCACTGGGGGCCAACGGCAGGGCCTCAAGCTGAGCTCGCAACTGGGCGCTATCGGGCCCCGCCAGCGGCACAAGCACAGGTCGTTGCTCCCATTGGGCCAGGGTTGCGACCACCTCATGCGCCAGCTCCCGCGCCACCGGCACCGGAGCTTCTGGATGGCGCGCGGCCAGCTCGCGCGCCCGATTCAGGCGGCAATTGGCTTCTTGTGCCGTCCGCCACGCGATCGCAGCCTCGATCGCGCGCGCCCGAGACTCACAGTCCGCGGCGGCGGTTTCGGCTTTCTGCGCCTCCCCTGCCAAATCGTCGAACTCCGCCCGCTGCCGGCGAGCCTCTTCCAACCTCGCCTGCGCCTGCTCCAAGCGGTTGATCGCCTGGCGCAGCGGTCTGACGCTGTTAACCCGGTCTTGCCCTACCTGCTCGGAGAAAAATACGTTCAACAGCTCCAGCGCCCGCGCCGCGGTTTGATCGCGCCCGGCGCTGGCGGCCGCGCGCTGCAGATGCTCCTGGAGCTGGTCGGCATTGGCGAGCAGGCTCAAGAGTTGCGCCTGACGCACGCAGGCGGTCGCGATAAATGCCCGCCGATTGAGTCCCAGCCAGCGTGAGCCGTCGGGCGCGCCTTCGAAAACGATCTCGCTCGACACGTCGCGTCCCAAGTCCAGATCGGTGGCGCGGCAATCGACTCCGCCTTCGAGATCCTGGCGCATTTCGATTCGGCGCCCGTCTTCCAGCACGATCGCTGCGCTCACGGCCCATCCGCCGCCGGCCCAGGGGCGATAGCGCTCGAATTCCCGCTCTGCTTTTGACGGCGGCCCCTTGGTGCGTCTGCGCCCGCACAGGGCAACGTAAAGGACCGCGTGCCAAGTGGATTTGCCCGCCTCGTTAAGGCCGTAGATAAGGTTGAAGCCCGGCGCCAATTCCAGGGTTTGATCGCACAGGCAACCGAAGGCAGCCGCTTTGATGGACTCAAAGCGCATCCTACGGCTCCAGATCATCGCGCCCGTCGAGGGCGCGCAGACCGGTGATCAGGATGCGCTGGCGCAGCGCTTCATCGAGGTCCGGGGCGTCGAGCACGTCGCGCACGAACTGACCCCGCACGGTGCGTTCATCCTTAATCTGTCCAATGTCGTAGGCGACGCCCAGCCGCCCCTCGCGCACTATCAGTTCATCCAGCCCCGGGGCGATGTCGGTCAATTCCTGGGGTCGGAGACTAACCTGGGGCGCGAGATCGCCAGTCAGGGTCACACGGACCACTCCCGCCAGACCCTCGGTGGCTCCGGCCAACCGCTCGCGGACCTCCTGCTGGCTGGCGCAGCCGGTGAGGTCCAAAGTCAGGTCGTGAAGTTGGGTCAGCGCCAATACCCGCCGTTCGCGGGCTACCGACCCATCACTGGCCACGGTGGCGATTACGGCGCCGCGCGGCCCCTCCTCGCCGAAGCTCAAGGGCTCCGGATTGCCCGGATAGGTGAAGCGCTCCGCGTCTTGGGGCGAATGGTAATGGCCCAGGAAGGCGTGATGAATTCCGGCGACTTCAAGTTGCGCGGCGGCAAAGGGCGCGTGAGGTACTTTGGTGTGGTC
>Ga0070737_10002245_pt1 | contig 23876 bp, 17 predicted proteins | sample Coa_R1_10_FD_66438 | JGI IMG/M metagenome (GOLD analysis project Ga0070737, IMG submission 66438) | Surface soil microbial communities from Centralia Pennsylvania, which are recovering from an underground coalmine fire - Coalmine... | ecosystem: Environmental > Terrestrial > Soil > Unclassified...
CCACGCCTTCGATCGTGTAGTTGTTGTTCGTCGGTCGCTGACCGCCTACTGACGGCCCCGTGCCATATCCCGCGCCTCCGCTGGTCGTGACACCGGCACTGAGCAGCGAGAGGTTGATCACACCCGAGCCGCTGCTGGCAGAAGGTAAGTCGGCGGCCTGTTTAGCCTGAAAGGTAATTTGAACCTGAGCAGTTGTGGTGTCGATATTGGCAGCTGACGTATTCACTTCAACAGTCGTAGCAGTCTGGCCTATTTGCATCGTCACGTTAGCCGTCACGGTTTGGTTAATCTCGACTGTGATGTTATTCACGACTGACTTAACGAAGCCGCTGGCATCGACCGCGACCCAATATTTTCCGGCCAGAAGGTTCTGGATTCGATATTCACCAGTCGAGGTGGACACCGTTTGATTTTCCACGCCGGTGTCGATGTTTCTGGCAACCACAGTTGCACCAGGCACAGTGGCTCCTGACTGGTCATACACCGTTCCCTGAATGTTTCCACTCGTTTGCTGACCGGGAAGCAGCCCGCCGAATGAAAAGAAAAACAGCAATGCGGCACTAATGCGCAAGTTTAAAAGGCTCATAACATTTTTCCATTCCAGGACGTATCAGGGTGAAGACGACCGGGTAGTTAGGCTTGCGTGCCCTTCGTGCCCGCCCAATTTACCGTTGTGTCTTAACCGAGCCGCGAATGGCGAGGCTCTCCCTGGATCGCGTCACTAACCTTCATCATTCCCCTTATGAATGTTAGATTGACGAATCAGCCTAAACTCATCGGTGCCGGCGGGAAAAATTGCGATCGCGCAAGCGCTCAACAATTACGCGGAAAGGTGTGGTGGCAATCCGAACTTGGGAAAGAGCGTCTCGGTGTCCAGAAACGAGTTCCAGCCTGCAATGTGGTCGCCGCAGAGTTCAAGAACGACTAATGCGAACGGCTTGTGCCCATCATGCGGGTCTAGCTTGTATTGACCAAAGGCCGGCGAACCGCATGCCGCGGTTGCCAGAAGGCGAGAACCCCGGCAGCCCGCGCCGATACCCAGAAGCCAGGCGCGCACGGATTCCGGGCCTCGAAGCCAGAGGGTGTAAGGGGGCATGGAGAACGTCGCGTCATCCCGCAACAGCGCTACCAGTTGATCGACGTCATACCTTTCAAAAGCGGCGACGTATCGATTCAGCATCTGTTCCTGAGATTCCGTCAGTGCGGAGGGGACGGCGCGCCAGTTCCGGCCCGCGAGAGTAGCGCGAGCCCTCTGAAGTGCGCTGTTGACGGAAGCAATGGACGTGCCCAGTGTCTCCGCCACCTCCGCCACAGACCAGCCGAGCACTTCGACGAGGAGTAACGCCGCGCGCTGTTTTGGGGCGAGACTCTGCAGAGCAGCGACGAACGCGAGCCGGATGCTTTGGCGCAGCATCGCGCGTTCGGAAGGGTCGGCGTCTGCGGGTATGGCACGCGCATCCGGAATGGGCTCGATCCAATGCGTGCGCGGGTGCTGGACCAACGCATCCATAGGTGAACCGGCCGGACGCTCTTCAATGGGACGCGCGCGCCGCCGGCGATTGGACAGTTCGGCCAGGCAAACGTTCGTTGCAATGCGGTACAACCAAGTCAGTAAAGCTGCCCGTCCTTCGAACTGATCGGCATTCTTCCATGCTCGGATGATGGTTTCCTGCGTGGCGTCATCGGCGTCGACTGCTGAGCCGAGCATCCGATAGCAGTGGCCCGTCAGCGCCTGACGGTGTGCTTCGATCTGCTCGATATCGGCGATCATTTTACGACCAATCTAGCATTGCCGCAGGCTGCCCCAAGTAGCTTCATCACTACGCCGTTTCTCCTGCCGCGCAGGCGGGCAAGAACTAAGATCACTGCTGCAGGGGACGTGTCGCTTATAGTAGCTTGCAGATATACCACTTCGGTGTGAACTGATGCGTTCGACGATCCTTTTCTTCCTACTTGCGTTTCTGTCCGCCGCCTCCATCAATGCTGGACAAGCCTCAATAGATCGAGAAGGGGCCATCAAAGCTTTGACCAAGTGGATAAACGTCTGCGACAAATACACGTTCCTGTGGGGCAAAACCTTATGCGGGCCGACTCTGTTGGTTGATCCCTCCACCCATTCGGTGATCGCCAATACAGATGCCGGCGCTGGATTTGAAAAAAGGGATGGCGTTTACATCGGCAGACTGCCGGAACAATTCACGCCGGCGAATACTTCGATTGCCTGGGAAGGCCGTGAGTGGGCAATGATCATGCTGCCTCTGCCAAGCGATCCGTTCGTGCGAATCGGTTTGCTTGCGCATGAATCGTTCCATCGCATTCAACCCGGCCTCGGTTTGAACGCGTCGGATGCACCGGATCCGTCTCTTGATACAGAACCCGGGCGTGTGTGGCTGCGTTTGGAGGTGCGTGCTCTCGCCCGCGCTTTGCGATCGGACGGCGCCGCCGGGCGTGAGAGTGCGGTCGATGCCACGCTCTTCCGAACTCATCGTGATCGGTTATGCCCAGGTACCGAGGAGATGGAGGCAGCGATGGAGAAGCAGGAGGGTCTGGCAGAGTACACGGGCGTCTTCGTTGCACTGCGGGAAACCGGCGAGACCATCAGCCGCGAGGCACGTGCGGTTGAGGCTTTCGAAGATAGCAATGCGTTTGCGCGTTCGTTCGGCTATGCGGTGGGTCCCGCGCTTGGACTATTGCTGGACCGCTATGCGCCGGAGTGGCGCAAGCGCGCGTCATCGGCGCCCTCGCTCGATTCCCTGCTGATCTCAGCGTTGAGTGTGCACTTTGAGCGGGATCTCCAGCGGCTCGCGACTGAACGTGCGGCCGTGTACGGGTACCGCGCGGTACTGTCGGCCGAGAATGAGCGTGAGCAAATACAGCAAGCCTTCTTGAGCCGGTTGCGAAAGGAGTTTCTCGAGGGACCAACACTCGAATTCCCGAGTGCGCCAGAAATGACGAGGAATTTCAATCCTCAGACGCTAGTCCCGATGCCGCCGTATGGCACGTTTTATCCGAACGGCACATTCGCTGCAAATTGGGGAAAGCTGGAGGTTGAGTCCCGAGGAGCGCTAGTCTCACCGGACAACCGTTCTTTGCGCATCCCAGCGCCGGCTGGCATTGAAGCTCGCCCAATTCGAGGCCCCGGATGGGTTCTGCAACTTGCGCCAAGCTGGACAATCCGGCCATCCGAACGCCCCGGCAGCTACGTGCTGACTCCTATTCAGCAGAGATGATTCGCCAACAAACTTCCCGAAATGGTCGGCGAGGCTAGATCATCGCCACCAATGAGCGGGATTGCAAAGCTTTTGCAGCGTTCGCGACCTCAGTTGCTCTATTGGCAACGTTGTTGTTGGCAGCGTCGCCCCAGATAAGGCTGTCATCGCAGAAGGCGCGCCAACTTCCACCAGGAGCCTGTGACGGCCCGCATGTCTGCGGTAGAGCTTGGGCGCGGTGGTCCTGCCCCATTTTGCACGTAAGAGATGCTGATTTCGCTATCTACTGATTCTATTCTGGCGGTGAGGGTGGGATTCGAACCTTGGAACGCCTCGCAAGCTCCGCAAGTTGTAGATACCACGTTGCGCTTAATGCCAACAATGCCAACCATGCCGTGAATCATTGCCCGGTATTGCCCGCTGGTCTGAGAATCGCCGCGGTGACCTCAAGCTTAAAGCAATACTCGTGCCGCTTAATTCGCGATATACCTGGGGCCGGATCGCATATAGAGGTCCTGGTTGGCGAGGAACCAGGTAACCTCGACAACTGATACCATCCGAAATAAGGCTTTTGCCTTGACACTAACGATAGATCTGGACGCTCAAACCGCCGCCCTCACCGCGAAGGCGAGGGCACCGGGCCTGTTGCCCGAGCAGTACGCGAGGCAGCTGCTGGAAAATGACCTCGTACCGGACCGGCTGAACAGCTCTTGGCAAAGCTCGAAAGAACTTGGTCTGAATCAACTGTCTGGCGAAGAGATTGAGGCGGAGATTGCCGCCGCGCGGAAAGCTCGGCGTGAGCGCGTATCACAGCCGGGCTCATGATCCGGGTCGTTCTCGATACCAACATCATCGTCTCTGCGCTGTTGCAGCCTCGAGGCCTCCCACCCGAGTATTTGTGTTAGCGATAGGCGGGGAAATTCAGCTTTGCATCAGCGGGAGTGTCTATGCTGAGTACGAGGACGTAATCAGGCGCCCTCGATTTGCATCGTACTGAAGAAATACTTCGATCGTGAACGGCCTCGACGTGGCCAAATCTTCCATCAAGAAGGGCGATGAGGGCAACTACGCCGGGAGATTCCGTATAACTTGTGGAGGGAAAATGGGCCAATGTCGTGTTCCCGTACCAAGTCCGCTATCGTCTGCCAGCGTGGAGCCGCTTCAACATCCCCGACGCATCTGCTCCGCTCAGCAATATAGTTGCGAGCTAACGTCACTATGCCCTAGATGTCGGTCCAACCATCCAGTTTCGTAATGCAAGCTTGTCAAATGGTGCGATATATTTAGATATTCAGTTGCCCGCGATCCCCACGCCAGACAAAATGAAAGCTGCCCAATAATAAGGATGTGATAATCTTTTACTGATTAACTCAAGTTGAATCTGCCGCAGCGACTCGGCCAGCGGATGGGTTTTAGCGCGCTCGTACAGAGCGGCCATTAACTCAGCCGTTGCCGGATCGTCTACATCCCAGAGGCTTATTATCTGCGCTCGGGAACCTGCAATGACTAGAGCACTTCGTAGCCCCTCGACACCTCGCCTATCCTTACTCGGCCGAGGCCCGTATCACATGCGGATAGTGTTACAAGTTCTGTTTCCCTCAAGTCAATACTCGATGCTTCGAGAGCGGTAAGCCTAGACACCTCTTCAGTGTTACCAGCTAACTCCAGCCCTGAACGAAGTAGTGGATTCTGTTCCGGCGGCGCATGGTCCAATCGTGGAATGGTTTCCTCCGGAATAACTTTTCGAGAGAACTCCGCCGGCGCGTTCACGTCCGAATCCGCCGTATCTGGGGAAAAAAATCCGTGTGTGGCTATATGCAAGAACAAAGGGTGGGAAGCTGCAAACACTGCAGCCTTGGTGGCCCGCTTACCCTGCAAAATCTTCACATTACTTAGGACCAGGCGAATCCGGTCGGCTTCAACCTTTGTTCCGTCCAACGGAGAATATCGGCCACCAAAATCCGGTTGGCGACTACAAGCGAATAGGCCTGAGCGTGATCAGAGATCTTAAAGCGTGTTAACTCGCGTCCAGAAGATAAATAAGAGATCGTGTAATCGCTTAGTAAATAGCGTCTATTCTCGTCTTCGAAGGCAGCAAATGGCACGATGCTCAATTCGCCGTCAGGGGAGATCAGGAGCTGTTCCCTGTCACCAAGAAATGCCTGATACGGCCAATGGTAAGGTTATAAATCTCTCTCGCGCTGTCATCAGTGTTTCTCCGAACCTGGAGATCATGCTGAAATCTAAATACCGATTTATCGATTGTATTGGCAGAACCGAGATCCACCCAAGCTGGTTTGCCGGTATTTAGTATTAGAAACGCACCGTACTTTAAGTCGCCTTGCTTAGCCATACTTGAGCCAGCCCGAGCGTCGTAAGCGTGATATACGACAAAGTCAATCAGCGCCGCTCTCGATCCTAATGCCGCCTGAATGTCCCGTAAGGACACAGGCTCGGTGGCCTTTCGATATGAAGCGCTGGTATTTGCAATTTCCTGATCCAAAGTGTCGTCTTCTCTTTGCAGGGCCTGAAGTTGTGCCTGGTAGTCGGCAACTGACTGTCCGGGAGGGCGGCGCACGGCCAATGCAGCTTCGCGTTTGCGAACAGCAAGGATCGAACGTCGCGCGGCCGGATGGATCGAAACCACGCCTCAGCGCGTCAGTTTCGCCCGCGAGAGCGTCGAGCACTCGAGCTTTTCTCCGCAACACTGTTACAGCCGCGAGCAGACGGGCTGCATCGCTCGCTTCGGTTAGTTCCTGGAAATTCAGGATACGATCGGTAGACAAGCGAAGTTTGTTCGTATAAGCGAGCTTCTGAGCCTCGGAACCCGTTTCCACGATCCAGGATAAATTTCGATCCTCAATCGCTATTTCATGTTCCAGCGCTTCCAGTGCGTCCGGAATTCTCTTTTGAAACCAAAGAGGATCACTTAGATTTCCATATCCGATAGCTAAGTGTGGGTGAGTAACGCCAAGCGCCTTTTGATTGATCGCTATACTGCGTCGAAAAAGATCCTCTGCTTCATCCAACTTGTTGAGAGTCTGACAAACAAGTCCTGGGTTGTTTAGCGCACGCGCAGTTTCTGGGCTGTCCTCTCCCAAAGCCCTTCGGGAGATATCCAGCGCGCGCCTGTTCAAGGGCTCTGCTTCCGACGCTTTTCCATCCAGTTCATAAATGTACGCCAGATTGCCTATTGCCACGCCAAAGTTTGGGTGCATAAGGCTATATACATGTTCGGCAATGGACACCGCGAACTTAGCAATTGTTTCTGCCTCGGAATAGCTGTGTCGGTGCGTTGCCAGAATACTTGCAAGTGTCAGCGACTTTCCGATTTCAGGATCGTACGGATTCGGGCTTGACCGTGCAATTGCAACTGCCCGATTCGCAAGCGGAAGGGCACGCGTGAGATCTCCTTTAGCATCGTAGACCACAGCTAATCCCACCAGGTTGGTTATGAGCGTTCGCTGCGTTTGTGGATCGTCCGCAGGCAATTGGTCAAGCTCTGAAATCGCCTTGAGAAACAGCGGTTCCGCCTTGGCATAGTCTCCAGTCTCCGAGTAGAGGTCCGCGAGATTGCCTAAGGGCACTACTCTGGTCGGATCGCTCGCAGGAAAGAGGTGCTCTGCTATGGTGAGGGCGCGCTTATATAACTCCGCTGCTTCCTGATACTTACTATCAGCACGAGCGACATTGGCGAGCCCGTTCAGGGCCGCACCAGTAATTTCATCGAACTCGGGTATCGGGGGATTGTGGTGTGAATCAAGCACGCCTGCAAGATATTGCCTTGCTTTATCTAACGCGCCCATATCGGTATAAACAACGCCAAGATCAATTTGAGCAACCAGTAGGCTGCGGCCGTGTGGGTCAGTATGCGTGTAAATCGCGATAGCGCGTAAGTATAAGGATTCGGCGGGTCGATATCCGCCGTATCCGGCACACATATTCGCGAGGTTCATCATGCTGCGTGCCAGCAGCGGACCGTCGCTTCCGACCGTTTCCGCTCGTTCGGATAAGTATTCATCTATCGGCGCGGAGGCCTCATCGAATTTCCCGCTTTGAAGAAGATGAATGATCTTGGCCACAGCGTCGGAATGGCCGGCACGCTTCTGAGCGTTCACGCCGCAGATCGTGGCTAGGAGTAGCGAAATCTCTTGGAGTCGAAGCGCTCGTTTCATCTTTGCAGTAAAGAAGCCCGACTGTTCGGCGGGCCTCAATAGCCTCCATATCATAGGAACGACATTTGACAACAAATCCCTGGCCCAGCGGTTTATCGAGCGGGATATGGTAAACTTTACCGTCCTGTGGGAAATTTCCGGGCGCTTTCTGATGAAGAGTTGGTGATGTCTTGCATTAAGACGAAGGAAAGCGCAGCTTGGGAAGAGTTCATCAGCCGTTTTCATCGCTGCATCGTGTTAACAGTTGTACGCACGGCACGGCAGTGGGGAGAAACGTCGGAAGCCGTCATAGAAGATTTAACTCAGGATACGTATCTGAAAATTTGCCAGGAAGAGTGCCGGGTGCTGCGCCGATTTCAGTCGCTTAAAACCGGAACCTTCAGAGGTTACCTGACGGTCGTCGTAGCCAATTTCGTTCACGATCACTTCAAAGGAGCCCAAACTGCCAAGCGGGGCAAAGGGAGACGTGCCTCCAGTCTTGAGGACCTAAAACATGAGGCCTCGGACCAAGCGTCTAGCGCGCGCGAAATCGAGCAAAATATATTCGCAAATGAAGTCAAATCGGCCTTGAAAAGGTTGTCGGCGAGCCGGTCGGCGGAACGTGACTGCCGTATTTTTTGGCTGTACTATCGTCATGGCATCACAGCAAATGCCATCGCAGGCTTGCCCACCGTAGGGCTAAGCGTCAAAGGCGTCGAAAGTGTAATCGGTCGACTGGCTCGACTAGTCCGAGCCGAGCTGACCGGCATCGGTGCGGTCAGCGATGATAAGAAGAAAAGGTCTACAGGTGAGAGCAGTTCTGCGATTGATCTCGTTAATAATGAGGAGGAGTGATTGCAAGATCCTGCCGATGCTCACCTCAGCGCAGACGAGATTATTGATCTCGTCGACAATGGCATCGATGCTCTCGAAAGAATGGAAATGATCGAAGCGCATCTGCAGCTGTGTGAGTTCTGCCGGTCTCGAATAGCGGCTGTGCGTAAGAGGGACGATCAGCTACGTCATTTGCCAGAAGGACGGCTAACATCATCCGGTCCGGACTGTCCGACATCGGAGGCTTGGCTCGAACTTGCATGCGGGCTATTGCCTGATGAAGAGGTTGAGCGCCTCTTGAGCCACGCGTCATCGTGTGACCAGTGCGGCCGACGGCTAAGTCACGCCTTAGTTATAGCCGATCATCGGGCGACCCCGGGTGAAGAGCAGGTGCTGAGAAACTTTGAATGGGGTCGCGATCGAAGCTCTAGCTTTGCGACAAAACTCAAGCGCCAGTCCGGTGGCCTTCCGAACTGGAACGAGTTGAAAATTTGGGCTGTCGCAGCAGGCGTGATAATCGCGGCCGCGGCGGGTGCATGGCTCGTTCAGGGTTCTCGAAAGAGCTCTCCGGATCAATTGATCGCGCAAGCTTACACGGAAGAACGAACACTCGCGTTGCGCATTGAAGGCGCTTCTTACGGCCCTATGAAGCAGCGTCGTGGACCGGGGCAGTCCAAAGTGAATCGACCCTATTCTCTGGTAAAGGCCGAGTCAGACGTATCAAGAGAACTACTGCTTCATCCGGATTCGGTACAACTGCTTCAGGCGCGCGGCCGCATCGATCTACTCGACTGGGATTGTGCAGATGCAATTTCAGTCTTTAAGAATGCTCTACGAGAGCGCTCGGTGGTTTCGTCTTTGCAGACCGATTTGGCCTCTGCCTATTTCGAATGTGCAGAGGTTCAGAGTCAGGATTCTGATTACGGCTTGGCTTTGAACCTTTTATCGCAGGTATTACGCAAAAATCCTCAAGACTCAATCGCACTATTCAACAGGGCGATTGTGTACGAACGGATGGGACAACCCCATGAAGCGATTGCAGATTGGGAACGCTACGTTCGGCTCGACCCGAAGAGCATTTGGGCAGTGGAAGCACGAGACGCGCTTCAGCGGCTCACGGCGCGCTAACGAGAATTTACGGGAATGCCAGTTGCTCAGAGATACTGGAGGAAATCTCTGAAATTCCCAACGCTGATGAAAAGATATACGTATCTGTGGCTCATCGCAGCGGGCGGCGCTGTGATGATCCTGGCTTTTATAGGTTGGTTAGCTTGGGACCACATCGAAACCAGGCGCGCCATGGACTTGCTCTCGGCCGCGTATGCTGAAAAGCGCACGCTCGAGCTACGCATCGAGAACGCCCGTTATAAGCGACTTCAAGAGTCTGACGCTGATTCCGTATCCGCCCGCACGCGGCGGCCACTTCCATTATTAAAAGCGGAATCGATACTTGCAAGAGTCATTCGGGATCATCCCGATCTTGAGAGCGCACTTCAAGCCAGAGCAAGAGCAGACCTGCTGGATTGGAATTACGAGACCGCAATTGTCACTCTCGATCATCTGAATCGAACGCATCCCGATGTAATTGCGTATAGGATCGATCTTGCTTCTGCGTTCTTCGAACGTGGCGTTCAGGAGAGACGAGCATCGGATTTCGGCACGTGCCTTTATCTTCTGAGCCATATCGGGCGATCGCAGGCAGATCCCGTCGTCCTTTTTAATACGGCTATCGCTGCCGAGCGCCTGCACCTCTATCACGAAGCAGCAGATAACTGGCATAGGTTATTAGAAATCGAGCATGATAATGGCTGGATTCAAGAGGCACGCCATCATCTAATACTGGATGAGCGGCTGTGCGCGCGAGAAAACCCCGTGCGATGGGACTCGGATGCCGATTCACGATCCGCTCTGAACGGCTTGGCCCCCGATGTCGAAGCAGCCGTTCAATCCGGCATCGTTCAACTTGCGCCCCAACACTTTATGCCTGGAGCGGGCGAAGCTCGCAGGAGGTCTGCCGATGCTAAGTTAGTCGGTTTATCTCGTATGTTGCTAAGGGATCACCATGATTCATGGTTGACGGATTTTATGGGGGGAACCCGCTCAACGACAGCGGTTGCTGCGGCCCAAGCGCTTGCAGACGCAATTCAGGCGAATCACAACGAGTTATATAAGGAAGCGGAAGCAAAATCAGAACGCGCGATCCAAGGCTTCGAAACGACGGGCAATGTTGCTGGAGTGCTGAGGGCCCGCGCCGAAAAAATTTATGCCTTGCACCGCGCAGGAAGAGGTGGAGATTGCCTTCTCGTGTCCTTGTCGACGGCCGCACGACTGAAGGGCCATAATTATCGATGGCTTGAGGCTCAAGTGGGAATCGAGGAATCGATTTGCGAAACAATGTCCGAGCAGTTCCAGAAAGCCGAGAAGACAATAGAAGCGTCGCTGACCGTAGCCCATGCCGCGTCCTATCCAACCTTATATCTACGGGCTTTGGGCATTTTGGCTTCATACGAGACGGCAACCGGCAACTACCCCGCGGCTTGGCAGCTTGATGAAGACGGCCTGGAGGCTTATTGGTCCGGTGACTACCCTCCAGAAAGAGCTTTTCAGTTTTACGCCGATCTGACTGATGTCGCGGAATCGCAGCAGCAATGGGAGCTGGCGTTGATGCTATCGCGCGAAGCTGCCCAAGCGATCACCGCGACGTCGTACAGAGCTTTCGAGGCCATGGCTTGGCATCGAGTTGGGCGGTTAGCTGCTTTGCTTGGAGCGGAAGCCGAGGCGCGGCAATCGTATAAGCACGCACGTAGCCTGTTTTCTAGCCTCCCGATGGACAGCGTGCGCCGGACGTACGAACTTGAGGGTAAGATCGGCGAGGCTGTGTTGAGCGGGCAATCCGCTGACGAGAGCCGATCGCTTTCTCGGTTGGAATCGCTTCGGGCCGACGTGGAGCGAGTTGCGGATTTTACAGTTGCGCTCGAGTTTTATAAAGCGCTTGCGACGCTGCAATTAAGAAGCGGCAATACGGCGGGCGCCGAGACCGCATTGCGAGCCGAACTAAGTATCGCTGAGCGCGGCTCGCGCTCGCTAGACGTCGGATCGCAGCGTGTGTATTGGAGCCGGGCGGAAGCACAACCATTTCGCGAGTTGGTGGGTATCAAGCTGAATGCCGGAGCAACAATGGATGCAATCGAGCTCTGGGAACACTTTCGTGCAACTGCCGTAAGTGCGCAGGAAGGGCACGCCGGTCCATATGATCTCAGTGGCAACACGAAGACCGCCGTGATACGCCATGATTCCGTTCGTAAGTGCCTTCCCACTCTAACCGATCGAACGATTGTGTCCTATATCGGCACGCCAAGTGGTATTGAGATTTGCTTGTTTGACAATCGCGGGGTTCGGCATGTGTGTCCGGCGATTGAGCCGCAGCACCTGAAGCAGATGGTTCGACGCTTCATCGATGACTGCTCTAATTCGCACTCTACGCTGGAGGCCTTACGCCAAGAAGGCCGCTCGCTATACCGTTGGCTGATTAAGCCGATTGAGCCGTTTCTCGAAGCTGGCCGCACGCTGTCCGTTGAGACCGACGATTTCCTAATGTCATTACCAATGCAAGCATTGGTTGACGATTCCGGTTCGTACTTCGGTGAGCGATTTTCAATCGTCATCTCACCCGGCATTCTCTGCCGCCGCATTCCGTTCGGGAGGGAGGAAATAACAAAGGAAAACCGGACGCTGGTCGTCGCGGCGCCCGCATTTGGGCGGTTGGCGCACCGCTTTCCTCCCTTACCAGATGCTTTATCGGAAGGTTGGGCCGTTGAAAAACATTTCGACAACGCCGTATTGTTAAGCGGTCACACTGCAACCTTGGAAAACGTTGAACGAGAGTTAGCGACCGCGGAGATATTCCACTTCGCTGGTCACAGTATCGCGAGTTCAACAGGCGGGGGATTGCTGCTCGCCAAGCAGCTCAACGGAGTGATTGACGCAACGTTGGATGCGGAGATATTTAACGCAAGCAATCTGGGGCACAAACAGGTCAGCCATTGTCGACTCGTCGTGCTCTCCGCCTGCTCGACCGCGATGGCCGAGGACAATGGACCCGCCAATCCAGCCAGCATCGTAGATGCGTTTCTTCGAGCCGGCGTCTTGACCGTCGTCGCAAGTGCGTGGGACGTCGATTCAACCTCAACTGCCCTGCTCATGCAATCGTTCTACACAAGCCTGCTGGAGGGATCTTCCGTACAGGATGGATTACGCTATGCCGCTGCCGGTTTACGGAAGCACCCGGAGACTGCCCATCCACATTACTGGGCTGCCTTTTCCGCGTACTCCGTGAACTAAACAGATTTGCAGGGAACATCTGCGCTTCTTCGTTCTATGACAGTGTAGGGTCGCAAGGCCCAACGAACAACTGGAAAGGATACACGATATGAAGCTCTCTGCGATAGGCGCCGCATTGCTTGTTATTGCGGCGCTTCCGGCGGCATCCAAAGGGGCATCCCAAGCGCCTGAATCCGGCGTTCCTAAGCAATTGAATGTGCTTCTCCACGGCCTATTCGCCATAGTGATCAGCGATGATGGCGCAGAAATCTTGATGCCGCAGGTCGACGATCACGTTTACAAGGCGGGTACATGGGGAAAAGAGATGAGACTCAAGGAGGGTGCCGTCTACGATTTGACAGGCGTCACCGGGACGAATGCGCCCGCTCTGGACAAATCTCACCTGATGCTGCTTCAAGGTTACAGGACAATTCACCGCGATCCTTCGAAGCTGTTCGCGACGATACGAGTACCTTTACCTTCCGAGATACATCCTTTGCGCCTAGTGACCCCTGCGGCAGCGAATCCTTTGCTGGGAGGGACGTCGGCGTCACAGATACGCGCCAGCCAGTTTCCTCTTGTCATCGCCTTCGTGTATCGCAATCCTGCTTTTGGGCAACTCGCTTTAGGTACACACCCGTGGAAGCCGGAGATCAGTGGGGATGTTGTCAACCTCCATGTTTGGGCGGAGCCCGATGCGCCGCTCGAACAAAACATGGCGCATTCAACGGAAGCTTTCCAGCATCTTGTCCAGCTATTCGGTGGGCTGCAGCTCTATATAAACGCGACAAACAACGATACCGTCCCTCTTGATCGCAACACACATATCACAGGCGTTCAGCCCTGGGAGGAGACTGCAATGGTCGAACGTAATCTGCTCCTCTATCCGAGGCCGTCGCCGACAAGAGGCGCCCATCTTACGAATTGCGTGGGACTTGTCGTCAATAACTCTTCACAGTAGGCCAGCAGCATCAGCAAACATTTAACGTAAGGTCGACCGACAACTAAGGGACAAATAAATGTACAGACTAACCACGCTCGTAGTGTGTCTCGCGGCCGTTACCTTCGGCGCGACGCAGCCCGACAGTTATCCCGTTTCAATAAGTGAGCCGCCAATAGAGTTTAAGGCGAAGCCGCCGGCTGGTCTGGATCAGAATCTAGCCACGCTAAACCAACCAGACGATGCACGAGAGTTAATCGATGAGACATTAGGGCAGACGTTTGACGGGAAGGCAGATAGCTATTGCCTCATCCACATCGTCCGGTGGAAAAACGGTGGGTCCGCTGTGCAAGCACAAAACTGGTATATTTACAAACCTGGGAAATGGTCGATGCAGAATTTTACCGGTAAGCGACTGTTTGGGGCCAAGAAATTGTATCTACTGTATCTTCACCTGAATGTACAGCCCCCATCGTCCGACAATCCATACCAGCCCGTATACCAGCTCACGATCACCAACAAGCTGCCGGTCAATGTATCCGATGTTCTCGCTTTGGCGGCTTATGCGGGCAGCGGTGTCCGCGGCGAAGAGAAGGAAAAACCGGCAGCCTGGTGGCAAGGCGGGAAGATTCCAATCGAATACAGTACGGCCGACGTGGTGGTATCGCCAATGTTGAAGCAGGCCGGAGGTGATCTCAAAAAGCTATCGGACTCAGTCACTTTTGACGATGAAGGCAAAGCTTTTTGGGATGTGAGCGTGGGTGTTCCGATTACAAATATCAACCAGTTAAAATTCAGCACATCCGACAACACGATCACGGCGACAAAGGTAAATAAGCAGAGCGCATTCGCGATGTTGGACCTATTTTATCCGCTCGTCGACCTTAAGAAGACGACTTATGGCAGCTGGCCGCACTTCGTTGGCGGTGTCGGGATTGCTGGACAACCGCTCCACCGGTGGCTTCTTGGTGTAGCGTGGGGTCCTCAATTCGCTGAATTCTACGGAGGGGCTCTGTTCGTGGACCAGACCACACCACAAACCCTCGTAAGCGGCCAAATGGCATCGCCGGCTCAGCTCAATTCAGACCTCCGTCTGCACTTCAAGCCGCAGTTCACGTTTGGCATCAATCTGCGAGTCAAGGGTATTACAAGTTCAGTTACCAAGTAGGTCTATATGACACGCTCCACACAGAAGGCTCTTAATGTTGCATACCTGATGTTTTCCCTCACGCTCCCGGGAGCGCTTTGCGCCGCTCAAATATCGCCGTCCAGTCCTTGTCCTTCCAGCGCGGCGCCCACCCAGGGCGTGCGGGAATCGTGGGCGCTGCTGATAGGCATTAATCGGTACAAGAACTCTCGTACCCAGGTTCCAACTTCTACATTCAATGACTTAAACGGCTCCGAGAACGACGTCATGAGTATGAGTCAGATATTGAGAGATAATTTTCAGTTTAAAGACGATCATATCTGTACGTTGAAGAGTGAAAACGCAACTCGCGATGGGATCCTCGGTGCCATCCAACAGCACCTAATAGGAAAGGCGAAGGATGGGGATGTCGTTGTTATTCATTACAGCGGACACGGGTCGCAGGTCCCAAATCCCGACCTGCCAAACGGCGCGGACGGCACGATCGTGCCTTACGATGCTCGTATGCAAGGTGCATTCGATATCACAGGAAACGAGTTGAGCGAGTATTTGAGAAGAATCAGGACGAAGTATGTTACTGTCATTCTTGATAGCTGTTACTCGGGCGACCTGATCCGGAGTAGAAGCTTATCCGCGGTGCGAACCATTCCTCCGGATCCGCGGCAACGGCCCGATATTCCAGTTTCCCCGGCGGGCTCACGAGGTGTACGTAAGGTAGACATGCTCGCGAACGGCGGCTCATTTGCTTTAATCACCGCAGGGAGCTCGATTGAGGAGGCCAATGAGGCTCTGCTGGAACGGCGGCAATGAGTTTCACGGAGCCTTGACTTACTATTTTGTCAACCAGGTTCGAGCAATGGGGAAAAGCGTGACATACGCAGTAGTTATGGACTATGTGCAAGGGCTGGTAACGTCGCGTTTCCCCGCTCAACATCCGAAGCTTCAGGGAGCTCTGGCCTCAAACGTGTTATTTGGAATTGAAAGCCAAGCATCGAGCCTGTATGCGCTGGTGACGCCGCTATCGGGAAGCGAAGTATCCATCGACACTGGTGCGGCTTTGGGAGCCACAAAGGGATCGACATACGATGTCTATCCTCCTGGAACAAGCATCGGATCAACGCCTTCAGCGGCATCGATTGCCGCCATCGAGCTCACGGACGTTCAGGCCAGTAGTTCTACAGGCAAGATCACGTCTGGAGGCAACATTCAAGCAAACTCGCGCGCTCGTGAGCGGTCGCATAACTATCAAGACTTCAAGTCCTACGTGTACTATCAACCGGTACGCGCCTCGGTTGCATTAGGCGCCTTGCGCGCGAAACTTGCGGGACTCACAAACCTACAAACCGTGCAAAACGAAGGGGACTGCGACTTGCGGATTTCGGAAAACAATGGCCAGATCCACATTGACGGCTGCCGCTATCCCTTCAAGTCACCCCCTATCGCTGTAGGAACGACGCAAACAGAACGGGTGGCCGCCGTGAACCATGCGCAGGACCAGGTGGTTCACTGGGTCAAATGGCTGAACTTGATAGTCCTTTCGAATCTACAAATCGACCGCCCGGATATCAGTATCTCGGCTTCTCCGGTTCCGAGTAATCGAGACGGCGTGTTTTACAGCGATGGGAAGGTCCATATCACTGTGAGCAACAAATCTGCGAGAGATGTTTATATGGCGGTGCTCGACTTTCAGAATGATGGAGCGATAGACGAAGTTTACCCAGGCATTTCAGGGAGAGGATCTCAACTTTTGTTAGCAGGCCACGACCTGACAGTGGATCTGCCGCTTTCTATCCCTGACAACATGAATTCCGATCATGATGTTCTGAAGTTGATCGCCACTACGGAGGATCGAGATTTTCGCATTTTCGAATTAGAGAGCGTCAAAGGTGTCAATACACGAGACAAGGGCATGTCAGATCCGCTTGGGCAACTTTTCCTTCAGGCCAGCTTTGGCCAGTCCCGCGCAGTAGAGCGCTTCATAGCTCCGGATTCGTGGGCGACTTCTCAGGTAGCCTTCGACATCAAGAAAAGGTAGCACGCGGTACGGTACTCTGCCAACGTGACCGGGCCCAAGATGACCAACAACCTGATACGACTATCGAGGGGTGGGTTGCGCGTACATGCTTGGGCGATTGCTGCCGTGCTGGTCTGTTATGGCGGGCGGCCGCCCGAAGCCGACAAAAGGATTACAAACGCCTCGGCATTGGATAAACAGGCAGAGCGCCTCGAGGAGTCTCATCAGTACGCGCAGGCGATTAACGTTTCAAAGCAAGCCCTAGCCCTCAGGCAACAGGTTCTTGGCGCTAACCATATTGACGTCGCGGAAAACCTAAACACTCTGGGCCTGCTTTATCAGGAATCGGGCGATCTTCAGCATGCAAGGGCGTATTTAGAGCGTGCTGTGACAATAGCTCGCTCGGCGGGCGCTGCAGCAAAAGCTGCAACTGCCGCCTACTTAAGCAATCTGGGAACGGTGCAATTTGATTCGGCCGACTACACAGGAGCGGAAAAGGGCCTTCAGGAAGCGCTTGCTTTACAGACAGCCAGAGACGGCCAGTCAACGGACTCGGAGGTAGCCACAACATATAACAATCTGGGCGAGGTTTATCAAGCGTTGGGCCGCTTCCAGGACGCCGAGGCAAACATGCAGCGTTCGCTACAGCTTCGAGAAGCGTCGGGATCGGACGATCTGGAGGTGGCGAGCTCGCTAAATAATCTGGGTGGACTGAAAAAGACACTTGGCGATTATGAGCACGCCGAGAAACTTTACCTGAGGGCTCTCGGTATTCGACAATCGAAGCTAGGGGCGCAATCGTTGGACGCGGCAACGGTGCGAAGTAATCTTGGGTCCTTATACGACGCCAAGGGAGAATATGTCAAGGCAGAAAAGGAGTTCACCGAGGTTTTGGCCATTCGTAAGAAATTAGTTGGCGAACACCATTTTCTGGTAGCAAGAAGTTTGAGCAATCTCGGCGCCGTCTATCAGGACGAACAAAAGTATCAAAAAGCCCTAGAACTGTACCAGCAAGCGCTCGTGATTCGCGAGGACTTATTGGGGCCCATGCACCCGGATGTGGCGGTCGTGTTGAATAATATGGGCTGGCTTTTCCGGGAGGAAGGAGATTACACCAGAGCAGAACCGCTATTGACGCGTGCTCTCAGTATCTGGAACGCTACCTTGGGAGCCGATCATCCACTAGTTGCCTTCTGTCTTAGTAACCTAGGAGGTCTTTACTGGGCTCAGGGCGCGCATTCCTCGGCATTAGAGGCAATTACCAAAAGCGAAGCTATTACAGAACGATACTCGCGGCTCATTCTCAGCATCGGATCCGAATCAGAAAAAGCGGCGTATTTGCGGCTGCTGCAAGGAAGCACGGACACAACGATCTCGTTTCACGTTCTATTTGCCAGAGACGATCCTGCTGCCCTTGATCTCGCTTTTGAGACGGTTCTCCGGCGCAAGGGCCGCGTGCTGGATACACAAGCTGATGAGTGGCACATATTGCGGAACCATTCCGATAGCGAGACTCGGACGATCATGGATCGGTTACGGGCTGCCCGGACGAACCATTCGGCGCTTATCATCCAAGGTCTTGGTCAATTTAGCATTGCCGCGTATAGGTCCCGGATCGAGAGTCTCGAGCGAGAAGAAATGCAATTTGAACAAGAGCTAAGCCGCAGAAGCGAGCGCTACCGATTAGAGCAGATCTCAGGGGACAAGCGCGCGGTGGCCAATGCATTGCCGCCGTCGTGGGCGCTTGCGGAATTTGTGCGTTACCAAGCGTACGACGGAACAAAGGTCCGGTATGAAGACCGATGGCTCGACTGGCGGTACGCGGTTTATGTGCTGCGACGCGACGGCACACTGAAGTGGGTGGACCTGGGTGAAGCATCATTGCTGGATGAGACGTGTCTTCGCTTCCGCAAAGCTCTGCGATCGAGTTCTGAAGATGAGGCGCGCAGGTTCGGTCGCATCCTGGACGAGCGAGTCATGCGGCCGGTGCGTTCTCTCGCCGGAGACGTTCAGCGGTTCTTTATCTCGCCAGATGGACAGCTTAATTTAGTACCCTATGGCGCTCTAGTGGACGATCGAGGCCATTACCTGATTGAGAACTACACGTTCCTGTACGTGACTTCGGGCCGAGATCTTCTCCGGCTTCCAAGCTGCTTCTAACCCAGGTTCCGGGGTTCCCGTGATCATGACCAATCCGGATTTCAAAGGCATGGCGACCGGGCTGCCTGGAACTAAACAAGAGGCCGAAGATTTGAAACGCCTGATTCCGAACGGCGCTTATTACGCCGACGAAAAGGCCACCAAGGAACCGCTTCTCAAATGCGTCCGACCTCGTCTGGTTCACGTTGCAACTCATGGGTTCTTTGAGGCGGATCAACCCGACCCGTCGACTCGCGACAGCAATGAAAGAAAGGTCAATCCCCTGCTGAGTCTTGAATTTGCGTATTCTACTCAACCGAATATCAATCCTCTGGTGCGTTCCGGATTACTTTTTGCAGGTGCCAGTGAAGCCGCGAGAAGGCTCACAGCTCTTGAGATGGCGGGAGCGGATTGGGAAGGAACTCAGTTGGTCACACTTTCCGCATGTGACACCGGAGTTGGCGATGTACGCGATGGCGAAGGCATCTATGGCGTTCGACGGGCGATGGTTCTTACAGGAGCTGTCGCCGGAGTGATTACGTTGTGGAAAGTGAATGATACCGCAACGAGCGAGCTCATGAGGTTGTTCTACGACAGACTCATCCGCAAGCACCAGTCGCGGGAAGAAGCACTGCGTTTGGCTCAATTGGCGCTGCTCAACACTCGTGAAAGATCGAACCCATTCTTTTGGGCAGGCTTTATCGCCACCGGCAAAGATGGGCCTTTGAGATGAAGCTGCCGATCCGATTGCTTTGGACTCCCCAGTATGCCGACTGACACCGGGAAATATCCGAATTGATAATCAGCAGAATCTCCCTGGTTGCGTAGCGTGCGCTTATATTGACGTTCGATCACACCCCGAATTTCTCGGCTAGTTGAATCACGTGGACGTTACGCCGAGTCCGCTCAAATCCTTTCAGGGATTTGCGCATCGGCACTCTCCAACATGCGTCTGTGACGATTATTAACGCGTCCTCGGTTGCGCCAAGTTGGTCAGCCAGGCAAAGGAAGAAGTAGCCAAGCAAATGTGGCCGGTTGTCGATGAATACTATTGACGAGACACTCACGTTAATTCTCAGTTATCTGGCGCGTCGACTGCAGGGATGTGACGAACAGCGTCTACTTGTGGTCTCGATATTGAGGCCCTGGATCAACCGCCCGAAGAGCGTGCAGCTTACCTTGTAGGCTGCCTGTGAGATCCGGTTGCGGAAGATAGTGACGACCTCCTGAACGAAAGTGCATTACATAAGTTTTGCGAGAAACTCGAAAGCTAGCTGACAGTGGTTAGGGCCATGTGGCCGGAGTCTCCGGCGTTCAGTGAACGGAATAAACCTGTCGGATCGTGCGCGCTCGCGCACTTCTGACGTAGGCGGGAATCAACGCCGGATAACAACAGGAATTGGAATCCGGCCCATTCCCTCCTTGGCGGTCTGCTAGAGTTTAGAGCTTGATTCGGCTGCAAACAATTGAGGCGCCAGTTGTAGGTGAGTTTGGCAAAGTGTTTAGCACCGCACCGGATGTGGCCATCGGCGAGGACGGCAAGACCTACTTCATCAAAGGTCGCAACAATGCAACCGCCTTCTCCGAAGTAGCTGGTTGCCGGTTGTCCGCTTTGCTTGGCATTGACGTTCCCCGTGCCGGGGTCGGCGCCTTTTGCGGCGATCTCTATGCGGCCGTTGAAACCGTTCCGAAGCCGAACCGAAATGTCCGGCCCTGGCTCGGAAATCTTCAGAAGATAGAAAATGACGGGCTGCTGTTTGAGATTATCGCGGTTGATACGTGGCTTGTTAATGATGACCGCAACATGGGAAACCTGGTCGGAAGCAGTGTAGGCAATGGCCGGATAAGGCTTTTTATGATCGACTTCGAGAAATCCCGGGCACTTAAAGAAAATCCATTTATGGGTTCGGGCAACGTAGACCCTCAGAATCTTTGGCCTACAGCAGAACTCGGTCAGATTCTGCGTGGAACGAAGCCGACCCAATGCCCCGCCGCGATACTAGCGAAGATCCGGGCGATTTCGTCGAAGCAAATCTCTGATATTTTGAGGCCATTGGCCGACGAACTGCCCTTTGTTCACTGGCACGAAAGCAGTATCGAAGTCCTCACCAAACGGGCGGAACAGATCGATAGATTAGTGGAGAGTGTATGGACCAGGAATTGACGGAGCAAACCGGGCGCTACTGGATACTGTACTTCCAGCCGCTTCCAGAGGCGGGTGAATGCATTGCCTTCGCCTTAGTTTTTCAGGACAGGGACGGCCGGCCGCAGGTCGAATACGATTCAGCATTTGCGAAGGTACTGAAGATGTATCCGGATACGGACTCAATCGGCCTATCGTTTTACCTCAACACTTTGCAGTCCGAATTAAGCTTTTCCGCTCAGGCCGAAATTGTCCTTCGTTCGTACGGCCCGCAAATCGCCGCTTCGACGATGCGGCGCATTAAATCGCCGTTGACACGCAAAGCGATCGACATGCTCCTTGCGAGATACGTTTTTCCGGCCGCGAAAAAAACACATCGCGCAAACAACATCGCAGACCCGGTCGGCCAGGAGATAGAAGCGTTCATCCGGAGCAACGTGCATCAAACGCTCGAATGGCGGACTCGCGTACGGGCGCAGGAGATCCTAGGCCATTCCGTGACCGGAGCCAAGAGAGTTGCCATCGCTATTCCATGTTCAACAGGCTGGACGCTGATAGATGGAGTGGACCTCAACAAACTGGCTCCCGCAGCTGCGGCAAACCGTGCCGACGAGGTTTCCCGCACGTTCTGGAATTACAGCCGGGCCGCAACTGAATCGAAGCTTAACATCAGAAGGGTTGGCGTCGTTTTAAACGGCAACTCGCATATGGCGGCTAAAACCGACGAAGCTCACGACTACGCCCTGCATCGCCTTCAGACTGATGCCGATCTAGCAATCGACGCATCATCCCCGTCATCGGGACCTGAACTCCGGCGCTTTCTAACCACCGCCGGCGTAATTAGATAGCCGAGCCAGGCTCCGCCCGGTATTCCGACGAATACGCGTAGGTGCGGAAATTAGTCCGCAGAAGCCGACCCAAGCCTTTGGTACTTCACCTTGCGGAACTAGTGCCATTTGGTCGGAACAGTACACTTGAAAGTTCAAGGCGGCCAGTCCGCACAGAGCTGAGGTTTCCGAATATGCCCCTTCCATCTCCGCCGAATGCAGCAGATGTTCGAAAGGTCGTCGAAGAACGGCTGAATGCCCTCGAGTCGATGAAAGGGGCGCAAGAAACCGTCACAGTCGAATGGCGTGGGCAAGCCAAATATATCCCAGTGATCTCAATGCCGCTGGACCTGCTCCACTACAACCCTGATACGCATCGCATTCGGGCTCAGCGCTCCATCGATCCGGCCCGCGAACAGGAGTTGGAGACAAATCCCTTCGGTGCGTTGGCACAGAGCTTCTTGCATCAACTGCTGATGGGTGATCCCGCTGATCCGTCGAAAGTAGACCCAAGTTTCGTCACCCTCAAGGACGACCTTCGCGAACATGGTCAGGCAGAGCCCGGAATCATCACACGGTCCGGCGTTCTGATTAATGGGAACACTAGGCAAGCCGCCTTGAAGGAACTCGGTCTCAAGAACATCCGCGTGGGCGTTCTTCCTCCCGACGCGGGATACGATGACCTTCAGTCAATAGAGCTCTCACTCCAGCTTCGCCGGGATCACAAGCGCGAGTATTCGTTCGTGAATTTTCTTCTGGCAATCGACGAAAGGACTGTTGCAGGACAGCTTCCTGCAGACATCCAGAGCGACTTTCGCATAAAGGCCGGAACATACGAACGAAGCCGCTGGATCTTGGCCTTTATTCGCGACGCGATCGACCGGAGCCGCTTCGATACGTCCGACGGACGAAAATTATCGTTGCGGCTCATCGATTTCGAATCCCATCAAGGCAAGCTCGAAGAGCTCTATCGCGCGTTTACGGCGTTGAAAGCCAAGTCACCGGACGAGGCAGAGAAACTTCGCGAACAGCGGCTCTTAGGCATCGTTTTGAACAAATCCAAAACGGATCTTCGCCTGATTGAGCCTGATTTCGTCGATCGCTACATGAAAGGGGCGGTGGATCTGAAATCTCCTGCCCCGGCCGAGCCCGTACGAATTCCCGGCCCGACAATAAATGTTCCGGGCCCAGGCCCAGACGTTCAAAACCTTCGGCAGCTGACGACCGAGATACTTCGTGCACGTGCTATGGCGGCGTCACAGGAGCCCGCAGAGAAGATTCAAGAGGCCAACGCTCTTATTACGAAGGTGGACGAGTCAGTTGTAAGGCGCTAGATCGCGCCGGGAAGCAAGGCCGAGTCGTTAAGAAGCGATTGGCACCAGTTGATCGCATTTCCGATGCCTGTGATGATCTCGAACTCTCCGTTTCCGCAGTTGCGGAAGCCCGCGCTTCGGGCAATTTCGAACCGGCGGATTTAGATGAAGTTCTCGTTACCCTGAAATCAAACTTAGAGAAGCTATCACTGATTGTCATCCGGGGTGCCACGGCTGATTCAGAAGGAATCGCTTGGCTCCGTGCGATAGGGGCACTGTCGCGGCAAGAGAGTTGACGGCTGTGCTTGACCTCCGCTTCTCGACGCGTGCGGGTCGAGTGTTGATTTCCTGTGACCTTGAGTCAGCTTCGTACTTGCAAGTCCTCCGCGGGCGATATGCCTCAAGCGCCAGCGTTACCAATATTTCTTTTGACTTGGAAATCGATGAGCTTCTCGTCAATCTTCACGAACTGGCAGCTTGGCCCGCCGCGGATAAGATATTCGATGGCAGCAGCAACTGCTAAAGCTCGTCGAAGAAAATGCCCGAGACGTAGAGATCGCGCGACAGCGTCTGCTAAATCCTGCCGGGATTGAAGTTGACGCCGTTGTCGAATTGGGTGGAGGCTGGTCTGGCGCCCTGACTGGATTTCAACAGCGGGATCTTTTCAAGCTACTTGGACTTACCCACGGTGCAAATTTCAGCGTTCCCGGTGCTGGTGTCAAGGGCGTTTTAAAAATAGACCAGTACGGCGGAGCAGAACCAGACCACCTAGAGCTTGTTTTCAGTGTTCCGAACTGAGTTTGCGGAGGCTCGGGAGCACAGGCCTGCGCCGCCCG
>Ga0070737_10002248_pt1 | contig 23860 bp, 25 predicted proteins | sample Coa_R1_10_FD_66438 | JGI IMG/M metagenome (GOLD analysis project Ga0070737, IMG submission 66438) | Surface soil microbial communities from Centralia Pennsylvania, which are recovering from an underground coalmine fire - Coalmine... | ecosystem: Environmental > Terrestrial > Soil > Unclassified...
TAGCTCAGTTGGTGGTTTCGTGAGCGCTTGCGAGCGTCCGGGGGACGCTCGCGCGAACGAAACCGGTGAGCCATGGATGGCGAACGGACGTTCGCGCCACGGATGGCTCGTGCGAAAATCAAGCAAGCTGGCCCCGTAGCTCAGTTGGATAGAGCGTCCCCCTCCTAAAGAAAAATTGCCTCCCCTGATAGCTAGACGCAGCACGCTTTTGAGCGTAGGGTGCGACCTAGAGGGACATCCAAGGGACAGCGAGGCATGGCGACATTCGTCGAGACACCGCGTGGCAAGTGGAAGGCGCGCATCCGTAAGTTCGGCGTGCCGGAGCAGTCAAAGACGTTCAAACGAAAGACCGACGCAGAGGCTTGGGCGCGCCAGATCGAATCACAAATTGAACGTGGTGTGTGGCGAGATACCTCGGAGGCTGATCGCACCACTTTGCGTGAGGCGTTGGATCGCTACGAGCGCGAAGTCACACCCAAAAAGCGAGGCGGGCAAGACACTGAAAAATCGAACCTGCGCCTGCTGCGGAGCGAGCGGATCGCGGCGTTAGCGATCGGGAGGCTAGCTTCGAGTGACGTCGCGCGTCTTCGAGATAAATGGACGCGCGATGGGCTGAAGCCTTCCACGATCAAGCGGCGAATGGTGACGCTCTCGCACGTTTTTACGATCGCCAGCAAGGAGTGGGGTATGACCAGTCTGGCCAACCCCTTGCGGAATGTCCGGCTTGCACCGGAAAACAATGCTCGCGAGCGTCGCGTCAGCGAAAGAGAAATCGACGCAATCTGCGAATCTTCAGGCCGCTCAACCGCGCTAGCGTCGTTCGTGAGGCTCGCTGTCGAGACGGCAGCACGTCGTAGCGAACTGACGAACCTCTGTTGGGGTGACGTGCACCTGGACGACCGCACTATTCATCTTGCGACGACCAAGAGCGGCAAACCGCGCGACGTTCCGCTGTCCCCATACGCGATCGAAATTCTTAGGAAGCTGCGCAAGCGTGGCATGAAAGCCGACGAGAAGGTGCTTTGCTGGGCGCGCGGCGATTCCGCGACGCAAGCATTCAATCGCGCGCGCGAGCGCGCCAGGGAGAGATACCTGGCCAAGTGCAAGCAGTCAGGGCGCACACCTGACCCGTCTTTCCTGCAGGATCTGCACTTGCACGACCTGAGACACGAAGGAACGTCGCGTCTCGCATCATTGTTCGCGATCCACGAACTCACGAAAATTACCGGGCACAGCGACACCAAGATGTTGCTGAGGTACTACCATCCGCTGGCAACTGACCTTGCCGATCGCTTCCTGCAAGTGAAAAGGATGCGACCCCGGCGCGATTCGAACGCGCGACCTGCCGCTTAGGAGGCGACCGCTCTATCCAACTGAGCTACGGGGTCACAGGTGGGGCCGCCAATGGTAACGGGTACCCCAAACCGCGTGTACCGATTTCGTGGACACGGCGTGCTCTCCCACGTCGGGAATGTGGAAATTCGCAAGACGCCCTGCCTTGGCGACCGGTTCCAATCGACCGCAGCGGCAGGGCGAAAGTGCAGAATCGTGGTGATGTTGCAGCGAGTTACCACCAGAAACGAAGCTGTGATGCGGGTTTCCGCCGAGCGACCCTTGTTTCGCCGCGCCGGCGCTGCGTTTCCGGGTATTGGCTCCGCAATCTGCGCAAGTCCTTGCGTTCCCGCGCATTTCGTGTAACCGTGTTACCTAACCGTTGTCGCGTGACCGCCTGCGGTTAGCCCTGCCTTGGCGGCTGTTCCGGTATTGGACAGTCGTCATGCAAACCGAAAACAACAAACTCGCCGTTGCAATCGCGGACGCGATTCCTGTGGCTTCGAGCTGCGAGCAGTACCTGCTTGCACGCTACGGCGCCACGATGTCGCTTGCGAACGTCGCTGCCGAATTGGGCACCACGGCCAATGCCTTGCGCATCCGGCAGCTCCGTTGCGGGGATCTGCCGCCTCGCATCCCAGGAGTGCGTGGCTACCGCTGGCCAACCATGACCATTGCGTCTTGGATCAACGGGCTCGCTGGCCCACTCGGTGAAACGGCCGCCATAGGACCTCTCATACCCGCGAAACCGAACCGGCCCGGCAGACCTCGGAAGCACTCCTCGCACAATGACGTGCAGGGAGGTGGCGTGTGATGGATGTTGAAAGCGAACAGCGCCCGACGGTAACGGGTGCTGTAACGGAATCGCACTTGATCTCGTGCGCATCACCACAGCAGCGTGGGTTGGGCTGCGATGCGCGGTAATGGTCGAACACCGCGCATCGCCGCATCTTTGAGAGTCGCGGCTCGCCGGCATCCATGCCGGCATCGGCCTCGCTGCACACTGCGTGCGCTCTCGGCCCGCCAGCGCGGCCGCGATGGGAGAGTGAGGCAACCCGGAAGGAAAGCGTGTCAGCAGGAGGGACAGTGTCCTCCGCGGTACCGGAAACGTCGCGCCCAACACGTTGGCGTCTGCTGACAAGACATGCCGACAATGGAGTGGAGCGGCTGTCAAGGGCGACGAGTTCGTGCGGAACCATTCGCCAACGTGCAACCCTCGCGCAACGCCCGGCGCCGCAGGCCGCCACGGGCCCCAGCGAACTCGGCGGCGCAGCTTCACCCTTGACTGCCGCGGAACGACCCAGCCTTGGCATGGGGTGCAGGGTTGCTCTTTACCCTGCACCCCTGCCGCGCGGCGAGCGCACGTTTCGTCATGAGATGAACTGCGCCGTTTGTGGCTCGGTAGCGACGGAGGGAATCCGTGCGACATGGCTCCGCACGTGAATACGACTATCAACTGCCGACTTGCGACAACACGCGATTCAGCGGACAAGAACCACTCGCCGCGTATGACCGAATAGGTGCCGACCACCTTCCGTAGCGGAGTGGGCTGCATCGCTAGTTGATGCTACCGCTCCGGATCGGACGAGGGTCAGCGTCCGGTTTGGGGAAGGCTGGTTGATCCACGCGAAATTCCAGATGGTTACTTTTCTTTTGATTTCAGCCTGCGCTTCGCAACTAGCTCCCGACCTTCGGCCTTTGCCTCTTCGCAGGCACGCACTACCGCATCGTAGTTCTGAAGGTATAGCTGCGCCCTGTCGGGCGGGATTTCCCCATTTCGTAAGTCGAGGTTATTGCGTCGGATGAAGTAGTAAACGAGCGCGAGGCGCATCGGGAGTCGAAGAGTGCCACCGTCGATTCGGAAGTCATGCTCAATAGCCTTGCGCTGGTCTTCATTAAGGTCGGGATGAGCAACGAGTTCCAGCGTGCAGAACGTATTCCACTCAGCATCATCCCGCGGGTCTGCGTCACATGGCGCGGGTGAAGAGAACGAACCAATTCGGCCGAGGACGTAGTCACGGAACTCCCCGTGCTCCTGCGAAAGCGCACGCACATGCCACCGGTATCCATCATGCGCTAACGCATGGGGACAAATAACACGATTGCCTGTACTCGACAGGGATTGATAGAAGACCTCAATTGATTGCCGCCGACGGATCGCGTCCACGATGGCCCGCAACACAAATGCCTCAGGTCCTCGTGCCATCCTTCGCACACCATCGACTGGTGGCAATTCGGCAAACCAAGTGTCTTCTTTCTCGATGGCCTCTACGGTCAGCGCTTCAAGCTGCGCCAAGTATCGTTCAGGGGACAGCCGCATGAACTTCGGGCGGAAGTCGGCCTTCGTCACGTATGTCTTTTCGGTCTGGTCGTAGGCGATGTTGTTTTCGTTCGTCACCTGCTGATAGCGGGCAAAATCAGCCGAAGCCTGCGGCGTGGAGATGCGAAACCGCTCCTCCAAATCACGTCGGTTCACCCGCCCGTCCCAAAACGCGCGCCACTCGACGAACTCAAGTCGCTGCTGTTGTCCCCAGCGAACTTCGCCTTCTTCTGCCATTTCGATCACCAGTAAAGTTTGTTGACGGGTATAGTTTATATACGTATACTTTCTACACGTACCGCGTTGCCGCCGTACATCGATCCAACCCCAGTGCATGAAGGAGAATCTAAGTGGTTGAACATACAGACAAAAATGAACATGACGATCACCATCGTCACACAGTGACTATTCTGGTTGATGGCGTCAAGCACGAAGTCCGATCAGGTTCGTGGATCGTAAGTGAACTGAAGGAAGCTGTGAACGTGCCAGCCGCGAAGGTGCTCGCCAAGGTTACGCCGCAAGGCCTGGACGACCTCGACGACGCAGCCAAGATTGAAGTGCACGAGGGTGAGCGGTTTGTCAGCCACGTGCGCTCGGGAGGGTCGTCGTGATGACGATGGACAATACTCCCATACCAGAGGAACAGCTTCAGCCCATCCGCGATATCTGTTCGGGTGAAGTCCGTTTCATGATCGAGGGCGAACGACGCCTCATTTTCATGCAGGGACTTCACTTTATCGTCAGTAGGGTGGAAAGGACGTCTGATGCCCTGTTGTGCCTCAATCACAACAACCCAACATACCCGACGAAGCTGTACCTCCCGGAGCAACTTGGCTGCGGTCTTAACTGGAACGAAAACGCGTTCCTGCTTGGACGACACTGGTGCACATTTTCGTGGAGGGATGTGCCGAGCAATCAAAGTCCGATCGAAATCCTGGCGGAACATCTGGCCCCATTGGCCCGCGGGCGGGCAGCATGAAGGTACTGTTTCGAGCAACCGCCGAGCTCGTGGCGCAAGTGCGTCGTGATCTTTCGCGGCCCCATGAGTTCGCTGATGAACGTGTCGGCTTTTTATCTGTACGTGCCGCTTCGGGATATGGGCACTTGGTCCTGCTAGCCGATCGCTACTACCCGGTTGCTGATCAAGACTACATCCCGGATTTCACCGTTGGTGCACGCATTGGCCAAGATGCCTTGCGAAAGGCGCTCGAAACCTCGCTTATTGACTCCGTCGGCATGTTTCATGTGCATGCGCATGACTTCCCGGGGAAGCTGGGGTTTAGCCGAGTTGATCTGCGAGAACAAGAAAATTTTGTGCCGGACTTCTTCAATGTGTGCGAGACCATGCCACACGGAGCACTCGTGATGAATGAAACGGAATTAGCGGGTCGAGTATGGCTGTCCAAGGCCGATATTCGGCCCATCGACGAATTCGATACGGTCGGGGCCAGAATGGAGGTGGTACTGGGGCCTCGCAGCGATGACACGAACTTCTACGCATGAGCAATCAACGCGACTTCAGCCGCCAAAGCTTTCTTGGTTCGGATTCAGAGGATAGGCTCGCGCGCTTGCGGGTCGCAATTGTTGGTCTCGGAGGTGGCGGATCGCACATCGCCCAACAGTTGGCGCATGTGGGCGTCGGTGAAATTCGCCTACTCGACCCCGACTGTATCGAGCCAAGTAATCTGAACCGCCTGGTTGGCGCCACGCAGGCAGATGTGGATGCCGGTACGCCAAAAGTCGACATCGCCAGGCGAATAATCCAAGCCATCCGGCCGTGGATCAAAGTGCCGATCGAACGACAAATATGGCAGAAGGCAATCCATTTCATCCAGGACGTGCATGTTGTAATCGGTTGCCTCGACGGGTACCAGCAGCGCGGTTACTTGGAAGGGGCCGCGCGACGCTATTTGCTGCCGTATGTCGATATTGGGATGGACGTGACAAAAGTTGCGGAGAACGTGTTTGCCGTATCCGGTCAAATGATCATGACGCGCCCCGGCGGACCATGCTTGCATTGCCTTGGCTTTCTCACACCTGAGCTTCTCGCTCGGGAAGAGAATCGCTACGGAGACGCAGGGATCAATCCACAAGTCGTGTGGACGAACGGTATGCTCGCTTCGCTGGCCGTCGGCGAAGTCATGAAGCTTGTAACTCCATGGTTCCCCACGCACGAACCCTATACGTGGCTCGAACTTGATGGCAACGCGCAAACCGTCACGCCCAGCGAACAGCCACGCTATTGCCTCAGCACCGAGGTATGTCCTCATCACGGCGGTCGCGATGGGCTGGGCGACCCGTTCTTTACCCTCGCCAAGATTTCCAAACGCTGATGTGTCAATGACCGCATTCTGGCGTCTCGGTAAGATAATGATCGACGATTGTGTGCGATATTTTCCCGCCGCTAACTCCAACCGAAGCTGCTGGCAAAATCGATTCAGTGGTCGGCGGATGCCGGACCAGACGATCGACCGCATACTGGAGTACGCAAATGAGCGACGCGAACCGGTGCCGGGGGATGAACCCCCGGCACCGGTTGCATCGCGCATGCGTGCGCTCGATCGTTCCTTGACGATCGCGTTTGGTTTGATGATCGCCCCGAACGCCGGGACGCCTTGGTACTGCCTTCGCACGAGCCGCCAAGCTCGTGCATCAACGTTTGCCAATCTGACGACTGCGCGGCCAAGCGTTAGCCGTCGGTTCTACCTGCTCGGCTTGTCAAGCCCGATATCACGTTTGTCGCTCCCAGCTTTCGATACTCCAAACGACCCTCCATCGGTTCAGCCGTTTGTTTCGAACTCTATTCACCGGGTCTCCAACACCTCGCGCCAATTCCGCAAGCTGCCACACTTGCTGGCCGTTCGGTGATCCCACGTTAGCCATCTGCATCGAATGCAGCCCGCCAGCGGTCTCATGCTTGGATCCTTTTCCCGCGTTGTCGCGGTTTCGGCAGGGCGAGATTCCAAAGCCCCTTGCCTATCCCTCCAGGCACTTCATAGACCTACCGATTTCCTGGCTTATGCCAGGCACTGGCACTGCACCTTACCCTGACGCATCGCATCACCCGGTTGGGTGGGATGCCTCTGTTCCATTACACCCTTGAGCTATCCAGGGACCCACCACGCTTGCGCGCGGTGGTGCCGACCTCGCCACATTTCTGCTTGAGGACCTGTCGCATTACTGCGACCTCACCAGCCCAGGCGCAGGGTCTCCGTTGTACACTCGCGCGCACCCCAGAGCAGGGATTTTCACCCCTTTGCAGATGCACAGGGTCACCTCGGTTTCCTCGCTTTCGCGATTTCCCCTCGGGCCCGTGTCCGTGTCGCCCAATACTCTTTTTTACAGAACTTCACTGCTCGACGGGCGGATTGGATCGAAGGGGTAATACCCCAGCGCCCATCGCAGCCGCGCCAGCCCGACTAAGGGCACGCGGCTACAGCGACAGTCGAGACTGGCAATCTCGACCTTTGGTGACATGACAGGTAACGGGGCCTTGGCGCGCCCCCTCGTTTCGAGCGGGTGCGGCCCCGGGTGGCGGACGGGTATGGGTGGACTCGTCGATATGGCTCAGCGGGATTGACCGCTGGCGTGGACACCGATTGGTTACGGCCGTCCAAGGCAAGACGGAGATACTCACGTCTGCGAGTGAAGTATCACCCCAGGCACGCCACCGCGCAAGCAAAATTTTTTTGAGCTAATGCACAGTTTCGCGAACCCGACCCGCCGCAACAGCAAAGGCACGGCACGAGCAAGCGCAAAGGCAAGATCAAGGACAACGGCGGAAGCAGAAGCAAGAGCAGGAATCTCTTTTACGTCACCGGCATTTCCCTGTCGTAACGTACTATCATCAATGAATGAGCAACGGCACGATCAAAGGCACAAGCAACAGCGAAACGCCGGCCGTCATGACCATCGTTTACCTCCTGCAGGCGGTGAAACTGGCCGTCAGCCGGGGCATGCACTATTGGATACACGAGCAGGTCCGTCTCGAACGTGTCGAGCCTTTTTACAAAAATATGCGCGCCAAGCGAGGCGTCAATGCGGATGATATCGAACAGCTGCGCCAGCGCCGGAACAACATCCCTCGGTGTCGCCTGTTCATACGGGCGCCAAAGGAAGGCGAACCGACGACCGACTGGTGGCTGCTTTCAACCGCCCCGCTCGACGGCGAGCGAATGATGGACGCGCTGGATCGCCAGCACCGCGTGACTGTCGGCAATTTCGAACTTGTCCGCTTGAGCCGCCCGGGCAATGGCCCGTGCTGGACATGGCGCTGTGCACCCGACGCATGGGCGCAGTACGAGAAAAAGGGCCTTCACTTGGCCCGCCAGCGGGATCTTCGTGAAGCCCGCGAATTCATGGACCAACTCGCGAAGTGGCCCGGCGAAAGTGGATTGCGGCAGCAGCGGCTGGCATTGTTTCGCAGCATGTCCCGCTATTCCAACGGCAAACTGGAGGTGCCGTTCCTCCCGTTTGCCCGATTCCTGCGCACAAGGCCAACGGCCAACATTCCGAACTCCAGCGTCGTCAAAGAAGCCGCCCGATGAATGCCGTCGAAATCGAAGAAGCCCTGTCCACCCTGGCGGCGCAGCCGTTCGATGCGGCGGAATTTCCTTTCGCGTTTCTGGAGGCGTTCGGCAACAAGGCCACCACGCTGAAGCGACTACGGGAGGGCAACACCAACAAGTCCGACGTGCCTGGTGGGGTGCTACAGCGCCGAAACATCCATATCGCGGTGTGCGAGCCGGGCAACGTCACGGCCACGCTCAAGGCGCTGCGTGAAAGTCCGGAAACCACCAAAGCCAAGGTCAAATTCATTCTCGCGACCGACGGCGACACGTTGGAAGCCGAAGACGTCGCCGGCGGCGAAACGCTGGCGTCGGACTATCCCGACTTCGCCGATCATTTCGGGTTTTTCCTGCCATTGGCTGGCATCTCCACGGTCAAGGAGATCAAGGAAAACCCCGTCGACGTGCGCGCCACGGGGCGCCTCAACAAACTGTACGTGGAGTTGCTGAAGAACAATAAGGACTGGGCCGCACCAGAACGCCGCCACGACATGAACCACTTCATGGCGCGGCTAATTTTCTGCCTCTTTGCCGAAGACACCGGCATCTTCAATGAGTCGGGCATCTTCACGCAAACCATCGACCGGATGAGCGAGCGCGATGGTAGCAACGTCCACGAGGTGATGGGCACGCTGTTCCGGGCTATGGACCTGAAACCCGCCGACCGCAGGGAAGCAAACCTGCCTGGCTGGGCGGGCTGGTGCCCCTACGTCAACGGCAACCTGTTTTCGGGCACCACCGAGGTGCCCCGGTTCACCAAGCTGGCTCGAAGCTACCTGATCCACGCTGGCGAACTGGACTGGAAGGCTATCAACCCTGACATCTTCGGCTCCATGATCCAGGCCGTGGCCGATGACGAGGAGCGCGGCGCACTGGGCATGCACTACACCAGCGTGCCCAACATCCTGAAGGTGCTGAACCCGCTGTTCCTCGACGATCTGCGCGCGCAACTCGACGCTGCGGGCGACAACAAGGTGAAGCTGCTGAACCTGCGCAAGCGCATGGCGCGCATCCGGGTGTTCGACCCGGCGTGCGGGTCGGGCAATTTCCTGGTCATCGCCTACAAGCGGATGCGTGAGATCGAGGCCGAGATCAACAAACGCCGCGGTGAGCCCGAACTGAAATCCGAAATCCCGCTCACCAACTTCCGCGGCATCGAGCTTCGCGACTTCGCCGCCGAAATTGCCCGCTTGGCACTTGTGGTCGCCGAGTACCAGTGCGATGTGCTGTACCGCGGCCAGAAGGAAGCCATCAAGGATGTCCTGCCACTTAAGAAGGACAATTGGATTACCTGCGGCAACGCGCTACGACTGGATTGGCTGTCTATCTGTCCGCCGACGGGTACGGGCGTGAAGCTCAACGCGGATGATTTGTTCGAGAAGCCGCTGGACCAGGCCGAGATTGATTTCGAGAACGAGGGCGGCGAGACCTACATCTGTGGGAACCCGCCATACAGGGGCAGCAAGTGGCAAACCTCGGAACAGAAGGCAGATCTCGTAAACGCATGGGCGAAACACCCGCAACTGGCGCGGACGACCGATTACGTGTCCGGTTGGTTTGCGCGCTTTTTTGACTACGCCGATAGCGTCCCGAACGCTGTTGCCGCCTTTGTGGCTACGAACAGCGTTTGCCAAGGCCAGCAAGCTACTGAAATCTGGCCTGCTGCGTTCGCACGTGATGACGAAATCCGTTTTGCACACACCTCATTTAAATGGAGCAATCTCGCGAGCCACAACGCAGGCGTAACAGTCATCATCGTGGGGATCGGCAAGCAGTCAGGCAGTATCAAAATGCTGTATGAAGATGACCTTGTCCGCGAGTGCTCGGCGATCGGCCCTTACCTGATCCCGAACAGCACAGCATGCGTGCAGAAGTCCAACGTGCCCCTTGGCCGGCAGGCCACCATGCTGTTTGGAAACATGCCTCGCGACGGTGGACACCTGTTCCTCGATCCTGATCTCGCAGCAAAATTGCTTACGGATGAGAAGACACAGCCGTTCGTCAAACGGTTTGTCGGCTCCGACGAGCTGATCAATGGGCGCCAGCGCTACTGCCTATGGATCGGAGACGGCCAGGTCGAAGATGCAGTAAGCAGCCAATTCATCGCTGAAAGATTGGCGCTGGTTGCCGAAAGTCGCGCCACGTCACCAGCTGAATCCACGAGAAGCTTTGCGCGACAGCCACATCGCTTTGTGCAGATTGCCGGCGTCGCCGCGAACAATCAAATTCTCGTTCCCGGCGTAAGTTCAGAGAATCGACCATATCTTCCGTGCGACTTTCTTAGCTCAGACGCCATCGTTTCAAACAAGTGCTTCGCTCTTTACGATGCCCCACTCTGGAATCTTGCTCTAATCGCATCGCGCCTGCACTGGGTATGGATCGGCACGGTTTGCGTGCGCATGCGAACAGATTTCTCGTATTCCAATACCCTCGGCTGGAACACCTTCCCCGTTCCTACGCTCACTGAGCAGAACAAGGCCGACCTGACCCGTTGCGCCGAAGACATCTTGCTGACGCGCGAGGCGCATTTCCCGGCCACCATCGCCGATCTGTACGATCCCGACAGCATGCCCGACGACCTGCGCCGTGCCCACGAGCGAAACGATGAGGTATTGGAGCGCATCTACATCGGCCGCCGCTTCAAGAACGATACCGAGCGGCTGGAAAAGCTGTTCGACATGTACACCAAAATGACTACCGCCAAAGCGGCACAGGCCAAGCCGGCCCGTACGCGTCCCACCGGCACGCGAATCGGCGTATGATTACATACGAACACATGAGGTTACCTATGACTCAGGAAGCTGCTACCGCCCCGATCACGGTTCGCACCGACAAGCAAACGGTCAGCGCTATCGACGCACTGGCGGATGCCATGGATCGTTCGCGCAACTACATCGTCAATCAGGCTATCCAGCAATACCTCGATGCCAACGCTTGGCAGGTCAAACGGATCAAGGCGGGGATGGCGGACGCGCGCGCGGGCCGCGTGACACCGGCCGATGAAGTATTTGCCGCGATCGGCGACAAGCACGGCTGGAAACTCTGATGCAGCTGGTCTTCGCGCAAACGGCGCGCCAAGATCTTCGTGACATCATCGACTACATAGCACTGGAAAACCCGGCCGCCGCAGAAAAGGTCTTCAGGGCGATCGTCGCCGTCACGCGTCAACTGGTCGACTTCCCGGAGCTGGGCCATGCAGGCCGGTTACCGGATACCCGGGAGCTTGCGGTTGCGGGGCTGCCCTACCTGATCGTGTATCAGGTGGCGAGAAACGCCGTGACTATCATCGCGGTGTTCCACGGCGCCCGCGATCTGGTTCGTGCCTTGGCCGAACGCCGGAAGACAATAGGCGGGTAATCTCCACAGCAAGTGCGTCGCATACAAGGGGAGCACTCACGATGAAACTGAAAGAGTTCAGAGTCCGCGAGTTCAGAAGCGTTTGGGACTCCGGCCCTGTAAAGGTTGATGGGCAGGTGACGTGTCTTGTTGGCAAGAACGAAGCTGGCAAGACCGCCCTTCTGACGGCTCTGTACCGCACCAATCCCATCCTCGCTGAAGATGCCAACTTCGATACGACCTACGACTACCCGAAACGGGAGGTCGAGGACTACCGTTTTGCGGTCGAGAATGGGGATCGGGACGAGGTAGCCGTCGTCGAGGCTGTTTACGAACTGGACGATAGTGACATGGCAGTTGTCACGAATGCCTTCGGCCCCAAGACTCTGGCTAACAATACCTTTATCCGCAAGACGTATTACGGCAAGGCAAACAGCAAATTTTGCCTTGCACCAGATGAAGCTGCAGCGCGCGAGTACCTGGCGGACAATCCAGCGCTGCCGGATGAACTCAAGGGTGCTCTCAAGAACGCTACTGATTGGGCCGAATTCTCCATGGCGCTCGATGGCGCAGAAACCACCGAAGCTGTTAAGGCGCTCAAGGAAGGCATAGCGAAGGTCCAGAAAAACGGTCTTGCCTCATACATCTTCAACTCGCTGATCTGGCCGCGGGCGCCGAAGTACCTGTACTTCGACGAGTACTATCAGTTGACCGGGCGGGCCAACCTAGCTTCGTTGGCGGCGCGTGAAGAACAAGGAAAACTCCAAGCCTCAGATCGTCCGCTCATCGGTCTTGTCAACTTAGCCCGTCTAGATCGCAAGCAACTTGCCTCCACAACGAACACTACCGAACTCAAGAACAGGCTTGAGGGCGCCGGAAATCACCTGACCCAGCGAATTATCAAGTTCTGGTCTCAGAATCGGCACATTCAAATGCGTTTCGATGTGCGTGATGGCAAGCCTGGCGACCCCGATGGAATGCAACAGGGCATCAATATCTGGGGCGAGGTGTACGACACCGTGCATATGGCGAGCACGCCGTTGGGCACACGCTCCCGCGGGTTTGTTTGGTTCTTCTCGTTCCTTGCCTGGTATGAGGACGTCAAACGTCAGAAACAGAATGTAATCCTGTTGCTCGATGAGCCTGGCCTTTCTCTGCACGGTCGCGCGCAGGCCGACCTGCTTCAGTATTTCGAGGCCGAATTGTCGGACCATCAGCTTCTGTACACGACCCATTCGCCGTTCATGATTGATCCCACGAAGTTTGAGCGCGTACGGATCGTTCAAGACTTGGGAATCGACGCAAAGGAGTCTCTTCCCAAGGATCAGGATGGCACCAAAGTACTCACCAATGTATTCGACGCAACCGATGACAGCCTATTTCCGTTGCAAGGTGCGCTCGGCTATGAAATTCAGCAGACGCTGTTCGTCGGCCCGAACTCGATCGTAGTTGAAGGTCCTGCCGACATGTTGTTTCTGCAGGCAATCTCTTCGCAGCTGGAGCGCGAAGGACGCGTCGGGCTTTCAGCGAAGTGGGTGATCACCCCGGTGGGCGGTAGTGGCAAGGTGCCTGCGTTCGTGGCACTGCTGGCGCCGCAAAAAGGGCTGAACGTTGCGACGTTGCTCGATATTCAAAGCAGTGATGGCGCACAGATTGAAGATCTTTACAAGAAGAAGCTCCTCAAGAAGAAGCAGGTCACCACCTATGGGCACTTCGTCGGCAGGGATGAAGCCGACGTTGAGGACATGTTCGACCGCGATTTCTACGTCAGCCTCGTAAACGCAGAGTTCGCAGCGCAGTTGAGGAAACCGATCGATTCGAAAGGATTGAATGACAAGGAGCCCCGCGTGCTCCGAGCGATCGAGGCTTACCTGGAAGGTAATCCGCTCAAGTCAGGCTCTTTTAGCCATTACAGGCCTGCGCGATATCTGTCGGAGAACGTGGCCAAGCTTTGGCCGACGATCTCAGATGCGACCAAGGATCGATTTGCGGCCGCGTTCGAGCACCTCAACGCGTTGCTGAGGTAGGAATGCGATTGCGCATACTTGATGATGCGTGTGACGAAGCCGGAGTGTCGAATTGATAATGCAGATGGATACGAAACCAACCGGTGACGTTGCGCCGCACCCCGAAGCGCCAGCTAACCCTACCAACCAGTTTGTGGTTCCGTCGGTCTCCATCACCACGGCTTGCACGGGCGCGACCAGCAAGGTCAACGCGCTTGGAATGCGGCCTATGCAGGAGCGCGTCTGGACCAAACGCGGCGAGCAGTACCTGCTGATCAAATCGCCGCCGGCATCGGGAAAGTCGCGGGCGCTGATGTTCCTCGCGCTGGACAAGCTGCACAACCAGGGGATCAAGCAGGCCATCATCGTGGTGCCGGAGCGTTCCATCGGCGGCAGCTTCGCCGACGAGCCTTTGAGCCAGTTCGGCTTTCCGTGGGACTGGAAGGTATTGCCCCAGTGGAACCTGTGCAATGCCCCCGGCGTGGATGAACCGCGGGTTGCAAGATCGAAGGTGCAGGCCGTGGGCGAATTTCTGGCCAGCGGCGACCCGGTGCTGGTCTGCACCCACGCGACCTTTCGATTCGCGATTGACGAGCTCGGTATCGAAGCCTTCGACGATCGGCTGATCGCCATCGACGAGTTCCACCACGTCAGTTCCAACCCCGACAATCGATTGGGCACGCAGTTGCATGCGCTGATGGAGCGCGGCAAGAACCACATCGTGGCGATGACGGGCTCGTACTTCCGAGGCGATGCCGAGGCGGTGCTGGTACCTGAGGACGAAGAACGCTTCGATGCCGTCACATACACCTATTACGAGCAGCTCAATGGCTACCAGTATCTGAAGTCGCTCGACATCGGCTACTTCTTCTACACCGGCCGCTACCTCGACGCCATCATGAAGGTGCTCGATCCTTCGCTGAAGACCATCGTGCACATTCCTAACGTGAACTCGCGGGAGAGCCTGCAGGACAAGTATCGCGAGGTCGAGGAAATCATGGAGGCGCTAGGCAAATGGGAAGGCGTCGATCCGGAGACGGGTTTTCACCGGATCAAGTTGTCGGACAGCCGTGTCATCAAAGTTGCCGATCTGGTGGACGACAACGACCATGCGCAGCGCACCAAGGTGCTGATGGCGCTGAAAGACCCTGCGCAGCGGAACAATCGCGACCACGTAGACATCATCATCGCGCTGGGCATGGCCAAGGAAGGCTTCGACTGGATCTGGTGCGAACACGCGCTGACCATCGGCTACCGCAACAGCCTGACCGAGATCGTCCAGATCATCGGCCGCGCCACCCGAGACGCGCCGGGCAAGACCAAGACTCGCTTCACCAACCTGATCGCCGAACCGGACGCCACCGAGGCTACGGTGGTGGAAGCCGTCAATGACACGCTGAAAGCTATCGCGGCCAGCCTGCTGATGGAGCAGGTACTGGCACCGCGATTCGAATTCACGCCAAAGAATGCTGGCGCTCAAGAAGGATTTACCTACGGCCCTGATGGCTACCAGGAAGGCCGCACCAACGTCGGCGTCAACGAGGCCACCGGCCAGTACCACATCGAGATCAACGGGCTGACCCAGCCCGAGAGCGCCGAAGCCAGCCGCGTCTGCAAGGAAGATTTGAACGAGGTCATCACCGCGTTCGTGCAGGACAAGACGGCACTGGAACGCGGCTTGTTCGATCAGGAAAATACTCTGTCGGAAGAATTGACGATCCAGCGGATGGGCAAGATCGTGCGCGATCGCTACCCGGACTTGAGCGAGACGGATCAGGAAGCCATCCGCCAGCACGCCATCGCTGCGTTGAACATCACCCAGCAAGCCGCGAAGCTTACGCAGGAAGCCGCTGCCAGCGGCGAGGAAAAAGGCAACCTTGCCCTGATCCACGGCGTGCGGAAGTTCGTAAACGTGCGTGGCCTCGACATCGATATGATCGATCGCATCAACCCGTTCGATGCAGCCTATGCGGTGCTATCGAAAGCCATGGACGAGCAGAACCTGCGCCAGGTCCAGGCCGCGATTGCTGCGAAGCGGGTAGCCATTCCGCTGGACGAGGCGCGCGATCTTGCCAAACGCGCGCTGTTGTTCAAGCAGGAACGTGGCCGATTGCCGGATATCAACGCTCAAGACCCATGGGAAAAACGAATGGCCGAGGGTGTGGCTGCCTTGGCACGTTATCGTACGCAGGAAAAAGCCGCTGCAGAACGAGCCGGTGCAACCAATGCCTGATCTTTCCGACGACGAACTGCTCGATGCGCTGGGTGTAGAAGCCGAGCCTGTCCGGGTTGGAAGTCATACCCCGCAAGAAGAACGCATCATCGTGGGCTTCGAAGACATCCTGCGTTTCTACGACAAACACGGGCATGCCCCGTGGCACGGGGAGGACAACGACATCTTTGAGCGCCTGTACGCCGTTCGGTTGGACCGGCTGCGCCGATTGCCGGAAGCTCACAAGCTGCTGGCGTCCATGGACACGCATGGGCTGCTTGGGGAGCCGGTGGCCGAGGTCGAGCCCGAGGCCGAAGCGCTGGATGACGATGCCCTGCTTGCGGGGCTGGGCGTCGATACGCCACACGAGGGCGACATCACTGTGCTCAAACACGTTCGGACCATTGCCGAGCGCCGCACAGCGGAAGAAATCGCCAATCGCACGCCTTGCAAAGAGTTCGACCAGTTCCGGCCGTTGTTCGAGCGTGCGGAACGTGAGCTGCAATCCGGTGTGCGCAAAAGCGTTCGATTCGGCCAGGAAGCTGGCGTGAACGTCGGCGACTTTTTCGTACTCGGCGGCCAAATGGTGTACGTGGCCGAAAAGGGCGAAGAAACCAAAACACCCAACGGCACCCCTGACGCTAGGCTGCGAGTGATCTACTCCAACGGCACGGAGAGCGACCTGCTGATGCGCTCCCTGCAACGGGCGCTATACAAAGACGAGACTGGTCGCCGATTGACTGGCACCGCCGAGGGTCCCCTGTTTGGCGGTGAGATGGAAGATGGTGACGTGGAAAGCGGCACGATCTATGTGCTGCGCAGCCTGTCGGAGAACTCCTACGTGGCCGAGCACCGCGACTTGATCCACAAGATCGGTGTAACGGGGGGCAAGGTCGAAACCCGCATCGCCCACGCCGAGCACGACGCAACCTACCTGCTGGCCGGTGTTGAAGTCGTGGCAACCTACAAGCTGTCGGGAATCAACCGCGTCAAGCTGGAGAACGTGCTGCATCGCGTCTTCGCACCTGCCCAGCTCAACCTCACCATCCAGGATCGGTTCGGTCAGCCCGTGAAGCCACGCGAGTGGTTCCTCGTGCCGCTTTCAGCGGTCGACGAAGCCGTGGACCGTATCCGCGACGGCTCGATTGCCGGGATGGTCTATGACCCGAAAACGGCTGCACTGACGATCGCGTAGCGTCTGGTCGCTGACGACTGGAGACAGGCTGCTCGTTACACGCCGCGAACGCCGGCCTTCCCCGGGCGCGATTGCTTCGCCTGAACGGCCTTGAGCACGTTTTCCTGATCCGCCGCATTCAATGCGTCGAATGCCTGAATCAAGCGTGCCATCCGGTCGTTCTCGGCATAGAGGTATGCACGAGGTACACCCAACGCTTTGGCCAGCATGGCGGCCGTCTCGCCGTCTGGAGGGTGCACGCCGCGTTCATACCTGTTGATGCGCGTGCTGGCGACAAACTCGTCCAAGCCTGCCCGAATGCCCAACGTCTTTTGGGAAATCCCGAGCCTCGCTCGCGCTTCTTTGAGTCTTTTACCGAAAGCGGAGCCTGGTTTTGAGTCGCGGGGCATGGCGTAACCCGGAAAGGCGTAACCCGGAAAGTGCGGGCGCGCCCCGAAGGTTCGCGGTTTTGACTCGCTGCGGAAACTACCCCAAACGTAGTATCATGAAGTTGGTGGGCACCCGTCGGGGCCGCAGACGTCTTGGTTGATCCGCCCCGCACAACAGCAACGGAGGAAAAAACCGATGGGCATAAGACCATCCCGCCAAGCAAATCGCATGTACCGAATCATGAAAGATCCCGAGGGTCCGCAGATGAAGCGCATCGACACGATCGTTGACAACACCACTTGGGAGATCTTTCGGGATATCCGCGATTCAATGAACCTGACACAGCGGCAAGCTCTGGAATTTGCACTGCAGCTTGCTTTCCTGTTCCAGACGATCCAAGGCAAGATCTCGGTTGAACGTTTTACCGAACTCGCGCCCATGCTCATGCCGAAGAACAAGGCTGAGCGCGCAGAGGATGTGGCGAGCGACCCGGAACAGAACAGCCCGAAATCGGATGATCAGGACCCGGAAGAGCTTGAGCCCGCGGAGTAATGGGTTGGCTCGGCTCGCCGTGCTTGATCGTGCGAGCCGAGCCCCTCGGCGCGAAATTGCCGCTTCGGCGTATCCTAAAAAGATGAGCACGACTTCACTCTCGTCATCGCGAACCGGTCGCCGTCCGCAGAAGGTTTATGTTGCGGAAGCGGCCTTCGTCATCATGCTATTTGGCGGGTTTCTTGCTCCATGGGGCATCTGGCTCTGGTTCCATTTCTCGCCCAATGTCGTGTTATCGAAGGCTGACATCGGTCAGTTCCTGGCGGCCAGCAAGGGCAATGGTTCCACCAACATCCAGACAACAAAGGGGACGGTCGCGATTGACGGAACGCTGTCTGCGCTGCGTGGGAGCGAATTGGTCATCCAGACATCCACCAAGACCGGGACGGAACTCTGTGTGGCAGGCAACCGACAGTCGTGCGTAGCGCTATCAAGTCCCTGGTCGGGACCGATGCAACCCATTCCGGGAACCAGGCACGCGACGAACTTTTTTGCGCATGGAATTTCTTCGCGTTCGCTGACGTTGTGGAGAATGCTTGGGTTCCTGTTGACGCTCGGCACGTTGATGGCGGCGTCAGTCGAGGTCGTCGAAAACAACCCCGAACTCAAGCGCGAACGAAGTTGACCGCCATGCGCGCATTTGGATGGAGCACACATGGCAACAGTTGCCTGGCTTGGTGGATCATCGCGCTGGCGTCCGTAGCGACAACCGCTGCGATATTCACATGGTTGCCGCGTTGGGTACCGCCAATGCGTGGCGTCTCCCTTGCGGGCGGAGGGGTAGCCGCCGTTTGGCTTTGGGCACCCGCGTGCAGACGATGGTTGACGCGGCCTTGGAATCGGATGCCATGACGAGCGGGTCGGGAAACGCGCAGATTGCTGTCGAGCCGGCACCAAAACCCGGTCCGTCGGTGCGATGGGACTTCTTCTTCGGCATGGTGTTTGTGCTCGTGCTGTTCGTGGGTGTCGCCGTGCCCGTCGCGCTGCTGGTCTGGCAGGCGGCGGCAAAGACTGCAGCAGTTCGTGCCAGCAACGCCGGCACATTTGTTTCTGCGACGGCGAGTACCGGCGGTTTCTTTTCGTCAGCGCTCACCAACGTGCAGACCACATCAGGCAGCGTAGTTGTGCGGGGCACATTTTCTGCGCCGCAGGGCCGTGCGCTGGCCGTCGAGGAATTGAACAAGACAGGACTGCATCTTTGCCCTGTGGGTGATTTGCAAAGCTGCTTGCCTCTGGCGGGCCCGTGGGCGTGGCAGTTGGCGTCGACGCCGCAGGCCACCAAGGTTTTCGACTTCGTGGGCCATGGACTCAGCGAGTACAACCTGCAGCGGTGGTTGATGGCCGGCTTGGTGTTCGGCTTCATCGCCTTCGCTTGGCTGCTCGCAGTCGAAGTTAACAAGCGGGCGTGACGAACCTTGAACGGCACTTCTTCGAACGGCTTTTCGTCGGGACGAACATGTCGGACGCACATGCATCCTCCGCCAGGACGGACAGGTATGATCGAGTTCTGATAACGTAATCACTGGCCTGAATCGGCCCGCACTTGCCGCGCTCCAGCGGCTCCGTGCCTCCTCTGCTCACCCGAGTTCCATCGGACGACGGGTGACTTTGTCCGCATTGAGGAGACGTACCATGTTCAACACCGAAATAAAGACCATCACGACCACGCGCGAAGCCACGCTTCGTCGCGCCATTTGCGACCGATGTGGTCTTGCGATGGAGGAGTCAGACCATCGCAGCGGCTTCCATAATCTGGCGGTGATCAGGTTCCAAGCAGGCCCAGGTAGCCAGTTCGGCGAGGGCCGGCACGTCGAAGGGGACTTTTGCGACACCTGCCTGTTCCAGATGATTGCGCGGTATGCGCGGATTATCGATGACAGCCGACTGCCAGACAGCGATGATTTTTTCCGCATCCACACACCGCGACGGTTGTTTATCGAACACCAGGTCGCCGGCGCGATGGCAGAGCACGTATTGATGACGCTGCAGCAGTGGATCTCGCAGTGCTTCGATCCGGCGTTCAAGCGGAGGCCGTTGATAGATGCCGGTAACACGTCGGCCGACAAGACGACGTGCCCGCCGGCTGAGTGATGCCGGTGTCCCGGGGCGCATGTTCGCCGAACCAGCATTCACGCCGCTCGCCCGTTAGCCAGCGGCGCAAATCCGATACGAGGAGATGTCCATGTACAAAATCGAAACCCACGATCGCCAAGTCAAGATCGTCGTTTGTGACAGGTGCGGCAAGCGGATGAGTGAAGATGAGCCGTTCGATGGATACAACAATCGCACGCAAATCCGGTTTCGGGCCGGGTACGCCAGTTTGTTTGGCGACAGCAACAAGGTCGAAGGTGATTTGTGTGACAAGTGCCTCTACGAACTGCTCGGTCCCTACTTGCGCGTTGTCGAGCCCGATCCGATCGAATCGAATGCTTACAACGCTGATCCAACTACGCCGATTGGAGAGTTCTTCGACATGCAGGCGCGGCGGTTGTATGCGCCTTATCAGACTCCGCACGCAATGGCGGAAAACATCGCATTGGTCCTGCGCGAATGGATCGATACGTGTTTCGATCTAAAGCTGAAACGCACGCCGGTCATTCCGCCGCCAATCGAAACAAGCGAGCAGCAGTAGGCGATGGCCTTCAACGGCAGCGGGTTGCCGGGCGCGCAACCCGCCGCGGATTCTCCGGACAAAAAAGCAGGATGATTGCCCATGAACGTTGACCAGTGCTGGATGACGTATTGCATCCACTACGCAACCGGCGAGGGCGCGCACTATGTGGTGTCGATCGCCCCTACCGCCGAACGAGCAGCGCGACTATTTAAAGAGCGCGCAGATGATTTCTTCCGCGGAAATTCCATCACCGCCCCTCTTGCTGAAGCCCTTGAGAACTATCCAAGGCTCCATGCAGCGATTCCGGAAGAGGTCCTTCAACGCACTTTGGATGCGTCGTGCTGGACGTTGGAATACTTTGGGACTATTGATTTCAATTGCAGCTGACGTTCGCGATAGTAGGTAACAGCTCGCAGACTCGTCGGGCTACTTCCGAGATCGACCCAACTGAGACATTCCGTGGAAAAGTGCGAACGACCGCTGTCCCAACAGTGGAAGTTCGCCAACACAGCAGGCAAGCCGACAAGCGGACGTTCCGCTTGGGGTCATGCGCGCGTTTCGTACCACCTGCGAGAGCGATTGACCACCCGCACCACCGACAGCATGACCGGCACTTCGATCAGAACGCCCACCACGGTGGCCAACGCCGCACCCGAACGCACGCCGAACAACCCCACTGCGGTCGCCACCGCCAGTTCAAAGAAGTTGCTGGCCCCGATCAACGCGGAAGGGCCGGCGACGCAGTGCGGCACGCCCAATTTGCGGTTGAGCCAATAGGCCAGACCGGAGTTGAGGTAGACCTGGATCAGGATCGGAATCGCCAGCATGCCGATCACGGCGGGCTGGGCAACGATCTGCTTGCCCTGGAACCCGAACAGCAGCACCAGCGTTGCCAGCAATGCCGCCAGCGACACCGGCCCCAAGTGTTTCAACAGGACCTGCAATCGCCTCTCGCCACCTCGTTGCAATAGCCGGCGGCGCAACAGCAGACTGAAGATCACCGGCACCACGATGTACAGCAGCACCGAGAGGACCAGCGTATCCCAAGGCACGCTGATCGACGAGAGGCCCAGCAGCAGCGCCACGATCGGCGCGAAGGCGAACACCATGATGGCGTCGTTCAGCGCCACCTGACTCAAGGTGAAATGTGGTTCGCCATGGCAGAGGTTGCTCCACACGAACACCATCGCCGTGCACGGTGCCGCCGCCAGCAGGATCAGCCCTGCAATGTAGGAATCGAGCTGGGCGGCCGGCAGGTACGCCACGAATACGTGGCGGATGAAGATCCAGCCCAGCAGCGCCATCGAGAACGGCTTCACCGCCCAGTTGACGAACAACGTGACACCGATGCCTTTCCAGTGCTGGCGCACGTCCGCCAACGCGTGGAAGTCGATCTTGAGCAGCATTGGCACGATCATCAGCCAGATCAGCACCGCCACCGGTAGATTGACCTGCGCGACTTCCATGCCGCCCAAAGTCGCGAAGACACTTGGGAACAGATGGCCGAGCAAGGTGCCCGCGCCAATGCACAGCAATACCCAGAGGGTCAGGTAACGCTCGAAGAAGCCGATGCGCGTGCCTTGCGAGGGAGATGCAGCAGCAGCTTGCGTTCCCACGACCGGTACGCTCATGCGGGCTCCGCGCCAACGCGCCCGATTTCCTGCAGGGCACGGCGGCTGTCGAGGCTGGCAAGCCGTTCAGCCGGAAGCGCCAGGAACAGGTCGATGCGCTTGCGTAAGAGCAGCCATGCCTGGCGGTACGCCGCGCGCCGCGTCACTTCGTCCCCCACCACGTGCGCGGGATCGGGTACGCCCCAATGCGCCGTGACGGGCGAGCCGAACCACACCGGACAGGTTTCGCCGGCAGCATTGTCGCAAACGGTGATCACGAAGTTCATCGCCGGCGCGCCTTCCTTGGCAAACTCGTCCCAGAACTTGCTGCGCAGGCGTTCAACGGGATAGCCGAGACTGGCCGCAAGTTCCGCGGCCATCGGCTGGACCCGTCCCGCAGGATGGCTGCCTGCACTGAACGCCTCGAAGCGACCTTGGCCGAGCACGTTTAACAGGGCCTCGGCCATGATGCTGCGCGCCGAATTGCCGGTGCAGAGGAACAGCACGCGAAACGGTTCCGGGGATGTCATGCGATCGTCTCCGCCGCCCGTGCCTTGGGTCCGCAGCAGGAGGACTGCGGGCCACAACAGGTGTCGGATTTGATGGATTCAGTCTGTGCTGTCGGCGCCGAATAGGTCGTGGCCTCGCCGTGCGTGTGGAAGGTTTCCCAGCGCACACCTTGCGGGTCTTCGGCCCAATACTTGTCGGAATGCGCATAGCAGCAGGTGGTGCCCTGTTCGGCCAAGGCGACCGCATCGGCCGCCATCAGCCGCTCGCCGATGGCTTCCAGTTCGGCACCATCCTCGGCCTGCAGGCCGAGATGATCGACCCCCACGGCGCGATCACGTTGCGAAATCGCGAAGTTGACACGTGGATCTTCCAGCATCCACTTGGCGTAATCGGGCTTGCGCACGGTCGGCGCGCTACCGAACAGCGTGGAATAGAAACGAATGCTGGCATCAAGATCGCCGACATTGACGTGCACGTGAAAGCGCTTCATGGGGATGATCTCCGTTTGGGCTGGGGTGTACACGAGGGCGCACAGGAAGCGGTATCGCTGCCGCAGCAGTTCTCGGTCAGGAACCCGAGCAGCGCGTTCATGCGCGTGTAATCGGCGCGGCAGCGGATCGAGCGACCTTCGCGCACATCGCGTACGAGGCCGGCGTGCCGAAGGACATTGAGATGGCTGGTCAGCGTCGGAGGCGGCAGTTTGAGCCGGTCGCTGATGTCGCCTACGGCCAAGCCATCAGGACCGGCCTGGACCAGCAGACGGTAAGCGGTCAACCGGGTGTCGTGGGCCAGCGCTTTCAGGGCTTCGACGGCTGTTGTATATTTCATAATTTGGAAATTATAAAACTATCTTCGTGACTGTCAAGCAACATGTCTGCTGTCCGAAAAGCAGTTGCGTTCTTCGCAGATCGAGACAGATATGATGTCGCGCACCCGCTCCGGACCGCCGTCGCGTACGGCAAAACGTCATTCCATAGCGTTGGTGCGAATGGCCGTCTCTGGCTCTCCGCATGTCAATGGTGGCCTGTCACCCTGGTTCGCGCACGTAACAATCAACGGTCGGCTCGCTCGTGAAGGGCGGCAATCAGCGGACAGGTCACCTCGCCGTGGTGTGTGCGGCATTGTCGAACCAGCCTGGACAACGCGGCTTCGATGCGGCGCAGATCGCTCAGCTTGGCGCGCACATCCGAAAGACGCGCGACGGCAATCGCGGCGGCTTCATCGCAGTGCGCTCCA
>Ga0070737_10002251_pt1 | contig 23856 bp, 25 predicted proteins | sample Coa_R1_10_FD_66438 | JGI IMG/M metagenome (GOLD analysis project Ga0070737, IMG submission 66438) | Surface soil microbial communities from Centralia Pennsylvania, which are recovering from an underground coalmine fire - Coalmine... | ecosystem: Environmental > Terrestrial > Soil > Unclassified...
CTGTATCTGGCTTATTTGCGCCTGTATTGCCGCAGCGTTAATCAAATCCTGCCCGACTAGGATAACGCCTGCGATTAACCCTATGACGACCAGAACAATGCTTATTTCTATAAGAGTAAAACCGTCCTCGGCCTTAGAATAAGAACTCTGCATAAGTTAAAACTGATCTAAAGCGCACATCTGGAATCCATAATTGCGTCGGCCTCATAAGGAATTATAATGGCTCCTGCATCCCTGGCCACTTCTTTTTAGTTTGAATCCAAATCGATATGCTCGGTTTTTCATGAAGAGTTAATTCTTGGAATAATGCAGGCCGGCTAATCTTTTGCGTCTGTACTTTTCCTGCTGGGATGAAGTTGCAGATTACATGGAGCAAGCCGCGTCAGGGCAGGCCCCGGAAGGGCCTGCCCCTTGCTCTTGAGAAAAGCCGCCTTTCGGCAATTCTCCATATTACTTCCGATGCAGCATGTGTCAAGCGGAACTAATTCACGTGTCCTCTTGCTATGCTTCCGGCCCGTATTATCGGAAGGTAGAGAAGAGGCGGAGAGGGAATTTTCCGCTAGTTTCCGATAAACCTGAAAATAGGTATCTTTTATATTTATCAGAAAATACTGTTTATTGCCTTTATCTGTGGTTTAGCTATAATATATGTATTAAAGCTTATGGAGGGGGATTTATGGGCACTATCCGGGTTACAGCAACAGAATTCCAGAGCGCGGTTGGGATGTTCAGCGACAAGGCGCTGCGTGAGCCGGTAACAATCACAAAGCAGGGTCGTGACCATCTGGTGCTTCTCTCTGCCGAGGAGTTTATACGCATGAAACGCCGGGATCGCAAAGTATACCATATTAGCGAATTATCAGATGAATGGGTTGAGGCTGTTAGCAATGCTAAAATGGATGCCAGGCATGATCATCTGAATTCCCTGCTTGAGAGCTGAGAATGCCGCTGCCGAAACCGGAGCCTGGGCTTGTCATTCGTTATTCCCACCTCTGGCTAAGCGAATTCCTTGCAGGCCGGGAAGAAGGCGTGAAAGATCGCCCCTGTGCTATCATAGTCGCCATCCAGGAGGAGCCTGATAAGGAGCAGCGTATTCTCGTACTTCCAGTCACCCACAGAAAACCCTCTTGCCCGGAATGGGCTATTGAAATCCCGCCAGCCATAAAACGGCATCTGGGCCTGGATGGAGAGCAATCGTGGATCATCCTGAATGAAAGCAATGAATTTACGTGGCCTGGCCCTGATCTCCGCATCGTCCCCGGAAGAGATGAGAACAGCGTTGCTTACGGGTTTCTGCCGCCTAATTTTTTTGCGAAGATACAGGCAGCTTTTATGGCGCTTGTCCAAAAGAATTCGGCTCAGCATGTGAAGCGCACGGAGTAAGCAAAATGAGTGAGGAAAACTTACCCCGGATCGCCACTCCTGAAACAGCGACGTTCTTACAGCAGGCCAGGGAAACCGCCGCTGAGTACGCCAGAAACTCCAAAGCGGCAAACACCTGGCGAGCCTATCAGGCCGACTTACGCGACTTTACCGCCTGGTGTCGGGCGCACAGCCTTGATTCCCTGCCCGCTTCGCCGGAAACCGTCGCCGCGTATCTCGTTGACCTCGCGGCTAGGCGCAAGGTTGCCACAGTGCAGCGCCGTCTCGCCTCCATCAGCCAGCAGCATACGGCAGCAAGCTATGAAACCCCTACCTGCTCAGCGATTGTCAGGCTCATCATGCAGGGCATCAGGAGAACTCATGCGCCCGCGCAAGCGGTACGGAAGGTGCAGCCCGCCGTCACCAGCATTATCTGCAAGCTCATCGATGCGCTGGGGGATTCCCTGATCGACCGCCGCGACCGCGCCTTAATCCTCATCGGCTTCGCAGGAGCGTTCCGCCGCAGTGAGCTGGCGCAGATCCGTCTGGCCGACATTACCGAGACGGAGGATGGTTTGCGCGTGATGCTCCGGCAGTCCAAGACCGACCAGGAAGGCGCGGGCCTGATGAAAGGCATTCCTCGCGGCCACGACCCGAAAACCTGCCCTGTGCGAGCCTGGCGCGACTGGATCGCCGCCACTGGCATCGAGGGTGGCCGGGCATTCAGGTCGGTAGACCGGCACGGGCATGTAGGCGCGTCACTTTCTGGCCGGGCAATCGCCGATATGATTAAAAGCCGGGTGAAAGCCGCAGGCTTTGACCCCTGCCAGTTCTCAGGGCATTCGCTGCGCTCCGGCCTCATCACGGCAGCCGCCAAAGCGGGAGTACCCGAACGAATAATCATGAAACAGAGCGGCCATAAGCATCTGCCAACCCTGCGGGGATATATTCGTGAAGGCTCGCTATTTACTGAGAATGCAGCGGCAAAAGTGGGGCTGTAAAAATCCAGAAATATGTAAACATGTTTCTGTGCTTGTATGTTTGCTTGTAAGAGATACAACTATTAAATATATAAGCATAAAAACGAGAAGCAAGAACCCGGATAGCAACTGGCTTGTTGCCCTGCGGATCGCGCAGCCAGGCGTCGCAATCAGCAAGATACCTGAGCCGGTAAGTGCTTTACCTTGAACTACTCTGCGCTCCGATGGTATAGAACGTGCTGGGGGAACTCTGGTTGTTGTATTCGGTATTAATCCAGTCAGCGGAATAAGCAGTCTTGGAGAAGCGGAGTTCATCGATTTTCATCTCCGATTCATCGCCATTATGATCATCGGCTACCCTTATTCCGCCCCCATTGCTGTTTAGGGGATTAGGGCAACTAGTGTTCTGGCCCGTCTGTACACCGTTAACGTAGATGGTACAGGTAGTACCGTTTTTGGTCGCCGCTACATGATACCATGTGTTCAGGGCCGGGCAGGTTGTGCTAGCTGCCGAAGATACCACGCCGGATGTGGAGTTAACGAATAATGTGGGGCAGTTGTTTACCGTAGTGTATAAAGAGCTGGTAGTAGCAAGGCCCCAGGTACATATGCTGCTATTAACGGATGTATTCCCAGACCCGCTCCCCTTAGCATCGCAGGTAGTTGCGATCCAGTCATTATAAGAAATGCCCCCGCAACAACTAGAGTAAGTAGAGGCAGCAGTTTTATTAACCCATGCCTCAACCGTGAAAGTTCCTAGATTCTCAAACTCACTGTTTTGATTTTGCCAGCCCAGATCCATAAAGTTCGCGTCATAGCTGGGATTGTTAAAATAGATGCCGGTGCCGGTGCCCCAGGGCGATGTTATCGACACCATATTACCGTTGCCTTTATGATAGGAATAACGGTTCCAGCCTGCCGGGCCAATCTGAGTGGAATCAACAGGACTAGAGGCAAAATTGGGGCCGGCATTATTTACTCCGCTGCCCATATGCCATACTCCCTGGTATGTACTCCCTACATAATAGCCAAGCCCACCATTGAAAGAGCTTCCCCATACCGTCGCGATAGCGCCCGCAGTCTGGCCGCTGCCGACAGAAGCATTTCCGTAGGAAATATAAATAGTGGTAGGATTGGTATGTGAGACGGAGGGTATCTTCACCCAATAATTTACTGCCCCGATAGCGGAATTGTAGCTCTCCTGCTCATAGCTGAGAAGTTGCGTTCCTGCGAAATCAGAAGTAAAAGCAATATCATAGCCGCTGCTGCTTTGCACATTGCCTGTCGGGGTTTGAGCCAGCCAGGAATACGTTCCGGCGAACAGCATGGGAAAATTATTCATCGGATCAGTCCCGTTAATCTGTGCCACTTTAGTATAGTCGATGGTAATCGGGCGGCAATAGCTGTAGCCGGAGGCAGGAACACAAGTAGCGCAGGCGGTGTTATATGCAGCCGTGTAGGCGGTCGATGAGACATACGATTGCGGCATAGCATTGAGGTTCCATTGGGTACTGTTATAAACAACATTATCATCGAAAGTGCTGGTCGCCGGCTTGATGATAAAGCTTTGGAACTGCCCAGCCCCGTTGGCGGTAAGTCCCCCGCCGTGTTGAACCTGCGCATTATCCGCTTGCGAGTTGTCAGTAGCGCCGTTATTAAAGCGTGATGCAGTTCCGATCGTTCCCTGCAAAGGCAACCACGCCCCGAAGCCGTCCTGACCGTGACTTACCAGGACCGCGACGGTGTTGTGGATATTTCCGTTGTCATTCACCGTGATGGTTCCCGGCCATATCTTAGGACCCGTGCAGAATGAGGAAGGGAACGCTGTGGCGTTCGTATCTACCGCGTAGGTGATGTCCCTGCCATAGCCATCAAGAGCGTAGTCGGCGGACAGGCCGAGTGCGAAAACCGGAACCATGCCGAGCGCAATATGGCTTGTGGTATCAGCATACGCCGCCGCCGGGATTCCTCCGATGCAGTTGCCGGTCGCTCCAGGGTTAGCAGCCGCACGTCCCCAGTTATTATCTCCCATTGCCAGCGTTGGATCGGCAGGGCAAGGAAGTACGCCGGTAGCCGCTTGGTACTGGCGCAGCGCCGTCAGGATGGCATTCATTTTGACGACGCTCGTTGCATTGTTTTTAACCGTAGACTGAGGCGAGGGAAGGACCGCCACCATGACCAGCGAGGCTACTGTCAGGAGAATGCTGATCTGAATGAGGTTAAAACCGGCCTGTGAATTGCTGCAACGTATCCGCATAGGAGAAGAAGCTATTTTTCTGCATCCTACCCTGAAATGCCTGACGTTTCAACAGAATAAGAGCAGCAATCGCGATCCGAAGGATGCCATGACGCATCTTCGTTGAGCAAAGCTCCGCAGCTATTAACCACTTCTTCACTCTTTTCTGTTATCATAAACAGAAATAACCAATTTATGAAAATACATGCTCCATAAAACACTTGCCCTTTCTCTGCTGTCTTTTACCTTTATGGCCATGCCCTGCCAGGCTTTTAGCCAGACCGCCACTTACAGCAGCCCGCCGCCTGCCGGGGGCTATTTTCCTCTTATCCCGGCAGGACAATTTGACTATCTCCCCTCGGACAGCCAGGCGGCCTCTCTGGTCCATCGCTCTACATGGGAGCCGCGAGCGGAAAACTACAGCGCCAATCACACCATAGCCCCGGATACCATCACCCAGGCGGGTTATTCCGGGATGGAATTTCACGCCAGGGTATTTGGCCGTATTACCGGGCGCTTTGCCGGCACGACCGATGAGATTATTCAATGGGCCGCTGCCAAATGGGGCCTGCCGGATGACATTATCCGGGCGGAGGCCGTTCAGGAGTCCAATTGGTATCAGAACAAGAAGGATAAAAACGGGAAGCCCAAATCCGGGCAGGGATACGGTGACTTCGGTTCCTGCAAGGAAGGGACGCCGCGATACGGAAAGGCAGGCCCGTCAAGTTTCGGGATTCTGCAAGATAAATGGTGCGCGATGAAGGACGCCAAAGCGCCTGGCTATGACGGCTGGCCCTGGACGGAGGATTCCACCGCATACGCCATCGACGAGTATGCAGCCGTTCTTCGTGGGTGCTACGAAGGCTGGGACACCTGGCTGGGAAAAGCCTATAAGGCCGGAGATCTCTGGGGCTGTGTCGGACGGTGGTATTCAGGAGGATGGCATACGCCTGCTGCCGAGGCATATATCAGCAAGGTAAGAAGCCTCTATGAAAAGAAACCCTGGCTGACCTGGCCTGATCAGAGCAATTTTCTCGCCGGGCGGCAATCCGCGCCGAGGCGGTAATTTTTTCCTAAACCTCCTTTCCTATTGCCCTTGCGCAGACCTGGGCGGAGTGACCAGGCAATGGCACACCATTCGGTATTTAACGAAATTTGGAGATGACCGCCGCCAAGCGGGGCAGAATCTTGTCCCGCTTGGCGATCTCCTTATTTGTCTCTTCGTTCAGCCTATCCAGTTCGGTATCTCTTTCCGTCGAGGTGATTTTATGCCCTTCATACGCCTTGATGATTTCCAGTTCTTTAACATCAAACCTCTTGAGCAGATCGGCATCCTGGAAATCTTCAATCTCAAGTAATGCTTCGGTCCCAATATCGGCACACAGGATGAAATTGCTCCCGTGAAAGCTCTTATCGCATCTTAGGGTTATATTCCTCATTTCCTCCTGCAATTTTTGCAGTCGCGCCGACGTATGCTTAAAAACGACCTGCTCGATGACCACCGCGCAGCAAAGGCCCAGGGTAATCATGGCCAGCGTTATAACGAGAATCCTCAGAGGGAGGCTTGCATTCAGGCAATCAATATCAAACAGGCGTTTTACCAGCCCGGCTTGCTTTGGTGACTGGCAGGCGTGGGGCCGGGCTGTCTTGCTAAAATGAGGGAACATGGCTAGTGTATGAAGTGTAGCGCGGCCATGAGGCCCGCAATGGATATGAAACCGCCGAGCATCCATTTAATGGTTTCTGATTGGGTATGTACAATCTTTGTCTCTACCTTTGCTAATTCGGTTCTTAAACCCGCCAGGCCCGTATCTGTTGCAGTTCTCAGGTCCGCTAGATCTGTTTTAGTTTCAGTCCGTAACTCTGCCAGGGCCGTATCTGTTGCAGTTCTCAGGTCCGCTAGATCTGTTTTAGTCGCAAATTGTGAAATATGGCTTGTAAGCGGGGTAATGCTGTTTGTAAGCTGTGCGATATCGGCTTTCGTCGCGATCGCGGAAAATAGAGCCTCCTGAGCGCCACTGATGGCTTCGATGATGGATTCGGCCTGAGCCTCACTGAATCCGCCCTTCGTCTCAAGGTTTTTGATATAGGGATATGTGTCAAAAGCGATGGTTCTCATGTAACCTATTATAAATATTTAATTTGTTCGTTCAATCAGAATCTTGGCACGACGCACAATAATCAATCTGGCGGATTGTGGCGGGTATACGAAGAAATAGCATCGCGAGTAATATGATGTTGGACCCTATTCAGGACTGCCCCGCTTTTGCTGCCAGGCACGGCAAAAACCCAGAAAAGCAGCGTCAGGATCACGCGGCGGTTCACTTCCTGACATGGAAAACCAGTCGCGCCAGCTACGTTCTAATTCGTAAACATCCCAACCTGGGGCAACAGTACGGGCATCATGGTACGTCTCCGGGTGAAGGTGCCCGATCAGCATTCCAGAATCAGATTCCTGCTTCACCGCTGGGACCGTCCCCCGGCTTTGAAAAACAACCATATCGTTTGCATTAAGGAATATGGAATAGTCAGGAATATGGTTATGAAGTTTATCCTCTTCAACAATTTCCTGCACTAATCTTCTAAATTCCTTAATCGAAGAATTGGAGCCGCATTTCTTACGTAATAAGTCTAGCGCAACCCGCCATTCCAGTTGTTTGCCGCAATGCTTGCGCGCCAATTCATACAAACGTCGTTCAAGCGGTTTCCGCAATCTGAAATAGTTCCTGTTAAGTGTTAGGATCTCATTAGCTTGTATCGCATTAAATACCCAATCTGAGAGCTTTACTTCAATCTCCTGCATCCTTCCGTCTCTCGTTTCTCTGACCACTTTCGCGCTCTCAATCAGTCCAAAAACCTCGAATTGCTCCTTGCTTCCGGTTATTATATTTGTGCTTATGGATGTGCCGCGCAGCCTTTCAAGTGCAGCCTTTAATAGCTCATAACCCCGCCCTGTGGTCATGCGATTCGTCGCTTGGAGCAGTTCTATGGCCTTAAAACGAATCACCTGAGATATCGGGTGATTTTCGTTCATTGCGGCCATGAGCTGGCTGATGCAATAAATGAGAATATCCCTGTCGTGAATAGTCGCTAACCCGCTTGCGGATGGTTTTATGTCTATGTAGGCACCGTTATGCTCATAGTGCCTTATCCTATGATCCGGCTTGGTTGATAAGGAAAATATGGGATGTTCCATAGAGGCAATATCCGCTTTGGGAGATGCATTGAAAATATCGCAGATAAAAAAATCGTATTCCGGGTGACGGACGGGAAGAAGAGGGGATTTAACCGGGACATGATCGGATGTCATAATGGAACACTTAAATTCTTTCGACACTTCACCCACTGAAGGCCGTTTTTCGACACTTCACCCACTATCTACGATGGATTAGCAAACTGAGTCAAGCACTTTTCGACACTTCACCCACTGAAGGCCGTTTTTCGACACTTCACCCACCTTTTACCACCACTTTACACACCTTTTTTCGACACTTCACCCACCGGCAATTTTCTCAAACCCGCTTATACAGCCGCTTTGAAAGGCATAAAAAGCTCCTTAACACATATTTAACTATATTTTTAACACAATAGGCTGTGGATAAGTTCCCCAAATGTGGATAACTCTTGAAAAATAACTCCTCCGCCAACCAAAAATATATTGCGAACTCAAGGCATCGAGCCTCTCGTTCGCGCAAAGAAGGGAAACCCTTCTCTGCAACTCATCCCCATAAACTGCGTGCGGCTCACGTCGCCGCACATAGCATTCACATGGACTGGCACCGCATAAGCGGTGCTCGGCAATAGGAAAAGGAGTTAAAGACAGGAATGGATAGGTTCCCCCCTCGCTCTTTCTGTACTGGCTGTGGCTGTAGTCTTGCCTTCTCTCTTGTGCTTACAATCTACTTGCGTGTTTGTGTGTTTACGCTTATGCTCAGCAACAGCTAACGTAAAAAACGGGAAAACATGAAAACAATCGCTATTATCAGCCAGAAAGGCGGAGCCGGCAAGACGACAATTGCTGTGCATCTCGCTGTGGCCGCAGAACAGCGCGGACTAAAGACCGCGCTCTTTGATCTCGACCCGCAAGCCTCGGCGTCAAGCTGGTCGGATAAGCGGAAGAAACCCACTCCTGCCGTTGTGTCGGCTCAGGCCCCGCGACTGCCCGGCCTGCTTGAGCAGGCTGAGGCACAGCAGGCCGGCCTGGTGATCATCGACAGCGCACCGAACGCGGACACCGCCTCACTGGCCGCCGCCAAAGCCGCTGACCTGATCCTGATTCCATGCCGTCCTGCTGCTTTTGACCTGAACGCGATCGGCACGACACTGAGCCTGGCCACCATCGCCGGGAAACCCGCGTTTGTTTTGCTCAATGCCGTCCCCTCGCAAGGCCGGTTGGGGGAAGAGGCCAGAGGCATCTTACACAGCAGCGGTATTCAGGTTGCTGACCCGGTATTGCATCACCTGGTCGCTTTCTCCCATGCCGTCAATGACGGGCGGACCGCCCAGGAGTATGACGGAAAATGCAAGGCGGCCAGTGAAGTCGGCCTGTTAATGGGATGGATCATAAAACAGGCAAACATTGAAACAGGTTTGAATAGAAACATAAAAAACCGGAAACATGCTTGAGGTATCGTATGGTTAAACGCGCTCCTTTGACATTCGACACAGAAAAAGTATCTCACCCGCCGCAACCGGCAAGAGAAACAAGTTTTCACAAAAACTCGCAAACAGAAAAACAGGAAAATGAGCGAACTCACAAACGAGAAAACACTAAAACAAAAGGCAGGGAGGGGCGGCAGTTCGTCGCCGCGCATGTTCTGCCAGAGGCCGCCAAGCAGTTCAAACTGTTGGCGGTGCAGAAGGAACGCACCACGCAATCGCTGCTGATCGAGGCGATGAACGACTTGTTTGCGAAATATGGATTAAGCCGGATCGCTGATGAATAGCCGCAGGAGAAGAAGACGGGCGCGATAATCATCCCCTCGCAGGTGGCTATCGTCCTGTGAGGAGGAAATTCCTTGTCTGGGCGGATAAGAATTTTAAAACGGGCAATAGGAAAAGAAAGTATGTTTGATGATGACGAGCTGGATGGATTTAAGCGCAAGATAAATCTGGCGGAACTGGCCGCTTCCTACGGCTATGCGGTTGTCAGGAAGGAAAGCTGCAAGACCAGCCTGGTTCTGGTCAATCCTGCGGCGGCCAGCAAGATTATCGTGGCGACCAACAGCCAGAACGGTCACAGCATGTTTTTCGAGGTGCATGGCAATGCAGCCGGCAGCGTGATGGATTTCGTCATGTACCAGGAGGGGTGCAATCTGGGCAAGGCCCGCGTCAAGCTCCGGGAATATCTGGGACAGCCGCGCCTTAATTTTCCTGCCGGGGAGTTCTCGAAGCCCCAGCCGACCACCCGCGACCGGGCGCAGGCGGCGGCGCTGTGGCAGAAAGGGCAACCCTATAGCGGCGGTTATCTCGAAGGGCGCGGCCTTGCCGCTGAGACGATCACCTTGTTTTCCGATCATATCCGCCTGATTGCCAGCCCGGACGGCAAGCACCACAACATCGCCTTTCGGCACGACGACCAGGCGGGACTCACCGGCTGGGAAGTAAAAAACCGGGGTTTTACCGGGTTTGCAGGCGGAGGCGGCAAGGCGCTGTTTTCCTGCCCGATCGGAGAGGAGGGGCTTCCGACCCGCATCGTGATCTGCGAATCGGCCATCGATGCGATGAGCTATTATCAACTCTCAGGCAAGCCAGGACTGTATGTTTCTTTTGCCGGCGGCCTTTCAGATGTACAGAAAGACCTGTTGCGTGAGCTTCTGACCGGCAATCCGCAGGCAAAAGTCGTCACGGCAACCGATGCCGATCGCGACGGCGAGAAATACGCGGTGTTCATTAGTTCAATCCGCCCGGATGCGGTCCGCGCCCGTCCCGGCCTGCGCGACCGGCCCGGTGTTGCATACAAAGACTGGAACGATGTGCTGATGGAACGGCCCGCACCGGCAGCGACCGTCAGGAGAACAGAGCGGCAGATAGCCCACCTGCGTTCAGATCAAGTGCAAGAGCTTGCTCCCGATGTTACCCCGGCCCAGAGAGGCAGCCGTGACAAGGGGACGGCTCTTTGAAGGCTCGGCCATGACTGAAAAACTGGAAGCTTTTCTGACGCTTGCCGGCGTCGAACCGGTTGGTTGCCCGACGAAAAATATTTTGCCAGCAGGATTAACGCTTTTTTAAGAGATTGTGTGCAAAATGTTTTGAAACTACCTGTGGTAGCATCTTTTTAACCCTGAGTTTCAAAACCAATGGCCATCGCGTCCCCACCCAAGCCGCCTGGAAAAAGAAAGAGGAAAGCTACCGCCTTGCCGGAGGGCGTCGAGCAGCCAAGTATCTTTAATCTTGATTCCCTTGAGAAGAAAGAGGCGGCCCCGGCGCGAAAGAAGGCGAAGAGGGCCAGGAAAACGAAAGTTTCTACTTCCTTGCCGGAAGGTGTCAAGCAGCTTACTCTTGAGGATCTGCTCGTTAAATATACATACCATGAGGAGCAACCAGAGCAATCAGATACAACGCGACGAGCGAAAAAAGGAGCTGACCATGAGCGAGTTAGACAGCCTACGCAACTTGGTTTTGACGTACTGGCAGAATCACAATCCGGCGCTGCTGACGGAGCTTCAGCGAGAGAATCGGTTAGAGGCGGTCCTGGAAGCGGAGGCGGAGAGACTCAACGATCTGCTGTACGAACTGGAAGTGATACAGAAGATGAGCCACCCAGCGGCCTGGGAGATAGCAGTCGATCAGATTCTCCTGCCCGGCCCGGAAGAAGAGTCATCCTCGACGACCCTGAACCAGAACCGCGAGCCTCCCGCGATCTCCGAATAACCCCGGAACACGGGATCGGCTCAGGCAGCCTGAAGGAAAAGGCCGAGGCCAATATCGCGGCGATCAAACTCCTGAAAAAGCTTGAGGAGGAAGACCGCGAAGCGACGGAGGAAGAGAAGGCGGTCCTGGTCCGGTACGCCGGCTGGGGGGCGCTTTATCAATGCTTTGAACCCTGGCGATTGCATGAGAATGTTCAGAGAACGAGCCATGAATGGCAGACGGTCAAGGCCGGCGAACTGAAGCAGCTTCTTACGGACGAGGAATATACCGCCGCCAAAGCGACGACCCCGAATGCGCATTTCACCTCGCCTGCGGTCGTAAGCGCGATCTGGGAGGGTCTCGAAAAGCTAGGGGTAAACCGCAATCCCGAAGTGCTGGAACCCTCTATGGGCGTGGGCCACTTCTTCGGGCTGATGCCGGAGGCGCTGCGCTCCGGGCACCGGACCGGCGTGGAACTGGATTCCATCACCGCCAGGATTGCGAAAAAGCTTTACCCTGATTCGACGGTATTTCACAAAGGGTTCGAGGAAACGCCGCTCCCGGACAATTATTTCGATGTTGTCGTGGGCAATGTACCCTTTGGCGATTACGGCGTCCATGATCCGTCCATGAAGCCGAAGCTCAGAAGCTCCATCCACGATTATTTCTTTGCCAAATCCCTCGAAAAGCTCCGCCCAGGCGGAATGATGGCGCTCGTCACCAGCCATTACACGATGGATAAGAAGGACGATACGATCCGCAAACATCTGGCGCAGCGGGCCGACCTGGTTGCGGCGGTACGGCTGCCCAATACCGCCTTCAAGGGCAATGCCGGGACGGAAGTGGTGACGGATATTCTGTTCCTGCGCAAGCGTGAAGAAGGGGCGGAGCCGGCAGGGGAGCAGTGGACGGAAGCGAGCGCCACCCGGATCGATGGCCATGAGATAACGCTCAACGAGTATTACGTCCGGCATCCTGAAATGATGCTCGGCGAGATGAAGCTTATCAGGGGGATGTACCGCGACAAGGAGCCGACCCTTGCCGGGGAGTTGACGCCGGGGAAATTGCAGGAGGCCCTGAAGGCGCTTCCTGAAGGTGTGTATCTTCCCCGCGACCTGGGCCGCAGCCCGCCGCCTGGTCCGCTGATGGCTCCACCGGAGGCATTTATCGGCGTCAAGGACGGGGCCTACGCTGAAGTAGACGGCAACATCATGAGGCGGACGGGAGGCACGTTTGAGTCGGTCTCGCTCTCTGCCGGAACAGCGCAGCGCATTCAGGGTATGATCCATATACGCGACGCGGTGCGCGAGGTCTTCCGAACGCAGCTTGACGACGAACCGGATTCTCAGATTGTTGCGGCCAGGAACGAACTAAACCGCGTGTATGATGAGTTCGTCCGCACGCATGGCTATCTCAGCACAAAAGAAAATTTCCGCGCCTTTGCCGGCGACCCCGATCATCCCCTCCTGCTCTCCCTGGAAAACTACAATGCCGATGCGAAGACGGCGGCCAAGACCGCCGTCTTCCAGCGCAGGACGCTGGAACGCTACAAGCCGGTTGACCATGTTGAGACGGCTGCTGAGGCGCTCGCCATATCGCTCAACGAGACTGGCGGCATTGACTGGAACCGGATGGCGCAGCTTACCGGCTCTCGCCTGAAAGAGATGCAGACGGAACTTGCCGGACTGGTGTACCAGGACCCGGCAGCGGGCGGCAAGTGGCAGACCGCCGACGAGTATTTAAGCGGCGACGTGCGCCAGAAGCTCAGGACTGCCCAGGCAGCGACGGACATCAACCCCATCTACCGCAGCAATGTGGAGGCCCTCAAAGCCGTCCAGCCTGCCGATATTCTGCCGGGTGACATCAACGCGAGGCTGGGAGCGTCCTGGATACCAAGCAGCGATATCAAGGCATTTATCTGCGATCTGCTGAAAGTCAGGGAAGGCGCAGTAACCGTTGGGCATGGCGGCCCGATAGCAACCTGGTCGGTAGAACTTGATATATTCTCCGGGAAATCGGTCGCGAACACGACCACCTACGGCACCGGGCGTCGGTCAGCCTCGACACTGATTGAAGACGCGCTGAACATGCGTACCCCGACCGTCTATGACAAGATGCCCGATGGTTCCAGTGTTATCGACCAGGCGGCGACGATTGCCGCCCGCGAAGCGCAGCAGAAAATCAAGGACCGCTTCGCCAAGTGGGTATGGGAAGATCCCGATCGCGCCGTGCGGCTGGCCCGGATCTATAACGACCGGTTCAATAATATCCGCCTGCGCACGTATGACGGTTCGCACCTGACGCTGCCGGGCATGAACCGCATCGGCCTGCGTAACAACGACCTCGACCCGCACCAGAAAAACGCCGTCTGGCGCGTGTTGCAGAACAAAAACACGCTCATAGGTCATGTGGTAGGCGCGGGCAAAACCGCCTCCATTACCGCTGCCGCAATGGAACTGAAGCGGCTGGGCCTTGCGTCCAAGTCCATGATCGTCGTGCCTAATCACCTGGTTGAACAATGGGGCAGCGAGTTTTTGAAACTCTATCCGCAGGCCAATATCTTCGTCGCAGGCAAGGATCTCTTCACCGCAGGGAACCGCGAGAAGGCAATGGCGCGGATCGCGACCGGCAACTATGACGCGGTGATTATCTCGCATAAGTCCTTTGAATCGCTGCCGGTTTCCGATGAGACATTCAAACGGTTTGTGAATAGGCAGATTGATAGCCTGGAAGACGCCATCGCTGAGGCGAAAGAGGAAAAAGGGGATAACCGCTCCGTTGTGAAGGATCTGGAAAAGGCCAAGAAGCGGCTGGAAGCGAGGATCAAGGATCGGGCAGGGCAGCATCGCAAGGACGACGGCGTGACCTGGGAGCAGCTCGGCATCGACCGGATTTTTGTGGACGAGGCGGATCTCTTCAAAAACCTCGGATATACCACGAAGATGAACCGGATCGCAGGACTTCCCAACACCGAAAGCAACCGCGCCCTCGACATGTATATGAAAACCCAATACCTGAATGAGCGCGGCGGCGGGACAGTCTTTGCAACCGGCACCCCGATCAGCAACACGATGGCTGAGATGTACACGCTCATGCGCTACCTCGCGCCGCAAGTCCTTGAGGCCGCAGGGGTTGAACATTTTGATGCCTGGGCGGCAAATTTCGGGGAAGCGGTGACGGCCCTTGAGCTTGCCCCGGATGGCTCCGGCTACCGGATGCATACACGGTTCTCGAAATTTGTGAACATGCCGGAACTGCTCTCCATGTTTCGCAGCTTTGCGGACATCCAGACGGCGGAGATGCTGAACCTCCCCCGGCCTGCCATCGAGGGAGGCAAGCCGCAGGTCGTGGCCGCGCCAGCTTCGCCGGAACTGAAGGAGTATGTCGCTCACCTGGTAAGACGCGCCCGGCTGGTCAGGAATGGCAGCGTTGAGCCGCACATCGATAACATGCTCAAGATCACCGGCGACGGCAGGAAAGCTGCGCTCGATATGCGCCTGGTGGACCCGGATGCCGAGCCGAACCCGGATTCCAAGCTGAACCGGGCGATAGAGAATGTGTATCGTATCTGGAAGGAAACGGCGGCAACGCACTCCACTCAGCTTGTATTCTGCGACCTTTCTACGCCGAACCCGGACAAGTTCAACGTCTATGACGAGATGAAGCGCACCCTGGTCGCTCGCGGCATACCAGAGAAAGAGATCGCCTATATTCACGATGCCGATACGGATGCGAAAAAGAAGCTGCTCTTTGACGCGGTAAACGCTGGCCGCATTCGTGTGCTTTTAGGCAGCACCGAGAAAATGGGCGCGGGCACGAATGTGCAGAAAAAGCTGATCGTCGTGCATCACCTTGACGCTCCCTGGCGGCCCCGTGACATTGAGCAGCGCGACGGGCGAATTTTACGCCAGGGCAACGAAAACAAGCAGGTTCAGGTGTACCGCTACGTGACAGAAGGCAGCTTCGACGCCTATATGTGGCAAACACTCCAAACAAAGTACGAATTTATCTGCCAGGTCATGCGCGGCGATATCACAGTACGCGAAATGCAAGATCTGGAAAGCGGCGCGTTGAGTTACGCCGAGATCAAGGCGATTGCCTCCGGCAATCCTGCTGTCATGGAAAAGGTAAAACTGGATACCGAAATACGCAAGCTGGACATACTCCGCGCTGCCCATATCAACCAGCAGTATGAGATCAGCGATCAGATAAGAGGCGCACCCGGAAAGATTGAAAATGCCAGGTCATACCATGCCCGCCTGTGTGAAGACATAGCTACTCGCGATGCTGGCGGGGAGAAATTTTCCATGACCGTCGATGGGCGGAAGTTCACTGGCAAAAATGCACGGGAAGAGGCCGCCACTGTGCTGATTGAGGCGGTGATGGCGGCAAAGGGTGATCCGTCACTGGTCGTGCGGGGGCAGTATAAAGGGTTGGATATACTGAGCAGTGGCAACCAATTGGGTGAGGAGTATTTGCCTGGTCTGTATCTGCGTGGAAAAAACACCTACACGATAGGCTTGAATCCCGATAGTGCGCTGGGGACGCTGGCCAGTATGGAACATGTACTTCGCAAATTGGATCATCTTGCTGAGGAAGAACAATCCAGGTGCGAGCGCATGGAAAAGGCGCTTGCTGATTACCGGGAGCAACTTGGCCGCCCATTCGAGCATGAGGAACGCCTGCGCGAGCTTCTGATTAAGCAGCAGGAGATCAACAAAAAGCTCGATCTGGATAAAGGCGATATCCAGGCTGTGGCCGAATTTATGCCGCCGGCGAGCGCCTTTGATCGGGAAAGAGAAGAGCGGTGGGCAAGCGGCGGGCCAGCGCACGAAGCCACCGGCCTGGTCGAACCGGGAAAGCGTGAAGCAGGAGGAGCTGGGCAGGCAGAGCAGAAGATGGATACTCAGGCCGACCTGGCGACTGTGCGGGAATACATGGAGAGGCGGCAGCAACCCGGTATCCAGGCTGAACAGGAGGAAAATGGTTCCCTGCCTGCCACAATCAAAACACGTTTGAATGGAAACGAGCAAACAGAAAAACAGGAAAACCGGGAAACACGCCAGAGGGCGACCCCGGAAACCGCCGCTGCTCCCGTGCAGTCTTCCGGGGATCGGATAGATAAGCAGGGCGAAACAGAAATGCAGCAGAGTAATATTGCTCTTGGTTTACCAGCGCCAGCGCAGGACGATCAGGCGGGCGCATTCGCAGGCCAAGCCGAAAGCGGGATGGAAAGGCGGCAACCTGAGAGCGCCAATCCTCCTGAAGATCGGGGATTGACGGCAGAAACCATCGCTTTATTTTCCAATCCAATGCCGCTGAAGGTTTTGTTTGCCTGCCAGGTGGGAGAAAGCGGGCCGCCTAGCCGGATTGTCATCACCGAGAGCAGCAGAGACGCGATGTCTTACTATCAGCTCTGCGGAAACAAACCGGGGCTTTATATAGCACTTAACGGAGAACTCTCAGAGCAAAAGAAAACGATGCTGCGCTCGGTGTTAAGCGGCAATTCACAGGCGAAGATTATTACAGCGACCGATGCAGACCGGGACGGGGAGAAATATGCGGTATTTGTTAGCTCGGTTCGCTCGGATGCGATTCGCGCCCGGCCCGGCCTGAACAATCGTCGCGATGTGAAATATGGAAGTTGGAATGACGTACTCCTAGACAGGCCCATGCAGCCTGTAGCAGTATCGCCGCCACGACGGCAGCCTGAACACTCACCAGGCCCGGAATCAGCCCATGAGGTAACTCCGGGTGTGACCCCGATGAACTGGCGCGGCAGGGGCCGGAGCGCGATTCCGCCGAGTGACCAGGCCGGTTAATGTTCTGCTCCTCCCACCAGATGCAGGTCATATCCTGCCTGAAGAAATCCCCTTGCCTACCCAATTGATTATGCTATGTTGTCGCTCACCGTTCCATTAGCAGAGGAGAAAACCAGATGAGCAACAAGCCGACGCACACCGCGTATATTGTGCCTGAAGTAAAAGAAGGCAGCGATAAGAAGGCCAAATGGCATGAGGTTGGCGCGGTATGGCCCCATAAGAACGGCAAGGGCTTTGATGTGGTAATTCCTGAAGGTATCAGTGTAAGCGGTCGTATTGTGTGCAGGGAGCGCGAGGCCGCAGAAGAGTAACTCTACGCCTACTATACTCCAACGCACGCTTAGGACTGGCGCAAATCAGGATATTTCTCGGTTAAGAGAGTATGCGCATGGCGCAGCGCGAGTACGTATCTTTTTACCCGCTGGTAAATCTCCATTGCCTGCTCGGCACTGTAGGTATGAGCTACAAGATTACGGTCTTCCGCCATATCCAGCCATACGGTGTCATCATGCCCTAGCCAACCCTGCACAAAGGCTTCTTGCAGCACAGGTTTGGGGCCGGCTATCTCAATCGCCATTTTTTCCTTTAACACCCATTTGATGGCCCTCCATGCCGCTTCCTGCGCGAGTAGAAAGGCGAGAATTGCGGAATTGCGGTAATCCTCATTGGTCTCCGGCAGCTTTATCGTGCGCTCAAGATTAGCGAGCGCGTAGGAGAACTTTGCAAAAGCCTGGCCTGCTCTAGCAGCGTTCATACAGCACTCTCCCTTCTTTCCTGATACTTTGTTGTACCGACGGATCAACTTCCTCAAACCGCACCAGGTCAATTTTCAGGAGCGTGCGCACCGGGCTGGTTTCTACGTCTGCGAGCTGGCAAATACGTGTCCATTCCCTGCGGCCTTTCACGCCTGTGACGGCAAGATCAATGTCGGAAAGATCGCTATTTGTGCCTCTCGCCCTTGAGCCATAGAGAATGACCTGCTGGACGCCTGGAAACACGCTGATGCGGTTCACCAGGTCTCTCACCACTGGCGGGATCGGGGATTGACTTGGTGCTGGTATGCTCATAGCTCTATGAATGCCATAAATGGCAGGAATTGCCAGCGTTTTCTGTCCCTGCAAGCATAATTTCCTCCGGCTCTTTTCCTTTGCTGGCGATACTCAGCTTCTCCTTTTAGACTCGCCCTCCATGAGACTTCTTTGTGCCGGCAAACCTGGCAAAGTCATGGAACGGAGCCGGCTTGCCTCAACAAAAATTTTCCCCTGGCTGCCGCCATTCCTCGCGGGGACAAAATTTCTGTTGCTCCTACCCTCTGCCCTTGCCGCTCTGGTTGCCGTCAAGAAGTCGCATGGTGCGGCCTCACAATCTAAAAAGGAGAAATATATGATTATCGGAAATTTCAGAAAAGTAGGCGGAGACTATGTAGGCAAGGTAGAAACGCTTCTGTTCACCATTCAGGCGGCGCTTGAAGCGGTAAGCAGCAAGCCAAGCGACAAATCCCCGGATTTCCGGGTGCTCACTGGCGACCGCGAGATCGGCGCGGCGTGGAAGAAGACCAGCAAGGACGGCAAGGAGTTTCTGTCGGTCCTGATCGAAGATCCCACCATCTCGATCAACTGCGCCCTCTTCGAGACCGAAGCCGGGAATCACGTCCTCACCTACAGCCGTGAGCGCAACTAACGCCCGGAGGGCGGAGCCAACCCTCCGCCCTCTCAACTTCAAAAATTGAAAAGGATTTTTTATGACGAATACAACAAAATATGCATTAGAAGAGATTACCCTGGAACAAATCCGAGAAATTCTGGCATCACGCGGCTGGGTAGCCTCTTTGTGGCATACCGACGATGTACAGATGGTACGGCCTGACCTTACGGCGGAGCAGTCCATGCAAGTGCTGGAAAGGTGCATGAACAAGCACGATGCTGAAATCGGCATGAACTGGCTTTTCATTGAAACCATCGCTGATGACCTGTTTCCAAAGCAGGAGGGCCAATAATATGCCAATGTCAATGGAAGAACGCCTGGCCCACGCCAAAGCCGCATTAAAAGCCTATTTCGATGCCAAAGATGAGCCGCGATGGGACCGGGCGGAAATATATCATGACACGGACGCCAGCGACCTGATTGCTGACCTCCTCCACTTGCAAAAGCATCTAGGGCATAACGTTGATAACACGCTTATGCGTGCGGAAATGCACTTCGAGGCCGAGCAGGCCGGGATCGACCCGGATGCCACCGATTCTGTGATTACGATCGAGGTCAAGGGCGGTATGGTGACGGACGTTTCCAACCTGCCCGATGGCTGGCGCTACCAGGTAAACGATCTGGATGAACGCTAGAAGCGCCTGAATGAAGGCAGTCAGTCCTCTGGCGGCCTTCATTTTTTCACGACAGCACGGCCCACCTTACAGGGTTGCGGGCATCCACTTCCTTTTCCTATTGCCCTTCGCGTTTTTTTCGCAAAAGCAGGCTGTTTTTAACAATGTGCATCCAGATCTATGGCTTGTGTGTTTATATCCCACGTCCTCTACCTTGCGAGAGGTGGGAATTGTCCCCTGCACCCGCTACTGTATCGCCCCGGCGGCTTTCAGGTTTTTGGCGACTTCGCCCTGGAGCCGGTCGAGGGCCTGGTTCTTCTCCGCTTCATCGAGCACCCAGCGGCGAAAACGCGGCACCAGGCGCAAGATCCCGGCGGGCGCATGGGTGCTCGATGAAGCGGAGAAGTGGCATGCTTATCGTTTCCTCCCGGCATCCTATGGGGACGATGCGGTCAATACTTCAGGTGATATAATCATAAAAACTTAACCTTGTATTAATTATTTACTAATATAGTTACATCATATGTAATCGATAGTATTATTATTTAGAAATAGACCAGATAGAAGGAGAGGCTAGATGGCTGATAAAGAATATTTCTTTCGAGAAGGAGAAGAGATAGCTACTTTAGTGGGGAAAGAACGTGTTAGTATCTATCATCCTGATGAAGAAGGTAAGAATTGCAGAATTTGGATACAGGATGGCTGGGATGGATTTTCTGGAAAAAGTCGCAATTTCCTATTAAATATGTCTGCTGCTACAAATCCCTTACTGCACATATTTGATGGGTATCCGCTTATTCTTGACGTATATTGCAGAGTAAATACTTCTCATCAAGAAATAAGAATCGATGTACCTTTTGAACATCTTGGTGTCCTGAAAAGAATCTTTCAGATAGCCGCGAATTCTGAATCACCACTTAGTCGTGAAGCCCAGGCTAAAATGAAGCAAGTACTTCAGGAAGATTTTCCTGATATTGCGACTAGGCTTGCGAAAGAGAAAGAGAAAAGACATTCGCCAGTAGAGCAGATAGGGGCAGCTCTGAAAGGCGCAAAGGTTAAATTTCCAAGCCTTGGTTATAATCCACCGATTTCAATCGGTAATGGTGGACTTTAGTCCGTCATTTATTTAGCCATAGTATACTCCCAAAAGAGGCGGCCGCAGGGCGAACCTCTTTTGGGAGTATACTATGGCCTATTCAACCGGATCGCATACCACCTACCATACACGTTATCACATCGTCTGGATTACCAAATACCGCTATAAAGTGCTGACCCCGGCCATGCGGCTTCGCATCCGTGAGATTGCACGGCAGATATGCAGCCAGCTTGGCATAACCATCATCAAGGGGGTGTTGTCGAACAATCATGTGCATATGTTTGTCGAGATACCGCCAAAGATTTCGGTCAGCGACTTCATGCGGCGAGTCAAGGGATGCACGTCGCGCAAGATACAGCAGGAATTCCCCGAGCTACGCAGGCGCTATTGGGGGCAACGTTTCTGGGCGAGAGGATACTTCTGCACGACCAGCGGCAATGTCACCAACGAAACAATCCTCAATTACATTGCCAATCATACCGAAGATGAACCTACCGGCGACAGACGGTAGTCGTTCAGTTAGCGGAAATTCACTTTCTGGGACTCCCTCACGGCGGAAAGAGAAGCGGCCCAAGCAAGCAGAACGAAAGATAATGTCGTGCCAGGTAGGGGCCTTTTTAATCCTATTTGGGGTTATTTGCACATCCCCGCACCCCCCTGGTAGTGAAAGCAGAAAATTAATGATCCATATTGCTGTCAGTTTGCCCGTAATACATAGCAAGCAGCCTGTTTTCTTATGGTATAATACTACATAAGGATATGCATGTCATATTCCTCTAGCGTTTTATACAAGAGAAAGAAGAAGAGGTGAACCCCATGCCCACATGGGAGGAGACCAAACGGGAGGGCCAGACGGCGTTTCTCCGCCAGGGGGACAATATTCAGGCAGCCCATGAGAGCGTCGATCGCTTTTACCGGCAAATACTGACAAAGGGCTACATTGCTCCTTCAATGGAGAGGAGCGACCTTACCCATCAGATTGCCGAAAGCTTCTACGAGCCGACGAGAGAAGACTGGAAAGAGTACGAGCGGTATCTGGATCAGAACCAATGGCCAGAGCAAGAGTTGGGCATTGATGTAGACGTAGAAAGGTAAAAACCCGTGAAGAACGATCCTTTAGCGCAGTTCCGCGAGGGACAGCCATCGGCACGACCTGCGCCGCGCAGCATCGTAGCCAGCAGCGGGAAACGCCCCTATGAGGCTTACGATAAGAAAGGCCGGCCCTGTCCCTATACGGAAATTCTCTGCACCGCGCAGCCTTCGCAGTCGCCGCAATCCCGTTTTTTCCTGGCAGCAGTCTTCAGTGCGGATTTCGACGAGGCTTTTACCTTGCTTTACAGCTTCATGGCCGTAGAGGTCAGGGGAAGAAATCTGAGGGAGGTCAGGCAGGCGATCCAGCAGAGTCGCTGCGAGTTCATCCAGGAGTATCACGAAAACGAGTTTCTCCCGCCCGGCACGGATGCGCCAGTGATCGAATCCATCCGGTTCATCACAGGCGATAAGCTTGAGGATATTCTTGCATCTCATAAAGCAGGAGAACGCCATGCTGGATGATATGTTTTCCTTCATCGATCCCTTCTTTGAGGAGCCAGTGGAAGACAGCCTTTCCAGGTTTATTACCCGGATGGAAGCTTTCTTTGACCACCTAGAGCAACGGGGTAAAATGCCGGTAAAACTTCCGCGCCCTCTAACCGAGGAAACCTACAAGGAGATGTGGATGCTGCGATATAAGCAGCATATGGGACAGATAACCTTTTTGGAACTACTGGATAAGTACGAGGAAATACTTGGCATAGCCTCACCCAGCGATTCAGCGTAGTTTTGACGGGCAACATAAAACAGCCACTCGTCGCAAAGTGGCTGTTTTATGTTGCCTGGTACTGCTGCCGCCGCCTTCTTTTTCTCACGGTATTGATATTGGCACTTGGCTATGCATTACTCAGTGATCCATCGGTACTCCCCTTACCTACACCCCGCCGGTACTGGTATCGTCATTGTCCTACAGCAGAGGAAAGGCGGGCCTGGGCGGCTATGCCTGCCGGCTCACTGCCTCCCGCTCTTCGCTTTCCTTACTGATTCCGTTCTGCTTCAGCCAGAGAAGAGCAGCGGCCCGGTTACAGCGAGCACGCGAAGAGAGAGTCTGTCCGGTGGGCCTGGTGCCCTCCTGTAATAGCTCACAGTAGGCTTTCGCAAGACGCGTCTCACGATCTGCGCCCTGACCGCCATTCCCGGCAGGAATAGGCGCGGGTGCCTGTGATGGCTGCTTTATTTCTTTTCTCAATCCCACCGCAAATTGCTGGTAGTGGATCATGGGCACGGATATCTGCTTCATCTGTGCGTCCATCTCAGCCTTTACCTCGGCACGGTACTGCTCTAGTATCGGTATCAGGGTTTTTTTAACAATATCTTCCAGTTCCGGGGCCGACGGTACTGCGGGTATTGCCGCTACTGGTACTGCCTGTGGGCTGGAACTCCGCAAGGCATGAAGCACATGGCCATAGATGACCGTCATCACCACACGCACCAAGACAAGCCCTTTCTCAACCATGTCCGTATAGGGCTTCGCCGCAGGAAACAACACTCCGACCGAAACCAGAAGCAAGGTGATAATCATCAACCCAATGAGAAACCGGCTGGTCGTCCCGGCTCTCTTCGCTGCTGTTTCATCACCCTGCTCCCTGGCATGGATCGCCATACTGGAGAGGCTCAAGCCTCCAATGTCGAGCATCACAACTTGGGTGCCCAGCACCAGGTTCATTATCCACCCTGCCATAGTGATGCCTGGCAACATTTCGATGATATTAATGATCATGCACAGGAATAACACCCACTCAGCGGCGCGGCCTGCGTAAGCCTTAGCGACTTCCCAGGCATCCGTGATGATTTCCGCCTTTGCTAGCGCCGCATCTTTCCAGCGGGATTTGTCTGCGTTGGTCGGCAATGTTATTGGTTGCATCTGTCAAGTTCCTTTCTCTCTCTTCGCAGGCTAAATCCGGCGAGAGAGAACTCCTGCACGTGAATGGAATCATGTGACAGGGTGAATTCAAACTTAACAGGTGTACAGTACTCTAGCGATGGCGATAACAACAACCGGGCAACGGCTACGCAGATGGGCCTGCCAACGTTTCTCAAGTTCCAGAGAAGACAAAAGGTCATCAAGAATATTCTCTGCACCATCCTGGATCGCGTG
>Ga0070737_10002253_pt1 | contig 23835 bp, 23 predicted proteins | sample Coa_R1_10_FD_66438 | JGI IMG/M metagenome (GOLD analysis project Ga0070737, IMG submission 66438) | Surface soil microbial communities from Centralia Pennsylvania, which are recovering from an underground coalmine fire - Coalmine... | ecosystem: Environmental > Terrestrial > Soil > Unclassified...
TATGACTGGTCGGTGGTGGCCAACCAGATCATGCGGGTCTACGAGACGGTCGCCGGCTCCGGCACCAAGGTGCAGGTGGCCAGCTGATGATCTGGCCGGTGGTGGCGATCGCGGTGCTGGTCGTGCTGCTGGTGATGTTCGGCAGCTGGGTGTATCACACCGCCAACCGGCTGGACCGGCTGCACGTGCGCTACGACCTGTCCTGGCAGGCGCTGGACGGGGCGCTGGCCCGTCGCGCCGTGGTGGCCCGCGCGGTGGCGGTGGACGCCTTCCACGGTGCGTCGGAGGGCAAGCGGCTGGCGGCGCTGGCCGATGCGGCCGAGCGCGCGCCGCGGCACACCCGTGAGGCGTGTGAGAACGAGTTGTCCGCGGCGCTGGCGATGGTCGACCCGGCGTCGCTGCCGTCGGCGCTGGTCGCCGAGTTGGCCGATGCCGAAGCCCGGGTGCTGCTGGCCCGTCGCTTCCACAACGACGCGGTCCGCGACACGCTGGCGCTGCGCGAGCGGCCGCTGGTACGTCTGCTGCGGCTGGGCGGAACCGCTTCGCTGCCAAGCTATTTCGAGATCGCCGAGCGCTCGCAGGCGGTCGGGCATGTCTCGAACAAGCGGACGTCGGCGCGGGTGGTCCTGCTCGACGAGGACGGCGCGGTGCTGCTGTTGTGCGGGTCCGACCCGGCGCTGCCGCCGGGTGCCGCGCCGCGCTGGTGGTTCACCGTCGGCGGCCAGACCCGCGACGGCGAGGACCTGGCCGCAACGGCCGCGCGCGAGCTGGCCGAGGAGACCGGTCTGCGGGTCGACCCCGGCGACATGATCGGGCCGATCTGGCGGCGTGATGCGGTGTTCGACTTCAACGGCTCGGTGCTCGACAGCGAGGAGTTCTTCTTCGTCTACCGCACCAGCAGGTTCGAGCCATCCATCGCCGGGCGGACCGAGCTGGAACGTCGCTACATCCACTGCCACCGCTGGTGTGACGCCGCCGACATCGCCGAGTTGGTGGCCGCCGGCGAGACCGTATACCCGCTGCAGCTCTCCGAACTGCTGGCCGACGCGAATGCGCTGGCAACGACCCGCGCGCCGCGGCAGCTGCAGTCCATCCGCTAGGTGTGGCGAGCAGACGCAGAATCGCACGCTCGGGCGCCGGATTGTGCGATTCTGCGTCTGCTCGCCGCGGCTTTAAACTGGCGTAGTACCAGGTGAAGGAGATCAACAGTGGATAGCGCCGCTTTGTCGAACGGCCGCGGGCAAACCGGAACCGCGCGGGTCAAGCGCGGCATGGCCGAGATGCTCAAGGGCGGCGTCGTCATGGACGTGGTCACCCCCGAGCAGGCCCGCATCGCCGAGGGCGCCGGCGCCGTCGCGGTGATGGCCCTGGAACGGGTGCCCGCCGACATCCGGGCCCAGGGCGGGGTGTCCCGGATGAGCGACCCGGACATCATCGAGAGCATCATCTCCGCGGTCACCATCCCTGTGATGGCCAAGGCGCGCATCGGGCACTTCGTCGAGGCGCAGATCCTGCAGGCCCTGGGCGTGGACTACGTCGACGAGTCCGAGGTGCTGACCCCGGCCGACTACACCCATCACATCGACAAGTGGAAGTTCACCGTGCCGTTCGTCTGCGGCGCCACCAACCTGGGCGAGGCGCTGCGGCGCATCGGCGAGGGCGCGGCGATGATCCGCTCCAAGGGCGAGGCGGGCACCGGCGACGTCTCCAACGCCACCACCCACATGCGGGCGATCACCGCTGAGATTCGCCGGCTGACCTCGCTGTCCGACGACGAATTGTACGTTGCGGCAAAGGAATTGCAGGCCCCCTACGAGCTCGTGGTCGAGGTGGCCCGGGCCGGCAAGCTGCCGGTCACGCTGTTCACCGCCGGCGGGATCGCGACGCCCGCCGACGCCGCGATGATGATGCAGCTCGGCGCCGAGGGCGTCTTCGTCGGCTCGGGCATCTTCAAGTCCGGCGACCCGGCGCAGCGGGCCGCCGCGATCGTCAAGGCCACCACCTTCTACGACGACCCCGACGTGCTGGCCCGGGTGTCGCGCGGGCTCGGCGAGCCGATGGTCGGCATCAACGTCGAGGAGATTGCCGCGCCGCACCGGCTGGCCGAACGCGGCTGGTAAGAACGATCCGTGGCGATCGAGCAGATCCTCGACCTCGAGCAGCTCGAGGTCAACATCTACCGGGGCAGCGTGTTCAGCCCCGAATCGGGCAACTGGCAGCGCACCTTCGGCGGCCACGTCGCCGGCCAGACCCTGGTGTCGGCGGTGCGCACGGTCGATCCGCGGTTTCTGGTGCACTCGTTGCACGGCTACTTCCTGCGGCCCGGCGATGCCAAGGCGCCCACCATCTTCATCGTCGAACGCATCCGCGACGGCGGCTCGTTCTGCACCAGGCGGGTCAACGCGATCCAGCACGGCGAGACCATTTTCGCCATGTCGGCGTCGTTTCAGACCGACCAGAGCGGCATCGAGCACCAGGACGCGATGCCGTCGGCGCCGCCGCCGGACGACCTGCCGGGGCTGCAGTCGATGAAGGTGTTCGACGACGCGGGATTCCGCCAATTCGAAGAGTGGGACGTGCGGATCGTGCCGCGGGAGAAGTTGGTCCTCCTGCCCGGGCTGGCGTCGCAGCAGCAGGTGTGGTTCCGGCATCGCGACCCGCTGCCCGACGACCATGTGCTGCACATCTGCGCGCTGGCCTACATGAGCGACCTGACCCTGCTCGGCTCGGCGCAGGTGATCCACCTCGAGGAGCGGCAACACCTGCAGGTTGCTTCGCTGGACCACGCGATGTGGTTCATGCGGCCATTCCGGGCCGACGAGTGGCTGCTCTACGACCAGTCGTCGCCGTCGGCGTGCGGCGGGCGGTCGCTGACCCAGGGCAAGATCTTCAACCAGTACGGCGAGATGGTCGCGGCGGTGATGCAGGAGGGTCTGACCCGCTACAAGCGCGACTTCAGGCCGACGTGAGCGCTCCCCGCGTCGGCGTCTTGGCGCTGCAGGGCGACACTCGCGAACACATTGCGGCGCTGCACGAGGCCGGGGCTTCTGCGGTGCCGGTGCGCCGCCGCGACGAGCTCGACGCCGTCGACGCGCTGGTGATCCCGGGCGGGGAGTCCACCACGATGAGCCACCTGCTGCGCGACCTCGACCTGCTCGAGCCGCTTCGCAAGCGGCTGGCCGACGGGCTTCCGGCCTACGGGGCGTGTGCCGGGATGATCCTGCTGGCCAGCGAAATCCTCGACGCCGGGTCTGCGGGCCGGGAGGCGCTGCCCTTGGGTGGCATCGATATGACGGTGCGGCGCAACGCTTTTGGGCGGCAAGTCGACTCGTTCGAAGGCGATCTGGAGTTCTTCGGCCTGGACGACCCGGTGCACGCGGTGTTCATCCGGGCGCCCTGGGTGGAGCGGTGTGGGCCGGATGTGCAGGTGCTGGCCCGCGCCGCTGGCCACGTGGTCGCGGTGCGCCAGGGTCCGGTGCTCGCAACGGCGTTTCACCCGGAGATGACCGGCGATCGCCGCATCCACCGGCTGTTCGTCGACATCGTCATCGGCGCGGCGTAGTCCCACGTCGCAGGGCCCGCCAAGGCATGATGTGGTCATGGCCGACATCGTGCGGGGCCGATTCGGGCGCGTCGCAAAGCTGGCGAGCCTTCCGGCAGGCGCGGCCGGGCGCGCTGCACTGGGCGTCGGCAAGCGGATGACCGGCAAGTCGAAGGACGAGGTCAACGCCGAACTCCTGGAGAAAGCCGCCGACGAGCTGTTCTGTGTCCTGGGCGAGCTCAAGGGCGGCGCGATGAAGGTCGGTCAGGCGCTGTCGGTGATGGAGGCCGCGATACCTCCGCAATTCGCCGACCCGTTTCGCGAGGCCCTGGTCAAGCTGCAAAGCGAGGCCCCGCCGTTGCCGGCGGCCAAGGTGCACCGGGTGCTCGACGCCCAGCTCGGCACCAAATGGCGCGACCGCTTCGAGTCCTTCGACGACACCCCGGTCGCCTCGGCGAGCATCGGGCAGGTCCACAAGGGCGTCTGGAAAGACGGTCGCGAGGTGGCCGTCAAGGTCCAATACCCCGGCGCCGACGAGGCGCTGCGCGCGGACCTCAAGCTGATAAAACGGTTCTCCTGGGTGGTCAAGCAGATCGCGCCGCGGGCGGACGTGGACCGCATCGTCGCAGAGGTCAGCGAGCGCATCGAAGCGGAGCTGGATTACCGGCTGGAAGCCAACTATCAGCGTGCCTTCGCGAAAGCCTTTGCGGGCGACGAGAAGTTCTTTGTGCCGCCAGTGGTCGCCAGCGCGCCGAAGGTCATCATCTCGGAGTGGATGGAGGGCCGGCGCCTTTCCGCGATCATCGCCGAGGGCACCCGGGATGACCGAGACGCCGTGTGCGCCTTGCTTTTCGAATTCATCCTGAGCTCACCCGCACGTGTCGAGCTGGTGCATGCCGACCCGCATCCCGGCAATTTCATGGTGCTGGCGGACGGCCGGCTCGGGGTCATCGATTTCGGCGCCGTCGCCGAGCATCCCGGCGGCCTGCCCGCCGAATTCGGTGAGCTGCTGTGCTGGGCGCGCGACGAACAGTGGGATGAAGTGATCCGGCTGCTCAAGAAGCTCGGGTTCATGCCCGCCGAGTACGACCTGACCGCCGAGCAAGTGGTGGCCTACATCGATCCGCTCTGGGCCTACATCGACCCGCTGCGGGCCGGTGAGTTCCATTTCACCCGCCAATGGTTCCAAAAGACCGCATTGGTGACGACCGACCCCATGCGGGAGGGGTTCGCCGACCGGTTCAAGTTGGCCCGCCAGTTGACCATCCCACCCGGATGGATCATGTTGCTGCGCACGCTCGGCGGCTTGCTGGGGGTCGCCGTGCAGCTCGACGCACACGTGGCCTACGCCACGCTGGCCGAGCGATGGCTACCGGGATTCTTCGAGCCCGGTGAGCGCCCCACGTAGACTCGTCTGGCGACTTTGCCCAGCGACGACAAGAGGTAGTAATCGATGAGCGGCCACTCCAAATGGGCCACCACCAAGCACAAGAAGGCCGTCATCGACGCGCGCCGCGGCAAGATGTTCGCCCGGCTGATCAAGAACATCGAGGTCGCGGCCCGTGTCGGTGGCGGTGACCCGGCAGGCAACCCGACGCTCTACGACGCCATCCAAAAGGCCAAGAAGAGTTCGGTGCCCAACGAGAACATCGAGCGGGCCCGCAAGCGCGGCGCCGGCGAGGAGGCCGGCGGCGCCGACTGGCAAACCATCACCTACGAGGGCTACGGGCCCAACGGGGTGGCGGTGCTGATCGAATGCCTGACCGACAACCGCAACCGGGCCGCCAGCGAGGTGCGGGTCGCGATGACCCGCAACGGTGGCAACATGGCCGACCCGGGCTCGGTGTCGTACCTGTTCACCCGCAAGGGCGTGGTGACGCTGGACAAGGACGGGCTGACCGAGGACGACGTGCTGGCGGCGGTGCTCGACGCCGGCGCCGAGGACGTCAACGACTTGGGCGACAGCTTCGAGATCATCACAGAGCCGGGCGATCTGGTGGCGGTGCGCACCGCATTGCAGGACGCCGGCATCGACTACGACTCCGCCGAGGCGGGATTCCAGCCGTCGGTCACCGTTCCGCTCGACGCCGAGGGCGCGCGCAAGGTCATGAAGCTGGTCGACGCGCTCGAAGAGAGCGACGACGTGCAGGACGTGTACACCAACGCCGACATCCCCGACGAAATCCTGGCCCAGATCGAGGAGTGACTCTCGTGTCGAGCGCAAGCGCGGCGCAGGCGCCGGGCGCAGCGGGTCGACACCGTAGGACCTAGTCGTAGCCGTGGCGCATGTCCTCGACGACGCGCGGATGCTCCAGCGTCGACGGATCGAGCTCGAGCGGACGAATGTCGTCGGAAAACACCGTCGCGGCGTCGAGCACCGACTGGTTGAGGAAGCGCAGCGGCGGCGCCTCACGTGGCACGGAGGGCCGCGGCGCTGTGTCACCGCGCGTTGCCAACGCGAACCCCCAATCACCGAACGTGGGCACATGCACGTGGTAGGGCGTCACCGCATAGCCGGCGGCCTGGATCGTCGAGACCGTGCGCCAGAACGCCTTTGGCGTCGAGTACGGGCTGCCCGCCTGTACAACCATCAGCCCGCCGGGAGCGAGCGCGCGGGCGGCAAGCGTATAGAACTCGGTCGAATACAGCCGGCCCAGCACCGGCGTATCGGGATCGGGCAGGTCGACGATGACGGCGTCGAACTTCCCGAGGTTGGGGCCGCGCAGCCAGGTCATCGCGTCGCCGGTGACGATCTCGACGCGGGGATTGTCCAGTGAACCGCCATTGGCGGAACGCATTGTGGTGCGGGCTAATTCGACGACGGCCGGATCCAGCTCGACTTGCACGATCTTGTCGACGCGAGGCTGCCGCAGCAGTTCCCGGGCGGCCAGGCCGTCGCCGCCACCGAGCACCAGCACCGAACGCGCGCCCTGGCCCAGCGCGGGGTAGACCAGGCTTTCCGTGTAGCGGTACTCGTCGAGGGTGCAGAACTGCAGGCCGCCGTCGAGGTAGAGCCGCATGTCCTTGCCGCGCCGGGTGATCACGATCTCCTGGTAGGCCGAATGCCGGTAGGCGATGATCGGGTCGGCGTAGAGCCGCTGGCGGCTGGTCGTCTCGATGTCGGCAGCACGCGCCAGCAGTGTGGCCAGCAGGACCAGTGCCGCGGCCAGCGCGCACAGCGCCGTCCCCAGTTGGCGCACGGAAACCACTTGGCGCAAAAGGAAAACCGCGACGACGGCCGCGGCTGCCAGGTTGATGATGCCGGTGGCCGCCGCGCCGCGGATCATGCCCAGGTGCGGCAGCAGGATGAACGGCCACACCAGCCCACCGATCAACGCACCGAGGTAGTCGGCGGCGGTCAGGTTGGCCAGCACGCGTCCGGCGTCGGTCGCACCTGTGGTGCGGCCCCGCTGAAGCAGCGTCATCAGCAGCGGGACCTCGGCGCCCACCAGTGCACCGATCAGCGCGGTGCCCAACGCCAGCACCCACAACGATCCGCCGATGAACGAGAACGCGACGTACAACGCCGTCGCCGACAAGCCGCCGACGATGCCCAGCAGCGCCTCGACGGCGATGAACGTGATCTCGGCCCGCTCCAGCAGCGGCTTGACCAGCAGAGCGCCCGCGCCCAGCGCAGCGATGTAGCCCGCGACTATCAGCGACGTGGCGATGATTCCGCCGCCGTCCAGACTTGCCGAAAGAGTAAGCAGCGCAAGCTCATAGATGATGCCGCAGGCTGCGCATGCCGCGACGGCGGCTAGCAGCAGAGCACGCCAGCAAGTCATGACAGTGCGGCGGCGGTCACTCCTCCCACCGCCAACATCATTACCGCCGTCGCGAACGCTGCCGGATGCAGCTGCGCTTCTTCGACGTGCTCGTGGAACTTACCGGGCACCACGAAATGCAGCGTCAGTAGCGCTATTCCTTGCAGCGCGACGCCCAGCAGCCCGTACACCGCGACACCGACCAGGCCCTGGCCCAGTTGGCTGTAGCTGTTGGCTATCGCGCTGATGATCACGGTGGCCAGCGCGATGTACAAGGCGCAGGCCAAAATGACGGCGTTGGGGCGGCGATCGACGAACACCAGTTGCCGCAGCTTCCCCGGGGTCAGCACGTCGACCATCACAAAGCCGACGACCAGGACGGCCATGCCGACCAGGAAATACAGGATTGTGGCGACCACGCCCCGAGCCAATGGATCGACGTTGATAGTTCCGAAATCGATTGCCAGGTACACGGCTATCCCCTTTGTGAATGGATCATTTGGTTCCGCCCGGCCCGCCGGAGCTCCCGCCCGAGCCGCTTCGTGGCGCGCCCGGATAAAAGCCTGGACCGAGGAAGATGAACGCGCCGTGGTTGTATCCGGCGGCCAAGTCTTCGACCCGGATGCTGCACGGGTGCCCGCTATCCGGGCCGACGGTCACGATCTCGTTGTCGTAGCGCAGGTATTGCGTGCCGGCGTTGGCGGCCTGCGCTGCCGGATGTTGGTATTCGCCAAGCGTGTTGGCGACCCGGGCGGGCGATCCTTCGCAGAGGTAGCGGGTGCCGTTCGCATCGCGGGAGTATTCGTGATAGTGACCAGCGATATACGTGCGAATATCCTTGTGCAGCAAGGTTATTCCGAAGATCAGACTGATCACAGAGGTGACGGCCAAGGCGAGGGCCATCACGAACAGGCGGTTGCGGCTCATGGTCGCCATTGGCTCGCCGTGGAGACGACGGTGCCGCCGGGGGCGGCGGGATACAGGTGCCATGTCTGCCAACGCCAGCCGGGGCCGTCGGGCTCACCGGTCAGCGCGGTGAGCGCGGCGTCGTCGCCGGGGAAAGTCCCGCCGAGCCAACCGGTTTCACGTTCACACCGTTCCCGCAATCGGTGCGCGAGCCGGCGGAAAGTCCCTTCGTCATATGTGGCGGTGCGGGATTCGAGACGGTAGCCGGGCGCTTCGGTGCGTTCTGGAAGCGGATCTGGCGCGGCGCAGGAGACCTGTTCGGAGAACCCGGCGTTTTCGACGGTGATGACGTGCGACGCGCCCAGCACGCCGAGCACCAGCGCGCCGCCGCCGGGGTGCAACAGCCGATAGGTGGCGAGGGGGAGCGGCGACGGCGCGCTGAGCGCCAGGCCCAGCCCGGCCCCGCTTACGTCGGCCGGTGCGACGGCCAGCTGATGAAGCGGCACTGGCGTAGTCCTACGCGCCGGCAGGCGGCGCGGGATAAATGGTCAGCTCGCCGGGCAGGACGGGCTTGCCGGTCGACACCTCCCACGGCATGTCCGCCGCCCAGCGCTCGAAGGACAGCAGCGCGGATTCGTCGGCGTTGGCGTAGTCGACGAAGTCCATGTCGCCGCCCGCGGGCAAACCCGTCGTGCCCTCGGTGGTGTATCCCGCGTGACCGCGCTCTTTTTCGCGGTACGTCACGCCGTCGACCACGTGCTCGCCGCCGGGCTGCAGCGCAAGATCCTTGCGGCTCACCCACATTGCCAACTCGAGCCGCCCGTCGTCTTCCTCGACGCTGAACCACAGCGGCTTTTCGCCGCCTTCCAGCAGGTGCTCCCACCACACGAATGGACCTTCGCGGTAGGTGACCGATCCGCGGACTACGTAGTCGACGCCGCCGTAGCTGACGATCGCGCCGGGGCCGAGTTGTCGAGGCCCGAATTCCTGGGTGTCACCGAACTTGAGCGGATCCTGGCGCGCGCCCCGTCGTTCCGGCTCTTTGGGACGCCGCAGCGCGACGATGAAGACGACGATTGCCGCGATGAACAGCAGACAGGCGAGCACCAGCAGCACTATTCCCACCGCGCACCTTTCAGTAGCCCCGACCGTGCGGATCAATGGTGCGGTTCAACGTAACAGCTATTGGCCGCCCGCGTGTCCTACCGGCCGCTGTCGGGCCCGCCCGCTAAGGTATCGAACAACCGTTCGGCATCGAGGGAGCTTGGCGTGCGCGTGATGGGCGTCGACCCGGGACTGACCCGCTGCGGGCTGTCCGTGATCGAAAGCGGCCGGGGCAGGCAGATCATCGCCCTGGACGTCGACGTCGTGCGCACCCCGGCAGACCAGCCGCTGCCGCAACGGCTGCTGACGATCAGCGAGCACGTCGAGCACTGGCTGGACACCCATCATCCCGACGTGATCGCGGTCGAGCGGGTGTTCTCCCAACAGAACGTGTCGACGGTGATGGGCACCGCACAGGCCGGCGGCGTGATCGCGCTGGCTGCCGCCAAGCGCGGCATCGACGTGCACTTCCACACCCCGTCAGAGGTCAAGGCCGCGGTGACCGGCAACGGCGGCGCGGACAAGGCGCAAGTCACCGCGATGGTCACCAGAATCCTTGGGCTGCAAGCCAAACCGACCCCGGCCGATGCCGCCGACGCGCTGGCGCTGGCCATCTGTCATTGCTGGCGCGCGCCGATGATCGCCCGGATGGCCGCCGCCGAGGCCAAGGCGGTGGAGCAGCGCAAGAAATTCAAGGCGAAAGTCAGGGCCGCCACATGATCGCCTCGGTGCGCGGCGAGGTGCTCGACGTGGCGCTGGACCACGTCGTCATCGAGGCCGCCGGCGTCGGCTACAAGCTGATGGCCACCCCGTCCACGCTGGCGACGTTGCGCCGCGGCAGCGACGCCCGGCTGATCACCGCGATGATCGTGCGCGAAGACTCGATGACGCTCTACGGCTTTCCCGACGCCGACACCCGCGACCTGTTCCTGACGTTGCTGGGAGTCTCCGGCGTGGGGCCCAAGATCGCGCTGGCCACCCTTGCGGTATATGACGCACCGGCGCTGCGGCAGGTTCTCGCCGACGGCGACGTCACCGCGCTGACCCGGGTGCCCGGTATCGGCAAGCGCGGCGCCGAGCGGATGGTGCTCGAGCTGCGCGACAAGATGGGTGCAATACCGACCGCAACGGTCAACGGTCATTCGGTTCGCAGTCCGGTGGTGGAAGCCCTTGTGGGACTTGGCTTTGCGGTCAAGCAGGCCGAGGAGGCCACCGACAAGGTGCTGGCCCGTGATGACGGCGCCACCACTGCGGGCGCGCTGAGGGCGGCCCTGTCGCTGCTGGGGAAGACGACATGAGCGAGCCCGACGACCGTGAGGTGACACCGGCGCTGACCGTCGGCGAGGGCGACGTCGACGCCAGCCTGCGGCCGCGTTCGCTGCGCGAATTCATCGGCCAGCCGCGGGTGCGCGAGCAGCTGCAACTGGTGATCGAGGGGGCCAAAAACCGCGGCGGCACACCGGATCACATCCTGTTGTCGGGCCCGCCGGGGCTGGGCAAGACGTCGCTGGCGATGATCATCGCCGCCGAGCTGGGGTCGTCGCTGCGGGTGACGTCCGGGCCGGCGCTGGAACGCGCCGGCGACTTGGCCGCGATGCTGTCCAACCTTGTCGAACACGACGTGCTGTTCATCGACGAGATCCACCGCATCGCCCGGCCCGCCGAGGAGATGCTGTATCTGGCGATGGAGGACTTCCGTGTCGACGTGGTCGTCGGGAAAGGCCCTGGGGCGACGTCCATTCCGCTGGAGGTGGCGCCGTTCACACTGGTGGGCGCGACCACTCGGTCCGGTGCGCTGACCGGCCCGCTGCGCGACCGGTTCGGCTTCACCGCGCACATGGACTTCTACGAGCCGGCCGAGCTGGAGCGGGTGCTGGCGCGCTCGGCCGGAATCTTGGGTATCGAGCTGGGCGGGGAGGCGGCCGCGGAGATCGCGCGCCGCTCGCGGGGCACGCCGCGGATCGCCAACCGGCTGCTGCGCCGGGTGCGCGACTTCGCCGAGGTCCGCGCCGACGGCGTGATCACCCGCGACGTCGCCAAGTCCGCGTTGGCGGTCTACGACGTCGACGAGCTCGGCCTGGACCGGCTTGACCGCGCGGTGCTCTCGGCGCTGACCCGCAGCTTCGGCGGCGGCCCGGTGGGGGTGTCGACGCTGGCGGTGGCGGTCGGGGAGGAGGCCGCCACCGTGGAGGAGGTGTGCGAGCCGTTTCTGGTGCGCGCCGGCATGATTGCGCGCACGCCGCGCGGCCGGGTGGCCACCGCGCAGGCCTGGACGCATCTGGGCATGGTGCCGCCGGTCGGGGTAATGGGCCAACCTGGGCTTTTCGACGAGCTGCGGTGATCGGAGCGCCGGTTTAGCGCCGCGAGCCGGCTGGGTACTCATCACGGACTCGACACCGCCGGTGTCGGTGCGTGTGAGGAGATTCTGAAATGAACGACTCGCGAATAGGTCGCGGCACCCTGCATATGCCACGCAGCCGCGGCGCGGTCAGCGGATTGCTCCTGATCATTCTCGGCGCGTGGGGCGCGTTGATTCCGTTTATCGGACCGTATTTTCACTGGGCATACACCCCGGACAAGGAATGGACCTGGACGGCGGCCAGGGGTTGGCTGGAGGTGTTCCCGGGGGTCGCGGCCGTAGTGGGCGGCCTGCTGCTGGTGGGTTCGGGCAACCGGGCCACCGCGATGTTCGGCGGCTGGCTGGCGGCGTTCGCCGGCGCCTGGTTCGTGGTCGGCCGCCCGTTCGCATCGCCGCTGCGGCTCGGCGACGTGGGTCAGCCGGTGGCGGCCACGGACACCAAACGTGCCCTGCTCGAAATCAGCTATTTCTCCGGGCTGGGCGCGCTGATCGTGTTCCTGGCCGGTGCAGTTTTGGCGCGCCTGGCGGTCCGGACGGTGCGTGACGTGGAAGCGGCGGCGGCCGTCGCTGCCGCGCCCGATGTGTCGACCGCCGACGTGCCGCCCACGCCGGAGTACACCCCAGCGCCGGACGTGTCGCCGGACGCGGTCACCCAGGTCCGCGGCGAGCAGTTCCCCGCCGCCGAGCCGGAGGGTCGGCACAGCAAGGGCAGCTTCTTCCGCCGTCGTCGCCACGCCGGCGCGGACCGCTAGCGCGAAGAGACGCAGAATCGCACCGCGGGCATTGCCCGGGTGCGATTCTGCGTCTGCTCGTCAGAGTAGGCCGAGCAGCTGCAGGTCGGTGATGTACTTGACGATGACCGGCGCCGTGACATGTGGAATGTCTTTGTCCGGACCGATTTTCGCCTCCTGCACCGCGGCGCGGAACCGATCGGTCGGCGCGATCGACCCGCGGATCGGCTGCTCCGGCTTCTGGTAGTTGTGCAGCAGCGGCAACAGTGATGCCTGGCGCTGCTTCTCCGGCAGAGCCCGCAGGCTGGTCTCGAACCGTTGCACCCACTCGCGGTAGTCGTCGATGCGCTGGATCGGATAACCGGCCTCGATGAGCCAGTCGACGTACTCGTCCATCCCGATGCCGTCGTCGTACGGGTTCATCACGTGATAAGTCGCGAAGCCGTCGACGTTCTGAGCCCCCAGGGTCGAGATCGCCTCGGCGATGAACTCGACCGGCAGACCGTCGTAGTGGGCGCGCTGCCGGTTGCCGTCGGCGTCCAGCTCGTAGAACGAGCGAGGCGCGATACCGGTGGCCACCAGGCTCAGCATCATCCGGGTGAACATGTCCGGCAGGTTGAGCTGCCCGGCATAGGTGGTGTCGGCCAGGATCATGTCGCAGCGGAACACCGCGACCGGCAGGCCTGCCAGGTCGTTGGCCTCACGCAGCAGCACCTCGCCGGCCCACTTGCTGTTGCCGTAGCCGTTGGCGTAGCCGTCGTTGATCTTGCGGGTCGGGCTCATCACCCGGACGTCGGCGTCCTCGGTGAACTTGCCGGGCTCGATCTGGTCGCCCACGCCGATCGTCGACACGTAGGTGTACGGCTTGATCTTGGTGGTCAGCGCGATTCGGATCAGCTCGGCGGTGCCCAGCGCGTTGGGGCCGAACAGCTCGCTGTAGGGCAGCACGTGGTTGACCAACGCGGCCGGGTCGACGATCAAATCGACGGTGTCGGCCAGCCGCTGCCAGGTCTGCTGGTCGAGGCCGAGGTTGGCCTCACCCTTGTCGCCGGCGATGACCTCCAGGTGGTCGGCGGCCAGCTCTTGGTAGTGCGCAAGGAGTTTCGGGTCGCCGCTGTCGAAGGTCTTGTCCAGACGCTCCCGCGCAGCCGCGTTGTCCTTCGCGCGCACCAGGGCGATCACCTTGCCGTCGACCAGGTCCATCCGCTCCAGCCATTCCAGTGCCAGGTAGCGGCCCAGGAATCCGGTTGCGCCCGTGAGCAATACCGTGCGCACTTCTCGGTTGGCGTGCGGCAGGTTCGGCGCGGCGGCCAGGGTGTCGGCGTCGAGGAACTTGTCCAGCGTCAGGTCCTTCGCGTGCACCTCCACGGCGTCGCGCCCATGCACTGAAGCGAAGGTCGGTCGCTTCGAACCCTTTCGTTCGGCCTCGATGTAGCCGGCGATGGACTGCAGGTCGGAGGCCGGGCTGACGATCACGCCCACCGGGACGTCGACGTCGAAGATCTCGCGCAGCAGGTTGCCGAAAGTCAACGCCGACAACGAGTCTCCACCCAGTTCGGTGAAATGCGCGTCGGGCGAGATGTCGCTGGTCGATGCGCCCAGCAATGCGGCCGCCGCCCGGCTCACCGTCTCGAGCACCGGCTTGTCGGCACCGCTCTGGCGCAAGGTCCGAAGCTCGTTGGCCTGGCTTTCTTCCAACTCGGCGTAAAGCTGTTCGAGCCGCTCGCCGTAGTGCTGCTTCAGCTTTGGCCACGCCAGCTTGCGGATGCCGGTCAACAGACCGTTCTCCAACGTGAAAGGCGTTGTCTCGATGAGGAAGTCGCGCGGCACCTCGTAGGACTGCAGTCCGGCTTCCTTGGCGACGGCCTGCAGCGACTCGGCGATCGCCGACTTCGACGCGTTCGGGTCCGTCGGCACCACGACCGCCAACAGGTAGGGGTGTGCGCTGTTGCCGTACAGGTAGATCTGCCGCACCAGCGGGCTGGTGCCGAAGACCGCCTCCAGCTTGGCGAGCGTGACGAACTCGCCCTGCGCCAGCTTCAGGACGTTGTTGCGCCGGTCGACGTACACCAGCCGGTCCGGCGCGACCTCGGCCACCACGTCGCCGGTGTGGTAGTAGCCGTCGGCGTCCAGCACCTCGGCGGTGATCTCCGGGCGCTTGTAGTAGCCGGGGAACATGTTCTCGGTCTTGAGCAGCAATTCGCCTCGGGGATAAGGCTTGTCGGTGGCGAAGTAGCCCAGGTCCGGAACATCGGCCAGCTTGTAGTCGATCACCGGCGGACGCTGCACCTCGCCGTCGAACAAGACCATGCCGGCCTCGGTGGAGCCGTAGCCGTCCAACAGGTGCATTTCGAGCAGGGCCTCGACCCAGGACCTCAGCTCGGGGGAGATGGGCGCCGAGCCCGTCATCGCGAAGATGAACCGGCCGCCGAGCAGGTTCTGCCGCATGTCGGCCATCACCTCGGCTTCGCCGCGGCCGCGGTCGAGTTCGCGCTGGAACTCAGCGAACAGGGTCTCCCAGATCCGGGGCACGAAGTTCAGCTCGGTGGGCCGCACCAGCGCGAGGTCCTCCAGCAGGGTGGACAGGTCACTCTTGGCGCCGAAATAGGCAGTGCCGCCGTTGCCGAGCGTGCCGTAGAGGATGCCGCGGCCCATGACGTGGCTCATCGGCATGAAGTTCAGCGTGATCGATGCGGCGCTGGGCCCGAACCAGTTGCGGGCCGACCGCCGCCACATCTTGGCGACGTTGCGCTGCGGATACATCGCGCCCTTGGGTGCGCCGGTGCTGCCGGAGGTGTAGATCAGCAGCGCCAGCGCGTCATCTCCGGCGTGCACCGCCGGCGCGGGCGGCAGCGACGTTCCACGGTCCAGCACGTCGGCCAGCGTTTCCACCAGGATGTCCAACCGGGCGCGGGCGGCTTCGAGCGCCTCACGGTGGTCGTCGACCTCGGGGTGGTAGTCGAACACCACCAGCCGGGCCGGTTGGTGGCCGGACTCGATCAGGTCGACGGCGTCGGACAGATAGTCGACGCTCGCCGCGAGCACGGTCGGCTCCGTCTCGGCGACGATCGGCTGCAGTTGGGTGATCGCCGCGCTGGTCTGCAATGGGACAGACACCGCGCCCAGCTGGGTCAGTGCCACGTCGATTGTCGTGTAGTCGACGCTGGTGAAGCCCAGCACGGCGACGCGGTCGCCGGGGGAGACGACGCCGTGGGCCCAGGCGCTGGCGAGCGCGTCGACGCGCTCGCCGAGCTCGCGGTAGGTGAGGGTGTCGAACTTCGGCAGCAGTTGCGCCGACGTGCGGCCGCTGGTCGGGTCTTTGACGAAGTCGACGGCGCGCTGAGCCAACGCGGGCCGATCGGCATAGCCGTCGATGACGGTCTGGATGACCTGCGGCAGCGTGAGCTCGGGCTGTTCTACCGCGGCGGCGACGGCCTGGCTCGGCCGGGCGGCAGCGAACTGCGGGTCGATGGCGGACAATTCGGCGATGCGGCGTTCCAGCTGCTCGTCGCGGATTTCAGTCGACATAACGCAACCCCTGAACAATCACTTGGAAAAAGTTTGACCGGTGCGACGCTGCACCCAACGAGAAACTACGTTAGCAAAGCTAATATTATTCCGGAACCGGGACGACAGTGACATCCGCCACCGCTCAGAGCTCGGCCAGTAGTCCCGCCAGCACCTCGAGAGCTTCGGAGAGCAGCTCGTCGCTGATGGTCAGCGGCGGCAGGAACCGCAGCACGTTGCCGAAAGTGCCTGCGGTCAAGACGATCACGCCGGCGGCGTGCGCGGCGGTGGCCAGCTTGCCGGTCAGCTGCGGGTCGGGGTCGGCGGTGCCGGATTTCACCAGTTCGGCGGCGATCATCGCGCCGCGGCCGCGGACGTCGCCGATCCGGTCGTCGTCGGCCTGCAGCCGGGACAGCCGATCCGTCATCAGCTGCCCGATCTGGCGCGCCCGCTCGACCATCCCGTCGCTCTCGATCGTCGTGATGGCGGCCAGCGCCGCCGCGCAGGCGACCGGGTTGCCGCCGAACGTGCCGCCCAGCCCGCCGGGGTGAGAAGCGTTCATGATCTCGGCGCGGCCGGTGACCGCCGACAGCGGCAGCCCGCCGGCGATGCCCTTGGCGGTGCAGATCAGGTCCGGTTCGATGCCCTCGTGCTCGCAGGCGAACAACGCACCGGTGCGGGCGAAGCCGGTCTGCACCTCGTCGGCGACGAACACGACGTTGTTCTGGCGGCACCACTCCAAGAGGGTGGGCAGGAACCCGTCGGCCGGGACGATGAAGCCGCCCTCGCCCTGGATCGGCTCGATCACCAGGGCGGCCAGGTTGTCGGCGCCGACCTGCCTGCCGATGACCCGAATCGCCCGGGCCGCGGCCCGCTCACCGTCGGTGGCCAGCTCCTTGTCGATCAACCCGTCGCGGTACGGATAGGACAGCGGCGCGCGGTAGATCTCCGGCGCGAACGGGCCGAAACCGCTCTTGTAGGGCATCGACTGGGCGGTCAGGGCCATCGCCAGGTTGGTGCGGCCGTGGTAAGCGTGGTCGAACGCCACCACCGCCGGTTTGCGCGTGTAGACCCGCGCGATCTTGATGGCGTTCTCCACCGCCTCGGCGCCGGAGTTGAACAGCACGGACCGCTTCTCACCCGAGCCCGGGGTGAGCCGGTTGAGCTGCTCCGCGACGGCGATGTAGTTCTCATAGGGCGTCACCATGAAGCAGGTGTGGGTGAAGTCGGCGACCTGCGTGCGCACGGCGTCGACGACCCGCGGAGAGGCGTTGCCGATCGTGGTGACCGCGATGCCCGAGCTCAAGTCGATGAGCCGGTTGCCGTCGACGTCCTCGACGATGCCGCCGCCGGCGCGCACCGCGTACACCGGCATCGTGCTGCGCACCCCCCGGGCCACTGCCGCGGCCCGGCGTTTGGTCAGTTCCAGCGATGCTGGACCGGGGATTTCGGTGACGAGGCGGCGACTCTGTTCTACAGCGGTCACCTCCGCAGCCTATCCGCGCGGCGCCTCCCGCCAGAGGTTGTCGCGGTTCAGAGTTGGCCGAGCGGCCTGCACACGTTGTCGCCCGGCTTCCAATACTGGCCTTCCGGGCAGTTCAGGGGCTGTGGCCCTTCGCCCAGTGGCCGGCACACGTTGGCGGTCGGGTCCCACCACTGGCCTTCTGGGCAGTTCAGGGGCTCCGCCGAGCTGACAGCCGGCGTCGCGACCGCCACGAGCGCCGTCGCTGCTGCCGGCAACACCACCACGGCCGCCAACCGTCCAATGAGGTTTCTCATCGCGGACCTTTCAGGAGAGCGTGTTCGATCTTGATTGACGAGCGTACCGGCAAGCGCGGACGAATTTGACGGCAATGTCACGCTTCGAACGCCGGGCCGTCGATCGAGTCGACGGTTGCGAATGCGTCGACCGGCGAGCGGCGCAGCCGTCGCGCCGCCCGAACCGGATGGCCCAAAGCGATCACCGCGGCCAGAGCAAAGTGGTCGGGTGCACCGAGCAGCGACTTCACTTGCGGCTCTTCGCGGATCGCGATCGTGGTGATGACGCCGCCGAGGCCCTCCTCGCGGGCGGCCAGCAGGATGCTCCAGGCAAACGGATAGATCGACGCGCCGCCGGCAAACGTGTACCGGCCGGCGTCGCGGTCCACCGCGGCCAGCATCGACAGGTCCGCGAACAACGCCAGCAGCACCGGCGCCTGATCGAAGCGTTCAGCGAATCCGCCTGGCGCTGCAGGAGTTTCGGCCGCCAGAGCGCGGGCCTCGGCGTCGCGGTCGTTGGTCGGCGCCCACGGTCGCAGCCCGGCGGCGCTCAGCGCCATATAGTCGCGAGAACCCCGCAGATACGACTCGCGGAGCCGTCGTCGCCGCTCGGGGTCCTTGAGTACCACGACCCGCCAAGCCTGCGCGTTGGCGCCGCTGGGCGCGAACCGGGCGGTGTCGAGTATCCGGGCCACCGTGGCGTCGTCGACGGGCTGATCGGTGAAGTCGCGCACGGCGCCGGTGGTGCGCAACGCTTCGATGAGCTCCATGAGCTACCGGTGTAGCAGCCAGTCGACGTTGGTGTGGAAGAGACCCGGCATCTGGTGTTCCTGACAACCCATCCGCCGATAGTCGTCCAGCGGCGTTGCGGTGCCCTCGGAGTGCGGGTAGTCGCTGCAGAACATGAAAACGTCGCCGCTGTTCTTGGTCAGCGCTTTGGGATCCTCGTAGGAGAACGACGACACCCGCACCTGGTCGAGGAAATACTCGCTGGGCCGACGGGACAGCGGCGCCACGGGCTTGCCGTTGAGCCGCGCGGTGAAGTCCGCCGCGCCGTCGAGCATCAGCAGGAACTGCGGCACCCACGCCGAGCTGAGCTCCACCACGCCGAAACGCAGCGCGGGATGGCGGTCCAGCACCCCGTGCAGGATCAGATCCGTCAGCGCCAGCGCCGGCGGCACCCACAGGAACACCGCCTCGGTGGCCGGCACCAGGTCGTCGCCGTCGTCGGGATACCAGCAGTCGTCGAAGACCCGCGCCTGGTCGGCGACGTGGAACACCGGTGTGACGGCGTGATCCACAAACGCCGACCAGATCCGCTCGTGGTCGGGATGCGACAGCGCGCGGCCGTCGACCGGTCCGGCGCCGATCATCGCCAGCCGGATGCCTGCTGCCGCAATGGTTTTCAGCTCGGCCTCCAGCCACTGCGGGTCGCGCAGCGTCAGATGCGCGACCGGGTGCAGCCGCCCGCGGCCTTCGGCCTGCACCGCCGCGCACCACCGGTTCCACGCCGTCATGTTCGCGGTCAGCGCGGGCAGCGACGACGAGAGCCGGCGCTCCCACAGCAGCCCGTAATTGGGAAACAGCACCCCCCGGCCCACGCAGGCATCGTCGAGCCAGTCGACCCGAGCCGCCGGATCCCAGTAGGAGGCCGGCAGCGCTTCGTCGTAGCGGTAGGAAGGCGGCTGGCCGGCCCGCTGCCGGTTGCGGTGTTCGCCGCAAGAGGAGGTGTCGCCGGGGACGTGGACGTCGGCCAGGGCAAGGCGAGCACCGCGCCAACTCAGCCAGGTGTAGCCGAGCTCGTCGTCGAGCAGGCTCAGAGCGTCGTCGCGGGCGCCCGGGTCGATGTGGTCAGCCCACATGGATCGCGTCTCGTAGAGGTGTTGGTCGGAGTCGACGACGCCAGTCACAGAGCCGGTCACAAGCCCGTTGTCTCACTCTCGCTTTGCCACGTCAAGGGCCCGATGTTTGAGAGGATGCCGTCATGCCCTCACCGCGGCAGGGTTCACGTGTCGGCAGCATGTTCGGGCCGTACGAGTTGCAGGCGCTGCTCGGCGTCGGCGGCATGGGCGAGGTGTACCGAGCGTACGACACGGTCAAGGGACGCACCGTCGCGCTGAAGTTGCTACTCGACGACCTGGCCGCCGACGAGGACTACCGGCGGCGATTCCAGCGCGAGTCCCGGGTAGCGGCGCGGCTGGCCGAGCCGCACGTCATTCCGGTGCACGACTGGGGCGAAATCGACGGCGTGCTCTACATCGACATGCGACTGGTCGACGGCCGCAACCTGAAAACCGTGCTGACCGAGGACGGCCCGCTGAGCCCGGAGGCCGCGGGCTCAGTGATCAGCCAGCTGGCGAGTGCGCTGGACGCCGCCCACCGCGACCGGCTGGTCCACCGCGACGTCAAGCCGGAGAACGTGCTGATCACACCGGACGGCTTCGTCTACCTGGTGGACTTCGGCATCGCCTATTCGGGCGTGGATCCGGGGCTGACGACCGCTGGCCACCTGGTTGGCTCCAAGTCGTACATGGCGCCGGAGCGGTTCACCAGCGAGCCGTTCGGCCCGGCTTCAGACATCTATTCGCTGGCCTGCCTGCTCTACCAATGCCTTACCGGGACGGCGCCGTTTCACGGCGCCGACGTCAGCCAGTTGATCGCCGCGCACCTGTTCTCCGCGCCGCCGCGACCCTCCCAGGCCCGCGCCGGCCTCAGTCCCGCGTTCGATGCGGTGGTCGCCAAGGGCATGGCCAAACGCGCCGACGAGCGATTCGCGACGGCCGGCGAGCTGGCCAGGGCGGCGCTCGACGCCGCCGCGCCGCAGCTGACACCGCACGTGCGCCAGGCGGCCAAGCGACCGCGCGGGATGCTTGTCGCGGCCATCGCGGCTGCCGCCGCCGTGGTCGCCGCTGTCGCGACCGTCGTCGTCCTCGTCCGGCCCGATCACCGGTCGTCGCCGGCCGCGCCGCCGTCGGCGCGCACCCAGCCGGCCCGCGCCACACCCAAGCCCACGACAACCTCGTTGCCGGTGTCGGCGTCCACGCCGGCCCCGACCGCCTCGGGGGTCTCGCTGCCGGACGCCGACGCGCACGGCTTTCTCCGTTACCCCGAGGCGCGGTGCCGCGGCGCCGACGTGGCGGCCCTGGCCGAACGGACCACGAAGTCCGCGCTGGTCGTCTGCAAATCGGCGGGCACCGGCACCTACTACTACCGCGGGGTGCGGCTCTCGGACGGCGCCGCGATCGAGTTGCCCGGGGCGACTCCGGCCGGCGACGGCTTCGACGCGATGAACCCCGAGGACGGCACGCGGTACGAAATGCGCCGCCATGGGTTGACGATCATGGTGAACGGACAGGTCGCGGACACCGAACCGATGGTCGAATATGCGGGCGGGTAGGGCACACTGGCGGGCATGGAACAACTGCTCGTCTTCTTGCCGCTGCTCGTCATCCTGGGCGTGTTCATGTTCTTCGCCTCGCGGCGCCAGCGGCGCGCGATGCAGGCCACCATCGACCTGCACGAGTCGCTACAGGTCGGGGACCGGGTGCATACCACCTCCGGATTACAGGGGACCGTCACCGACATCACCGACGACACCGTGGACCTCGAGATCGCCCCGGGCGTAATCACCACCTGGATGAAACTGGCCATCCGCGACCGCATCGAGGCGGAGGCGCCCGAGCTTGACCACACCGACGCGGTCGAGCTCACGGCCGACCCGGAGCGAGCGCCCAAAGACTGAGTTCGGTCGACCGGCACGTAACCTTTGCGGATGCGGTCGTCAATCAACGAGGAGACTAGAACAACGTGGCATCGCCTTCGGCGCCGGTGCACCCTGCCCGCTATCTGACGGTGTTCCTGGCCCTGCTCATCGGCGTGTACCTGCTGGTCTTCCTGACCGGGGACAAGCGCGCGGAGCCCAAGCTGGGTATCGACCTGCAGGGCGGCACCCGGGTCACGTTGACCGCCCGCACCCCGGACGGCTCGAGGCCGTCCCGCGACGCGTTGGCGCAGGCGCAGCAAATCATCAGCGCCCGGGTCAACGGCCTGGGTGTCTCTGGTTCCGAAGTAGTTGTCGACGGCGACAACCTGGTCATCACGGTGCCCGGCAACGACGGCAACGAGGCCCGCAACCTGGGCCAGACCGCGCGACTGTACATCCGTCCGGTGATCAACGCGCTGCCGGTGGAGACCGCCCCGCCGCCGCAGGAACCGGCGCCGTCCGGCAAGCCGGCGCCCCCGGCGGGGGAGCCGGGCCCGGCGCCCGGGGAGGCGCCGGGCGCTCCGGCCCCGGGGCAGGCGCCGCCGGCGCAGCCGCGGCCTTACCCGCAGGAGCCGACGCCCGCCCCGTCTCCGGCCCCGGCGCCGGGGCCGGCGCCCCCGCCCGTGCGGCCCGGGCCGCCTGACCCCCGCAAGGATCTGGCGGAGCGCATCGCGAAAGAGAAGCAGTGGCGCCAGAGCGACAACAAGGCGATCCAGTTCTACGGCCTGCAATACGAGGCCACCCAGTGCGGTAAAGACGACATCCTGGCCGGCAACGACGACCCCAAACTGCCGTTGATCACCTGCGGCAAGGACCACAAGATGGCCTATCTGCTGGCGCCGTCGATCATCAGCGGCGACCAGATCCAGAACGCCAGCTCGGGCTTGGACCAGCGCAGCGGCGGCTACGTCGTCGACCTGCAGTTCAAGAGCGCGGCGGCCAACACCTGGGCCGACTACACCGCCGCGCACGTCGGCACCCAGACCGCGTTCACCCTGGACTCGCAGGTGGTGAGCGCGCCGCAGATCCGTGAAGCGATCCCCGGCGGCCGGACCCAGATCACCGGAGGTGATCCGCCGTTCACCGCCGACAGCGCGCGCCAGCTGGCCAACGTCCTCAAATACGGCTCGCTGCCGCTGTCGTTCGAATCGTCGGAGGCCGAAACCGTCTCGGCCACATTAGGTTTGACGTCGCTACGGGCGGGCCTGATCGCCGGTGCGATCGGCCTGGCGCTGGTGCTGGCGTACTCGCTGCTCTACTACCGGGTACTGGGATTGCTCACCGCGCTGTCGCTAGTGGCTTCCGGCGCAATGGTTTTCGCGATCCTGGTGCTGCTGGGCCGCTATATCAACTACACGCTGGACCTGGCCGGTATCGCGGGTCTGATCATCGGTATCGGCACCACCGCCGACTCGTTCGTGGTGTTCTTCGAACGCATCAAAGACGAGATCCGCGAAGGCCGTTCGTTCCGCTCGGCGGTGCCGCGCGGTTGGGCGCGGGCCCGCAAGACCATCGTGTCGGGTAACGCGGTGACGTTCCTGGCCGCCGCTGTGTTGTACTTCCTGGCGATCGGACAAGTGAAGGGCTTCGCGTTCACCCTGGGCCTCACCACAATCCTCGACCTCGTCGTGGTGTTCCTGGTGACCTGGCCGCTGGTGTACCTGGCGTCCAAGTCGCCGACGCTGGGCAAGCCGGCCTACAACGGCCTGGGGGCGGTGCAGCAGGTTGCGCGTGAGCGCCGCGCCGCCGCGCACACGGGAGGGCGGGGATAGCGAAATGGCCTCCAAAGCAACAGAAGCCGTAGAGCTCACCGAGTCCGACGGCAGGATCGCCGACGACGCCAACGGCGCCCAGCTGCCGCACCACAGCTTCCTGTCGCGGCTCTACACCGGCACCGGGGCGTTCGAGGTGGTCGGGCGGCGGCGGATGTGGTACGCGATCAGCGGGACGATCGTGGCGATCGCGATCGCCAGCATTGTGTTGCGCGGCTTCACGTTCGGCATCGATTTCCAGGGCGGCACCAAGGTGTCAATGCCCGTCGCGGCTGCGACTGGCACAGTACAGGTCAGCCAGGTGGAAGACGTGTTCCGCCAGACGATCGGCAAGGACCCGGAGTCGGTGGTGATCGTCGGAAACGGGGCGTCGGCGACCGTGCAGATCCGCTCCGAGACGCTGTCCAACGACCAGACCAACAAGCTGAAAAAAGCGCTCTTCGACCATTTCAAGCCGAAAGGCGCCGACGGCAAACCCAGCAAGCAGGCCATCAGCGACTCGGCGGTGTCGTCGACCTGGGGCGGTCAGATCACCAAGAAGGCGGTGATCGCGCTGGTGGTGTTCCTGGTGCTGGTCGCCCTCTACATCACCGTGCGCTACGAGCGCTACATGGCGATCTCCGCGCTGGC
>Ga0070737_10002257_pt1 | contig 23819 bp, 25 predicted proteins | sample Coa_R1_10_FD_66438 | JGI IMG/M metagenome (GOLD analysis project Ga0070737, IMG submission 66438) | Surface soil microbial communities from Centralia Pennsylvania, which are recovering from an underground coalmine fire - Coalmine... | ecosystem: Environmental > Terrestrial > Soil > Unclassified...
CCTCGACCGTGTCGTACTGGATGCGGAAGTACGGCCTGGAGGCCCCGGGGCGGGAGAAGCACGCGGCCAAGGGCGGGATCGCGCGTGAGGTGCTGGAGGAACTCGTCGCGCAGGGCAACTCGATCGCGGAGATCGCCGAGGCCGTCGAGCTCAGCAAGGGCACGGTCCGGCATTGGCTGAAGAAGTACGGCCTGCGCACCCGCGCAAGCGCGACGGCCGGGCAGGTTTCATCAGCCCGCGCCGCTGGGTTGCTGACCGTTCGCCGGGAGTGCGCCACGCACGGGCTGACCGACTTCGTGATCGAGGGACGGGGCTACTACCGATGCAAGCAGTGCCGGGTCGAACGCGTCGTCGCGCACCGGCGCACGGCCAAGGCACAACTCGTCGACGAGGCCGGAGGTCGATGTGCGATCTGCGGATATGACCGATATCTCGGCGCTCTGGAGTTCCATCATCTTGACCCCTCGCAGAAGCGTCTGGGTCTTAGCCATCGCGGAGTCGGGCACGCCATGTCGACCCTGCGTGCCGAGGCGGCAAAGTGCGTGCTGCTCTGCTCGAACTGTCACGCGGAAGTCGAAGGCGGAGTCAGCACTCTGGCGCTAAAGTCAGGCACCCGTCCCGTCGAAGACGTGGCAGACGGATAGATATCCGGGGTGGCAGATAGGCAATGCAGCGCCCTGTTAAGGCGTCCCATGTGGGTTCGAATCCCACCCCCGGAGCTTTTGGCCTGTTCCGTGAAATCGTAGGGGACCTCCGGCGCTGGCCAGCTTCTCCATGACACGCTGCGTTCGTTCTCGGCCCGTTGCCCTGTCGTGTTGACCAGCTGAGCCTGCGGTTCGCCGAGGGATCCTTCAGCTGGGCGCCGGGCGTTCGCGCGGCCGAGGTCGTCGCCGCTCAGTCGCTTCGTCGGGGGCGCCCGCTCGTCTGTCGCGTGGGGCGAGCCGCTCGACCAGATCGGCAGCGCGCGCCGCGCCGTCGTTCGCGGCCGCCCAGGCGGCGAACTCGGCGGCCCGAGCCGCCGGTCGGGGATCGGCGAGCGCGCGGCGGACCGCGAGGCGGAGCGTTGCCGGGGAGAGCAGAGGCCAGGCCAGTCTCCGGCCGGCGCCGCTCCAGGCCAGGCGCACGGCGTTCTCGGGCATGTCGCCGCCGCGCGGAACGGAGAGCACGGGCGTCCCGCAGGCGAGTGCCCGGGCGATCGTGCCGGATCCCCCGTGGCAGACGACGAGCCTGCACTCACGCATGGAGCGCCCATACGAGAGCCAGGAGACGACCCGGGCGTTCGGCGCGATCCGCACCGGCGGTGACATCGGCCGTCCGTTCCACACCGCGAGCAGCCGCACGGGCTCGCCGGCAAGGCCGGTGAGGGCCGTCCGGAGCAGGCGGTTGTCCGGGTCCTGGGCGGTTGAGGTGGCGATGAGCACGAGCGGATCCTCGCCCGCCGGCGGCACGATCCAAGTCCCCGGCGCGCCCGGTTCGTCCGATGGCGTGTTTCCGGCCCGCGAGACGCCCGGTGCACCCGGCTCGCCCGGTGCCACCGGCTCGCCCGGCCCGCCTGACGCGCCCGGCCCGCTCCGCGCGCTCGGCGAGATCCCCGGGCCGCCCGGCTCCCACAGCAGCGGTCCCACGACGTGGACGTGCGCGGGCCACGCGCGCGGGTATTCGAGCTGCGGAAACGTGGCGACGAGCACGAGCTCGCAGCTCTGCCCGCCGAACAGCCGGTCGGTCGGCGCCAGGCCGAGGCGGCGGCGCACGTCGTTCAGCTCCGCTCGCCCTCGCGTGAGCCCGCGCGCGACGAGCGGGTCGAAGCCGCGCCACACCCGCCGGCCGACGCGGGTCCGCGGTGGTCGCGCGCCGAGTCCGAACGGCGGCAGTCCCGGCTCGCCCACGGGATAGAGGTGGGGGATGAGCGTCGCGCTCGGGATGCCCTCGAGCTCGGCGCAGAGCGCCGGGGCGAGGGTGAGCACGTCGTGCACGACGACGTCCGGCGCGGCGGCCGCGAGCGCCGGTCGGCGGTCACGAACGGCCGCGACGACCGCCTCGTACGGGCTCAGCGGCCGCTCGCGGGTCGGGAACACCGGATATTCAGGGGCGGGCGTGAATCGCATCCCGGCCGCCTCCACGTGCTCGCGCCAACGCGACCAGGTCTCATAGGTCACCTCGTGGCCGCGGGCGGCCAGCTCGGCGCCGAGGGCGAGCATCGGGAACGCGTGGCCCGGATCGCCGAATGCCCCGAGGTACGCGCGCATGCCCGCCGCCTCCCGCGGTCAGCGCCCGCTCGGGTGAGTGCGCCGACGACCGGCGGCCGGCTCCGGCGCCCCCACGGATGCCACCTACGCTGCGAGCTCGGCGACCGCCCGCAGCTGCGCGATCCGGGAGGCGCGGTCACGCGCCATCGGGATCACCGCGAGCGTGCCCGCGTCGGCCCCGCGGAACGCGCTCAGGCGCGCGCGGACCGCGCCGGCCGGCCATCCCTCGGCGACCTGCGGGCCGGAGGACCCGATCCCGGGGATGAAGCGCCCGACGTTGAGCCCGAGCCGCATGTGCGGCGGAAGCCTACCGGGGTGCCGGTCGACGGGATCTGCGGACCGGACGCCGAGGTCCATGCGCCGGGGCTGGGAGTCCGCGCGCGGCCCCGCGCTCTTACCCGATTCTTTGCGTGCCGCGAGAAGGTCCGGGTACCCAACTCCCGAATCACGAGGAGAAGGTGTCATGAGGACCTCCTATCTGAACTGTCCGCGCTGCGGTCTCAGCGTCGAGAAGCCCGCCGGGCAGGCCGTCGAGGTGAGCTGTCCGCGCTGCCGTGGACGCGCCCACGTGGCCGTGCCGATGTACGAGACGGACCGCCCACGCCCGCCGGCCGACACGGTCGAGCCGACCTCGCGCGCCGCCTGAGCCGGTCCATCGCGCGGCCTGAGCCGGGCCGGCGCGCCGACCTCGCGCGCCGCCTGAGCCGGTCCGGCGCGCCGACCTCGCGCGCCGCGAGGGTCGCGCCGGCCTTCCAGCAGCCAAGAATGAGACTCAGTCTCATCTGATTGCTACGCTGCGGGCGTGGACGCCCGCGCCCCCGCACGCCGCACGAGCCTCGCGGCCATCGCCGCGTGCGTGCCGCTTCTCGCCGGTTGCGGCGCGCCGGGCTCGCCGGCCGCGCTCCACGGCCGCATCCTCGCCGTCGGCGCCGAGAGCCAGTACGCGAACGTCATCTCGGCGGTCGGCGGGCGCTACGTCGACGCACTCGCGATCATCGACAACCCGAACGCCGACCCGCACGGCTTCGAGGCGAGCGCCGCGGTCGCCCAGACGGTCGCCCGCGCGCGGCTCGTCGTGCAGAACGGCCTCGGTTACGACGCGTTCATGAACGCGATCGAGTCGGCCTCCGGAAACCGCGCGCGGGTGATCGACGTCCGCGCGCTGCTTCGCCTCCCGCGCTCGACCGCCAACCCGCATCTCTGGTACGGCCCGCGCACGATGCCCGCGGTCGCACGCGCCATCGCCGCCGCCCTCTCCGCGATCGCGCCGCGCCACGCCGCCTACTTCCGCGCCCGGGCCGCGCGCTTCGTCGCCTCGCTGCGCCCCTGGCGACGCGCGCTCGCCCGCTTCGCCGCGCGCCACCGCGGCACCCCGGTGGCGACGACCGAGCCGATCGCGGACGACATGCTCGCGGCCGCCGGGATGCGGAACCTCACCCCGTTTTCGCTGCAGGCCGACATCATGAACGGCACCGACCCCGCGCCGCAGGCGGTGAGCCTCGAGAACCGCCTCCTCTCCGCTCATCGGGTGAGGGCGCTCGTCTACAACGAGCAGGTGACCGACTCGGTCACGCGCGGCTTCCTCGCCGTGGCAGCCCGCGCCCACGTCCCGGTCGTCGGCGTCTCGGAGACGATGCCCGCCGGCGCGAGCTACGCGTCGTGGATGATGGCCGAGCTGCGGGCGCTCGAGCGCGCGGTCGACCACGGCGTGTCCACTCGGAGGCTCGCGCGGTGAGCCCGCCGGTGCTCTCGGTCGAGGATCTCGGCGTGTCGGTCGCCGGCCGGTCGGTCCTGCGCGAGATCTCGTTCCGCCTCGAGGCCGGTGAGCTCACCGGCCTGATCGGCTCCAACGGCTCCGGCAAGACGACGCTCCTGCGCGCGATCCTCGGACTGCGCGGCCGCGCATGGGCGCGCTCCGGCCGGGTGCTCCTCGACGGAGCGCCGCTCGCGCGCGGCAGCCGCTTGATCGGCTACGTGCCCCAGAGGGTCGCGCTCGACCCGGACCTCCCCGTGCGGGCGCGCGACCTGGTCTCGCTCGGCCTCGACGGCCACCGCCCCGGCTTCGCGCTGCCCTCCCGCCGCCGCCGCGTGCGCGTGGAGGAGATGCTCGACGCGGTCGGCGCCCGCGGGTTCGCCGACGCCCGCGTCGGCGAGCTCTCGGGCGGCGAGCAGCAGCGCGTCCTGCTCGCGCACGCGCTCATACAACATCCCCGTTTGCTCCTGCTCGACGAGCCGCTCGCGGGCCTCGATCTGCGCAGCGTCGGCGAGGCGGTTTCACTCATGGCGCGGGTGGCCGCCGAGCAGCGCGTCGCGGTGCTCGTCTCCGCGCACGAGATCAACCCGCTGCTGCCGGTGATGGACCGCATCGTCTACCTCGCCGGGGGCCGGGCCGTCCACGGGACGATCGAGCAGGTCGTCCGCGGCGACGTGCTGAGCGGCCTGTACGGTCACCCCGTCGACGTGCTCCACGTCCACGGTCGGGTGCTCGTCGTCGCCGCGGTCGGCGAGGACGCCGGCGCGTCCGCGGCTCCGGCCGGCGTCGAGGTGCTGTCGTGACCGCCTGCGGCGCGCTCATCGCCTCAGGGTTCTTCTCCAGTCCCGCCGTGCGGACGGCGCTCGCGCTCGGCGCGGCGGTCGCGCTCGTCGCCGGCCCGATCGGGGTGTTCACTGTCGTCCGCGGCCAGTCGTTCGCCGGGGAGGCGCTCGGGGACATCGGGACGACCGGCGGCTCGGGCGCTGCGCTCGTCGGCGCCGGCCCGCTCTGGGGGTTCCTCGCGTTCGACCTTGCCGCCGCCGGGCTCATGGAGATTCTCGGCGTCGAGCGCCGCCGGGGCCGGGACCTCGCGACCGGCGTCGTGCTCGGCGCGGGCCTCGGCCTGGCCGCGCTCCTGCTGTTTCTCGACTCGACCGAGCACAGCGCCTCGGGGATGACGGTGACGATCCTGTTCGGCTCGCTGTTCACCGTCGGGGGGGCGACGCTCCCGCTCGCGCTTGCGCTCGCGCTCCTCGTGCTGCTCGTGCTCGCGCTCGTCGCGCGTCCGCTGCTGCTCGCCTCGACCAGCCCGGAGCTCGCCGCCGCCCGCGGCGTGCCGGTCGGCCTCGTCGGCGCCGTCCACCTCGTCGCGCTCTCCCTGTCGGCCGCGCTGTGCGCGATCACGGTCGGCTCGATCCTCTCGACCGCGCTCCTCGTCGGACCTGCGGCGGCGGCGCTCCGTGTGGCGCGCCGGCCCGGGCGCGCGACGGCGCTCGCGGCAGGGCTCGGGGTCGCGGCCGTCTGGCTCGGGGTGCTGCTCGCCTACGACAGCTACGACTGGCCGCCGCACCATCGCGGCTGGCCGGTGAGCTTCTTCGTCGTCGCGCTCGTGTTCGCCGAGTACGTGCTCTGCGGCATCGCCCGCGGGCGCCGCCGCCTCCCAGATCCGGTCCCCGGCATCGCGGCGGAGGGCGGCTGAGCGCCGTGTTCTCGGGATTCATGGTCGACACGTGGATCGCCGCGGTGCTCGTCGCGCTGCTCGCCGGCGCGGTCGGGTTCTTCGTCGTGCTGCGCGGCTCGACGTTCGTCGCCCATGCGCTGCCGAACGGGTCGTTCGCGGGAGCGGCGGCGGCCGCGCTCCTCGGCGTCAGCGCGCTCGTCGGGCTCGCCACGTTCGCCGTGTTCGGGGCGCTGGCGATCGCCGGCCTCGGCCGCCGCGGGCGCCATGACGCGGCGACCGCGCTCGTGCTCGTGCTCATGCTCGCGCTCGGCGCTCTCTTCATCGATCTGAGCGCGCAGTACGCGCCGGACGTCGAGGCGCTGCTGTTCGGCGAGGTGCTCGGGATCAGCGCCGCGCGGCTCGTGCCGACGGCGGCGATCACGGGCGCCTGCCTGGTCGCGCTCGCGCTGCTCTACCGTCCGCTTCTGCTCGGCACCGCCCTGCCGGAGTCGGCGCGGGCGCGCGGGGTTCGCGTCGGCGTCGTCGAGCTCTGCTTCCTGCTCGTCGTCGCGCTCGCCACCGCGCTCACCGTGCCGGTCGTCGGCACGCTCCTCGTGTTCAGCCTGATGGTCGGAGCGCCCGCGGCCGCGCGTGCGCTCTGCGACCGTCCCGGGCGGGCGCTCGCGCTGTCGGTGGCGATCGCGCTTCTCGCGGTCGGCGCGGCGATCGCCGGCGCCTACGAGACCGACTATCCGGTCGGGTTCTTCGTCGGCACGGTGAGCGCGGGGTGCTACGTGCTCGGCCGGATCCTCGGGGCCCGCCGCCGGCGCGTCGAGCACCTCGCCGCGGAGCGGGTTGCGGCATAACCTCTCACCGAGATGGCCGACGTCGACCACGACTCCCGCAGCTGGACCGACCGGGTCACCGACCGGCTTGCCGACGCCGGCCACCGCCCCGGCGGCGCGCGGCGCGAGCTGCTTGAGCTGATGGCCGGCCAGCGCTGCGCGCTGTCGGCGTTCGAGATCGAGGCCCGGCTCGCCGCGGGCCCGCGGCGCGTCTCCCGGGCCTCGATCTACCGGATCCTCGAGGAGCTCGAAGCGGTCGGCGCCGTCCAGCGCGTCGACGTCGGCGCGGGGATCACGCGGTACGAGCCGCTCGACCGCGACCGTCGCCATCACCACCATCTCGTCTGCGACCGCTGCGGGAGCCTCGCGCCGTTCACCGACGAGGCGCTCGAGCGCGCGGTGGCGCGGGTCGCCGATCGCGTCCCGCTCGCCGTCTCCGAGCACGAGATCGTGCTTCACGGGACCTGCGCGGACTGCGCGGAGACCTCATAGGAGTCCCGCGCCGTCGCCGCCGCCCCCCGCAGCCGGGCGAGGTGGTCGGCCCGACGGTCGCTCGGCGACGCTCAGACGACCCACGGCCCGTCACAAACTTGCTTGTTCAAAGCAAGCGGCTCGGGTACGATGCGTCGACGGTGGCGACGGCGGTCCGCACCCAGCTCGAGCGTCAGGCGGTGTCGGACGCCGCCATGGCCGCCGCCGCGGTCGCGCTCATCTGCGAGCGGGGCGCGGCGGCGACGACGCTCAAGGACGTCGGGGTGCGGGCCGGCTACAGTCGCGGGCTCGCCGGCTACCGCTTCGGCTCGAAGGCCGGGCTGTGGGCGTTTCTCGTGCACACGATCGGCGAGGAGTGGCTCGCGGAGCTCCGCCGCGCGGTCGCCGGCACGCGTGGCCTGGCCACGCTCCATGCCGCGCTCGACGCCCACCGCGCGATCCTGATCGACTCACCGGACCGCTTCCGCGCGTTCTACACGCTGTGGTTCGACTCGGTCGGGCCCGATCCGGCGCTCCGCCGGCAGATCGCTCGCATCCACGAGCGCCGCCGCCGGGACGTCGAGCGCTGGATCGCCGACGGGATCGCCGCCGGCACCGTGCGCCCGGACGCCGACGTGCGCGCCGTCGCCGACCAGTTCGTCTCCCAGATCGTCGGGATCGTCTACGCGTGGCTCGTCGCCGACGCGCCCGACCCCGGCCGCGTCGCCGAGCAGCACGCCCACCTGAAGCGCCAGATGACGCAGGCGCTCGCCCCCGTCCCGAGAGAGCCCGAGGAGTAGCCCGATGGCCGTCCAGACCGACACCACCCCGCAGAGCGCCCGGCCGGCCGAGGACGAGCCGCCGCTGCGCTTCGTCACCGCCGCCTCGCTGTTCGACGGCCACGACGCCGCGATCAACGTGATGCGCCGCCTCATCCAGGACTCGGGCGCCGAGGTCGTCCACCTCGGGCACAACCGCAGCGTCCGCGACGTCGTGCGCGCCGCGATCCAGGAGGACGCCGACGCGGTCGCGATCTCCTCCTACCAGGGCGGCCACACCGAGTACTTCCGCTACGCCGTCGAGATGCTGCGCGAGCTCGGCGCCGGCCACATCCGCGTGTTCGGCGGCGGCGGCGGCACGATCACCCCGCGGGAGATCGCCGAGCTCGAGCGCGACGGCGTCGCCCGCATCTACCACCCCAACGACGGCGCGCACATGGGGCTCGTCGGGATGATCGACGACCTCGTCGAGCGCGCCCGGGCCGAGCGCCGGACATCGCAGGTGCCGGTGCTCGACGACACGGACCCCACCGATCTGCAGATCGCCGAGATGCTCTCCGCGATCGAGGACGGCGTGATCGACACCGCAGAGCTCGACCAGCTCCGCGCCGCCTGGCGCGATGACCCGCGCGCCGCCCGCACGCCGGTGATCGGCATCACCGGCACCGGCGGCGCCGGCAAGTCGACTGTCACCGACGAGCTGCTCAGCCGCTTCATGCAGCGCTTCGAGGGCCTGCGGATCGCGGTGCTCGCGGTCGACCCGACCCGCCGGCGGACCGGCGGCGCTCTCCTCGGGGACCGGATCCGCATGAACAGCCTGCGCGACGAGCGGCTCTACATGCGCTCGATGGCCACCCGCCGCCACCACGCTTCCACGGCGGCGGTGCTCACCGACGCGATCGCGTTCGCCCGCACGACCGGCGTCGACCTCGTGATCGTCGAGACCGCCGGGATCGGCCAGTCGGACTCGGAGATCGTCGACCTCGTCGACCTGCCGGTGTACGTGATGACGAGCGAGTTCGGCGCCGCCAGCCAGCTCGAGAAGATCGACATGCTCGACCTCGCCGAGCTCGTCGTCATCAACAAGTTCGACAGGGCCGGCTCCCGCGACGCGCTGCGCGACGTGCGCAAGCAGTGGCGGCGCAACCACGTCTCCTTCGAGCGTCCCGACGAGGAGATCCCGGTCTATCCGACGATCGCCAGCCAATTCGACGACCCGGGGCTCACCTGGATGTTCGTCAAGCTCTGCGAGGCGCTCCGCGGCCTTCCGGTGCGCGACGCCGATCGCTTCGATCCGGGGCTCGAGCCGCACGAGCGTGAGCCGGTCCCGAACGTGCTCATCCCCGCCGCACGCGTGCGCTATCTCGCCGAGATCGCCGAGCACGGCCGCGGGATCGCCGCTGAGATCGAGCGCCAGGCGGAGGCGGCGGCGACGCTCCAGCACCTGCACGGCGCCCTGCAGGCGCTCGGCGACCCCGAGCTGCCGGGGCCGCTTGAGCCCTATCCGAACGCCGCACTTCAGACCGGCGATCCGCTCTCCGCGCTCCGCTCCCAGCACAACGAGGCGCTCGACGCGCTGAGCGCCGAGTCGATCGAGCTCCTGCGCGGCTGGGATCGGATGATCGAGCGGATCACGGCCGACACCTACAGCTACACCGTGCGCGGCCGTGAGCTCACCGGCGAGAGCCACCGCACATCGCTGAGCGGCCTGAGGATCCCGAAGCTCGCCGCGCCCCGGCTCGACGGCTGGGGCGACCGGCTGCGCTTCGCGATGAAGGAGAACCTGCCCGGAGGCTACCCGTTCACCGGCGGCGTCTTCCCGTACCGGCGCGCCGGCGAGGACCCGACCCGGATGTTCGCGGGGGAGGGGACGCCGGAGCGCACGAACCGGCGCTTCCACTACCTGTCGGACGGACAGCCCGCGGCGCGCCTGTCGACCGCGTTCGACTCGGTGACGCTCTACGGCGAGGATCCGGACGAGCGGCCCGACATCTACGGCAAGGTCGGCAACTCCGGGGTGTCGGTGGCGACGCTCGACGACGCGAAGAAGCTCTACTCGGGCTTCGACCTGTGCGCGCCGACGACCTCGGTGTCGATGACGATCAACGGCCCGGCGCCGATCGTGCTCGCGTTCTTCATGAACGCCGCGATCGACCAGCAGGTCGAGCGCCACCTGCGGCGCACCGGCGGCTGGGAGGAGGCCCAGCGGACACTGCAGAAGTATTTCGATCGAAATGGTCAAGGACGGCCCGAGTACGTCGGCGAGCTGCCCGCCACCCACGACGGAAACGGCCTCGGGCTGCTCGGCGCGAGCGGCGACATGGTCGTCGAGCCCGACGTCTACGAGCGCATCAGGGCGGAAACGCTGCGGACCGTGCGCGGGACCGTCCAGGCCGACATCCTCAAGGAGGACCAGGCCCAGAACACGTGCATCTTCTCGACCGAGTTCGCGCTCAAGATGATGGGCGACGTCCAGGAGTTCTTCACCGCCCACCACGTTCGCAACTTCTACAGCGTCTCGATCAGCGGCTACCACATCGCCGAGGCCGGCGCCAACCCGATCTCCCAGCTCGCGTTCACGCTCGCCAACGGCTTCACGATCGTCGAGTACTACCTCGCCCGCGGGATGGAGATCGACCGCTTCGCGCCGAACCTGTCGTTCTTCTTCTCGAACGGGATGGACCCGGAATACGCGGTCATCGGCCGGGTCGCGCGGCGGATCTGGGCGCGGGCGATGCGCGGGCGCTACGGCGCGAGCGAGCGCAGCCAGATGCTCAAGTACCACATCCAGACCTCGGGCCGCTCGCTGCACGCCCAGGAGATCTCGTTCAACGACATCCGCACGACGCTCCAGGCGCTGTACGCGATCTTCGACAACTGCAACTCGCTGCACACGAACGCCTACGACGAGGCGATCACCACGCCGACCGAGGAGTCGGTGCGCCGCGCGGTCGCGATCCAGCTCATCATCAACCGCGAGCTCGGCCTCACCATGTGCGAGAACCCGTGGCAGGGCTCGTTCGTGATCGAGGAGCTCACCGATCTCGTCGAGGAGGCCGTCTACGCCGAGTTCGAGCGGATCTCCGAGCGCGGCGGCGTGCTCGGCGCGATGGACACGATGTACCAGCGCTCGCGCATCCAGGAGGAGTCGCTGCACTACGAGCGCCTCAAGCACGACGGCACGCTGCCGTTGATCGGCGTCAACACGTTCCTGTCGCGCGAGCACGGCGGGGAGGTGGAGCGGGAGATCGAGCTCGCTCGCTCGACCGAGGCCGAGAAGCGTGCGCAGATCGAGGCGGTGCGGGCGTTCAACGCGCGCGCCGCCGAGCGGCGCCCGCAGGCGCTGCGTCGGCTGCAGGAGGTCGCCCGGGCGCGCGGCAACGTCTTCGAGGAGCTGATGGAGACGGTCAAGGTCGCCTCGCTCGGCGAGATCTCACGCGCGCTGTACGGAGTCGGCGGCGAGTACCGTCGCAACATGTGAACCCGACGCCCGCGCAGCACGTCCGCGACGCGGCGGGCACCGAGCATTCCGTCGCCGAGGTGGGCGGGGACCCGATCCGGATCGTCTCGCTCGTGCCCTCGCTCACCGAGCTCGTCTGCGATCTCGGGCTCGCCGACCGGCTGGTCGGGCGCACCGGCTTCTGCGTCCATCCCTGGGAGACCGTGCGTCGGATCCCGAAGGTCGGCGGCACGAAGGACGTGAAGCTGGAGCGGATCCGCGCGCTCGAGCCGACGCACGTGCTCGTCAACGTCGACGAGAACCGGCGCGAGACCGCCGAGGCGCTTGCCGAGTTCGTCCCCCACGTGATCGTCACCCATCCGCTCGGCCCTCGCGACAACCTCGCGCTCTACCGTCTGCTCGGCGCCGTGTTCGGAGCCGTCGACCGGGCGGAGGTGTTGTGCGCGGAGTTCGAACGGGCGCTCGCGGAGCTGTCGGCGGCGCGCGCGGTGGAGCCGGCCGACGTGCTCTACCTCATCTGGCGCGAGCCGTGGATGACTGTCGCGCCTGACACGTACATCGCGCGCACGCTGGAGCTCGTCCGCTGGCGAACGCTTCCGCGGGAGGCCCCGGAGCGCTACCCCGAGGTCGAGCTTTCCGCGTACGCGGGAGCGGTCGACCGGGTGCTGCTCTCCTCCGAGCCGTTTCACTTCAAGCAGGCGCACGTCGCGGAGGTGGCCGCGCTCGTCCCCGGGGCCGCGGTGACGCTCATCGACGGCGAGATGACGTCCTGGTACGGGAGCCGCGCGATCGCCGGCCTGCGCTACCTCGCCGACTACGCCCGCGGCGCGGTGCGCGCGTGAGCTCCGGGGGTGAGGCCGAGCGTCGGCGCACCGAGTCCCCGTGCGTCGGGGTGTGCACGATCGACCCGGAGAGCGGGCTGTGCGCGGGCTGCCTGCGCACGCTCGAGGAGATCGCGCTCTGGGGCTCCTCGAGCGCGGCCGAGCGCCGCGAGATCCTCGCCAGGATCGCGGTCAGGCGTTCGTCGGCGCCGGATGCTCCTCGGCGAAGCGGTCGGGCCTCACGCGATCCTCGGGCTCGAGGTGGATGAGCACGGTCGTGCCCGGCAGGCGCTCCCCGATCGCGTCCTGGAGCTGATGGGAGAGGTGGTGGGCGCGGCGAAGCGTCGTGCCGTCGGCGAACTGCATGTGCAGGTCGACCTGATGGTTTGAGCCGACATGGCGGGCCCGCAGGTCGTGGACCCCGACGACCTCGGGGGAGATGAACCGGTCGACGACCTCCTGCAGCGCGGCGAGCTCCTCGGGCGGGAGCGCCTCGTCGGCGAGCCGGCGCGTCGCGTCGTTGAGGATCCGCACGCCGGTCGCCGAGATCGCCGCGGCGACGATCAGGCCGACCGCCGGGTCGATCCACTCCGCGCCCGTGAGGCGGACGAGCGCGAGCGCGACGAGCACCCCGATCGAGACGACCGCGTCCGTGCGCAGATCGGCGCCGTTCGCGCCGAGCGCGGCCGAGCCGGTGGCGCGGCCGACGCGCCGCAGGTAGGCCGAGACGACCAGGTTGACCGCGGCCGCGACGCCGGCGACGATCATGCCGATCCCGATCCGCTGGACGGCGCCGCCGTCGATGAGCCGGCGGATCGCCTCGACGGCGATGAATGCCGCGCCGAGCAGCAGCAGGAGCGCCTGCGCGCCCGCCGCGAGGTCCTCGAGCTTCTCGTGGCCGTAGCGATGCGAGGCGTCCGCGGGAGCGTCGGACTTCCGCACCGAGGCGAGCGCGATCATCGAGGCGATCAGGTCCATGAGCGAGTGGACCGCGTCCGAGATGATCCCGACCGATCCGGTGACGATGCCGGCGGCGAGCTTGAGCGCGATCAGGCAGCCGTTCGAGCAGACGCCGGTCACGGCCGCCCGGGCCTTCACGTCGGCTCCCGCTGCGCTGCTGCCGGCCATCACCGCCACGATACCGGCGCCCCGGGCGCGGAAGGCGGTCTCGGGGAAGCGGCGCGTCGTCCGGGGCGCCGCAAGCGGCGCGAGGCTCAGAGTGCGGTCGCCAGGGCGCTCACCGCGAGGCGGGCGACCCGGCACGGGGTGACCCGTCGGCCGGTGCTCGCCAGTCGCTCCTCGAGCGCGCGTGCGGCGCCCGGAACCTGGATCCGGGCGGTGACCGCCCGGACGCGAGCCGGGCAGGTCGCGTAGCGGGCGATGAACTGCGCCGCGGTCCCCGGATAGAGGATGACCGTGCCGGCGACGCCCTCGCGGCGCAGCGCGCGCGGGTCGACCCGACGCCGGCGGCGGGCGAGCACGTGCCCGCGCGCGCCGACGAGCGCCACCCGGGGAAAGCCGCGCACGGTGCAGACGGCGTCGGAGCGATTGCGGACGGTGAGCGTGAGCGTCGGGCGGCGCGCGGCGAGCGCGAGCGAGGCGGGGCCGGACCCGAGTTGGTTGGCGCGGCAGGGGCGGAGTGCGTGGAGCGAGACCATCCACTCGACCAGCGTCAGCGGCGCCGTCAGCTCGTCGAGCGCGGGACCGCGGCGTCCGTGGACGCTGAGGCCGACGCTCGGGCAGCCCGCCGGACGCTCGACGGCGACGGCGAGCGGGCGGCCGCCGGGACCGCGAAAGCGCAGCGTGATCCGCGGCTGCACCGGATCGAACGGGCACGAGTACGCAACGCCGGGTTGACCGCGCTGCAGCCGGTCGATCGCCGCCGCCAGCCGGCGAGCGTCGAGGCGGCCGAGCGTGCGCGGCGCCGAGCGGCGCCCATGCGAGGCGCGTGCTCCATCGAGGCCGACGATCGTCGCCCGGGCGGTGTACGTCACCGAGCGAACCGCGGCACCGATCCGGTCCCAGGACGGCCGTGGCACGATCCACGTCGCCTCCCCGTCGAGCCGGACCGCCGTGCGGCCGCCGCCGAGCGGCGCCGCCTGCACGGCGGCGGTGAGCTGCCCGAGTCCCGGAGGGGCGGCGTAGGACCAGAAGGCGTCGGCGATCCGGCCGGGCTCCCCGCCGGCGCTGTGGTCGACGAGCCGCAGCGCGCGCGGTCGGTGGGCGCGCAGGAACGCGACGACCTTCGACGGTGGCGCGTCGATCGTCCACCAACTCGTGTCGTCGACTGACTCGGGCGTCGTGAGCGCGAACCCGGGGGAGGCGAGCGCGCGGCCGGCGCCGGCAGGCTCGCCGGGGACGCGGACGGCGGTGGCCGGCAGGCGGAGCTCGGAGAGCAACCGCGCGGCCCAGGTGCGGGCGGCGGCGCGGTTGACGGCGCGGGTCGTGAACGGGGAGCCGGCGGGCGGCGGATGCCCGGTCGTGGGCGGGCGGCTCAGCGCCGGAGGCGCAACGCCGAGCGGCACGAGCGCGACCGCGATGAGCGTCCGGCGGAGCATGGTCGGCACACTACCCCGTCACATGTGAGGGCGGTCGATGCGCGGCCGGCGACCGGACGCGGGCCGCGACGGCGGCTCGGGGTCGCGGGCCGGCGCGGCGCCCGCCAGGCGCTTGGCGAGTGCGGCCGGCGGCGTGAGCGACGCGGGAGAGGGGTCGGCCGCCGCGGCCGCCGCAATCCGGTCGAGCGCGGGCAACCGCGCGCGGGCGCCGGCGACGATCGTGTTGCCCGACCGTCCCCCCAGCGCGAACACCTGCGGGTAGGCCTCGGCGAGACCGGCGGCGACCCGGTCGATCGTTCTCCGGGTGCGGTCATCGACGACGTTGACGAGGGCGAGCGGCGCGACCCGAGCGACGTCCGCAAGCGCCTCCGCGGTGATGAGCCGCCGCGGGATGCGCGCCCCGAGAAACGCGTCGATCACCACCGCGTCGTGGCTGGAGTCCGGCTCGGTGGCGAGCCACTCGCGTCCGTCGGCATGGCGGACCCGCAGGCCGCGCATCCGCCGCAGGCCCATGTGCTCCCGCGCGAGCGCGAGAACGCCGGCGTCGAGCTCGCACACCTCCTGGCGCCCGTCGGGCCACTCGGCCGCGAGCGCGCGCGGGAGCGCGCACGCGCCGCCGCCGACGTGGACGATCCGGCGGGCGCGGGCGGCGCGCAGGATGATCCGCAGCCAGCGCATGTAGTCGAACTCGAGGTGGGTCGGATCCGCGAGGTCGACGTAGGAGCTCTCCATCTCCTGCTGGATGAGCAGCCGGCCGGTCGCGCGCGCCGGATCGCGCTCGACGATCAGCTCGCCGTCCCGGTGAAGGACGGTGTCGGCCGCGCGCCGGCGCGCCACCGCTCACTCCTCGAGCGGTCCCGGGTCGGCGGGGACGTCGACGGCGTGCTCCCGGAGCGCCCGCAGCGGGACGACGTCGAGCGCGCGCTCGTGCGTGGAGGCGAGCACGACGTACGCGGCGGCCCCGTCGAGGTGCGCGCGCAGCCAGTTGGCCGCGGTCACGCACCAGCGGTCGCCCGGGCGCAGGCCGGGGAAGCCGTACGCCGGCATCGGCGTCTGCAGGTCGTTGCCGATCGTGCGCTGGTGGGCGAGGAATTCGGCGGTGACGACCGCGCAGATCGTGTGGCTGCCGACGTCCTCGGGTCCCGTGTGGCAGCAGCCGTCGCGATAGAAGCCCGTGAGCGGGTCCATGCCGCAGGGCTCGAGCTCGCCTCCGAGGACGTTGCGGTCGCTCACGCGCGCAGTATCGCGCGTCCGCTCGGATCCCGGAGGCGCCGCCGGCGAACGTCGATCGCGGCGATCGTCCGGCGATGACCGTCCTGTCGGCCTCATTCCGTCCGGGCGCTCGCACCCGCAGCGCTCGTGACGCCACTTCCACCGGCACGACCGGCGCCCGGGCTCTGATCGACGACCTCTGCCCGGGGCGATCCGCGGCGCCCGCCACCCGGTAGCGTCCCTGTCCGCGGCCCGGTAGCTCAGTTGGTCAGAGCAGCGGACTCATAATCCGTCGCGCGTGGGTTCAAGTCCCACCCGGGCCACTCACTCGTGACGGTGGCAAGTTCGGTGGCAGGTCCGACCGTCCAGTGCTGCCGGATGCCCGCCGACGTCGCCGCGGTGGGCTGTCAGTCGCCGTGGAGTTCGGCGAGGAGTCGATCGACCCGGTGGGCGATCTGCTCGCGGACGCCGCGGACGGCCTCAAGAGGTTGTCCGGCTGGGTCGGGGAGGTCCCAGTCGATCGAGCGCTTGCCGGGAATGGAGGGGCATGCATCGCCGCAGCCCATCGTGATCACCAGGTCGGCCTGCTCGGCAAGCTCATGCGTGAGTGGTCGAGGAATGCGGTCGGCGAGCTCGATCCCGACCTCTCTCATCACCTGCACGACCTCGGGGTGGACCCTGGTAGCCGGGGCGGTGCCGGCCGAGAGCGCCCGGTGAGCGCCGTGCGCTGCGTGCTCGAACAGCGCCTGGCTCATCTGAGAGCGGCCGGCGTTCTGCCCGCAGACGAACAGGACGGTGGCCATCGTCAGGGTCCTTCCGGGGCCGGTCCGACGATCGCCGTCCGCCGCCGAGCGGCGGGCGGGAAGCGGCGGCGCAGCCAGAGCGAGGCGTAGACGAGCGCGACGAGGACCGGCACCTCGATGAGCGGTCCGACGACGCCGGCGAGTGCCTGACCGGAGCTCGCGCCGAACACCCCGATGGCCACTGCGATCGCCAACTCGAAGTTGTTGCCGGCGGCGGTGAACGCCAGTGTCGCCGTGCGCTCGTACCCGAATCCTTGGGCTCGGCCCCAGGCGAAGCTGACGCTGAACATGACTGCGAAGTAGGCGAGCAGAGGGAGCGCGATCCGCACGACCTCGAGCGGTTGGTGGGTGATCCGGTGGCCCTGGAGGGCGAACAGCACGATGATCGTGAACAACAGCCCGTGGAGCGCAAGCGGCCCGATCCTGGGCAGGAAGCGCTGCTCATACCAGTCGCGTCCCCTGGCGGCCAGGCCTGCGCGGCGAGAGAGGAATCCGGCAAGCAGCGGGAACCCGAGGAAGATGAGGACGGTGCGCGCGACGGGCCAAAGCCCGATGTGAAAGCCCTGGGCGGACAGGCCCAGCCAGCTCGGCAGCAGCGTGATGTAGAAGTAGCCGAGCAGGCTGTAGGCGACGATCTGAAAGAGGGAGTTGACCGCGACCAGGATCGCGGTCGCCTCCCGGTGGCCGCAGGCCAGCTCTGACCAGATGAGCACCATCGCGATGCAGCGCGCCAGACCGACGATGATCAGCCCGGTGCGGTAGGCGGGCTCGTGAGCCAGCAGCAGCCACGCGAGAGCGAACATCAGCGCCGGGCCGATCAGCCAGTTGAGCACCAGCGAGGAGACGAACAGGCGACGCTCGGTCCGCAGATGTCCGAGTTCCTCGTAGCACACGCGGGCGAGGACGGGATACATCATCACCAGCAGCCCGATCGCGATCGGCAGCGACGTGCCCGTCCCGCTGATCTGCACGGCGCTCAGCCGGCGAGCGAGGTGCGGGATGAGCGTTCCCAGCCCGAGACCGACGCCCATCGCGGCGAGGATCCAGATCGGCAGGAACCGGTCCAGCGTGGACAGTTGCCTGATCACGGCCGGCTCCTCCACCACAGCGCTGGTTGTCATGTCCGGAAGTATTGCATTGACAGCCGTCAGTTCAATTGATATTTGTCCATAGATGGCTGCCGATCTGGAACTGTCCCCCAAGACCAAGCGCCAGGCCGGACAGCCCTGCTGCGAGCCGGTGGTCTACCCCAGCGTCGACCGCGAGCAGGCGCTTCGTTTGGCCGAGGTCGCGAGGGCGCTGGGCGATCCCGTCCGACTGCAGCTGATCGACGTCCTCAGGAAGCACGCCGGGAAGGTGTGCGTATGTGAGCTTGTTCCGCTGTTCGCTCTCTCCCAGCCCACCGTCTCCCATCATCTCAAGGTGCTGCGCCAGGCCGGTCTGGTCGGCTCCGAGCGTCGGGGCCTGTGGGCCTACTACTACGTCGTCCCCGACGCGCTGAAGGAGCTGTCCACATGGCTGAGTGAGAGAGAGGCTGCGGCTTGACGGAGGCGCGGCCGGGCGTCCCTATCAGTCGTGCGGTGCGCGGTCGGTCCGCCGACGGGGGCGCAGCGCGAGGCTGTCCGCGGCCGGCAGACCGAGTCCGTAGTGCAGCCCCGCCATCCGCGTGACGAAGCAGACCGTCGCCCCGAGGATCGGGAAGATCACGGCGTGATCGCCGAGGCGGTCGCTGACGACGACGATTCCGGCGCCGATCAGCGCGGGAATCGCGTAGAGCCCGCCGCGCAGGACGGTCGGAACCTGACGGATGAGGATGTCGCGGAGCATCCCGCCGCCGATGCCGGTGACGGCGCCGAGGATGATCGCCTCGGGGGTCCCGACGCGGTGGGAGACAGCGGTCGCCGCTCCGGTCACGCAGAACAGCGACAGCCCGGCGGCATCGAGGACGTCGATCGGGCGCTGCACGCGATCGAGGCGCTCGTGCATGAACGCGGTGAGCAGCCCGGCGCCGCCGGCGACCGCGAGGTAGCGCCAATCCCGGAAGGTGCTCGGTGCAATGCCGATGAGCAGGTCGCGGATCGTCCCGCCGGTGATCCCGACGACGATCCCGAGCACGACCGCGCCGAACACGTCGAGCTTCGCCCGGACGCCCGCCATTCCCCCGCTGAGGCCGAACACGAAGGTGCCGATCAGGTTGAGGACGAGCAGCAGGGTCGGGCTGAACCCGTGAAGCAGCGGCGGCTCGACCATCGGGGTCCGGGTGTCAGACGTGCAGCCAGGCGCAGCCGGCCGCGACGAGCGCCGCGACGCCGGTCTCGAGAGTGGGGTGGATCACCGGGGCGAAGCGGGGGTTGTGGTTGGTCGGGATCTCGCTGAGCCGCCCGTCCCGCTCGGCCGTGGCCCAGCGCTCGGGATCGATCCCGCCGACGAACCAGAAGACCGACGGCACATGCCACTCCGCGCCGAAGGAGCCGAAGTCCTCGCTCGCCGACGCCGCCTCGCTGTGGATGACGCGCTCATCCCCGAAATGAGCGACGAGGGCGCGGCGCACCCGCTCGGTCGCGCGGTCATCGTTGCGGACGAGGTCGTAGCGGTCGAGCGGGATGATCTCCGGTGGCCGCGGCGCGCCGGAGGCCTCCGCCTCGGCGCGGACGATTCGCTCGATCGCGTCGAGCACCCGCTGGCGGACCGCCTCATCGAATGTGCGCACGTTGAGCTTGATGATCGCCTCGTCGGGGATCACGTTCTCCTTCGTTCCCGCCTGCAGCGCGCCGACCGTCACGACCGCCGCGTCGCTGGGACCGACCTCGCGGGAGACGATCGTCTGCAGCCGCAACACGGTGGCGGCGGCCATCACCACGGGATCGACGCTCGCCTGTGGCATCGACCCGTGGGCTCCGCGCCCGAACATGCGGATCCGGACGCTGTCTCCGGCGGAGGTGACGACGCCCGCGCGGCTCGCGATGATCCCCGCCGACATCGGCATCACGTGCTGGCCGAGGATCACGTCGGGTCGGGGGAACCGCTCGAACAGGCCGTCGTCGATCATCGCCCGCGCACCGGCGGCGGTCTCCTCGGCGGGCTGGAAGAGCGCCATCAGGGTTCCGTGCCACGCGTCGAGGGAGCGGCCCATCAGCGTCGCGGCGCCGACGAGCCAGGCGACGTGCATGTCATGCCCGCAGGCGTGCATCACCGGAGTCTCGTTGCCATCCGCATCGGTCGCCGTGATCTCGCTCGCGTAGGGCAGACCGGTCGCCTCCCGCACCGGCAACGCGTCCATGTCGGCGCGCAGCATGACCGTCGGGCCATCGCCGTTGCGCAGGATGCCGACGACGCCCGTGTTCCCGATGCCGGTCGTCACCTCGTAGCCCGCCGCGGTCAGGCGCTCGGCCGCGATCGCCGCGGTCCGGGTCTCCTGCATCGACAGCTCCGGATGGCTGTGCACGTCCCTGTACAGCGACTCGAGCTCATCGATGACGTCCTCGAGGCCCTGCACGACCGTGCCGCTCGCCGACTCGCTGCTCATCTCGCTCCCTCGCTCGGGGCTCTCATATCCATCCTCGCTGAGGATGGACCCGCTCTGACCGCTGCGCCGCCGCGCTCACCCGTGCCACTCGGCGTCGTGCTCGCGCATCGTCTCCTCGACGAGCTCGACCGAGGGTCGCTCCTCCTTCTCCTCCGCCCGCCCGCGCCGGCGCGGCGGTTCGGTCGCCCATTGAAGCTCGGGGGCCGGCCCCGCGTGGGGCCGCACGAGCTCGTCGGCCTCCTCCGGATCGAGCTCCGGGGCGCGTCGCTCGACATGATCCGTGATCTCATCGTCGTGGTTCGGCATGGCTTCTCCCGCGTTCGCTGAGACGAAGTCACGCAGGTCGGGCGCGGGCCTGTCAAGCGGGACGCCGCCGTACTCGGGCCGGTGGCAAGCCAGAGCCGAGCCCGCGGTCGGTGTCGGCGCGGAGTGCGACTCTCCGGTGCGAGCGGGCTCTCGAACCACAGGCGAGCCCCGTGGGGCTCACGGCAAGCCCCGAAGCGGTCAGCGCGATGCCCACCACCATGGCCGTGGCGCGCGATCGCCGTCCGCGCCGGTATGATCGGCCGCGCAATGCTCGTTCTGGCGGACCTTCTCGGCCTCGGCCACTCGCAGAGCTCGTTCGGGGAGACGCTCGCTCTTCTCATCACGTTTCTGGGGATCGGCCTCGTGGCCAACCTGCTGATCGGCTACGCGGTGCTCACCGCGCTCGCCGAGCGCAGGCAGAACCAGGAGCGGATCGCCGCGTACGACCGCGGCGATCGCCCGCGCTGACCGCTCGCGCCGGCGTCCCCGCGGCGGGCTCGGCAGAGCGTGCCGAGGGCCGCTCCCGGCCGCCCGCAGGGTCGCGCGGCAGAGCCTCCTGACCGGGCCGTGAAGGAACGTCGTCGGGCCGCGTCGAATGAGACGCCTGCCCATGAAGCACGCCACCACCCCCATCGCCGGCGCCGAGGCGGCCAACGGTCATCAGGCACTCTCCGGCTACATCAAGACCCGGTTCGACGAGTTCTCGCGTTCCCAGAAGGATGTCGCGCAGTACATCGTCGACCATCTCGACGAGGCCGCCTTCCAGACCGCCGAGGAGCTGGCCCGCCGGGCCAACACGTCCTCCAGCACCGTCGTGCGCTTCTCCCAGGCGCTCGGCTTCGAGGGCTTTCCGGAGCTGCAGCAGGCGGCACGCGACGAGTATCGCCGGCTCGTCGGCGGGATCGGCGCAGGCGGAGCGCTCGGCGGCGAGGCGCACGGGGCGACGCCGCTGTTCTCGCTCGACCACACGGAGTTCGAGGCGGCGCTCGCGGCCGATCACGTCAACCTCGAGGACACCGCCCACAAGCTCAGCCGCACGGACGTCGAGGCGGCCGTCGACGCGATCGTCACCGCCGAGCGGGTGCTCATCGCGGGCACCGACCAGATGGCGTTCTTCGCGAGCTACCTGCGCCACCTGCTCATGCTGCTCGACCTCCGCGCCGAGGTCGTGGCGAGTCCCTCCCAGGAGGCGTTGGGGCGCCTCTCGCGCATCGACGCCGACACGCTCGTCATCGGCCTCTCCGCCGGCCGGCCGCACCCCCTGATCACGCGCACGATGAAGCTCGCGCGTCACCGCAAGGCCACGACCCTGGCGATCACCGACGCGACGCTCTCCGAGGTCGCGCGGCTCGCGCGGATCCGGCTGTACTACTCCTCGAACACGCCGGCGTTCGTGCGCTCGCACACGGCGCTGCTGGGGATCATCCAGGCGCTCGCCTACGGCGTCTACGCGCGCGACGCCCAGCAGTACGACGTGCGCATCAAGGCGTTTCGCCTGAAGTAGCCGCGCCGACCGGCGCCCGGGCGACGAGCAGCGTCTGGACCGCCCGCCCGATCCGTCCCCGCCGGTCCCAGAGCACGCTCTCGGCGAGCGCGACGCTGCCGCGCACGACGCGCGTGTGCGACTGAAGCGCGACCCACTCGTCGACCGGATCACGCTCGACGTGGACGGTGAGGTCCGGGTTGATGAACGTGTGGCCCTCCCAGGGCACGGCCGGGGCGATCCCGTTGCCGAAGTCCCCGGCGGCGACGACCCGGTCGACGCCACGCGTCGGCTCGCCCGCGAGCAGCGGAACGGCGAGCCGAAACCATGCGATCGCCGGGCCGACCTCCCTGAAGGCGCCGCGCACGAAGCGGATCTCCATACCGTCGGTGGCGAATGTCGGGGTCGGGCTGTGCCAGTCGTTCGGCGTGCCCGTCTCGGGTCCGGGGAACGGCGGCGGCGGCTCGGCGGTCGCGTCAAGCTCCGTGGGCGCGAGGAAGAGCGCGCGGGCGTGCAGGACCGCGACACCCTCCGGATCGCGCATCGTGCCGTCGAGCAGCGTCACGCGGCGGCCGGGACGGACGACCGCGACCTCGACGCTCAGTGGGCCGCGGGGAACCGGCCGGACGAGCTCGAGCGAGATCCGGGCCAGGCGCAGCGCCCCGGGCGCATGGCCGGCGAGCACGTGCGCCATGAGCGCGGCCGGCGGGCCGCCGTGGAGCGCCCCCGGAAACCACGGGCCGAGCGCCAGCTCGCTCGCCGCATATCCGTCGCCATCGCGGACAAACAGCGCGGGGTCGTTCATCGGTGGCGAACCTAGCGTGCGGATAGACTCGTCGCCATGAGCACGAACGGCCACAACTCTCGCGACGAGGCGACGTTCACCGTCAAGAGCGGCCTCGCGGAAATGCTCAAGGGCGGCGTCATCATGGACGTCGTCACCCCGGAGGAGGCGAAGATCGCCGAGGACGCCGGCGCCTGCGCGGTCATGGCGCTCGAGCGCGTGCCCGCCGACATCCGCCGCGACGGCGGCGTCGCCCGCATGTCCGATCCGGAGATGATCCGCGGTATCCAGGAGGCGGTGACGATCCCGGTGATGGCGAAGGCCCGGATCGGCCACTTCGCCGAGGCCCAGGTGCTCGAGGCGCTCGAGGTCGACTACATCGACGAGTCCGAGGTCCTCACCCCGGCCGACGAGGCCAACCACATCGACAAGTGGCCGTTCAAGGTGCCGTTCGTGTGCGGGGCGACGAACCTCGGCGAGGCGCTGCGCCGGATCGGGGAGGGCGCGGCGATGATCCGCTCCAAGGGCGAGGCCGGCACCGGCGACATCGTCGAGGCGGTTCGTCACCTGCGTCGCATCCGCTCGGAGATCCGCGCGCTCACGATGATGGACCCGGAGGAGCTGCCGGCGGCCGCCAAGGAGCTCGCCTCGCCGCTGCCGCTCGTCCGTCAGGTCGCCGCCGACGGCCGTCTCCCGGTCGTGCTCTTCTGCGCCGGCGGGATCGCCACCCCCGCGGACGCCTCGCTCGTCATGCAGCTGGGCGCCGAGGGCGTGTTCGTCGGCTCGGGCATCTTCAAGTCATCGAATCCGTCGGCCCGCGCGAAGGCGATCGTCGAGGCGACGACGCACTTCCGCGACCCGGCGCGCGTCGCCGCCGCCTCGACCGGGCTCGGGCAGGCGATGACGAGCATCGAGACCTCGAAGCTCGAGTCCGAGCAGCTGCTCGCCGGCCGCGGCTGGTAGTGCGCGCGTCCGGATCTGCGGTCGGGGAGAGCTAGTGGTCTCTCCCGTAAGTACGTGCGCACCGAGAGGTGTGGCTGGGGGTGCCAGGCAAGGACGCGGGCACCGACGGCGAAGCCGTTGGTCCGAAGGTGTGCCTCTGGCACATCGAG
>Ga0070737_10002260_pt1 | contig 23797 bp, 22 predicted proteins | sample Coa_R1_10_FD_66438 | JGI IMG/M metagenome (GOLD analysis project Ga0070737, IMG submission 66438) | Surface soil microbial communities from Centralia Pennsylvania, which are recovering from an underground coalmine fire - Coalmine... | ecosystem: Environmental > Terrestrial > Soil > Unclassified...
CCTCGAAGGGGCGTCAGTCGCCGAAGAAGTCGGCGAGCGCGTCGTCGTGCCGTTCCTGATCCGGCAAGGCATCCACCACGTCGACGCGATCTTGCTCACGCATCCGCATGGCGACCAGAGCGCGTATTGCATATAGCCCGAGTCTACCTACCTTGCATACACCGACGGTGTATGCACATACAACAACTACGGAATTGCACGATTTTCGCTCGCGAACTGTCATCGTTTGAAGCATCCACGAGATCGAAGGCGAATTCTCGTCCGAATCGAGTTTCCCTAACTTGCAGCTGTCGACACAGCCGATGGCGAAGAAATCGCGGATTGGTTTGTTAGCAGTATGGCCAACGGTAATGAACACGGACCCGAATTCGATCGTGTAGCGATTCAGGCGTTCAAGGAGATCTCCGAACGATGGCAACTCGATGCGCCCTCTCGCTCACGTCTCTTGGAAGTTCCGGAGAGCGTGATCCAAGCATGGTTTGAGCATCCCGAACTGGCGCATCTCGAGAGGGAGCAACTCGAACGGATCTCATACCTGATCGGAATCTATGGCGCGTTACACGCTTTTTTTGGGGATCCGAATCAGCAGAGCGCAGATGATTGGCCGCGTAGATCCAACTTGTATTTCGGTGGCCGGACGGCGCTAGACCGGATGCTCGACGGTATCGAGGGAGTAATTGAGGTCCATGAATACGCACTGAACGCCGCATATGGCGGATGATAGCGACGTGGGCACGGCGTGTCCGAAAAAACAACGATAGAGGCTGTTCATTTGCCAGGACTTAGCGACGATGCGCGGTTGCATATCTGCAACACGCTTGGGCTAACAGATCTAGAGCTAGAAGATCTCCTGGCAACAGCCGGCCCCGAAGCCGTGGCTTGGTTTTCGAACATCCTCGAGAAGAAACTTATACGCGAGCGAATTCCAGCCGTCGTTCGCCGTCCTGACGCGAAGCTTGCCGGGCGCACTCTGCTCGAACTCTTGCGCGGCGAGGGAATGGAAGGAGTACGTGACTATTTTGATCGGTTATTCTCATACATCCCAGAATAACTTCTGAGCATGCAAAGTGCAGTGAAGCGCATCCTCAGAACCATGGACCTACTTCGAATCCACGATGCCATCGTAGGCCGGCGAGTCAGCTCCGCCGCGTTGAGCCGCGCGATGCGAGTAATAGGCTTGGACAAGAAGACGTTGGCGCAGATTCTATCGATCAGCGATGCGACCATAAATCGAAGACTGAAGTCTACGGTTTCGCTGCCGAAACATGAAGCCGAACGTCTGTATCGTTTGGCGCGCCTAGTGGATGTGGCGGCTCGAATGTTCGGTGACTATGAGAAGGCACGAAGCTGGCTTATTCATCCGGCTCCCGCGTTTGGAGGATATCGCCCAGTCGATTTGCTGGAGACGGAGCTTTCCGGTCGAGACGTGGAGCGAGTTCTGTACAATGTCGGATACGATGACGTTGCATAGCGCGCGCTTAGATCAGTACCCTCGTGGAAAGCTCGTGCGTACCGCGACCGAGCATCCTCGTACCGGGTGAGCAGGTAGTAGCGCTCCATAAGGTAGGGGCGCTCGAGGTGCGATCGGCAGACACGGTGTCCGGAATGCAAAATCCAAAGGGCTTTTCTGTTGCAGCATGCGCTTAAATCGCGTTTCAGAGATTCGCAAATTGAGTTTCGCTGGCCCTTAGGGATTAGGCGAAATGTGGTGCCTCGTCGCGGCAATTCGGTCGCCCTGGTCTGAAATGGCGATGTTGGGGTACTCGCCAGGATGTGTTGACGTTACCTTTTGACCTGTCAGAGCTAGACTGGCTGGATTCGCCTGAAGATTGCATAAAGAAAGCGCGAGTTTCGGAAGAGTGCTGGGATGTCATTCAGTCAAGTCTCATACATGATTTGGTCACCACAAATTGAGTAGACACCGCAGCCCGGTGGTCGCGGTTTAAACGAATCCCGAGCAGCGGCGTCCATGCCATAGAGGTCGGCGCGCTACTCGAGATCGCGCAGAGCCTTTATGAACTCATTGATAGAGATTAGCGCCGTGATCGCCGAAGCTACTACTCTTAACAGCGGATTCATTGAAGTGTTTCCTTTGCGGTGAAGAATAGGGCGAGGTGATTCTCACCCGATTTCTCGGTTCACGTTGGGCCTCTTTTTACATCCAACTTGACATTTTGGGAGGTACCCAAAAAGCAATCTCTAAAGAGAGAGCGGTCTCATGACGGCTCCTCTAACGCCCCTAAAAAAAGGGCTCGCCAGATTCGACTTCACGAAGAAGGCATGGTCGAAGATGCTCGAGACCGGCATCGTTACGCCGGCGATTCGGCTTGACGGCGATAAGCAATATTGGTTGACCGCGGACCAGATGCGACGACTGGAGCATATCGCTCGAACGCGCGATCGCTTGCGGAACAAATATACCCTCAGCGCGGCCGCATTTGAGCTGGCTGCCGATGGCTTCCCGGACGTGCCGCTTGATCTTACGAAAGCGCATGTCCGTCGAAAGGCCGAACTTGCTCAGGGTTGGCTGAAACGGATGTTCCAGCGCCATCTTGGTCTTAGTTCGAAGCCGTACCGCGTCACCGAGGAGCAGATCAGGCGCGCCTCTATTAAGCTCGCAAAGACGTTGATGCGCAATGCGCCTAAGAAGACGAAGAGCTTTCAATTCCTATTGGTCTACTCGACGATCGTGCTTAATCTCATGTATCGGCCGGACGCGAAACACGATTATGCGGGATCACTCGAAGACATAATGAAACAGTATTTTCAATTTCATCTGCCAGGAAAAGGCAGGATTGGCATGTCAGATCGGGTGATTCGAAACAACGCGGAGAAGCTTGCGGGAATGCTCGTCGATATCCGCGGCGGACTGCGTCTCGACGATCGGAATACCGTGTTCGCCGTGCTCAAAGAAATATCGGAGGAAGACTTTTGGAAAGTCTTTTATGCGTGGCCGAAATTCTCAAAGCTGATATGGGGCGCGCACCGCGGCTTGCGCGTCGTTCTGCCACTTCCTGATCCGAGCCCCGACGAACGCTCCGAGTTCGAGATCATCATGTTCGCGACGCTGATTGCAAACTACGATCCGCGTAATCCTTCGCCCGTCTTTCGTCAGTTGCTTCGCGGCTCAACTGTGACGGCCGGACATCTCTTCGACAAAATCGTGAATGGGATTCAAATGATCGTTCGCGGTCAGAGATTGATCGAAGCCTATCTACACAAATAAAAACCGAGTTAAGTCGGCTCTCTGAGAACACTCGGCCTGCGAAAGCCCTTCCCGCGGGTTGATCCGGGGCGCTCGCCGTAGCAATCCGCCGAAGGTGTGCCATCTGGCCTATATGGTGAATATGGCATATACTCCTTGGAGGTATGATATTCCGGCACCCGAGCGCCTGGCACCCCGCACGTTGAACCCGACGGAGATCGAGTTCGCACTCCGTGATCTCGTGGCCAAGCCATACGACGCGATGTCTTTCCCGTACGATCTCATCGGGATTCTCAACGCTTCCAAAATGACCGTAAGTCGGCTCAAGAGCGGGGCGACAAACAAGGCGAAGCAACCCGGCGATGTTCTCTGGCAGAAGCACCTCTTCTTTCGATCGGTAGCGACCGGCAATGATGTCGGTGCAATCGGAGACATGCTTGCCACGGATCCATTGACGCAGAAGAATAAGCCGCGGTTTATCATCGTCACAGACGGTAAGCACGTCCATGTTCGCGACCTCAAGTACAACGAACTCGAAAACGTCGAGTTCGAGCGCCTCGATGAAAAGTCGGACTTTTTGCTCCCACTCGCGGGCTACGAGCGTCGCGCGATCGTGGAGGAGCATCCGGCCGATATAAAAGCCGCTAAGAAACTCAAGAAACTCTACGACGCGATCCTCGCTGCGAATCCAACGTGGAATAGCGGTCACCACGCGCACGAGCTGAACATTCTTATGACCCGCTTGCTCTTTTGCTTCTACGCGGAAAAGACCGGAATCTTCGACACAGCGAACATCTTCACGAATACGGTAACACAGCAGACGTATCACAATCCCGTTGCCGTCGCACCGCTCCTGGACCGTTTGTTTCGCATCATGAATACCGAAGTGTGCTCGCGACCGACGGGCACTCCCGCCGCCGAGGCTCGGTTCCCATATGTAAACGGCAGCCTATTTGGAGACGCGGTTGCTGTTCCGGAGTTCGACCTCACGGCGCGTCGGCAGCTACTCGAATGCGGAGATATCGACTGGACGGATGTCAATCCCGACATCTTTGGCTCAATGATCCAGACGATCGCGCAGGACGGCACGCGCAGCGATCTCGGGATGCACTACACCAGTGTTCCCAATATAATGAAAGTGCTTCAGCCGCTCTTTCTGGACGATCTCAACGAAGCCTACGAGAAGGCAAAGGACAGCGTGCCGAAGTTGGAGGCATTGCTCGGTCGGCTTTCCAGAATACGCGTCTTCGATCCAGCATGCGGCTCGGGCAACTTCCTGGTCATCGCCTACAAGACGTTGCGCGAGCTCGAGACACGTGTTCTTCTCCGCATCGGTGCGATCACACCGAAGGCCCCGCTACGGCTCTCCGGCATCTCGATCCAAAATTTTTTTGGCATCGACGTCGTAGATTTTGCTTGCGAGACGACGAAACTATCGCTTTGGATAGCCGAACACCAGATGAACGCCGCTTTCCAGAAAATCTTCGGCGCAGCACGTCCCACGCTGCCGCTCCCGAAGATTAATACGATTCATCGCGACAACGCTGTTCAGCTCGATTGGACTACAGTTTGCCCCCACAGCGATGCGGAAACGTATGTTTGTGGCAACCCGCCTTACGCTGGAGCAAAAACGCAATCGCTGGAGCAACGTGCGGATGTCAAGCGCATTTTCGGGCTCATCCTAGACGGTGATACAAACATAGATTACGTTGCATGCTGGTTCGTTAAGTTGAGTGACTACATCTCGGCGGCACCATACGCGTCCGGCGCACTCGTCGCCACGAATTCGATATGTCAGGGCGAGCAGGTAGCGTTTTTATGGCCTTACATTTTCGGAAAAGGCCTTGCTATTTCGTTCGCACATACTTCGTTTAAATGGGGAAACAGCGCGACTCATAACGCCGGCGTGATTTGCGTTATCATCGGTCTTGATAAACCCTCGAATAAGCCGCGCCGGTTGTACACGGATTCATATCAGACCGTACCGGCGTCGATCAACGCATATCTTGTGCCAGGTCCCCAGGATGTCGTCGTTCGCTCTCGTGTCAGACCCTTGAACGGATTCCCGGAAGCCGTGGCTGGAAGCCAACCGAAAGATGGCGGACATTTCATGATGTCGGCCGAGGAGCGGCTCCAAATTCTATCCGCGAATCCCGAAGCAGACAGTATCATACGTCGCTTTTATAGTGCCGAAGATACTTTGCACGGCATAGAGCGTTATACACTGTGGATAAGCGATGAGCAATTATCATTTGCTATGTCCATTCCGCCTGTCGCTACCAGGTTGAGAAAGGTTCGCGCCGATCGAGAGCTAGGTGGTCGTGATAAGAAAAATGTCGCTGCGACACCGCATCGATATGCCTTCAATGCGCACAGGGACTTGGATGCGTTGGTAATTCCCAGCGTGTCGTCTGAGCGGCGACCTTACTTGCAGGCCGCACTCGTGGGGCCAATGGACATTGTTGGCCACACGCTCGTCGTTATCTATGAACCGCCGCCATATCTCTTAGCGCTAGTGTCTTCGCGTCTCCATCGCGTCTGGGCTCATACTGTCGGTGGCCGCTTAAAGAGCGACCTGCGATACTCGAGCAACGTCGTTTATAACACCTTTCCCGTCCCTGATCTCTCCGTTACGCAAAAGCAGACCCTTGCTGAATATTCGCGAGACATCATTCGAACAAGAGCGAAGCATGTCGGTGCATCTCTTGCCGAATTGTATAACCCCGAAACCATGCCGGCGGATTTGCTTGCGGTTCACAGAGAGAATGACGAATATGTAGAGGCCAACATTTACGGACGAGCGTTTGCAGACGACAACCAGCGGCTTGAACGCCTGTTTGTCATGTACGCCCGGGCCTACGAACGCGAGCTGAGCAAAGATGGCCTTTTTGCACCGGAGTTAGCCGCAACGCAATGACCGAAAAAGGAGAAAGCTATATCCTCATGGCTTTCGGAAAAATCGAAGGCCAAAACGCAAGAATTTCCGCTGGGTCGATATTTGGCCAGCTTTTTGATGCGGGCGTGTGGTACACCACACGCCCATCGCGGGTGTTGGCTCCGGGAGCGCGTGTCCTGTTCTATCAAAACGGCGCCGGATTTCGCGGGCACGCTGTAATCGACGCTGTCGTCGATGACGCCCTGGAGACACCTCTCGGTGGCGGCCTTTTCGTGGCCTTTTCCCAGCGCATATCGCTCGTTCAAATGCACAAATTCAAGACCGCATTAGATCCGCGACCCTTGGTTGGCGCCCTGGAATTTATTTCCAACAAGAAATATTGGGGGCACGCCTTCCGTAGCACGCCGCGGCAGATTTCTAAGAAGGACTTCCTCATGATTATCCGGAGCGCGGCTAAGTCTCGGGAAGGGTAAGCGATGCCGAACCTGATTACCCACCTCTGCGGTACTCACAAAGCGACGATCAATGCGTTGGGAATGCGGGAGATGCAAGCCCGTGCCTTCGATGCTCGCAACGCTCAATATTTGCTTATTAAGGCTCCGCCGGCATCAGGCAAGTCGCGTGCGCTCATGTATATCGGCCTCGACAAGATTATGAGGCAAGGGCTCAAGAAAATCATCGTTGCCGTTCCCGAACGCTCTATCGGCAATTCGTTCAAGACGACGCCGCTGACGGCCAGTGGGTTCTTTGCCGATTGGCTCGTCATGCCTAAGTACAACCTTACCACGGCAGGCGGCGGGCAAAAGACCGCCGCCGTCGCGGAGTTTCTCGCGTCCGACGAAAAGGTGCTTGTATGCACGCATGCGACGCTCCGATTCTCGTACGACAAACTGGGCGCGGAGGCGTTCACTGACTGCGTAGTTGCGATCGATGAATTTCACCACACGTCAGCTGATGCGGAATCAAAACTCGGCGAACTCGTGCGAGGTCTCATCGCTAACAACAGCACACATGTGGTCGCGATGACTGGGTCGTATTTTCGTGGCGACACGCTGCCGGTGCTTAGGCCCGAGGATGAGGACCGCTTCACGCGCGTCACTTATACTTACTACGAGCAACTCGCGTCATATGTACACCTGAAGCAACTCGGCATCGGCTATCATTTCTACTCCGGATCGTACATTACGGCGATCGAAGAGGTCCTCGACCTTTCAAAGAAGACGATCATACATATTCCAAGCGTAAACTCCGCTGAGTCTCCAAAGGGCAAAAACGAGCAAGTGGATGACTTGCTGGAGTTCATGGCTGCGGGCGACGCGAGCTGCGTCGTACGAGACCCTGTAACCAGTTTCTACCACGTCACGCGGCCGGATGGAATTGTTCTGAAAGTCGCAGATCTCGTTGATGACAGTCCCTACCGGGAGCGAGTTCTCCTAAGCCTGCGGAACGTTGAGAAGCGCGAAGACCTAGACGTTATTATCGCGCTCGGCATGGCGAAGGAAGGTTTCGATTGGATTTGGTGCGAGCACGTCCTAACGATCGGTTACCGCAACTCGATGACGGAAGTCATCCAAATCATCGGCCGGGCGACCCGCGACGCGGACGGTAAGACGCATGCGCAGTTCACAAACCTCGTCGCCGAACCCTTAGAAGACCGCGGGACGGTAACGGACGCGGTCAATGACATGCTTAAAGCGATCTCCGTCGCCCTCATCATGGAGCAGGTACTCGCTCCAAACTTTAAGTTCACGACCAAGGACCTCGATGAGCCAGCGAATGAGCCGAAGCCCGGTATCCCAATTCAGGTCAAGGGATTTCAGCCGCCCTCCACCGACCGTGTAAAGCAAATCGTCGAGGAACAGCTCGACGAATTGAAGGTGGACGTCTATCAAGACCCACTTCTGAAGCTCGTGCAGATTCATCCCGATCTTTACACGCCGGCTGAAATCAACACGAAACTCGTGCCGATGGTGATTGCGAGGAAGTTTCCCGACCTCACGGATTCGCAAGTCAATGAGGTCCGGCACGCGCTTCTCCTAGACATCAACTTCAAGAATGCGGTATCAGCTGAGCCGGGAGATCCGAAGCCGACAGAGGGCGGCGGACTCGAGGTCAAGCGCGATGGCGAGAACGTCCTCGTCAAATTGGCCAGGAAGTTCGTTAATTTAGATGAGCTCTCAATCGATCTCATCGACAGTATCAATCCGTTTCAGCACGCCTACGAAATCCTGTCGAAGAACCTAGACGAACGAATTTTGCGCACGGTCCACGGCAGCGTCGTCGCCGGGCGCCTACCGATGAGCAACGAGGAAGCCGCGATGCTTTGGCCAGCTATCAAAGCATTTACCGAGAACCGCCGCCACGAGCCCAACCTCAATGCGCAGGATCCGCGCGAGCAACGCCTCGCGCACGCGCTCTCCATCATTCGCGCCGCAAAACGGCAGAGCGAACAGGCGCCCATATCGTGAACGAGCCCTCCTCCCCCTTCGCCGATATTTTTGCTGAGGAAGACACGCTCGGACTCCTCGCACGGAAACCTGCAGTCCCAAAGCCATCAAGCGAAGAGCAGATTGCCGTCGGGCAGTTCGAGGCCATCAACGCCTTTGTTGACGAACATGGCGTACTGCCCGGAAGCACGGCAAACGGACGCGCCCCGAGCCTTGCAGAGCATACACTCGAGGGAAACTTGGAAGCGTTCCGCGGTAGTGATCACTATCGCACGTTGCTTTCTCCGTATGATCGGCATCAGCTACTCAAGTCCGCGTCAACGACGGCGTCCATCTCCACGAACATCGACGAGATACTTGCATCGAAAGACCCACTGCTAACCGGTCCGGCAGACGCAATCTTCAAGATTGAGCACCTGTCTGACGCCGCGCGGACAAAATCCAATGCTCCGGACGAAATCGCACAGCGGCGACCATGCATGGACTTCAATCGCTTCGCGCCGATTTTCGCGGAAATCAAGGAAGATCTCAAATCGGGGAGACGTAAGACAAAGCGCTTCACGACCGCGGAAAGTATCATACCTGGCGCCGCATTCATCCTTAACGGCATCATCTCGTACGTCGCAGCGGTCGACGAACGCCAACGCCGCGGCAAGGATTACAACGGACGCATTCGTGTCATTTTCGACAACGGCACCGAGGCGAATTACCTCCTGCGCTCTTTCGCCGCAGCCTTCTATGAAGACGAAAACGGTCGGCATATTGTCGAATCGGCGCCGACGATTAGTGGCCCGCTTTTCGGCGGCGGCGGGCACGTCTCAGGCCCGCTCTTCACCGGCGAGCCGGACAAAGACGAGTTCGGCGAAGTCAAAGGCACGGTTTATATTGTCGAAAGCCTCTCCGAAGACCCCAACATCGTGGCTCTAAAAGGCCGGCTCTTCAAGATCGGCTTCACGACGCAGCCCGTGGACAAGCGGCTCATGGACGTCGAAAAGGATCCGACGTTTTTATGTGCTCCAGTTCAGTTGCGCGCGACTTACGAGACAAACTTCTCGCCACGAAAATTGGAGCAGCTACTCCATCAATTTTTCGCGCACGCGAATCTCCAAGTCGAAGTTGTGCTCGGCAGGCCCGTCGTGCCAAAAGAATGGTTCGTTGTGCCGCTAGATCTGGTCGAAGAAGGCGTGCGACGCATCCTTGACCGCAGCATTGTGAATTATCGGTACGACGCTGTTAGCCGAAAGATTCTTCCGCGATGAGCGTGTCAAAACACTCGAAGGGCGCGGACCAAAGTCAAACGGGCGGCGCGCATAAGAAGGCGACGTACACTTTACCGCCGGACGTCATCCGTGCCGTGGATGAGAATTGGCGGTTTCACGAAACACTTAACGCGGGATTAGCCGATAGCAAGAGCGAGTACGTTGCCGACTTGATAAGACGAGACACAGTTAAGAAGAAGCGATAGAGCTGTGACGGATTCCCTCATCGTCGTATCTAGTTGCCACCTGAGTCTGGTCCGACTAGGTTGCTTCTATACCATTCGGCCAGCGGGTGATTACGAGGTACGTCGTATCGAGCTCGTTGCCGAAGACGCTGACAGGCGGCTTGAACTTCGGCGATCGCCTTATCTGCTGCCCACGACTTTGCCAACTCAAGCGTCGTAAGCGACCGTACGCCTATCTGTGTCGCGGCACGCAATCCAGGCCCGTCGTCGCTGAGAAACAATACTCCTCGGTGACGCGCGATGGCGAGAGCCTGCGCCTCGCCGTCGTCAACCAAGGACGTTAACTGAATTGATGTGTTCAGCTCTACTTCGGTGAGTTCTGTGCGGACCAGATGCAGACCGGCGCGCATCGTCAATTCATCATCAACGCGGATCCTATTAGGCGGCGTGCCATCGTCATATACAAACAGCACTTCCCGGTCGTAGGCCGGCGTTACGAGCAGTTCTATCGGATCGCCAAAGCCTTGTCCGCCGGTGAATGCAATGATATTAATGACCGCCGATGCATCAGCCGAGCATCGGGTCAGACAACGCCCTCCAACGGGCGATCCACCGAGAGCTGCTTGCCGGTTTCAAACGCTCCAAGAATTTCGCGGGCAGAAAGGCGGTCGGTCCGAAGATACGTCGCCACATCCCCCTCGCTAGCGGCACCCTTGTTCCAGATCAAACGCATCAGTCTAAGATATCGTTGCGGATAGCGCGGTAAGGATTCGTCCTTACGTTCAATTCCCAGCGATCGTTCCGCTTCTAGCGGTTTGAATCCGCGCTCGACCACGTGGGCATACGTGTGCTTGGGAATGCGCTCAAGCTCTTCGAGGCGTTCGCACATTGCGCGGAACGAAACTTGGAATTGCCCTGCCAGCAGAACAACGTGCGCGACTGTCGCTGATTCGCTAACACCGATCAGCTCCTTGAAGCGACGCGAAACGCCGCTCGACGGCATGAGAAAGTGCGTTGCGAAACGTTCGGCAAAGAGCTCCTTCGTGTCGCGCGCTTTCGGCTCTTCGTACGTTATCTCCGCATCATATCGATTGGTCAGAAAATGAGCATATTCGTGTGCGAGTGTCCAACGCTGACGACGGGCGTCATTTTGCACGACATTGAACCCGACGAGAGGGAGATCGAGCGAGTACGTAAATAGGCCGGCGATCTTCGTCTCGCGAAGCTCCGTTAAGCCGAAGATTAGAATGCCGACGTCTTGTTCCAAGACAGCGTGCAGATCAAGGAGAGGACCGTCACCAAGATTGAGCCTCGCGCGTTCTGACGCGGCAAGATCTGCCGCCGCGTGAGGCCCATTCAGCTCATCAAGACTCAATGGGGGTACTGCGCGCGACCGAAAACGAGAGCCAGTTTTACTTTCAAACATTCGATAGTAGCGACCAAAATCAATCAAGGCATCGACGCCCGCGCGTGCAGACTCATCTGTTCGTAATGGATCACGGAAGCGCACCAGCGATGGCTCGTCTGCGGCGGGAAGAGTAGCCAAGTCGCGAATGCGGACGTCGAGCGCGGTAGCAATTGTCGTCAGCATCGTGGCAGTCGGAGCGCGTTGGCCATTTTCGATCGCGACAAGTATGGGCCGAGAAATACCGAGAAGCTTGGCCAGGTCCGTTTGATTCATTGATTTCCGCCGGCGTTCGGCGGCGATGTTCGCACCAACTATACCCGGATCGAGTTCAATGCCATCAAGCGACATTATGCAAGCTACCCCCATCTTGTACTTCGTTAATGTGGCGCCGTAGAAGCGCCATTGTACGCGTCCGAATGTATTCCCGATGCGCCAGCATCTCATGCTCGCTGAGGTGAAGCCGAGTGTCGTCTGAATACGGAACAAACGTGAGCTCGGGTTGCAGCTTCACGAGTTGCAGCCACGGATCGCGCGCAGCGAGAGCCTCTCGAATCAGACTTGCGTGATATCGTAAGCAAAGGAGCGCATCTGGATCGCGACTCATCCGTTGTTCGGCGTAGATAGCGTCGGGAACAGTGACGGCGGATTGTGCAATTGCGAGGCGACGAATGCGGCACGACCCGCAGAGCCCGCAGTGGAAGACGCCTACACCCTTTTTCCGATATTCGGAATCGCATGACGACGTCATCGAAATCAGCTGTATGGCGTCCTTGGATAGCTCTTGCACCATCTGAGACTTCGTGCGATAGCGATTAGGATAGTAGAGCTCGATCGTTCGTCCGAAAAACTCGCGTGAGACGCGATCCCACAGCGGCAAGTGCGAGGGCTGGAGAACTTGGGATGCCATTGCATCATACTGCATGTCGGGAATCGGAAGATTCAGGAGACCGAATCCGTTTTCGTAGCATTCAACGCGCTTGGCGTTCAGCAGAGCGGCGACCGTCATCCCGGTGACTATCGCAAGGATCGTCCGTGATCGCTGCGTCTTCTCTTTCACCTTGACTTGCTGCGTGAGTTTAGTGACGACCGTGTAGTGCGGGATGTCCCGGCCGCTTTGCTTCTGAGCGAGCCGGACAACCCTGTTCATGCGCTTCAGACGCGTGTGCGTCGTGACGACAGAGGCGAATGCAAATCGTTTTCCCGGTTCCCGTGAAGCAGAATCCGCGCCGCAAAGCGAATCAAGACCGTCGCTGAGAAGCGCGATGATGTCGACGCCTTGATCAAGAGTTAGGACCGGTTGACGATGATGGTGATCACCATCGTGATTGCGTTGGATCGGAACGATGTCGACTAAATCGCCGGTTGTCGCCAGGAATAGCTCCGCAAGAAGATCATGATGACGACGCCAGGTGTCGGGGTGAGCAACCGGCAGGCGAATTGTGAATTTTCGAGCGAATCCATTGTGCGGTCGACGAGTAGATCGGTCGAGAGCGTAGAATGCTATCGAAAGATCGAGCAGCTCGAACAGGGCGGGATCTGTCGCTGCTTCCGTTAGCGGATGTAAGCCCCTGGCATCAAATCGTGCCCTTACCTTGGAGTGTCCGAATGGGTCGGCATCGATTTCAACGAGAAGCTGATTGCCAGCAAACCGCGCCGTCGCCGAAAACTCTGGAATGCTCACGGAGTGACGGGGATCGTCTCGTTCAAGATGTCAGCTTGACTCGCGGCTCGCGACGTTTTCCGAACAGGCGGATCCCCGATACCTAGGAATCGCGCACGAACTCGCACGCTAAGGTCGGCGACGATGTCCGATACGCGCGCCCTGAACGGATCACGAATGTGTTGCCAATCGGGCTGCGTCTCAAGGCAGCCTTGAAGCCACCGCACGCAGCGATCTGTATAAGCGCCTGCCAAGTCGCCTCCATACTTTTGCACGTCGTCGAATGCGCGAGCAAGACGCGTTGCGGGGACAGAACGAAGGCCTTCTTGCGCGATTTGCGCAGCTTCCCGATCTGATCCGGGGATGAGCGGCACGTCCGCACGGCTCAGCACGCGGTGCGCCTGGTTAAACAACGTCTTTAAAACGGGGTCTGCCTCAAGCTCCCGCATCAAGATATGTTCGCTTATTCGCGAGACACAGCTCGCGTCGCCGACCTCCAAAAGATACGCGATCGGGTTGAACCGCTTATCGACGACTCGCGCGAACCGGTCCCTGTCGGTTGCCATGCAGGCAGCGTAGCATGGCTGTATTTACAATGTCAATTCGTATGCCGACTATTTGCCAGTTAATTTGACTTTGAGAAGGCGAGGGCTAGCTCCGCTATAATCTTGTCTCGCGACCAAGCTCGCGCGCCTGCCGGCTTCAGCAAATGAACCGCCGTCGGGTCGATTCGCGCTGCGGCGCGCCCCCAGAGATCTCCGGGCAACACACCGTACAGGTCATCTAAGTCCTGAGAGCCGAGCGCGAAGGCTCGCTCGAGGCCCACGTAGTCGGCTACCTCCAGGATCAGGTGGAGGTCGTCGCTCAGTTTTGGCCAGATCGCGGCCCGAAGCGTTGCTAGATCGGGAACGTAGGCCTCAAGCCCGCGCGGCACGCGAAAGTCCGGGTCTTTGGCGTGAGATCTCATATAGCAAATATACCACATTAACTATATTAGATAAATGTACAAGATTAGGTTCATTTGCTATAGTTGATGCTCGCGACGTGAGGGATTCCTGAGTGTCACCACGGCGACCGAAACTGCGTGTTATTGCGACGACAAAAAGCTTCGACAAAAATCTGCTTTCCGACGAGGATTACTGGGTCTATAATCTTTGTGGAAAAATTGCGGCGCTGCCGGCATTGCCCGTTCCTAAATCAAAGTTATCGGACGTACAATTCTTGTACAAGCGTGGGGACTTTCCGTCCGCTATTGCGAACCTCGCGGCTCATCTCGACGTGCATGATCTAGACCTTGTCCGCGGGCACGTCTTCAATCGACTCCGATTCCGTCAAATACGTCTTGACTCCGGAGTCAAGGTTAAAGACCTGGCATCCGCCGTCGGTGTCACGCCCGGAGCTCTATGCGCCTTCGAAAAGCGAAACGGTGGACTAGCTCTTGAGCGTGTCCTCGCCGCAGCCGAGATTATCGGCGTTGCTCCTTCCGCGTTCGTCGCTCCGAAGGAAAAGCCAACGTTCTAGCCAGGAGCCGACTCGCGCTACCGCCGGTTGAGAATGGCGCCGGGATGACCGTTATTGCCGTTGACCCTGCGTAATCCAGTACCACCGAACGCACGTGTTCCTCCGCCGACATTGGCTAGGATCACGACCAGCACTCAGAAGAGAATCAAACAACGATGGGATATTTGTTGAAACGTTCGGCGGCGGGTAAGGTGTTTGTCCTTCGGCCGACTCTGCTTGAGCCGGGCGATATCGTCCTCAGTACATCATCCAGCGCATTTTCGCACGTCATACGGCGCTCCACGCGTTCCTGCTTCAGTCATGCGTCACTCGTGAATGTTTCAACGTCGAGCCTGGTGGAATCTACCGGTGATTGGCGTGTTGTCGCGTCTCTGCTCGGCATACGGATGGGCGAGATACGAGTTGTTGCGACTCTTCGGGAGGCATACACCTACGAACCCGTAGTGCTCCGACTTAGAACCAGTAAATCGGAGGACGCAACGATCGCGTTATCCGTCGCAAGCGCGATAGCGTCGACGAGCGGCCAGTACTACGCACCAATGTCGATCATCGTCGGCCTTGCCGCGAGGCTGTTGGGCACGGATTCCGTATTGACTCGCAGTTTAAAAAAGCGCGTTGCCGATATTGGGCGTCCGGAAGCGTTTTGCTCTCAAGTCATAGCGAGCGGCTACAAAAGCAAAGGCTATCCACTTTCGGATAATGATCCGTACGCAGTTTTTCCCGGCGACCTGGAACCCAGCAAGATCGCGAAGTATCAGTTCTACCCAGTAGACGATTGCGTGCGCGAAATTCCAACCGAGTGGCGGGCTCAAGTTCCTGAGCCGCGGCAAGCGATTTTCTTCGACCTCGGTCGATCTATAGTACGAGACCCCGCTGCAAGAGATGCGCTTGCTGAATATTATCTCCCCATAGTGCGATCCCAGGGGCGGTCAGATTGGGCGAGACGACTCGCAGACCGCGTTCGCGAACCGGCTGGGGCAACATTTCCCATTTTTACGAATGACCCAACGTCGCCCGGTGTCCGAACTCTCGACGAAATTATTGTTCGCCACATGACGTTTATCAATTTCGAGAGCCGCCTAGTGAAGCTTGCGCAGCCAGCAATCGTGTCGTCGCGAGCCGAAAATGACGCGTGGGGTAATGACGTGAGGCGGGCAGATCTGCAAAGACTCGACGATGAACGTCGCACTGCGAAAACAACGCTCGATGACATTCGTGCCCGACGAAGATCGAATGACAGCCGCACATTGTCCCGGATGGAAGACGCGTACGAACGACTTCTTGCGGAGCTACCGTCATAACACGATTTTGGCGGCAGGCTGGTGAGACTACGCTGATCGATATTCGTCATCTAAGGACGCGCGCAAGTCAGCTGTGTAGGAGGGGATCGAGATGTTGTACGCACGAGCCGCCATCGCGCCGAAGCGCATGTTTTGCAGGCAATATTGGGAGATAATGATGTTCTCGGGCCCTGCTCCCTCAACAGACCGTACGTAGCTGTCAAAGATCGCATCCGTTGAAGAGTTGTGGCATTCGACCTTGACACGATATCGGAGGATCTCGTGGATCTTGCGAGGGTTTTCCACCGCTTTTGCGTGCAGCGTTGCCAGAAGCCCGGGTTCGAAGTTTTTCTGATTTACAGGATACGGTGCGTAGAGCAACCCACCGAGCTTATACACCAATTGTCTTAGCTTTCCGGCAGAGTAACCACCGTCACCCAGCAGTTTTGGCGGCTGCTCGAGATCGAATCGCTCCTCGAATTTCCCTTCTTCGAGAGCCTTGAGCATTTCATCCACCGTGGGATTTTCGGGAAGTTGGCGCATATCATCGTAGGGATCATATGGTCGGGCGTACGCCGACAGGAGCCCCATAATGAGTCGTGCCGCAACGCGGCTTTCGTGCACTCGATGATCCGTTACCGCGAGCGCGATCGTCACCATGAGGTCAACATCAATAAGCGGACTTACGCGATAATATCCCTTTCGGATCTTGCCGTTATTTGGATTGATGAGCGGACCTTTCGCGTTAATTTCCTCGGCGGACAAAGGTAATGCATCCAAACCGTCGTCAGGCATGAGTCGGATCGGCTTGTCGCGTTTGCCCTCCTTGCCTAGGCGTTGTTGTAATCGGTAATCGAATCGCTTATCGCGTCCGACGCCTCGCATGTCCATCCCATAAATGAAATTCGAACAAGGAGCGGACCAAACACCCGTTTCACGTAATAGGCGGCGCAGGTGCGGCGTCGTATCGCGATCGCGGATAAATTCTCCGAGGAGTGCAAACTGCGGATAGTTTGCGGGAATGACGCGAAAGTCGTGAAGAAAGTCGAGAAAGCTTTCTGTGAAGCGATACGAACGGTTAAAATAGGCGTGGATGAGGCTCGCTAACAACATTTGTGACATGTCGAATGGAGTGCGACCATTGGGGCTAATCGATCGCCTAACGTTAATGTCGCGCGTGACCGCCAGTATGAAGTTCAGGACGTCGCCGAATTCACTGCGTAACGCTTGGTCGTATTCAGGCTTTCGCTTGTAGCCGCCAGCCGTGCGTTCGGTGCGTTTTGGTTTGTAAATCCGACCTGGAGTCGGTTTCTCGTCATCATCGAACCGAACGCCCCAATCATCAGAAGGCGGTAGGTCTTTGTCGACGCCATGCACGACGTACGCAACGGCGCAGAGGTGCCGGCAATAATACCCGTGCCCGAGCGTCCGATTGGAACGCTTCATCCAATCCTCGCTATTGCAGGTCGGGACGTCGCCGAACGGATTAATGATTGGCGCGTCCGCCCCTTGCCCGACTTGAAAGACACCACCCTCGACGTGGTGCACGTGACCCGCGATCACGATGTTCAGCCCTTCGATCTGATTTTGTGTCGCTGGAGGCCCAAGCGGGCGGATGAGCTGGACAACATCATCGTCCCACGGTTTGCCTTGACTTGGATTCGACTGCTCGTCACTCACCGGCGTGCACCGAATTCGCGCATATCCGTGAACCACGGCGTCGCTCCAAGCACCGGTATGCTGGTGCTCCAGAGGTGCATGCACGTACCCTCGTGCACGCACACGTTGCACGAAGACGACGCGGCGATCGGCGAGTCAGGCCTGATGGATGCGCGAACGCAGGCCTGATCATCGAATGCGACGACGATGCTGATTTGCAGCGCGCGCGGAACCGACTGCGCGGCCTGAATTTTCCGATAAGACTGAGACAAACTGCTTGCCAACAACCCCTCAATGGAGTACCATCAAGAGGTCCTCGAAAACCGGTCCAGCGCTGGGAATCGTCGGTCCGGTTAGTTGAAGGGAAGAAATTGAGACCCCGATGATGCGGGGTCTATTCTTTTCTCGCCGTGCCTATGGAGCGAAGGCGACCGAGAACGCGTTACATTGCTCGAACCCCCGCGGTACTCTGGTGCAGACGAACGGAGAAGCAGGTCGTCATGATCGTTCCCTACGTATGGGAATCTCGCCGACGAGCACCCAGCGGCCGTCGGGACGACGGTCTAGAGCACCTGAGCGTCGACGAAGATTGTCGAGCGTCCAATGCACCGAGCGAAGAGGATCCTTCGCAGTTCGGTAACGTTCGCTTAGAGCGTCGACGATGTCTGACTCGGCCATTCCGTTGGGCCCCGCCGCCTGCAACATGTTCACGACGAGCTCGGCGAGCGTCCCGCGGCGTACAGCCCATGGCCTTACGATACGTCCCGACGTGGTCAGCCCGAGCGCGGCACTGATTTGCGCCGGCGTTGCCCCAGACTGTAGCATGTCCCGCGCTGCGCGCGCCGTTTCCAGTTGGTTCTCGAGATCGGCGATGAGGCCATCGATGGATTGCAGCGCTACTTTTCGTATCGGCATTTCGCAGTTGCGCATCGTGATCTCTAATCTGTCGCCAAAAAAATAGGGAACACGTCTAATTTCTCCTGATTGCAGGCATGACCTCAGGCCTAGCGTATCATCGCCGTCAAAGGCACGATTGTTGCTATCGTGCCTGCGGAGATCGGCGCTTGCGCAAGAGGTCGTCACGCGAGAAACTCAAGCGAAAGAAAACGAAAAAGACGGTAGAAATTCTGCGCGTCCAGGCTGTGCTCAGGTCCATCCTGCGTGTCATTCCCAAGGCCGCTCTTGCGGAAAAGCTTAACCCGGAGAACCCCGACGCTTCGTTGGGAGAAATTGATCGATACCTAGCTGGCAAACATCTAATGAGCCGGCTAAAAGCTTTTCTTATTGGCGAAGCTTTTTTCGAGCTTGATGTGCACTGGTGTTCCGGCTTATGGATGCTGTGGGTGTGCGGACACTATGAGGACGTCGTTGCAACGCTCATGATTTCCACGCGCCTCCAACCTTTTAATGAGCCTGAGGTAGATGCGGTCTGGCATATGCTTGCGCTTGCAAGCAGACTTGCCAGAAGCACATCGCTTGATGAACTCGCACCTTTTCCCGAACACTACGTTCTCGGGGAGGGCCTGCCGCACCCCATTCTCGACGAAATCAACACATGGGCGTTGAGTCAGCAGAGCGCGAAAAACCGGGAGGAAGCCCATCAGACGTGTATCGCATTTCTTGAACGTGAGCTCGCCAAACTCGCGTGGCTAAACTACGCTTGGTTTCGGAGAGACTTCAGACGATCGTTTGATATCTGGTGCGAAGAAGGCACCATCAAACAACGAGCGGTGCTCGACACAGTTCCCCTGACTGCCATGGCACTCGGTCGAGATACGACGCTCTCGCTTGTCAGCCGCGAGCTTGCAATTCTCGCACTCGTCGGTCACTGGTTGACATGCATGGAGACTGGATTTCTTTATAATCTGTATCCGCGCCCCGTGCGCCCCGAATACTTGCTGGAACGGCTCATTCCCGAGGCAACACTATTCCGAGATGCCGCCGGCAACGTAATGGATTGGACCGCGAGCCGCCTTATAGAGCTGTGGGAACAGCACCCCGAACTCGTCGTCCCGACTATGCCGAAGGGGCAACGTCGCGGCGCTTAAGGTGCTGTCACAGACGTAGGCTTCTGCCGAGCGAACCCCCTGCTCAGTGCCTATCCCCTGGCACTGCTTCGGTCTTATGATTCAAGCATGGCTTCGCCACGCATTCCCACGATCTTCGGCCGCGGGCCCCGCGAGCGGATGCTGGCGCTTCTTTCGGTGAGCGAGCCCTTGCGAATCAACGCGATCCGCCGTGCGCTCGGCGTACGGGATTCCAGCATAATAAGGATCGTTCGTCATTTTGAACAGTGCGGCATCATGCGCACCGGAAGGCGAGGCACAAGACGCTCATATCTTACCTTAGGAAATAATACGGCTCTTGAGAAAAGTATTCTTGCGCTCGGCAAACGGCTCGCAACGATTGGCTCGATCAAACCAATAACTGGCTCACACCACCGTGTCGGTCTTCGCCGGCAGTCAAGATTGCGTAGCCGCGAGTTGGAACAGCTCTTTGTTTCGGGTCCAAGAACCCGTGTTCTCTTACTAATCGCAGCGGCTGGTGAAATCAGCGTCACCGAACTGTCTCGCCTACTGACGCTCGACGAAGGCGCTACGCGCAAAATCGTTTTCTGCCTGGAGCGAGAATCTATTGTCGTGCGCCGAGTGGACTGGCGCGAAAAGCCGATAAGCCTCGATCCAAATGGCCCCGTCGCGAGCGAGCTCCGGTCTGTTCTCGAAGCTATGCTCGATAAGCTTCCTCGTTACAAGGCTCTTGCGCGTAATTTGCGCGCGCGAACTGAAATAGGCATCCCCGACAAGTCGCGGTACTTTCGCCGTGGCGCTCCATTGACGCGCGCCAGCGCGCTGCTCGCGATCCTTCATCCGACCCACGCTCGCGCGCTCGTAGCGATCGCGTCGGCCGGGACGATTCGCATGGCAGATTTGACGAAAGCATTGAGGGTGGAGTTCCCAACAGCCCGCAACGTAGCTTCCAGCCTCGTTGACGCCGGTCTCATTTCTGAACATCCGCATCGAGGACGCTTCATCATGGAGAGCAGCTTTTTGCTCAACCCGACGCATTGCTGCGCTCGCGAACTGGCCGTCTTGCTTCGCGCTGTTTGCCAGAGCGCCGGCCTTCAATTTAGAAGCACAATACCCGCGAGGACGTTTTATCCTCGCAAGGGTTCATGGCCACCCGACCATCGCGGAAGAGCACGCTTGGCGCTCGCATTGCACTCTGGAGGACCCGCCGATGTGGGGACGCTCGCAAGAATAACCCGTGCAAGACGCAAGCAAGTCGTCGAACGCATCGGGCTCCTTCGTAACGCACGGATGATCGAGACAACGATCGTTGGTCGCTCAGTCATCGCCAAGATCGTCGGGCCTCCGCATGTCAAGGACGAGATGGCTGCCTTATTGGAGGCGATGCACCGTCGGGGATTTGAAAAGAACGTGCTCAGGCTTATGTTTACGCGTCGTCCATCAGCCAAACGATAATGCTCCTTCATGCGCTAGCGCCTTCACTGAACTTTTCAAAGGCGCCCGAGCCAGCAGCAGAAAGTGCCCCCAAAGAGCGGCTCACCGTCCTGCTCGGCGCGGGTGCCTCCGTCTTTTCCGGCGCACCATCCACCACAAGGCTGACCGAGATTGTCGCTGCCCGTACGATCACCGGCGCGATCCTGCGGATCCTTCGCGGCGATAACGAGACGCGTCAGACCAACTACGAAGATGCGTTCCACGTCTTAGAGCAGCTTGAAGCGTTGAAATCGCCGACTCCAGACCGCGCATCGGCATCGCTTCACCACTTCCTCAGGCCTCTCGAAAAAATAGACGGCATCATAATGGATCTCCCTACCATCCGCCGTGAGCGCTTCGATGTCATGGAGACGATCGCCGACGCGTTTGGGAATCTCAATTATGACTCATCATGGCGCACATTAACTGATCTCCTTGCCGTTTTGCTTGCAGAGTTCAACCTCGACATATTCACTCTTAACTACGATCTGCTTGCCGATATCGCCGTCGAAGGCCTCTCGCGATTAAGTGGTAAAAAATGGTTCAACGGCTTTAAGACGAGCATCAAAGGCGTAGACGCACCGTTTAACCCAAAAGAATATGCCTCTTGGAACCCAGACTGGGGTCCAAAATATCTGACCCTACAGCATTTGCACGGATCTCTAGCTTACGCTTACGCGCCTGGCGGAAGATTCGTCCACGCGCGTCGCTATGTTCTCGAAGAAGGCGAAGACCTCAGCGAAATACGAGAGAGTTGGTTACGTGCCAAAGCGACCGCACTTCAATGTCCAACTGAGGACCTCTGCGGGATATCGCCGCTCATCTCCGGGCTCCGTAAGTTGGAAAAACTCAACGTTCAGCCGTATGCGAACTATTATGCGGCATTCGCGCACGCGATATCGAAGTCACCGCGCCTCCTCATCCTCGGTTACGGAAAAGGCGACGAACACATAAACTATTGGATTCAGGAGTTCGCTCAGATACACAACCGGGCGGCCAGAATTGTAGAAATCACAGATTCTGATGCGCGCGATAGATTCGCAATGCAGCGGATCACTGAATGGTCCGATCTTCACTGGAGCAACTACCGGGGATTGTCGGATGTATTCGAGAGCGCCGCCGGGATCGAGAATCTCGCAATCACGAGCGGGTTTCATCAAGACTCCACGCTCCCTCAGCGCTTGCAAGAGTTAGCGATACCATTCTATTCCGGCGGCCTAAACGCACGCACTCGCTCTGGATGACGAGCGCACTGCTTTATTGGGTGCGCGCAATTTGTCCGTGCGTTCTTGACACGCTGAGTCGGCATTCTCGGGCTTCCTATGTCACCACGCTTGTCAACTCGCGGAAAACATTAGAATTGTGGTCAGCGTCGAGGAGCATCCGCCAAAAATTAGCCCCAAGTGCGTTTTCGGCGAGCGCGAAGTAGTCACCAGCGATTCCGCGTAAACCGCTCACCTTCTCCGGTCGCACGATGATCGCGACCCCGGTCGTGCTGCGGTGATTTCGGGAAAACTCGCGGAGGACTTCAGCCAGGCGATCAGGGTCGGCAACTGCGTCGAAGCCAAGACCTTCGACGTCGATGACGATTACAGCATCGATGCAGCCGCTAAGCTGACATGCTTCCCGTTTCAGTTTTGACCGTAAACGGATATACGGGTCGGCATCTGCGGACCGATCGTGTAGATATATCCAGTTCCCTGGCTCGCGATCGTCGTAGTTCGTCGCACCAAACAATTTGCTCGGCGCTAATCGCGCGCGCGCAGTCCGAACAGCCATTGTCCACTTGTCGACCGTAGGGCCTTCCCCAGGAATCAGCGGTCGGACCAAAACCGATCCAAATTCGTGGGTTCGGCTGACGGCCTGGTCGGAGCCGCTATTACGATACGCCCGGATAATCTCGAGGATTGCGGCATGCGCGGCAGGCCGCACCGAGCCCGTGACCTCGTCGATATCGAGTTCGAGCGCGACCGGCAACTCAAGGGGCGTCCGTTTCAACGCCGATTGCAAAGCAATATCCATGGCGGCGAGAAACGATGCGAGGTTGCCGCGCAGGGAATCGGTGGGGAAGCCACTCACCTCGACGATATGCTCTCTGCCGTTCACGGCGACGGCAAAATCTCCGGCGCCGCCCCCCGGCGTCGGCGGGAATAGACGAACGCGGGCGCCAGCGTTTCGAAATTTCCAGGCGAGGTCAAACTCGAGGATGGTCGGATCGTATTTCCCCGCGTCCCGTAGCGAAATTATTGCCTCGCCGAGCTGAGGGTCGTCACGGAACGCGCAGAGATAGGATGCGAGTTGAAGCACTTCAAGCACGCACCCCCGCGTCTGTCCACGTAGGTCGCGGAAAAGAGGATGGACATCGGCAATCGACCTGCCTGCACGATGGCTCGCCGCGGCCTGTTCGTCCAACCAGGACGAACCCATGACGGAGCAGACGACATCGTGCGCGTGAAGGATCGTGTCGACGCTCAGCCCCAATTCGCTCGAGAGCGTCGGGGCAAAGGCCATCCAATATTCGAACAACGCCATAGTTAACCCGGCCATTGTCGAAAAGGCTGCCGACATGGTGTCTTTCTCTGTAGCTCCCGCTGTGAGACGACAAATCGCGACATCCGACTGTCCGCCCCAATTAGTATACACTTGGGCGATTGAGCATACGTCCATCGTGTATCTGCATACGAATCGCATATGCAATACGCGGTCTGGTCGCCATGCGGATGCGTGAGCAAGATCGCGTCGACGTGGTGGATGCCTTGCCGGATCAGGAACGGCAC
>Ga0070737_10002262_pt1 | contig 23783 bp, 21 predicted proteins | sample Coa_R1_10_FD_66438 | JGI IMG/M metagenome (GOLD analysis project Ga0070737, IMG submission 66438) | Surface soil microbial communities from Centralia Pennsylvania, which are recovering from an underground coalmine fire - Coalmine... | ecosystem: Environmental > Terrestrial > Soil > Unclassified...
TGGCCGCTGGCCTACGAGCCCACCCTGTGGAGCGTGGTCTTCCCGCTCGGCATGTACAGCGTGGCCACGCTGACCTTCGGCAAGGCGGCCCGCCTGGCGTTCATGGAACCCATCGCCCGGTTCATGCTCTGGGTCGCCGTCGCCGCCTGGGCGCTGGTCGCCGCCGCCTTCCTCAGCCGGCTCGCCCGGCGGGAGGAACCCGCGGCCGGGACGCCGGCGGCACCCGCCAGCCCCGCCGGCCCTGCCGGCCCCGCCAGCCCCGCCGGCCGCGCCAGCCCTGCCAGCCGCGCCAGCCGAAAAACCTTTCATGAAGAAGAAAAAATCCGGAATAAGCGTGAAAACTTACCGGATCATGAATCCTGCCGGGCGGCGCGACCCGATCAGGTTCGCTTGAGGCCGCCGATGCGCAGCGATCCGTCGCCGGCGGGCGACGCGCCATCCTCCGCCTGGCTGACGTAGGCGGCCGGATCCTTGTCCACGGGCTGGACGCCCGTGATGTTCCGCGCCTCATAGGCGGCGAAGGCGACCGCCAGGTCGTGGCGCTGCTCCAGCCCGGCCAGGCGGCGGAAATCGGTCAGGCCTTCGCGTTCCTCCTCGGCCATGTGATCCCCGTTGGCCTGGTTCGCCCCGGCGACAGCCGCATACCAGCCGTCGCTGCCGACCGGGTGCCGCGCCACCTCCGCGACCGCGTCGCGGATCTCGTTGTGATCGTGGATGGCGTCCAGGGTCTCGTCCTCCACCCCCGCCTTCCGCCGGGCGGCGATCCCGGCCCGGAGCAGCGCGGGATAGAAGATCGCCTCCTCCGCTGCCGCGTGCACCTCCAGGAAGGCCGCCAGCCGTCCCCAGACGGCCGACAGCGCCTCGGTGTCGGAGCGGCTGACCTGCTCCAGGATCGCGAACAGCCTGCGCTGCTCGTGATGATCGTCAAGGATCAGCTGGGTGATGTCCACTAACCCTCCCCACGGCACCGGGAAACGGCGGCACGCTGACGGCGAACCAGGCACCCATGCTACGCCCGCCCCTGGCCTGCCGACCCGGCGCCAGGGCGATGGCGCGCGGGGCCAGGCAGCAGACCGCACGTCACTTAACCACTTGCCAAGTTTCGCGCCGGCGGTTGCCATAGAAAGGGAATTCAGCGGGCCCCGGGACTGTTCGTGCCGCAGGAGACCAGGCACGAGGGCAGTTCCCGGGCCGGGGAGGAAGAGGATGCAGCTACTGGCTGTGTTGCTGGCCGTCGCGGCGAGCTTCTGTACGGCCACGGCCTCGCTGGCTCAGCGCAAGGCGGCGAGGAGCGTGCGGACGACGGGCGGATTCGACGTCCGGCTGATCCTCCGCCTGGCCCGCCGTCCGGTCTGGCTCCTCGGCATCGTCGCCATGATCGGCGGGTTCGTGCTCCAGGTGACGGCGCTGCGGTACGGCGCGCTGGCCCTGGTCCAGCCCATCCTGGCGCTTGAGCTGCTCCTCGTGTTCGGCTACATGGCCATCGCGGGGCGACGCCAAGTGCGGGTCAGGCACCGCGACTTGCTGGCCGCGGCCGCGATGTCGGCGGGAATCGGCGTGTTCCTGGCCCTGGCGTCGCCGTCCGGGGGACGGCTGCACGCACCGGGCTCCTCGTGGCTGCTGGCCGGCCTGGTCACGCTCGGCCTCGTGCTCGCGGCCCTCGCCGTGGCCTTCGGGCTGGGCCGGCGTCCTGGCGCGTCCCCGTCCCGGCGGGCCGCGGTGCTCGGCGCCGCTACCGGCATCGCATGGGGTTTCGTGGCCGCGGTCATCAAGGAGCTCAGCTCGCACCTGGGAAACGGACCGGGCGCCATCTTTTCCACCTGGTCGCTGTACGTGCTCATCACCGCCGGGGCGGCAACGATGCTGCTGGCCTCGCACGCGCTGGCGGCCGGCCCCCTGGCCGCTTCACAGCCCGGGTTCACCGTCCTCGACCCGCTGTCAGCCGCCCTGCTCGGGGTGTTCCTGTTCGACGAGCACATCCGGACCGGTCCCTGGGACCTGGCCGGCGAGGCGCTGGCCCTGATGCTCGTCATCACCGGCGCCGTGGCCCTCAGCCGTAGCTGCCTCATCCTCGGCGAGCTCGGGGACCCTTCCTGCCTGCCGGCCGACTTCAAGGCGCAGGCAGGCCGCGAACAGCCCCGCAGGCTGTCCCTGAGCCCCCAGGCGGCCGGCGCGCCCGCCGGGCGCGCCGCGGACGGCCGTCCACCGGACTCGCGCTGACCCCGCCACGCCGGCGGACTCGCGCTAACCCCGCCACACCCGGCCCTGGATGAGCACTCCGTTGTGGATGAGGAAGCTGCGGACCACGTTGGCGTTGACCACCGCCTGCTTCCCGGCCCAGCCTTGCTCGGCGGCGAACTCCTCAAGCCAGTCGTTGATCATCTCCCGGCGCTTGACGCTGAGAAACCGCTCTCCCGTCGCCTTCTTGCGCAGGATGCAGAAGGCGACGAGCTCGTCCGGCTCCTTTTCCACCTTCGCGCAGAAGTCCGCGAGAATCCGCAGCTTCTGCTCGCGGACCTCCGGCGGCTCGCGGGAAAGGCCCGTGCCCGCCTCCCATTGCCTGACCGACGCCTGCGATCCGATGTCCTGGGCCATCACAGCGGCAGCCCGAACCGGTCGGCCAGCTGCCTGATCTCCGCCATCCGCCGCGTGGCGTCGGCCGGCATCGGTTCCTGGATCATCCCCTCGCGCTTGAGGCGCTCGGTGACCTGCGGAATCTCCTGCCACGGATTGCCGTACTGGCCGCGGTAGAAGCTCTCCGACAGCGGCCGGCGCGGCCGCTGCCCGCCGCCCTTGGCATCTTCCGCCGGGTAGCCGACCAGCAGGATCCACATCGGGACCCAGTGGTCCGGCACCTTCAGCACATCCTTGGCGCCCGCGGCGTTGAACGCGTGCAGGCCAACGCCGAGGCCCTCGTCGACCCCGGCGAGCATGGCCTGGGCGATGGCCAGCCCCGTCTCCACCGATACCGCCCAGACGGTGGCGAGCTGGTCCTTGGACATCGGTTCGAGGACCTGCGGATAGACGAGGTCGTCCACGTAGGCGTGCGTCCAGCCGTGGGTCACGGGAAGCGCGCCCAGGTCGACCAGTTCCTTGAGACGGCCCTGAGCGCCGTTGACGAAGCTGGTGTCGCCGTACCAGAAGATCGTCACCGGGGCGAGGTCTATCTGCACGGTCGTGGTGGGTGTCTTGATCTTTTCCCTGACGTCGTCGGTCAGCTCATCGCGGTAGCAGACGATGGCCTTCGCGAAATCGGCGTTGACGGCGCGCGAGGCGCGGTTGGCCGCCTCGAGCATCACCTGGATCTTCTCTTCTTCAACCGGCCGGCTGGGATCGAAGAACCGGATGGTCCGGCGGTTGCCGACGACCTGCTTGAACTCCATGCCTGCCTCACTCTCGCCTCATGTGGAAAGCACCGTGACCACCATGGCCGCCGCGTCGCCGCCCAGGAACCCGCCGCCGTTCTGGGCGAGCGCCAGGCGGGCCCCGGGCACCTGGCGCTGCCCGCAGCGGCCGCGAAGCTGGTCGGCCAGCTCGACAAGCTGCGCGCACCCGGTCGCGCCGATCGGGTGCCCCTTCGACAGCAGGCCGCCGCTGGGGTTGACCGGCAGCCGGCCGCCGAGCCAGGTCGCTCCGGAGGCGAGCAGCGCCGGGCCTTCGCCCTCCCCGCACAGGCCGAGCTCTTCGTAGGTCATCAGCTCGGCGGGGGCGGCCGCGTCATGCAGTTCCACGACGTCAAGGTCGCCGGGCCCCGCGCCCGCCTGTTCATACGCGGCGTGCGCGGCACGCTCGACCGAACCCGGCTCGCCCGGCCCGTGGTCTCGCCCGCTGACCAGGGCGCAGGCCCGGACCCTGACCCGGGCGCCGAGCCGCCGGGCCGCCTCGGGCGAGCAGACCACGAGGGCCGCCGCCCCGTCGCCGATGGGGGAGCACATGAGCAGGGTGAGCGGCGGCGCGATCTCGCGGCTGGCCAGCACGTCCTCGGCGGTGACCTCGGTGCGGTACTGGGCGCGGGGGTTCAGCGCCGCGTGCCGGTGGCTCTTGACCGCCACCTGCGCGAAGTCCTGCCGCGTGGCGCCGCTGCGCTCCATGTAGGCGCGGGAGTTCGCCGCGTAGATGTCCATGAAGAACGAGCGCTTGCCGGCAGACTGCCCGGCCTGCCCGGCCGCGCCGGAACGCTCCTGCGCGGGCAGCGAGTCAGCCTGTTCGGGAAGAGGCGAGCCAGCCGAGCCGGACGACGCCCACTGCCGCAGCTCGGTTACCTGCTGCTGGTCCACGGCCGTGCCGATCGCGGCGAACGAGCGCGCCCTGTCCGCGTGGGTCAGCTTCTCCGCCCCCACGGCGAGCGCCAGGTCAGCGGCCCCCGAGCCGACCGCCATGCAGGCGAGGTAGAACGCCGAGGACGCCGACGCGCAGGCGTTCTCGACGTTCACCATCGGCACGCCGAGCAGGCCGGTGTGGCGCAGCGCTACCTGGCCACGGATCATCTCCTGGTTGGTGAGCAGCCCTGCCACGGCGTTGGAGAAGAACACCATGCCGATGTCGGCGGCGGTGACGCCCGCGTCGCCCAGCGCGCCGCGGGTGGCTTCCTCCGCGAGCGCCCGGATGGTGGTGTCCGGGAACTTGCCGAACCGGGTCATCGCCGCGCCGGCGACGTAAACCTCGCGCATCAGCCACCTCCTGGCCAGGCATCGCCGCTGCCGGGACTCATGCGCGCTCCACGCGGTAGCCGGACTCCTCGCGGTCCCACGTGCCCGGGGTGATCCCGCGCGCCTTCAGCGCGGCGTACTGGATCCGGTGCGTCTCGGTCTTGGGCAGCGACGCGACGAACTCCACGTAACGCGGGATGGCGTAGCGCGCCATCTTGCCCTGGCAGTAGTCGAGGATCTCCTCGGGCTTGGGCTGCTCGCCCGGCTGCGGCACAACGGCGATCTTGACCTCGTCCTCGCCGAGTTCCGAGGTCACGGCGTGCGCGGCGCTTTCCAGCACCTTCGGGTGGGAGTTGACGACCGTCTCCACCTCCCAGGCGGAGATGTTCTCGCCCAGCCGGCGGATGGACTCCTTCTTCCGGCCGCGGTAGTAGAAAAAGCCATCCTCGTCGTATTCGGCGAGGTCACCGGAGTGGAACCAGCCGCCGCGGTACGCCTGCTCCGTCGCTTCCGGCAGGTTCTCGTAGTAGGTCGTCGGGCCCGCCGGGTGGCGGAACACCAGCTCGCCCACCTGCCGCGGCCCGAGCGGCCGGTCGTCGGGGCCCACGACACGGAACTCGACGCCGGCGACGCCGGAGCGGCCCATCGAGCCGACCCGGCCCGCGTCGTTCAGCAGGATCCCCGGCGAGTCGACCATCCCGAACCACTCGATGATCCGGACGCCGAACCGCCGCTGGAACTCCTCCCACCGGTCCGGCGGGCAGCCGGCGGAGAGCACCACCCGGACCCGGTGGTCCCGGTCCCCCGGCCCGGGGGGCTGCTTCAGCAGGATCGAGATCATCCCGCCGAGCGTGTTGAACTCAACGGCCTCGTAGCGCCGGCAGTCGTCCCAGAACCGGGAGGCGCTGAACCGGGGGGCGAGGGCGAGCCTGGCGTCCAGGATCATCGACCCGATCGCCGATACCAGCAGGGCGTTCCCGTGGTACAGCGGCAGCGGCGTGTACATGGTCTCCCCGGGCCGCACGCCCGAGGCGCGCAGCAGCGCCTGCAGCGGCGTGGTGTCGTACCTGGCCGCGACCACGCCTTTCGGCGGCCCGGTCGTCCCCGAGGTGTACATCATCCCGACGCTGCCGGCCGGCTCGGCGAGTTCCACATCGGGCTCACGGTCGGCGCCGGACATGAGCCGGCCGAAGTCCCAGTCGGCGCCGTTGCCCGCGCGGCCGTCCACGACCACGGTGTGCCGCAGCCCCGGCAGGTCGCCGGCCACCGCGGCGAGCGCGTCCCGCAGCTCGCCGGCGAAGATCACGGCCGCGGCCCCCGAGTCCCTGAGGATGTGCTGGAGGGTGGGGCCGCGCTGTGAGATGTTCACCGGGACGGACGCGGCGCCGATGAACCCGATGCCGAAGTGCGCCCACAGGAACTCGGGCCGGTTGCCCATCAAGATGGCGACCCGCTCCCCCGGGCGCACCCCCAGCTCGAGCAGCCCGTTCGCCGCCCGCTGCGCGTTCGACAGCACGTCCCGCCACGAGATCTCGGCATCTTGCCACTTCAGCCAGGTCGCATCGGGGTGTTCGGCCACCCGCTGCCTGATGACCTGCTCCACCGGGCCCTGCGCGCGTGCCACGCCGCACCGTCCCCGCCTACGCGCGCCGCTCCTGCGCGGGCACCCCCTGGGTGTGCCACTCCTGCATGTGCTGCCGGATGGCGGGCGTCACCGTCGACCCGTCGTAGTAGCGCTCGTAGAACGCCGGGTCGACATGGTGCACGACCGCGCCGAAGTTGCACTGCATCGGGTTGAAGTAGGCCGGGCACTGCCCGTAGCGCTCGACGCAGTAGTCCACGTAGGCGATGCACGCCTCGACGGCCCAGTCGGAGACGCGGGTGGCCGGGTCGTTCACGATGGCCCGGACGGTGTCCGCGGTGAACGGCCCGCCGTGGCGGAGCATCCAGTTGTCCTCGCCGCGCGACATCGTGCGGCCCTGGCCGTACTTCTCCTCCATCATCGCGGTCATCACCGCGCGGCCGTCCGGGTAGCGGGGCGACGGCACGTAGGTCGCCTCCTTGATCCCTTCCACGCCGAAGACCTTGAGCGCGCCGGATGCCGCGGGGGCGCGCTCGTTCAGCGGCTCGGCCCGGAACCCCAGTCCCCGGGCGAGGTCGGGGAACGCGCCCATCAGGATGTCGTCGAAGTACCCGCAGAAGATCCAGTTCCCGAGCCCCATCGCCTCCGCGGCCAGCCGCATGTTCTGCACCATCGAGCCTGGCGGGTAGGTCTCCACCTGGAAGATGAACTGCTCGATCTGGCTGATCGCCACCGGGAACTCGAGCTGGCCCTCCTTGACCCAGGGGCCGACGCCGGCGGGTTCCCCGGTCCGGTCGTCGGTGAAGTACAGGTGCCAGGCGTCGAAGAGGTTCAGCATGACGCTGAAGTACAGCCATCCGATGTCGGTGATCGGGATGAACCAGGTCTGCCCTTCCCGGTTGAGGTTGAACTGGTAAGGACCGAACAGCGAGGCGTTCGGGGCGCCGGGCGCGCGCAGCCCCCAGTCGATGTCCGGCCGGTGGTCGAGGACCTGGCGCATCCCGCGGCGGTACCAGGACAGGACCTTGTGGTAATCCTCCTCGCCCTGGATCTCCACCGCGCGTTCCCGCTCATCGCCGGGGTTGTAGACGAACGCGCCCTGGTCCTTGATGATGAGCAGGTCGTGGGCGAACGAGTTGCCAGGTGCGGCGGCGGTGCGCCCGGCGATCGTGACCAGCTCGTGGAACCCGCCGTGCACGGCGATGTCCCAGTGCGCCATGCCGTTAGGGCCGCATGCCGACCACGCGACGATCGCCTCCTCCACCTCGGTGAGCGGAATGACCGGCTGGCCGGAGGCGAACGCCAGCGGCCCGGCTTCCTGGCGGATGCTCCGCCCGGTCGCGCCGCGGTACTCCTCCTGGCCGCTTTCGATCGAGTATCCGCATCCAACCCGGCGGCTGCGCAGTGTGGCGAGCAGCTGCGGGAGCGGCCGGGTCTGTTCGAAGTACCGCCGGAGCTGGCGCTTGTCCTCCTCGGTTACCGGGGCACTTCCCGCGAAAGGCGCGGTCACAGACATGATGGCCTCCTCACCCCCCGGAGGGGCGTCGCCGGGCTGACCGCTCAGCGCTTGCCTACATCCTCACCCTCCGCCGGCCGCTGATGTCAAGAGCGTGACGATACCCGGATCCGGGCGGGAGGCACCACGCCCCGTTCGGCATGAAAATTCCGGCTGCGCACGGCGGGCGCCGTGTCTGATGAGCACACGGCGGCGACCGCCGGTGGACCGGTTTACTCCCGCTGCCTACGATGGACGTGGTGTTTCCGCGGATCGTTCTTCTTTCCGGCGGCTTCGGCGGGGCCCGGCTGGCTTCCGCGCTGAGCGAGTCCGCCGCCCCTGGCCACGTGAGCGTCATCGCCAATACGGGGGATGACCTCACATGGTTCGGCCTGCGCATCTGCCCGGACATGGACGCCATACTCTACTCCCTCGCCGGCCGGTGGAACGCCGAGGCGGGATGGGGGCACCGCGGCGAGACTTTCCGGGTCCGTGATGCCCTCACGGACCTCGGCTCACCGCCCTGGTTCAATGTCGGCGACCTGGACCTCGCCTTCCACCTGCTGCGTACCGAACTGCTGCGTTCCGGCAAGACGCTGACGGAGGCGGCCCGCGAGCTCGCCCGGCGGCTGCGGGTGCCGGAAGTCACGGTGATCCCCGCCAGCGACCAGCCGCGGGAGACCCACGTCGTGCTGCACGACGGCCGGCTGCTGCATTTCCAGGAGTGGTACGTCAGGGAGGGCGCGCACCCGCCGGTCCGTCAGGTGCGCGTGCCCGACGGGCCCGCGTCGCCCGCTGCCCTCGGCGCCCTCCGCCTGGCCGACGCCGTCATCCTCGGGCCGAGCAACCCCGTATCCAGCATCGGCCCCATCCTCAGCCGGGACGGGCTGAGTGACCTGGTCCGGCGGGTCCGGCGGCGGATAGCGGTCTGCCCGGTGGTGCTGGGGGCCGGCCCGCCGGACGCCGCCGTCAGCCACCATGCCCGCGCCCGGCGGCGCCTGCTCGCCGCCGCGGGGGCCGTGGACACGCCGGAGGGCATCGCCAGGCTCTACGCCGGCCTCGTCGAGTACTTCGTGCTCGACAGGGGGGATTCCGCGCACGTGCCCGGGATCGAGCGACTGGGCCTCAAGCCTGTCGCCTGCGACCTGCTCAACCCCGCCGAACTCGCCCGCACCCTGGCGGCCCTGAGCGTTCCGGTGCCGCTCTCGCCGCCCGCCAGCGGACCTCCGCCCGCTGGCGGGCCGCCTGCCAGCGGGCTGTCGGTCAGCGGACCATCCGCGCCTCCCGCTCCCAGTAGCGGGCCTTGAGCTCGCGGCGCAGGACCTTCCCGTAGGCATTCTTCGGGATCGCATCGACGAAATCCACGGACCTGGGCTTCTTGTAGTCGGCCAGCCGCTCGCCGACGAACCGGGTCAGGGCTTCTCCGGTGACCGTGGCCCCCGGTTCGGGCACCACGATCGCCTTGACGGCTTCCCCCCATATCTCGTGCGGCACGCCGATGACGCACGCTTCCGAGACAGCCGGGTGCTGGACGAGCACTTCCTCGACCTCACGCGGGTATACGTTCGCCCCGCCGCTGATGATCATGTCCTTGGTCCGGTCGAGGATGTACACGTAGCCGTTGCCGTCCATATAGCCGACATCTCCCGTGTGCAGCCAGCCGCCCCGCAGGGTCTGCGCCGTCGCCTCCGGCCGCTCCCAGTAGCCCCGCATCACGGAGGCGCCGCGCACGCAGATCTGGCCGGCCTGGCCGCGGCGCAGTTCGCGGTCGTCCTCGCCGAGCACGCGGACCTCCAGCCCGGAGCGGGCGCGCCCGCAGGAGGCCAGCCGTGCCGCGAGCTCTCCCTCCGTCCGGTGGTCTTCGCGCCGCAGGCAGGTCGCGGTCATCGGGGTCTCGCCCTGGCCGTAGAGTTGGACGAAGACCGGCCCGATCCGCCGCAGCGCTTCCCTGAGGTCCTCGACGTACATCGGCGAGCCGCCGTAGACGATCCACTTCAGGCTGGAAAGGTCCCACTTCCCCAGGCCCTCGTAATTGAGGAGCATCTTGATCTGCGTGGGTACCAGCCAGGTGTTGGTCACCCGGTGCCGCTGCACCGTGGCGCAGAAGTTCTCCGGGTCGAACCGCGGCGGCCGCAGCAGCACCTGCGTGGCGCCCTTCATCGTCAGCGCCAGGGCGTGGAAGCCGGCCCCGTGGCTCAACGGGGCGGCGTGCAGGCCGACATCGTCCGGCCCCAGGGGCGTCAGGTCGGCCACCCAGCCCACGGACACGAACGTGAGGACGCCGTGGGTGAGCATCGCGCCCTTCGGCCGGCCGGTCGTCCCGGACGTGTAGAACAGCCACGCCAGCGCCTCGTCCGTGACGCCCTCGTCCGTGACGCCCGTGACGCCCGTGACGTCCGCGCCCGTGACGTCCGCGCCCGCGAGGCCCGGGCCGGGTCCCGCCGCGGCCAGCTCGTCATAGGCGAGCTGGCCGGGCAGCGGCGCGCCCACGCAGATGAACCGCTCCACGGCGGGGATCCGGTTCCCCATGGCGGCCATGACCTCCCGGTACTCCTCGCTGAAGATCACCGCCCGCGCCCGGGAGTCGGCCAGGTGGTAGGCGATCTCCTCGCCCCGGAACCTCGCGTTGAGCGGTACCACGCACCCGCCCGCCTTCCAGGTCGCGAACATGCTCTCCAGCAACTGCGGGCAGTTCGGCATCAGCACGCCGACCCGGTCCTCCCTGCCGAGCCCGAACCGTCGCAGCGCGCAGGCGAGGCTGTCGCTCCTCGCGTCGGCCTGGCCGTAGGAGAGCACCTCATCGCCCCAGACGAACGCCGGCCTGCCGGGGTCGTACTCCGCGGCATTAGCCAGAAAACGCCCGACGTTCATGACCGATCAACTTCTTTCGCCGTTTCCGTGCCGCTGACGGTGCGCGCTCATGGCGGACCCGGCACGCTATGAGCCTCCCCTGCTGTAGACGTCCGAATACGGCTTGGTCAGGACGCGCGCGCCGTTGTTGATGAAGAAGCTGCGGATGACGTTCTGCAGCTCGTGGATGGCCTGCGGCCCCTTCGCCTGACCGCCGGCCCACCGCCTGAGATGGCGCATGTAGTCCAGCTTGCTGTCCCGCTCGCCGAGAGCCTCCCTGATGATGGTGTCCGGGTCTTTCCCCAGGCTCTCGCAGAAACCCCAGAGCACCGCGAGGCGCTTCGCCCAGTCCCGGTCGGAGAGCCCGTGCCTGGCGTTCACCACCTCCATCCAGTGCCGCACGGAGGAATAGGCGTCAGGGTTCTTCGCGAAGGTCACCAGGCCCCCTTAGCTGTTCATTCCGGGTACCCGTACATCCGGGACAGGAACTTCAGCTCGTCGAACCGGCCTGGCTTGGGCATCGGGTCCTGCAGCAGCCGCTCCTTGGCCAGCTGGCTGACGACCTCTTCGTCCCGCGGGAACGGGCGGCCCCAGCTCTTCTCGAAGAAGAGCGCCTCGAACGGGAAGCGCGGCCGCTGCCCGCCCGCCTCCGGGTCTTCCGCCGGGTAGCCGACGAGCTGAACCCAGACGGGCAGGACGCGCTCTGGCACCCCCAGCAGTTCCTTGACCTTGTTCTGCTTCGACGGAGCCGCGATCATGTGCAGGCAGGTGCCGAGGCCCTCGTTCACCGCCGCCAGGCAGGCACAGGCACAGGCGCCGACCGTTTCCGCGTAGGCGACCTGGGCCCCTACCTCGGCGGGCATGCCGTGGATGAGCTCGTTGATGGCCGGGCCGCCCGCCTGCACGACCTCGCCGCGCTGGATGGCGGCCTCTATCATCTCCTTGCTCCAGCCGTAGGCCGGCGGCAGCGCCCCGATATCGGTCAGCTCTATCGTGCGCTCCTGGAACGACTCCGGCCGGGCGCTCTCCGGGTCGGCATACCAGTAGATCCATACCGGGGCCTGCGTGTGGGCACCCTGCCAGTTGTCCGCGCCGAGCAGCCCGTCTCGCGTCTGATCGTCGAGCTCGTCGCGCTCGACCACGATTGCCCGCCACGGCTGGAGGTTGCCCGGGCAGGTGGTAAGGCGGACGACCTCCAGGATCCGCTGGATCTTGTCCCGCGGGACCTTCTGCCACGTCTTGAACCATCGGATGCTGCGACGCGATCCGACAACCTCAAGGAACTCCATCGCCGATTCCTCCCCCTTTTTCCGTTCGCTCCCTTTTCCGTTCGCTAGCGGTGTGGCCCGGTCACCCGGGGCCGTCGGCGTCGGTCACCAGCGCCCCCCGCCCCGCATAGCAGGCGGCGGCGGGGCCCAGGCTCCGCCGCGCGGCGTCCAGGATCACCTCGGCCGCGCGCGCGGCCGGCATGTCGCCGGCCCGCAGGTCCAGCTCGATCTCGGCCGGACCCCAGCGCAGCGCGCTGACATGGGCACCCGGCGGCAGTGACCCGATGGCATCGAGCAAGGCCCACCGGAGCGTGCCGCAGCACGCGCGGAGCGGCACGTCCCGCCGGGACCGGGCGGCCTGACCGCGGGACCGGGCGGCCTGACCGCGGGACCGGGCGGCCTGCCCGGCCATGCTGGCCGCGGCTACCGGGCGCCGCCGGCGTACGGGTCCGGCTCGCCCTTGTGCCACTGCTGGAAGTGCGCCTTGATCTGCGGGCTGACCATGAACGGCTCCTCGTCGCCAGGCATGGTCACCTGGAACTTCCGGTAGAAGTCCAGGTCGAGGTGGTGGAGCTGTGCGGTGAACTGCGCCTGTACCGGGTTCACGAACGCCGGGCAGGCCCCCCACTTGTCCACGATGTACTGGACCGTCTTGAGCATCGCCTCGCGCGTCCAGTCCTGGTACTTGATCTTCGGATGGCTGAGGATCTCCTCCATCACCTGGGGCTTGTACGGAGCCTTGTTGCGCAGCACCCAGTTGTCCTCGGTGGCGAAGTGCGCGCCACGGCGGTACCGCATCTGGTAGACCTCGGTCGCGGCCGACTCCGGCGTCGGGTACTGCGGCGACGGGACGACCATGGCCTCCTTGATCCCCGGGAGCCCGTAGGAGGTCAGCACCTTGTTCGGGTTCCGTGCCGGGTCCCGCTCGACGTACTTGAAGCCGAGCCCCGTTGCGACGTCGGGATAGCCGCCGAGGATCAGGTCGCTGAACGTGCCGCAGAAGACCCACGCCCCGAGCCCCATGGCCTCCGCGGCGAGCCGGAGGTTCTGGACCAGGCAGCCGACCTGATGCCCCGGGGTCGCCATCAGCAGGAGCTGGTCGTAGACCGGCACCGGGCAGGCGACCTCGAGCATGCCCGGCTTGACGAACTCCTCCGTGCCGCAGGGCCGGCCGGTCTCGGGATCGCTCAGGTAGAAGTGGTCGTACTCGTAGAACGGCATGAGCAGGTTGAACCACTCGAAGCCGAGGTCGGCCACCGGGATGAACCAGGTCGATCCGGGCCGGTTCACGTTGTACTGCCAGGGCCCTGTCAGGTTGGCCAGCCCGGGGCCGAGGTCGGCGCCGATGTCGATCCGCTGGTCGGAGATCTTGATCCTGCCCTCGCGGTACCAGTCGAGCACCTTCCAGTGGTCTTCCGGGCCGCTGATCTCGACCGGGGCGCGGCGCTCTGCGACCGGGCGGTACATCCACGTGCCCTGGTCGTTGACGACGACGAGGTCCACGGCCAGGTCGTTGCAGGGCGCGGGGATCGTCCGCCCGGCCCAGCACAGCCACGTATTCATGTTGCCGGTCACCGGCAGATCCGCGGCGATCACGCCGTTCGGCCCGCAGGCCGCCCACGCGGCCAGCGCCTCCTCCACCTCCGTCAGCGGGCGCGGGCTATGGGCGGACTTGTACGCGAGCGGTCCGCGCTCCGTGGTGACCGTGCGGTTCTGGCTCCATGTCAGCGTCTCCGGCTCGCCGGTCTCGTACCGGTACCCCATGCCGAACCGGCGGCTGCGCACCGTGCTCAGCAACCGGAACACCGATGGCGTATCGGTGAACGCATGGGAAAGCTGGTGCTGCTCCGTGGGCTCCAGGGTCGTCTTCCGCTCGCTTGCCTGGTACTCCGGCCTGAAGAGCACGTGCTCGGTCTGGACAGCCATGACTCACTCTCCTCCTGACTCGGCGTCGCCATTGCTCAGCCTCGGGGGCGCGGGACGCGCGCTGATCAGGCATGCCAGCCGGCTTCCATGCTGATGGCGCCGGGCGTGGATCACAATGTTGACTTCTCCGAATAAGCAGGGCTCACATCGGAGATATGTCCAATGGGGGCCGGGGGCCCGGAGCCGGGGCGCGTGGGGGCCCGGAGCCGGGGCACGGGCGCGCCGCCGGGCGCCTGCGGCGGGGGGTGATCGCATGAGCGTTGACCAGCTTCACGATCTCAGCCGCATCGCGGACGAGCTGCGGGCATCAGCGGACGAGCTGGCCTGGCGCCAGGTCGCGGTGTGCCGGAGGTTCTCCTCCTACGCCAAGGTGCCGGACGATGACCTGTACCGGTCATCCCGGCGCAACGTGTTCCGCGTCGTCGAGACGCTTCGCGGGCACAACCTGCTGCCAGCCGACATCTCCGAAGACGAGGGCACGTCATCGCGGCGCCGCGCCATCCAGGGCGTCCCCGCGGAAGACGTGCTCGCCTGCTACTGGGCGGTGCTGTCGGTGCTGCGTGACGAGTTCATCGCGCGGGCCACCGCCGCGGGGCTGCCGTCCGACGTCGTCCTGGTCGGCACGCGGCGGCTCTGGGACATGACCGAACGGCTCGGCGGCGTGCTCATGCAGGCCCGGCACGAGATCGACATCGACCTCGCCCGCCACGACGAGCGCCAGAAGCTGGCGCTCTTGCAGCGCGTTCTCAGCGGCAACCTGCTTCCGTCAGAGGTCTCCCACCTCGGGTCGGCATACGGCCTCCAGCCGGACAGCGAGCACTGGGTGTTCCGTGCCCGCCATCCGGACGGAACACCGCAGTCCCTCACCCGCCACATCGAGCGCACCTGCGCCGGGCAGCACTTCCCGGCGCTGGTCGGCCCGATAGACGGAGACCTGGCCGGCATCACCTGCCGGCGCCCGTCGGTGAACGATGACGTCACCGTCCTCGCGACCGTGGGGCCTTTCCCGCTGCCCATGCTCGGGCAGGCCTTCGCCGAATGCACGCGGCTGCTCAACGTGGCGGTCCGCTACGGCAAGCACGGTCTCGTGGACCGCGAATCGCTGTCCGTCCGGATCGCGGTCATCGAGGAAAGCGAGATCGGCGCGGCGCTGTTCCACCGGTACGTGGCCACGGTGCTCCAAGAGAGCCCCATCGCGGATCTCATCCTGGAGTCCGTTCAGATGTACCTGGCCAAGCACCGGCGGATACAGGCGGCCGCGGATGCCCTGCTGATCCATGGCAACACGCTGCGTTACCGGCTGGAGAAATACGCGTCGATAACGGGCGCCGACCTCAGCGACACCGAGGCCATCATCGAGGTGTGGTGGGCACTGGAGTACTGGCAGGTCCGGCGGGACCGGATCAGCCAGGCGGGGCAGCTTGCCCCGGAGGCGGGACCGTGACGGCAGGGTCTCCCGTCATCCGCACGCGGAATCGCCCCGGGCCATGCTGCGCGCCGCTGTCGTGACCCCCCTGTCCGGCTCGCTCGGCGGCTATGGCCGGGCCGGGGCGGACGCGCTGGCGCTGTGGGCGGACTGGCACAACGACCGGTTCCGGCCGCGGGTCGAGCTGACGGTCTTCGACGCCCACCCGGACCCGGTCGCGGCGCTGAACCGCGCCAGCCGGGCGGCACCGGACCTGCTGTTCGGCCCCTACGGCAGCGGTCCGACCGCGGCGGTCGCGCGGGCGACGTCCCGGCTGGTGTGGAACCACGGCGGAGCATGGGTACCGGGAGCGGACAACCTCGTCACGGTCCTCGCGCCGGCGGACACCTATTTCCACGGGGCGATACGCGCGGTGCGGGGGGCGGACGCCGGGGTCCGCACGCTCTGCGTCCTCTCCGGCGAGACGGGGTTCAGCGCCGCGGTGGCCCGGGGAGCGGTGCGCGAGGCTACCCGGCTCGGGCTGCGGGCCCTCCCCGGAAGGCTGCCGGGCGGCGCCTGTCCCGCTGACATGGTGCTGGCCGGTGACATGGTGCTGGCCGGTGACATGGTGCTGGTCGCCGGGCGGTTCGCGGACGAGGTGGACGCTGCCCGCCGGCTCCTCCCGGGAAGCTGGCGGGCGGCGGCGTTCGTGGGCGCGGGGGTGGAGGAAGTCCTGGCGGGGCTCGGCCGCGGCCGCGAGGGGCTGCTCGGTCCCGCGCAGTGGCTGGCGGGCGCGGCGCCACGGCCCGATACCGGGCCTCCGGCCGCGGAATTCGTCGCCGCCTATCGCCGCCGCACCGGCAGCGAGCCGCCCTACCCCGCCGCGCAGGCCTTCGCCGCCGGGGTTATCGCGACGCACTGCCTCCGCGTGGCCGGGACCGCCGCCGACGACGCCCTGCTGGCCGCCGCCTGCGACGCCGAGGTTACCACGATGTTCGCGCGGTTCCGGCTGGATCCCCGGACCCGCCGCCAGGTCGGACACCAGGTGCTGACCGTGCAGTGGCAGGACGGCGTGCGCCGGGTGGTCTGGCCGCCGGAGCGGGCGCAGGCAACGCTGCGGTACCCGCTGGCCGGGAACCGGCCCGGGAAACCGGCCTGAAACGAAACGCTCCTGGACAGCGGCCGCGGTCCGGCGCTTGTATGGGTCAGGACGGGACGCGGGTATGGGTCAGGACGGGACGCGGGTATGGGTCAGGACGGGACGCGGGCGCAGGAAGGGAGGGCTCATGCCACGGCCGACGGTCAATGTCCGTGAGCTTCAGGCTCCGCTCCGGGAGCGGTACACGCAGGACCCCGGCAGCGCGCCTGTGGTCCTGCGGGTTGTCAGCGGCGGCGCGGACCTCTCGGACCCGCTGCATTGCGCTGTGCGCCCCGACGGGGCACCGGGCGCCAGCTTCCGCTCTGGCGCGCACCCGGCCGTCGGCGGCACCGGCGACGTCCCCTGCTCGGGGGACCTGCTGCTGTCCGCGCTGGCCGCATGCCAGGAAGTCACCCTCCGCATGGTGGCCGCCAGCATGGGGATCGAGCTTGAGTCCCTGGAGGTCACCGTGGAAGGAGACTGGGACCCGCGGGGAACCCTGGCCATGGGAAGGCAGTTCCCCGTCGGGCTCACCGGGATCCGCTGTCACACCAAGGCGGTGATCGCCGGAGACGAAGGGGGCGAGCGAGCCGGCCGGCTGCTGCGGAGCGCCGAGCGCTACTGCGTGGTGCTGAGCACCCTACGCAACGGCGTCCCGGTCGACTCCACATTCGAGCTGGGCAACGCCAGCTCCGACGACCGCTGCGGCTTACAGGAATATCCCGAACGGACGGTGGCGCCTGTAACCGGTCACCGGCTGGCCGCCCGGCCGCCGCCGGCGTCCGGGGCTGTGCGCTGACCCGGGTGTTGATCGGGCCATGAGGCCTGCTGCTAACATGATTACTCATTGTCGATAATGGGTTACAGCCCGCATGATCTGGGCGGTGCCGAAACCCGGGTGACCCGCGGCCCGGCGACATGGCGGTGAACTATGCGTCTGGTTATATGCGACGGGAACCGGATACTAGGCGAGGCCCTGGCCGCCGCTCTGGAGTGCTGCGGCCACGGGCTGAACGCGGTGGCTGTCACGGCCGCGGATGAGTGCGTGGCGGCGGTCGGCAGCTACGCGCCCGACATATGCGTGCTCGATGCGCACCTTTCGGGAACCGCGGAGGGCCTGCACGCCGTGCGCGAGATCCGCGGCCGCTTCCCGGGCACCGCTGTCGTCGTAGCCGGCGATGCCAGCGGCCCGGGCATCGTGCCGAAGGCGGGGAAACTGGGTATAGCGGGGTTTTTGGCCAAGAGCCGGGGCGTCAGCGAGATGGCGGACGCGCTGCGCAAGATCGCGTGTGGCCAGCCGGTCTTCGACCCGGTGCCGCACACGGCATCCCATCGCGATCCCTCGTTCGTGCTCGCGCCCCGCGAGGCAGAGGTGCTGCGCCGGATCGCCGCCGGCCAGAGCACCCGGCAGATGGCATGCGAGATGAACATCGCCATCAGCACCTTGCGGACCTACATAAAGAACATATTCGCCAAGATCGGGGTGCACAGCCGCCTGGAGGCGATGGCTGTCGCGAGGCGCGCGAACCTGCTCGGCGAGGTGCCGTCCCCGCGCCTGCCACAGCAGGCTCAGCCGGGCCGTCTCCGGCCGGCGCGGCGCGGGGACGACGAGCGCGCCCCCGCGCTGACTACTCCATTCCACGTAGCCTGACCGCTTCAGGCTGGGGATTCGCTGGTCATGAGTGGCGCGTGAGACTGCCGGCATGACGCTAGGACTGTTTATCCTGCTCCAGGAGCGGACTTTCGCTGATGCCCTGGCGATCCGGTTCGAAAGAGAGCCGGACGTTCATGTCGTGGCGGCGCTTGACGCGACCGTGCTGCCGTCGCGCGTGTTCGTGAGCAGCCAGGTTGACGTGGTGCTGCTCGATGCCGACCTTGCCGACAACGCCGCGTTCTACTTGTGCCAGGAGCTGTCCCAGGCCCGCGATGCGCCGTGCGTGATCTTCCTCAGCCACTCCAGCGATCCGGAATGCATCGTGCGCGCGATCAGGGCGGGTGCCGCCGGCTGGGTGCGTAAGGACGAATCGCTCACCCGGCTGATCTATGTCATCAGGGGCGTGGCCCGGGGCGAGACCTGGCTGCCTCCGGACCAGACCGGGGAGGTTTTGCGGCTGCTGATGCGCGGGCCCGACCGCGACGAGGACGGCGGTCAGTTGCTCATGGCGCTGACGGGGCGCGAGCGCGAGGTCCTGCTATGCCTCGCCAACGGCAACCGGCGGCGTGATGTGGCCGAACGGCTGCACATGTCGCCTAACACTGTCCGGACGCACCTGCAGAATCTCATGGCCAAACTGGACGTGCACAGCGCGCTGGAGGCGGTGGCCCTGACCCGCCGGCTGCTCGACGAGGACCTTTCCTTACGTCCTTACGGAAGGCCGCATCCGGGTCCTTACGGAAGGCCGCGTCCGGGGACGCCGGGACATATGCGGCTGAGGCCAAGGCCCCGCGAGGACCAAGACCCCGCCAAGGCCAAGACCCCGCCAAGGCCAAGACCCCGCCAAGGCCAAGACCCCGCCAAGGCCAAGACCCCGCGAGGGCCAAGACCCCGCGAGGGCCAAGACCCCCGGCCGCCGAACAGTGCGGAGGAGCTTTTCCTGGTGACCAGGCTCTATACGTCCGGCCAGCGGCGCTGGCGGAGCCCCATCCAACTGGGTTACGCGGCCAAGCCGTGGTGGAAATTCCGGCGGTTCCGGCGGTTCCGGCGGTTCCTTATGCCGGTATTCCGGCGTTTCTACCCGGTGGGGGCCGACGTGGCCCCGCCGGCCGATATCGATGCGCTAGCCCGATGGATGGAACGCTGGGGACTGCTGCCCTCCCGCCCCGCACGTGCCGTGGCACGGCGCCGGCTGGAGGCACTGGCGTCCTGCCCGGTGGAGACGATCAGGCCGGAGGTGATGCAGGACAGGTCGCCGGGCGAGATCCTGCGGCTGCCGGCCGAGTGGGAACCGAGTGAGGCGGTTGTCATCGCGTGGCCTGTGCTTTACCCCGGCCTCTGGGATTTCCACCGCGACCTGGTCGCCGCCATCGCTCCCGCGGCACGGGTCGATGTGCTCATCCCCCACGCCATCTACGCTCCCGCCGTCCTCGCCTACCTCGGTGAAGGCTGGCGCGACGACCGGCGGCTACGGTTCTTGGTGACCGTCAGCGACGACATCTGGGTCCGGGACTACGGACCGTTGACCTGCATCGGCAAGGCTGCCCGGAGAGTGATGGTGGACGCGGTCTTCGATCCTCCGGAGATGCCCTTCGGCAATGACGACAGCTTTCCCGTCCGTTACGCCGCCCACCAGGGGTGTGCCAGCCGTCACCTTGCCCTGCACCTGGAGGGAGGCAACCTCTGGTCGGACGGGCAGGGCACCATCATCACCACGGAGGGGCTGTACGCGCGGAACTTCCCGATGCCGCCGGGCGATGTGCGGCAGCGGCTGCTGGAGGGACTCGGGGCCGAGACGCTGATCGTCGTGCCGCCCCTCCGCATGGAGGGCACCGGCCATATCGACGTGTTCGCCAAGCTGGCGACACCGGACACGGTCCTGATGACAGAGCCACGTTCTGTTGTCAACGGGCGGCGGCTGGCAGCGGCCGCCGAGGTGCTCCGTGCCAGCCGCAGCGCGGCCGGATGCTCCTATCGTGTCGTGGCGCTGCCCAGCGTGCCCGCGCACTGCAACTGGGGCGTTTCACGCATCTGGCCGAGCTATGCCAACGCTCTCACGGTTAACCACCGGGTCCTCGTTCCCACCTACGGCTTTCCAGAACGCGACGCCGCCGCGCTCGCCGTGTACCGGCGGGTGATGCCTGACCACGAGGTCATCGGGGTCGATGCCCGCATCGCCGCCAACGCGGGCGGCGCCGTTCACTGCCTCACCATGCAGATCCCGGCTGACCCCGGGCCTGGCGATCCGTGAGCGCAATCCCCACCTTGACGAGGGCGGCTACGCCAGCCGAGGGCTGTGGAGACCAACGCCTTCCGGGCAGTCTTGAACACATGTCTGGGCACCCGATCACCGGTGCGGCGTCGGCCCGTGCCGGAGGGAAACGAGAACTGGTGCGGCCCGTACCGAGCCGTATGTGCCGACCGGACCGATAAGCGCATGAGCGGCCCCACCGTTCTGGAGCTGACCGATCCTCGCTGGGAGGCCTTCGTGGCAAGGCAGCCGTCGGCGACGCCGTTCCATCACCCGCGCTGGGGCATGCTGATCGCCGATTGCTATGGTTTCCGTGCTTTCGCGGTAGCCACCAGCGGCGCGGCGGGGGAGATCCGGGCCGGCCTGCCGGTAATCGAGGTGCGCCATCTCCGAGGCGGGCCCCGATGGGTGACGCTCCCGTTTACGGACTACTGCGCGCCCCTCCTGCCTGCTCCGGGGGAGGAATCAGGCCTCGTTGATGCCCTGCGGCGAGCGAGTGAGGCCGCGGGCGTCCGGAGGGTCGAGGTCCGGGCGCCGATCGCCGGCGCTTCGTCCGTAACCCGCGGTGCGCTCAGGCACGTGATTCCCCTCAACGACGATCCCGCCCAGGTCTACGCTGGCTTTCGTTCCTCGGTACGAAGACATATCGCGCAAGCCGGGCGAAGTGGGGTCACGATCCGCCGGGCGGAAAGCCCCGAAGACCTGACGGACACCTTCTACCGGCTCCACCTGCGGACCCGGCGCCGGTTCGGGGTACCGATCCAGCCGCGCCGTTTCTTCCGCATGCTGTGGGAATCGGTGATCCGCGCAGGACTGGGGTCAGTCTTGATCGCGGAAGCATCGGCCACTCCTGTCGCGGCCGAGGTGTTCCTGTCCTGGAACGGGACGACGATCTCTAAGTTCAGCGCTTCCGATGAGAGGGCATGGCCGCTGCGCGCCAACAACCTGATCACCTGGCATCTCATCAAGACAGCGTGCGAGCTGGGGTCCCGGTGGCTCGACTTCGGCCGGACAGATGCCGGCAGCGAGGGGTTGCGCGTTTTCAAGCGGTCATGGGGAGCGCTCGAGGAACCGCTTGTCTACACGGCGCTGGGCGCCGGGCCGGAACCGCCGCCCTCGGCGGGCGGGGCGTCCTCGATGGGCGGCAGGGCCGGCCATCTGCTGGCGTCTGTCATCCGCCACGGCCCGCCGGTGCTCTGCCGCGCCGCCGGCGAGGCACTGTACCGGTACGCCGCGTGAGGCCCAGGCATGCGAACCACACGTCACCTCGCGCGGCACGGGTACCGCGGGCAAGGCCGGGAAACGCGACGGCCGCGACGCCGAGCGTGCATTCTGCGCCGGAGTGACCAGTACGAACACACCGTGCGGAGCGAAGCCGAGGCCCTGGCGGGCGCGGGATTCGACGTCGACGTTGTCTGCATGCGTTCCGCCGGTAGTCCGCGCCGCGCGGTCGTGAACGGCGTGACGGTCATCCGCATGCCAGTGAGGCTGCGCAGCGGAACGGCGGGAAAAGCCATCGGCTACGGCCTTTTCTTCCTGTTCGCGGCGGTCCACGTCTCGATCCGGCACATCCGTAAGCCGTACGCGGTTGTGCAAGCGAACTCACTGCCAGATTTTCTCGTGTTCGCCGCGCTGGTGCCGAAGATTCTCGGCTGCCGTGTCGTCGCGTACATGCAGGAGCCGACACCGGAGCTGGCCGCGACGATCCTTAAGGACAAGTGGATAACCGGCTTCCTGGCCCGTGTCGAGCAGTGGTCCATCCAGTTCGCCGATCACTGTGTGACGGTGACGGATCAGCTCAAACGGCGGTATGTGGAAAGAGGTGCCGCGGAAGACCGGATCACCGTGGTACTCAACTGCGCGGACCCGGATATTATCCTGGGGGACTGGTCGCCTAGCCCGATTGCGAGCAGATCCGGTTTCACTGTCGCCTGCCATGGGACCATCGCGGACCGCTACGGCCAGGATACGATCCTTCATGCCGCGCGCATGCTGCGCGGCGAAATACCCGGCCTGCGCGTAGTCATCACTGGCCGCGGACCGGGAACCGAGGAACTGATAAGGGCCATCGCCAGTTATGGGTTGCACGATATAGTGCGGTTTGAGGGGTGGGTGAGCCAGGCTAGGCTCAACGATATCCTGTACTCGGCTGACGTCGGCATCATCGCCCAGAAAGCATCATCATATTCCCATCTCGTGCACACGAATAAAATGATAGACTACTGGGTTTTCGGGCTCCCGGTGATCGCCAGCCGGCTGCGTGCGGTGTCGCAGCTGTACGACGACCGTGTCATCGAATATTTCGAGCCCGGGAACGCGGCGGACTTGGCCGCGGCGATCAGGCGGCTCCACGCGGACCCCGAGCGCCGGGCCGAGCTGGCACGGAACGGGAAGCTCGCCCAGGACAGGAACGGGTGGGCAGCCCAGCGCATCATCTATCTAAGCGTCTTCGATTCCCTCCTCGGGAACGTCACCGCCCAGAACAGACGTGAGCAGTTAGCCTCGGCTGGAATGCGATGGACCGGGTCCGGAACAGCCGCAAGCGCTCTTTTCTTATCGGCATCGCCCTGTTTGTTACCGCTTTCCTGGTTACAGCCACCTCTGTTATCGCGGTGACGCGTCACTCGGCGCCGGGCGCGCGGAACGATGTCTATTTCCATACCCTCCCGCCCGGTGCGAGGCTGCCGTCCGGCGCTGAGTGCGCCCGCCTGGTCCGCGGATCGCCGGGCCCGGAGTCCAGGCCGGGAAACGCTCGGTTCAACCGGGCCGCCGGCCAGCATGTTCCGCCCAGCTTCTTTCCCCCCGGGGACAGCCCGCAGGCAGCGGAGCTCGCTCCGCTGATCACCGGATACTTCACTGGCACGACACAGGAGATCCTGGAATGGGCAGCCTGCAAGTGGGGAATCGACCAGGACGTCGTCTTCGCGCAGGCCGCGGTCGAGAGCTGGTGGCAGCAGGCCAAACTCGGTGACTGGACGACGGACGTTAAGCTCTGCCCGCCCGGGCACGGCCTGGGAGCCGACGGCATGCCGGGTGAGTGTCCGCAGAGCTACGGCATCCTGCAAAACAACTACCGTTTCGAACGGGCGGCCTGGCCCGGCATCGCCGTGTCCACGGCTATGAACGTCGATGCCGCGTACGCCATCTGGAGGTCTTGTTACGACGGATTCGAGGTCTGGCTGGACGAAGGCCCTATGAGCCAGCCATACCGTGCCGGGGACCTCTGGGGCTGCGTCGGGCGCTGGTTCACGGGTGACTGGTATACACCAGAAGCATACAAATACATCGAGCTGGTAAAGAAATACGTTAGCGAACGGGTCTGGCAGCAGCCGTACTTCACGCAGGAATCCTGATCCGGTAACCGGATGGGCCCAGGGCCGGGCACGGCGAGGTTGCCGCGTCCTGGCAGGCGGTCATGCCGCGACTGGCCCCGCGCGTCCCCATGGCGGCCTGCGGCCGGGTCCGCATCCTTATCCGCATCCGCGCCCCCACAGTTGCGAGGGCCTCTGCGTCATCTGGGGGATGCCGGCCGCGTTCAGCGTCGCTAACGTTGCCTTAGGCGAGT
>Ga0070737_10002265_pt1 | contig 23758 bp, 14 predicted proteins | sample Coa_R1_10_FD_66438 | JGI IMG/M metagenome (GOLD analysis project Ga0070737, IMG submission 66438) | Surface soil microbial communities from Centralia Pennsylvania, which are recovering from an underground coalmine fire - Coalmine... | ecosystem: Environmental > Terrestrial > Soil > Unclassified...
ATAGTCGCACAGAGCAAGTTATCAACGGTCGATTCTTCTCGCCCTGTAGCCGCGCGAGCGCCTCTGCTGCCTCTGCAGCAGTGGTTCTTTGAAACCGCCCGCCCGGATCCTCGTGCCTGGACTCAAGCCGCGGTCATCGATTTGCCCGCCTCGTTCGGAACCCAGCATGTAGAGCGGGCTATCCGCGTAGCAACTTCCCGCTACGATGCGTTCAGGATCGGGTTCTTCGACACCCCGAACGGACGGGAACAGCGTATTGTCGCCGATGATCCGCAGTTCCTCTTTGAAATCCGCGATCTCACGGAATGGAACGACGCGTTTCCAGGGCCCACCCTCACAGATGCGGCCCTTCGCATTCGCGCGCAATTCGATCTGAGCAAAGGCCCTCTTGCGGGCTGTGTCTTGTTCGTGAACGCTCCCGGCCCGATTGATCGCCTGGTTCTGGTCATCCATCACCTGATTGTTGACGGAGTCTCCTGGCGCATCCTGCTCCAGGATCTTGAGACTCTGCTGATCGCTCCTGAGACGGGGGATCGAACGCCTGCTGCCCGATCGCTCGCGTGCGCAGAGCGCCTGAACGAATATGCCCGCTCGCCGGAACTAAATGCTCAACTCGAGTACTGGGTCTCCGAATCGCGCTCGAACGTTCCGCCGCTAGCTTCTTGTGCTCCGAAAGGCGCCGGCGGCGTCGCTTTGCGTGCTTCGGGCAGCATCATGGCATCCGCGTTACTCGATGACGCGGCACGTCTGCTCCAGGCCACGCCACAAGAGCTACTCCTCACAGCTCTGCTGAGAGTCTTCCGAGCCAAATGCGGAACGGACAAGCTCCTGGTTGATCTTGAAAGCCACGGCCGGACCGGAATTCTCGCAGAAGTTTCAGGCACGCCCACTGTGGGAGCACTTACAGCAGTTTTCCCAATTCTGCTCTCCTCGTGCGCCGAAGACAATGACTCCGGCCTGACACAGATTCAGCAGCAGCTTAAACAATTGCCGGACCATGGCGTCGGCTACGGCCTCTTGCGTTACTGTGCGGCAACGCGCGCTCCATCGCTGGCGTTGGGCGCGATGCCAGCCGCTTCCGTGTTGTTCAACTATCTCGGTTCTTTCGACAATCTTCTGCGTCGCGAACGCTCGCCATTTTTGGCTGCGCGTGTCCTTCCCCTTCCGGGCGAAGACTTCGACCAACATCGCTTCGCGATCTCCGTTCAGATTACCGGTGAACAGGTCCACGTTACCTGGTCATGTCGCGATCCCGAGGATCAAAGTCTCTCAGCCGATGCGTGGATCGATGCCTATCGCCAGGAGTTAAAAGCGCTCTGCTCGTTTTCCGTAAGCGAGGCGGACCAGGTCCCGGTCGTCGAAACCGTGCACCCGCTCTCCCCGCTCCAGAGCGGAATGCTCTTTCGCTCCGTCTCTAACCCCGTCTCTGGAGAGTACTTCGAACAAGCCACTTGCCTGCTAGGCAACATCCAGGATCTCCACTTACTGCTCGCGGCATGGGAGCTTATCGTTCGCCGCCATTCCGCCTTACGCAGCGCCTTTATGGCCAACGAACGCGGCGCGTTCGAGCAGGTGGTCTACAAGGATGTTCGAATCCCGGTTCGCCAGGAGGACTGGCGGGATCTTTCACCGCTCGCGCGCAAGGCCCGCCTCGCTGAATTCCTGATTGAGGACCGCTCCATCGGTTTCCAAGTCGAACGTCCGCCGCTCCTTCGTCTCGCCCTCTTCCGGACGGGCAAAGACGAATATCAATTCACTTTGAGCTTCCATCACGCGATTCTCGACGGATGGTCATTGCATTCCGTCCTGGGCGAAATCGTTGCCGTGTATGGCGGTATGACGCGGGGACGAGCCACTTCCCTTCCGCCCGTGACTCCGTTCGCCGAATACATTGAATGGTTCAACAAACAGGACCTCCGCGCCGCCGGTAACTTCTGGCGCCGCATCTTGCTCCACTACCGCTCGCCCGTCCACATAAGCTCTCCACAAGCCGGGCGTGCAACGCCGCAACAGCCGGATACAGGCTCTCCTGCGTGCGACTGCAATGAAATCGCGGTGCTCTCGGTTGCCACCACGGCAGCGCTCTCCGCTGCGGCTCAGAAGCATCGCCTGACCCTCGCCACCATCATGCAAGGCGCTTGGGCCCTCATCTTGAGCATCTACAGCGGCGACAACGACGTGGTGTTCGGATTTGTCACCTCGGGCCGCTCGGCTCCCATACCGGGCATCGAAAACGTTGTTGGAATGATGATGAATACCGTTCCAGTGCGAGTCCTGGTTCGCGCGGAAAGCGAGATTTCAGAATGGCTCGGTGAAATTCAGGCCGCCTGGGCCGAAACTGTTCAGTACGAACACACACCGAATTCGACGATCCGCGCCGCAAGCGAATTGGACGCCGGCGAATCACTTTTCGAAACCGCGCTCGTCTGTGAGAATTACCCGACTCAGGTCTCGGCCGCAATTGGTGAGTCTGGTCTGACGATCGGCCAATTGGCGCTGGAAGAAAGCACCGGCTTACCTCTGACTCTCGTCGTTCGCCCTGCAGAGACGCTTTCTCTGTGCCTCACGTTCGACAGCGCTCGCATCAACCAACCAACCGCGTGCCGCATAGTCTCGCAACTGGTGCGCGTGCTCGAAGCCATCGCTGCCAGCCCCCGCGCACGAGTTGCGAACCTGCCGCTCGCAGATGAACGAGCGCTTGCCCGAATTGGAGCAGAATGGAGCCCGGCACGCCTTCAATCGCGCCATCCGCGCTGCTTGCACGAGTGGTTCGCCGGGCAGGCGGCCCGAACTCCCCACTCTATCGCCGTCGCCTACGAAGATGAAACCTGCACGTATAGCGAACTGGACGGCCGCGCCAATACTCTAGCCGCACGCCTTCAGAGCTACGGCGTCGGACCAGATGTCCCCGTTGTTCTCATATTCGAACCTTCCATCGCTATGATTTGCGCCATTCTTGGCGTACTCAAATCGGGTGGTTTCTATGTGCCAATCGATTCCCGGCAACCTCGCACCCGAACTGCTCAAATTGTGAACGAGGTGGGTCCTCCCGTCATCCTCGCGCAGTCTCATCTCGCGCCCATAGCGCCGCCCGAGTTCGAGATTTTGATCACCGATGACATAGACACCTGGGACGCAGCCCTCCCTTCCGCTTTTCCATCCGATCCGCAGAACCTCGCGTATCTGATCTACACATCAGGGTCCACAGGAAAACCTAAAGGCGTACAGATCACCCACGCCGCGGCGTCCATCTTGTTTCTCACCGCGGACACTCTGTTCGGATTCAAACCGGCAGATGTGTGGACCATGTTCCACTCCTACACCTTCGACTTCGCCGTCTGGGAGATGTGGGGCGCTCTGCTCTTCGGAGGGAAGTTAGTTCTGGTACCCGCCTGGATGACGAGATCACCAGAAGATTTTTGTGATCTTCTCGACGAGAGCGGAATCACAATTCTCAGTCAGACGCCCAGCGCACTGCGCATGCTGATCGGTGTTTCGCCTGGTGCGACGCGGCCGCGCTCGGTCCGCCTGATCGTGTCGGGCGGTGAAGCTCTCGACTTCAAAATTTTGGCCCCATGGTTCGAAAGTTCGCCTACCACATGCCGGATCGTTAATATGTACGGCATCACGGAAACAACCGTTCACGTCACCCATCGCGATGTCGTAGCGGCGGACCTTGCTTGTCCTGTGCGCGGTTTCATCGGAGGCGCTCTCTCCAGCTTGCGGATCTATATATTGGATCGCGAAATGCGCCCATCGCCGCCCGGCGTTCCAGGCGAAATATATGTCGGTGGCGGCCAGTTGGCGCGCGGTTACTGGCGTAGGCCCGACCTCACAGCTGAGCGTTTCGTACCCGATCCATTCTCGCCCATCCCGGGTGAGCGTCTCTACCAAAGCGGCGATCTGGCCCGCTGGCACGAGAACGATGAGCTCGAGTATCTGGGAAGGGCCGACCGTCAAGTGAAGGTCCGCGGCTTCCGGGTCGAACTCGGCGAAATCGAAGCTGCACTCCGGCGCTGCCACAAAGTTCGCGATGCCGCCGTTCTCCAACGCTCCGAAAACGGTTCGTCACGGCTGGTCGCATATGTCGTCAGGCAAGATTCTTCGGCTGCCGATGAGCTCCGTCCTCAAATGCTCGAGCTGTTGCCCGAATACATGATCCCCGCCTCCTTCGTGCAGCTGCCTGCGCTACCGTTAACTCTCAACGGCAAGCTCGACCGCGACGCCTTGCCTGCGCATGACGAACTGGCCGCCCCAGAAATCAAAGCCTATGTCGCACCGCGCAGCCCATCGGAAAGCATCATGGCGGCCATCTGGGAAGAAGTCCTTGGCATTCCCCGCATCAGCATCCATGACAATTTTTTTGCGCTTGGCGGAGATTCCATCCTCAGCTTGCAAGTTGCTTCCCAAGCCCGTCAAAAGGGGCTCGCGATCACTCCCATGTCGGTCTTCCGCTTGCCCACCATTGCCGGTCTCGTCGCCGGTGGAATCGAAGAATCCAAGCCAAATCCCGTTCCGGCCGGCGTTGAAAAGCCGTTGACGCCGATTCAACTCTGGTTTTTCGAGCAGAACATGGCGAACCCGCACTTCTGGAATCAGGCTGTATTGCTTGCCGCGAATCCCCAGCTTAAATTTGTGCACCTCGATGCAGCGGTTCAGGCTCTTATTCACCATCACGAGGCACTTCGCGGCCGTTTCACGCCGGAGTGCACTCGCTGGTGCCGCCACACGGTCCTGGAAGAAGCCCGGTTACTCGCTGAAGTAGATCTGAGTTGCGTGCCGGATCAAGCGCGGCACGAAATAATCGCCAGTTGCGCAGCTCAAGCGAATGCCGCTCTTCATTTAACCGATGGCCCGCTTCAGCGCTGGCTGTTGTTCACGCGCGAGCCAGGCGCAGAATCGCTTCTTCTTATCGCGATTCACCATCTTGTCATCGATACTGTTTCCTGGCGAATCCTGATCGAAGATCTCGAGTCTGCTTATGACCAGCTCAGCCGGGGCGAAACAGCGCAGTTACCCCCTCAAAGCAGTTCCTATGAACAGTGGGCTCAGGCGCTCTCTGGCCACTCCCGAGGGTTCGAGAACACCGCGGAAGGGAGTTACTGGCTCGGACGGGAGTTTCCTGATGCCCAACCAATCCCGGTCGACTTCTCCGAGTTGGCCAATATCGAAGCGTCGCGCCGCATTGAGACATGCCGCTTCGACGTAGAGCAGACCGATGCCTTTCTTTCTGCTCTATCCGCGTCAGCCGCGAGCGTCGAAGACGCGCTCCTCACAGCCTTAGCCGCTGCCTGGCAACAATGGGCTCACCAGGACGTTCTCTTTATCGATATAGAGCATCACGGACGCGAAGAAATTCGCGCTGACGTTGATGTCTCGCGCACAGTCGGATGGTTCACTACTCTCACGCCCGTCGCCATTGCCACTTCTCACCGCTCGGGCATGCGCGCTCTACTCGCCGGGATTCATGAGCAAATGCGCGAAATTCCTCGCCGCGGCATCGGTTACGGCATTCTGCGGTACCTAAGCAAGGATTCCTCGATTCAGTCGGCCACCAGCTCAAATATGGGCGCTCAACGGACGCTCCGTCCAGCAACCCCCGAAATCGTTCTGAACTATCTCGGGCATCTCGGCCGCCATGGACGACCGTCCCGTTTCACATTAGTAGAAGATCTGGATTTCCCTGTGCGTGATCCGCACGCCGCGAGGTCTCACGTGCTTGAGCTTAGCGCAAACATCATACGGGGAAGCTTGAATGTAAGTTGGTTTTACAGTGAGCGCCGGCATCGGCTGGCGTCGCTGCGTACGCTAATGAATCATTTCAACACGGCGTTGAAGGAGTTGCTAATCGACTGCGCAGCCGGCGCGCCCTCAACTTCCACGGCAAGTTCCGCGTCCGCATCGTAGGCTGCCGGTAAAGCGGCACCTTGAATGTGGATTCGAAGATCTAGAAGGATAATCAGGGTATGACAGCCTCGAGCTTATTAGAGCGGATCGGGCAAGACCTGAAGTTCGCCGCGCGCACGTCTAGGCGCAATCCAGGCTTCACTTTGATCGCTTTAATCGCTCTCGGCCTCGGTATTGGCGCCAACGCAGCTATATTTAGCGTCGTGAACGGCGTATTACTGCGCCCTTTACCGTTCCACGATCCCGCCCATCTGATGATGCTGGATGAAAGATGGCTGCCACGCTTCCCCCGTTTTGAAGCCACGCCGCAGGACTTTTTGGATTGGCAAGCTCAAAGTCACGCGTTCGAGCAAATGAGCGCCTTTGTAGATGCTCCATTCAACATCACGGGGCAGGATCACCCGGAACGGATTCTCGGGGCGCGGGTGAGCGCGAATCTGACCTCCGTGCTGGGAGTCAAACCAATCATCGGTCGTACCTTCACATCCGGCGAGGACCAGGCCGGCCACGACAACGTTGCCCTGTTGAGTGAGCATCTCTGGCGACGTCTCTTCCGAGGTGATCCGCAAATTCTCGGAACTGAAATCAAGTTAAATAACGCGGCGTTCACCGTGATCGGCGTCATGCCCGCCGATTTCCACTTCCCGGAAGACGTCGAGATTTGGAAGCCGATGGGCTTCACAAAAGACGACTTTGAGAATGGCCACTTTGTCTGGTGTGTCGCCCGATTGAAGCCGGGTGTGACAGTGGAACAGGCTCAAGCCGAGATGAACCTCATCATGCCTCGCTTGGCTCATCCGCAAGTGTGGAGCGTCAACGTAGTCCCACTGCCTAGATACTATGTCGGAAGTGTGCGCATCGCGCTGTTCATTCTGCTGGGCGCCGCCGGTTTCGTGTTGCTGATTGCCTGTGTTAACATCGCCAATCTCTTGCTGGCGCGCGGGTCCGCACGGCAGAAGGAGATCTCGCTGCGAATCTCTTTAGGCGCCATGGGCAGCCGTATTGTTCAACAGCTCTTGACTGAAAGCCTGTTGTTATCGGTGATCGGTGGCCTGTTCGGCCTGTTTCTTGCCTCGTTCTGCATAGGTGTCATTAAGAATTTCTCCCCGGTTCATATTCCCCGGTTAGATAAGGTTACGCTCGATACTTCGGTTCTGCTCTTCACTTTCGCCCTATCTCTTCTTGCTGGATTGGTTTTCGGCTTGCTTCCGGCAATCAGCCTGTCGCGTGCGGACGTCTACGAGTCGGTGAAAACAGGCGGGCGCTCAATCGGCGACATGCGTGCTCATGTGCGTAGCGCGCTCGTCGTGTCTGAAGTTGCTCTCTCTCTAGTTCTCTTGGTAGGCGCCGGCCTTCTCCTGAAGAGTTTTGGGCGGATTCTTCAGGTCCATCCCGGCTTTAATCCCGAAAGTGTGTTGGCTACATCCATCGATCTTCCAGTTACTAAGTACAAAGAGCCTTATCAGCAGGAGCAGTTTGTAACACGCCTGCTCGAACGCCTGAAAGAGTCGCCGGAAATTCGCCAAGCCGCGGTATCTACCGGCCTGCCCTTCTCTGACGTTGAGGATGCCGGCATTCGCATTGATGGACGTGTTGCCGGCACTCCCGACGCTGGAGCTCCTGCAAATTATTATTGTGTCAGCCCCCAATATTTCCAGGTGATGCAAATCCCACTGATACGCGGACGCCTCTTCACTGAACGTGACGCGCTCAAGAGTCTGCCCGTGGTTCTCATCAACGAAACAATGTCCAAGCGCTTCTTCTCGAAGGAAGATCCCATCGGAAAGCGCCTCGATATCTCCGCGCCTTCCTATTTACGGCAGATCGTAGGCGTTGTGGGCGATGTCAAGCAGGCCAGCCTCAATGGACCAAAGACTCCTCAAGTCTACGAGCCCTTTCTGCAGAAACCTTCGCCTTCCTTTACCACGGTGGTACGGGGCGCAGGCAATCCCATTTCTCTAGCAGGGATCGTCCGGCGCCAAGTCCAGGCTATCGACAAAGACCAGCCCATTGCACAGATTCGAACGATGGACGAGGTTGTAAATAACTCTGTAGCTCAGGACCGGTTCTCAGTGATCCTGCTCGGAACCTTTGCTCTCCTTGCATTAGTGCTCGCCGCGGTAGGTATTTACGGCGTCATGGCCTACTCAGTTACTCAGAGAACGCAGGAAATCGGTGTACGGATCGCGCTCGGCGCTAACCGTACAAACATTCTCGGGCTCATCCTAGCTCAAAGTCTACGCGTCGTACTCCTTGGGGTCGGAATCGGCCTCGTCTTCTCGCTCTTCCTCACGCGTGTGATGACCAGTCTGCTTTACGATGTCAAAGCAATTGACCCGGCTATATTTGCCGGCGTCGCCGTCATGCTCATGGCGGTAGCTCTTGTATCCGCTCTGGTTCCTGCGCTCCGCGCGTCCTCTGTTGATCCGATTGCTACTCTTCGCCAAGAGTAGACTTCCTGGCATCCGCTGCTTAGCGGCTTCATAAACCGTCTTCATAAACCGTCCAGTACTTATATGGCCGAATCTTTGCCTCTCGATAACCGTCCCGTTTTCTCCACTGCGAGCGGGATTGTCTTTGCAGTTCTGATAGCGATTCTGGGCGTTACTGCCGCATGGACTTGGTCGCACCCTCTGCCGGCCCGAGCTGTTACCGCTGCCCAGCGCCAAGCCGTCGAGTCCGCATATCAAGATCTGAAGTCTATCGCCGCGGCTCCTCATCCGATTGGTTCGCCCGCAGAAGCAGACGTACGCAACTTTATCCTCGGGCGTTTGAAAACGTTCGGCCTCCATCCGGAGATTCAGGAAACCACGTTTGTAATGCAGAACGGCACTGGTATCTATAAAGCGGCTCTCATCCGGAACATTGTTGCTCGCGTTGCGGGGGCCGCAAACACCGGCACTATCTTATTGGCAGCTCACTACGATTCCGCTACTTATAGTCCGGGTGCCGCCGACGATGGCGCCGGAGTTGCTGCGCTCATTGAAATGATGCACGCAGTCGCAACCGGACCACGTCTGCGGAACGACGTCGTCGCCCTGTTTAGCGACGGCGAGGAAATCGGACTGGTGGGTGCCCGGGCGTTCATGGCGAATGACCCCTGGGCCAAGCAGGTGCGCTTCGCAGCCAATTTCGAAGCTCGCGGCATTCAAGGTCCCTCCGTTCTCTTCGAAACAGGAGCTCAGCCGGGATGGGCCATTCGCAGGTTTTCTGCGGCCTCGCCCTATCTATTTGCCGACTCCATGGCGCCTTTTATTTACAATCTCCTTCCCAATGATACAGACTTCACGATATTCCGCCGGGCCAGCATTTCGGGATTTAACTTCGCATTTTTCGACGGTTGGCCTTACTATCACAGTGCCGCAGATGATCTGTCGCAATTGAGTCGCGAAAGCCTTAAACAACAGGTGCTCATCGCTGCTTCCGTGGCCGATTCGTTTGGCCATGCGGATCTCCGCTCGCCCCCTAAGACCGACGCCGTTTACTTCGGTGTGTTCGGCCGATGGATGTTGATCTATTCCTATCCGGCTGCTCTTCTTCTGGCCATAGTTGCCTTAGTCGTACTGGTAAGCCTTATAATTTTCGGACTCCGGAACCGTAGGTTGACTGTAACGGACCTCTGTTTTGGCATCTTGGCTTTGCCGCTTTCCGCCATAGTCGTCTGCTTGGCCTCCTATACGGTTTCGGGAAGCTTTTGGGCGCTCGGAGAAGCAGCCGCCTACGCAAGCAGCGTTTACGCGCTCTCTGTCACGGCCTTGGCCGCTCTACTTACCTGGGGCCTGTATTTGGGGTTCTCGGCAATAGTGGCCGTCGAAAACCTTGCAGTAGGAGCAATGATGTGGTGCGCCGCTTTTGCTCTCCTCACGGCGATTCAGGCGCCTGCCCTCAGCTATCTGTTTACATGGCCTTTGTTGGGTGCTCTTCTTGCGTTGTTAGTAATTTATCTAAATCGCTTGTATCCTCGCCGAGCCGGTCTGCGCCTGCTCCTGTTGCTCGTTGCTAGCGCCCCAACATTGGTCATCTGGACGGGAACAATTCGAACGCTCTATGCCGGCTTGCCCACGCGTGAGTTCCTGGTCTCCGGCCTCGTCGCATTCGGTCTAGGACTGCTGATTTTGCAGGTCCGGGCCTCGGTTGGCAGATATGTGTGGACCATAACTGGATTCCTGGCCGTGGCATCGGTCCTGACATTCTGGATCGCGCAACGGCGCGCAACCTTTCGACCTTCTCAACCCAAACGCGATTCCGTTCACTATGTATTCGATGCTGACCGGAACGCCGCTGCGTGGACGACGGATTATCCCCGCCGTGATGCCTGGACAAAGCAATTCATTGATGGGCATCCTGTAAAAGACATTCGCCCTCCCTCCTGGTATGACAACTCTAATTCGAACTCAATCTCATCCTTCGCGCCTATCGGCCAGATCCCCGCGCCTTCGGTTTCGTTAACGTCATCTTCGAAGCATGGCGAAAACCGCGTCTTGCGCTTGCTTGTTAAATCGTTACGCCAAGCTCCCGAAGTTGTCGTTCACATTCAGACTAAGGGCCAGATTGTGAAGTCGTTCCTCGATGGCCAGAATCTAGTGGACACGCCGCTTTGGAATGGACGCATTGAAGTCGCCCACGCTCCGCTCCAACCTCAGCCGCGTAGCGAACTTCTCCTTTACTTTTATGCCATCCAGCCAAAAGGATTCACGCTCGACCTGGAAACGACCGGCCTAGGTCCCGTGGACGTTGACGTTGTGGATCACTCGTACCAGCTTCCGAAGATCATTCAGAGCCGGTTTGTCCCTCGGGGCTCATCCGTAGTATCTGACGGTGATGCTTCGCTGATTATTCGCTCTTACATCTTATAAATCCATTACAATGCATGTTTTACTTCTCGCTACCGAATTCCCTCCATTTACGATCGGTGGTCTTGGAACTCATCTCGGACACTTAGTTTCCGGGCTTTCTCGTCACGATCTCTATTTTTCGATTCTCGTTGGCAGCCAGGGTAATAGACAGAGCATCCGTGAACATAATCGCGAGGTACTCTTTTTGGACCCCCCGGATATGACGCCGTTAGAAGGCTTTTTTGACCGCTTCTATCAGCATTCCGCCGCGATAGAACGGAAGGCGATCTCCTTTTTCGAGGAGCAGCGTAAGTTACCGGATCTAATCCATTGCCACGATTGGTTAAGCTTTCCATGCGCAGAACGATTGCGCAGCCGTTGGGATATTCCAATCATCAGCTCGGTTCATTGCATAGATCATCCGATGTCTTGGCGTTGGGGCGAAAGCAGCCCAAGGCATGTTGCGGAAATCGAAGAAGCTATGCGGGCAAAAGCGGATTTGCTAATTGCGGTCAGCAATTCCGTGCGCGATGAAGTCTGCCGATTGACTCCCGCGGCTAGCTCGAAAATTAGGACCATCCATAACGGCTTATCTGAAACGGCCGATATTCCTGCCGATGCCACAGCATGGATTCAGGCGTTACAGGATCAAGAAAGTAATCCCGACAAGCAACTAGTAGTGTTTGCGGGGCGGCTTATACCGCAAAAGGGTGTACGATTCCTCCTTGACGCTGCCCGGATTCTCGGCCGTAGCAGAGAAGACGTATCGATCGTCATCGCGGGCGACTATGAATCCGGTTACGGAGCGCTCCTGCGCGGCCACACCGAAAGCGATGATGAACTGAGAAAGATTGTTTGCTTCATAGGCCGGCTCGCGCTCCCTCAATTGAGGGCCCTGTATCGAAGAGCGCGCTTAGCCGTTGTTCCGTCTCTCTACGAGCCGTTCGGTTATGCTGCAATCGAGGCAATGGCCGAAGGTATTCCGGTGATTGCCAGCGCCTGCGGCGGTCTGCCGGAAATCATCGAACATCGGAAGTCGGGATTGTTATTGGACCTCTCTCTGGATGAAAGAGGTTTTGCCAGCGTCGACCCGAAGCAACTGGCGGAGTACATCGTCATGCTAATTGACGACACGAAGACGGCGAAACAGTACGCGGAAGCCGGACGCCTGCGCGTCAAAGAATTCTTCGGTGCGGCTCAAATGGCAGCCGAAACCTATCAGGCATATCGAGACATTTGCGCGGTAGGGACCGTTCCCCCACCGGCGGCGTCGGTGAGGACAGCTTCCGGCAATACAGCATCCCCCTTGCATAGCCCTGCGCAACTTCGCCAGCAGCTTTGCGAGGATGCAGCTTGGGTGTGATCGCATGCTGGCCGGGCGGGACGCTCAAGGGAGCGATGTCGTCAGATTACCCAAAAAGGTTGTAAGTCCGTCGACCCTTCCCGATCTCCGAGTTGCCGTTGATAGCGTTGATAACACATCGTCGTCAACGGGCGATCTTCCACATGAACATCCCGGCGACGTCCCCATAGTCCACCATCCCAGTTGAGGTCGAAGTTACTTACCGGAACAGATTGATCTTTGTGAGATCGACGATCTCATCGACCCGACCAGCGTCTTTAACTGTGGCAACGAAAGCAGGTCGCCCATCAGCATCGCCAGTCCGCCGTCTCCCGAAAGCGTCACCACCTGACGACCCGGATGGCTGGCTTGCACTCCGATAACTTGCGGTAAGGCGTTTGCCATTGACGCGTGATTGAATGAGCCCAACAATCGCCGCTTGCCGATTCATCCTTAAATAGCGGGCAGCCCAAACTGTCGGTGTACCCACGTCGCAAGTAAAAACTGCGTCTTCGGCCGCCAACTCGTCGAGTATCTTCACCACGTATTGTGGATGGATCGGCTTGTCGCTCGAACTCGGAATCGCCAGTTCATCCAAGCCCTTTCGCGTCCTCTGATAGTGTTCGAGCGAGGCCTTCAGATGCTTGTCGTCTTGGTTCTGCTCGAGTTCGCCCGTCGCCGTCACTGTGCCAACCATGCCCGGAATACTTTCGACAATCCTTCGGAAGTTGATTTCACTAGCGCGGAGTGCTTCTTCGGCTCGTTTGCGGTCATCGATATCCGTTATGAGGTTGTACCAACGGACGATCCGCCCGTTCCTATCGAACACCGGAAGGCCCCGCGTAGTAAGCTATCGATAGCTTCCGTTTCTGTGCAGGGCGCGGTGTTCGACATCGATAGGCTTCCCCGTTTTAACCGAGTGCATCCATGCTTGTACAACCCGTTCTTTATCGTTCGGGTGCAATAGCGGGCTCCAATCCTTCATCTCCTCATTGGTCTTCCCGAAAAAATCAGTGATTCGAGAATTGAAGAACTCGGTTTCGCCCGTCGCGGTCATCGTATCGATCATGGCGGGGATGCTGTCAACAGTCAGTCGGGTATTGAACGTATCCTCCGCTTGGCGCTCCTTCACCTCCGCCCGTCGCTTCGCTTCGACGAACGCCATCACCAACAAGGCTGCCCCAAAAAGATAAGAAGGTGCTGTACCGCGAAAAGCGAACCAAGGGAACCAGCGGAAAGCGCTATGGCCCAAATTCCAGGACCAACGCCGCCGTACAAAGTGCTCGCGAAAACGGCCAGAACGAACCAGATTGTTGGTTCGCCGAAAGCCCATGCAATTGCGAGCGCCCCGCCTGTCGCGACTGTTGTTAGGCCGTAACGTTTGAATCGCTGCACCGCGTTTCACCTGTCGTCAGTTCTGGACTGACATCTCGATCATGTCAGATTTCTCCTTCCGCGGTAGTTAAAGGAAGCATTTAGGTCATGTGTCGCTGTTGCCTTGATCGGTTGTAGCCATATGAACAAACTGATTTTTTCGCACTCGGCGAGCAATCCTATTCCCACATCAAGGTGGCTCGTGCTTTTGCGACCTAAGCAGTGCCAACGCGATTGCCTCCGTAATCATTTGGCGGCAGAGCTCCGGGCATGATCAAGACATCCGCAATGATCTTAGAAATCGCTCTTGCAAGGGCTTGATTGGGGTCTTGTTCACCGGTCCAATCTTGTTGTCCGCTTACGGATTCGCGGCTTGGGCCGTCACCGCAAGCATTGGCGTCACCAATTAATTTCCCTGGTCCGTAGGACCACTCTCCAAGTGGAGCGTCGCGGGCATTGTGCGATACCGGAGAGGAAGCCAATACCGCATGGGATGAATTGGTGGCGTGGACCAGCAATGGCAGCCGCCCGGTAAGCGAATTATCCGTCTCAGCAAAGCAGTGCGCGCTGAACATTCGAATTCAATTTAAAGCAGCCGAGCTAGGCGGTATTGCCGCGGGGTAACACCCAACAGCGCACGAAAGTCACGGCCGAAATTGCTTGGATCGACATAGCCAACCTCCTTCGCAACCTGCTGCACGGTCAGGGAGGCATCACTCAATAGCTCAACGGCTTTGCGCATCCTAAAAAATCGTAAGTACTCGCGAAACGTGCTTCCTATTTCGCGCTTGAACAATCGTGATAAATAGCGAGTGGAGGTTCGCATGTTCCTGCATACGACTGTCTCATCCAGGCTGTGGCTATGGAATTCGAGTTCTATTGAATGCAGTGCTCGCTCTACGCGCCAGTCATGACGGTCCGCCTGGAGATCGAAATTGCTGGCAGACCCATTACGCTCCCATCTAGAGCGAATCATTGCCAGCACAACATCTAAATTGCATTCCCAAAGCTTTCGGTCGCCATGCTGAGCGGATTCGGGTGCGAGTTGCACATAACTATCGATGTGAAGATCAAGTCTGCGCGCTTCTTCAGGAATCGTTGTCAGGTATAGCCTAACGTCGCTGACCTGCTGATAAAGCTTGTAATGAAGCCACGCTGCGAAGTACTGATTATGGATCACGTCCAGATTGCACGCCGCCGGCGCGGCTCCATTTCTCTGGATAAGCATCTGGCGACCGGCGTCGGCTTTCTCGCCGTCTAAAGAAGCGATGAATACCAGACGTCCAAAAGTGGACGCAATTTTAGGAAATTCTTCCGGCCAAGATAATAGCTGCCCGTTCTCGAATGACAACTGTGTCGGCATAACGCGTTGCGCCTCGAACCAACCGCGTTAATTCGTCCCGCTTATAGTCTTAACCAACCGCGCTGAATTTTCTAGTGCTTGTAAAAAAAATATGTCCGTCGCTCATTCATTCGGCTTAGTTCGCACACAATGTCAACGCTTTACGCAACAATACGGTAACAAAATATAGATCGCGGCACTACTGGCCTCATTAAGTCAATGGGTTAATAGGGCCATACTGCTGCTTAAAGTTCGACGTTGTTGCTAAATTCTGGATTGCACATCCGGCGTACATACGTCTGCCATGCGCCGCCAGTTCAAAGTAAGCTAGCTACGCCAATGACACGCCCTAACAGTTCTGCTTCCTTGTGCTGCTGAAACGATCGTCGCCGCTGATCCTTATTTTCAGGATGCGGGATCAGGACGAAAGCATCCCTGTCCTGCATCGCATAACTACAGACAATTTGCGGGCTCGGCGTATTCAACGCATCAGAGCGAACTTGAAAAGCGTAGATCGGCCGCAGCCACTGCCGCCTCTGCTCCACGCCATTTGAAATGACTATGTCGTGGCGGCGCCTACCTGGTTCCGGCAAAGCATCCAACAAAAGGAACGCGTGCGGCTTTATCAGCGGATCAAGGTAGCCTTCCGAGTCCCCAAAATACAGCAGCCTCGGGTCTGTCAATTCGATTCCGGAATGAAACAGCACAGCCGGTATCTCGCCCCACTGCTCGAGGAGCGTCCGCAGCAAGAATTCTCCTTGCCGCTCCCGGCGTACTGAGGAACCTTCCGCTTTCTTCGATGGCGAAGATAACACCTCCTCGAGATCCCACCGCCCCGCATCGCCAAATTCGAATCCGTACGTCCGAAGCAATGTCCCGTAAAAGATAGAGTGGACGGCACAAAGCCCGAGCGCCACTCTCAAGCATGGAACACTCGCTGCCCTGTTCTCGAGCGCATTGGCATGCGATCCGGAAACGCCGTATGGAAAACGGGCGCTCACCATCCTACCCAACTGATCCACATCCTTAATCGTGCGTGAAGCGCGAAGCCGTTCGCCGCGGATCAATTCATTCCCGCCTCTCAACGGCTGCGTCGGCAGGCCGCCCGATATGCCAGCTTGACTTCGCGAAAGCGGCGAATCAATGTTGCCCACCGCCGCGAACATTGCCGTCGCCTTGCCGAGCAGTTGAGCTTCGCCAGGATAGCGATAGTCTTGCGGGCCGGATCGCGATTCCGAAGTTGCCAGTAAATGCAGTCGCTCGTCTGCCAACGCGCAACGACAACAACTATAGCCCAAAGGGTGCTGAACCACGAAGAAATTCCCTGCCTTCAGATCCTCCGCTGTATAGCCGCAGGCCGGAGCCGGCGCGTACTGAATGATCGATCCGGGCACCAGGTTCGGATACGACACGTCATCCGCCATCCCCATCCGCAAATATCGCCGCGGAAGCACTCGCCATTCCTCTTCCACCTCACGGATCGGCTTATAATCGAACGCCGGAATCAGTGTTTTTAGGAATAAAGTCGAACACGGTCGCTCGACCGGAGCAAACCGAGTCGGCAAGGGCACCAGACAGCTCTTGCGAAAAGCATAAGGATAAATAGGACGGGTGCGCTCGGCATTCACCAACATCTCAGAATCGAAAAGCGTGTCCAGGTCCATCCCAACCGCTCTGGGAAGACTCCCGTACGTCAGATTGTAGAGCGCCGAGAGACTCTCCAGTTGCCCGATCGACGGAAAAACCCCTTTGCGCAGGTTGTAGCGAAAGGATTCCGAAATCGCATACCGCCGCACGTCGTTGCGCGCCCTGCCGTACGCCGTTGTCCACTCTTGAATCCTGTCCCAGGACATGTTGCGCCCCGCGCGCAACTCATCAAGAATTTCCGCTAGATGTTCGGGCCGATCGCCGGAGAACATTTTCGCCTCTACTTTAGTGTCCGGCGTCGGGTATTTCTCCCGCTCAGCAACGATTATTTCTAACGGCCTCACAAACGCTTGGCGGTTATCGGCCCCGGTACCAGGCAAGATATACTTCCATTCCTAGGGTTAACCTTCAATTAATCGAATTGCGCTCTATAAAAGCAGCTCTGGCGTTCGATGCGGGCCTTCGCTTTACAGGTTGGCTTCTCCATGTTGCAGCCTGCGATGATGGGTCCGTTACATGCTCATTGCCAGTTGGAATGTCAATTCGATCCGTGCTCGCTTGGAGCACGTAAGAACCTGGCTAACGATACACAATCCTGATATTCTTCTGCTTCAGGAACTCAAAGCAGAAGAGTTTCCCGCGCAGCTGTTTGCGGATCTTGGATACGCAAGCGCAGCCGTGACGCAGAAAGCGTACAACGGGGTCGCCATCTTGTCGCGTTGGCCGATCGCCATCATCTCAACAACGCTCATGGGCGATGAAACAGATACTCATGCGCGATTTATTGAAGTTGTAATTAACAATGTTCGCATTGTTAACATTTACGCGCCCAATGGCAACCCAGTGGGCAGCGATAAATTTCTTTACAAACTGGCCTGGATGGATCGCCTGCACCAGCAAATGCAGCTTTGGCTGAAAGCCGAGACGCCAACTCTGGTGGGCGGTGACTTCAACGTTATCCCAGAGGACATCGACTGTCACAAACCTTCCTCCTGGATGCACGATGCCCTCTTTCAACCCGAGCCGCGAATCCGCTATCGCGCCTTACTCGCACTCGGCTATACGGATGCATTCCGGTCTCTGCATCCCGGAGTCGGCGGCTACTTTACTTTTTGGGACTACTTCCGAAAAGCCTTTGAGTACAACCGCGGCATCCGAATTGATCACTTGCTGCTCTCACCCGGACTTGCTCGATGCCTGCAAAGTTGCGAGATCGATAAAGCCCCGCGAGCACTCGAAAAGCCCTCTGACCACACGCCCATCTATGCCCGGCTCCAGCATGACGTCACGCCTCCTCCCGAAGCTGATTCGGGGCAGATCAACTCCTCCCTCGCATGACAAAGCCGAAGAGTGCGTCGCCCGCTCCCACAACCACGTATTGCATGCCGTCCAACTCGTAGCTGATTGCCCCGTTACTGACCGCGGCTCCCAGATTTGCGTGCCACAGCGCCTCTCCCGTTGCCGGATTAAGCGCGACAAAGTTACTCGAGGAATCTCCCGTGAATAGTAAGTTGCCTGCCGTGGTCAACACGCCCGAGCGCACTCCGCCGCCTTCCCACTGGTGGCTCCAGCGGATCTTCCCCGTCTTATAGTCGAGTGCCTGCAGCATCGATTGCCCGCCGCCCCCGCGATCGTTCCCGCTCCAGCCCTCCGGCTTTTCACTATCGTCGAAAATATAATACTCGCTAAACGCCCGGCTCGCGTTCACATAAAATAATCCCGTTGCGGGGCTATAACTCGGAGGCGGCCAATTCGTTGCCCCGCCCTGATTCGGAGTAACCAGCGCGCCATCCACCTGCGGCTCCTTCGCGGGATTCGGAATCGGCTGACCCTTCGCGTTCACTCCCTTCGCCCAGTTAGTCTTCACAAACTCCGAAGTTACTAAGTGGGTTCCGTCCGTCCTGTCCAGCACAAAAAAATAGCCGTTCCGGCTCGCCTGCGCCAGCAGCTTGCGCGGCCGCCCGTCGATTTTGCCGTCGAACAGAACGGGCGTTTCTACCGCGTCCCAATCGTGGGTGTCGTGCGGCGAAGGTTGAAAGTACCAGGCAAGCTTCCCGCTCTCGATGTGCAGCGCCACTATCGATTCGGTGAAAAGATTGTCCCCCTTGCGCCCCTTGCCCGCAATCACCGGCTGTGGATTTCCGGTCCCTAGGTACAGCAGCTTTAGTTCGGGGTCGTAAGTGCTCGGAACCCATGTCATCCCGCCGCCATGCGCCATCGCTTCCGCATTGGGCCATGTCTCCGAACCCGGCTCACCCGGTTTGGGCACCGAAGACCAGTGCCACTGCACGTCACCCGTTTCGGGGTCGCGCGATTCCAGATATCCGGGTATGTCGAGATCATCGCCACTTACACCCACAATGACCCGATTCCCAATTACTACCGGCGCCACTGTCGCTGTGTAGAACTGATCCAGATCGCAGATCTGCTTGTGCCAGCGTTCCGTGCCATCCTGGCTGTTCAGAGACACAAGCTGACAATCGGGCGTTTCGAAATACAGCCAGTTGCCGTACATCCCCACGCCGCGGTTGCCCAAATGCCATCCCCCCTTCGAAGCCCAATGGAAGTGCCAGATTTCCTGCCCGCTCCGGGCATCGATCGCGAAAACCTGATCGGGAATTGAAAAATACAATACTCCGCCCACTACCAGCGGAGTGGACTTCACAATGTTGCCCAAACTTCCCGTCGCCGAACTGGTGCGATATACCCACGCCAGGCTGAGTGATTGTATATTCTGTGCGTTGATCTTCGAAAGAGTGCTGAACCGGCGCCCCGAGTAATCACCGTTGTAAGTGGGCCACGTGTCCACCGAAGGCTCCATCAGCTTCTTCGGATCCAACGACTGCGCCTTCAGCATGCAGCCGGCAATCGCAATCCAGAGCAGCGAACACAGCTTCATTTCAAAGTCTCCAGATAAGCAACCAGATTGTGAATGTCCTGATCGGTAATCCTGTCCAGCAGCTCGTTGTGCGCGGCATAAGGATCGTGGCGCTCGATTTTAAGCTGTGGCGTTCGGTTCCAGGCGTGATAATTACCCGCGGCATCGCGCAACGCGATATTGAAATCGTCGATATGCACCAGGGTGCCGGATATCGGCTCTCCGTTCTCGTACGTCACCTTCACGGTCACAGGCTTCGGTGCAGCCACACCCTCCGCCCCAAGCGCCACCGTGCGCGGGAACAGCAGCCGCTGCTGCAATGTCGGCGCATCGTACCTCGAAGCAATCCCTGCCAGATCGCCCGTGCCCGAATGACACCTCGCGCACCCGCCCGCGCCGTTAAAGTACGCGGCCCCTGCCTGCGCATTCCCCGTCATGACATTCAGCACTTGTGTATACGGCCCGCTCCGAAGCGTATCTTCCACCTGCTGGTGCAGAAAATGCGAAATATCTTGTATCTGTTTCTGCGTCAGCGAAGCCATGGCCGTGCCGGCCGCTCCTGGGTGCCGCTGCATTAGATACGGTCCCAACGTGTCGCCATAGTGATCGTGCAGCACCACCACCGATCGAACCAGGTCGGGCCCATTTGCTCCTCGCCCCAGCGGCCCATGACAACTGGCGCACTCCGAAGTGTAAATCGTTTTCCCGCGCGCGGCTGACTGCCGATCCACCACCTGCCTGTCCCCCGGCCCCGCCGAGAGCGAATGCCGCGCCCCTCCAGCCCCGCCCGGCGCGTTCGCGGGAAGATTTTTCGCCAGGTAATTCGTCACCGCTTCGAAATCCGCCGCACTGCCTTTCGCCCCGCGCGTGATCATGCTCGCCACCACTTGGCCCCACCCCTCGCGCGTCATGCCGTGCCCCAGAACTATCGTCGCCGGGTGACAGGCGCCGCATACTCGCGTCACCGTATCGCTGCCCGGCGCATCTGGCAGCGCAGGCGTCTGCCCTCGAACTGCGGCTGCCGACAAAATCACCACCGCCGCCATGCGAATCACGCCAGCGCCCCCAAATCTCTCCACGCCGCGCCTCTTCATTCCAGTCAACGCCTACTAATTCTATCTGTGCCATCCCCACGTTTTGATAGGATGCTGTTCGCATGATAAACCGACGGCGAACCCTCACAACCCTGGCCACTACGGCCGCGCTGGGGTTCACATCCCCGCCAAAATTGCGCGCTCAAACCAATCCCGGCAGATTGAAGCAAGGCGTCTGTTATTGGACTTACCAGAAATGGTTCACCCTCGATGAGCTTTGCAAGGAAGCGGTCCGCATCGGCCTCAAGGGAATCGACCTGGTGCGCCCGGAGCAGTACCATGTCGTCCAGCAGTATGGCTTGGTCCCGTCCATGACCTCGGGCGCTCCGCCGAACACCATCCCCATCGGACTCAATCGAATCGAAAACCATGAAGGCGTGCTCGCAATCCTCAAGAACGACATCACGCTCGCCTCCGCCGCCAACGTCCCGAACGTCATTACCTTTTCCGGAAACCGCGCCGGCATGCCCGACGCCGAAGGTCTCCAAAACTGCGCGCTTGCGCTCAACAAGATCAAGGGCTACGCGGAAGAAAAAAACGTCACCGTCACCCTCGAACTGCTCAACAGCAAAGTGAATCATAAGGACTACATGGCAGACCACAGTGCCTGGGGCGTCGAGCTAATGAAGCGCGTCAACTCGCCTAGAGTGAAACTGCTCTACGACATCTACCACATGCAAATCATGGAAGGAGATTTGATCCGCACCATCCGCGAAAACATCGCCTTCATCGGCCATTTCCACACCGGCGGCAATCCCGGCCGCCATGAATTGGATGACACCCAGGAAGTCGACTGGCACGCTGTCGCCACTGCGATCGCCGACACCGGCTACACGGGATTCGTTTCACATGAGTTCACTCCCGTGCGCACGCCGCCCATCAAGAGCCTCGAGCAGGCCTTTCAGACCTGCTCCGTATAGCCGCCTCAAGGCAGCAGCAGAATTTTCCCCCCGACCGACCCTTTCTCCGCCAGCCTGTGAGCTCCACTTGCCTCGCTCAGTTTCATTTTCTTCGCGACCGGAATCGTCAGTTTCCCATCCCGAACCGCATCCGCCATCTGCCGCAGCAACGACGCATCCGGCGTCGCCATGAACGCCTCCACGCGAATATCTTTTCCCTCCGCCTCTTTGGGCTTCCCCAACACCGACCCCAGCACGCCGCCCGGTTTCAATTTCGGAATCAGCTTCCCAATCACATCGTGGTCCACCGTATCCGCGATTCCATCCAGCGTGGGCAACTCGCCGACTTCGCTATCGTCGTCGATCGCAACCACCTGATCGGCGCCTAACGAGCCCGCTTCTTTCTTCTGGTCTTTCTTGACTCCCGCAATCACCCGCGCGCCCCGGCTCTTGGCTACATAAACCGCCGTACGCGCCACGCCCCCTAACGCTCCGGTCACCAACACCAGGTCTCCTGGCTTCGGATGCATGTGCTGGATGAGTTGCGCGCCCGTCGTTACTACCAGCGGCAAGGCAGCCGATTCTTCCAGGTCCAGGCCGTTCGGAAGCGCCGTCAGGTTGTTGGCCGGCGCGGCCACATATTCCGCGTAGCCGCCGTTCACGATTCCAATTACCTTCTGCCCAACTTGTAGCGTCCGGACGTTCGCTCCCGTTTCTTCTACCGTTCCGGCAACGTCGCGTCCTAAAATCGCGGGCAACGTCAGCGGCATCCTCGCCTTCGCTGCGCCGCTCCGTAGTTTCCAATCGATCGGATTCACGCTCGTCGCCGCCACTTTCACCAGCACTTCTTCCGGCCCTGGCTCCGGCGTCGGCACGTCCTCGTAGTTCAGTTGCTCCGGGCCGCCGTAGGCATGTAAACGCACTGCTTTCATCTGCACTCTCCGGTGCATAGACATGCACGCTCGGCCATTGGCTTCGTTTGGAAATTACTTGTTGCTCTCGCTCGCCGCTTCCACCCGAATCAACCCCATCATCCCGCCGTCCTCATGTTCCAGAAGATGGCAGTGATACACATACGTTCCCACCGCACTCGGATCGCGAAAGTCCATCCGCACGCGCACGCTCGGATAATTCAACGCGCGATCCGTTAAGTAGGGAATGTTGACCGTATCGCGCAAAAACGGCTCGTTCACCGGCAGCCCTTGGTAATCGAGCAGCAGAAAATGCAGTTGGTGAATATGAAACGCGTGCAGCTCTTTTGAGCGGTTCTCGATGATCCAATCCTCCACCGTCCCCTGCTTTGCGACGATGTTCGGCATACCGCATTGTGGGTCGAACGCCACTGGCGCCTCGCCGTCCACAGTGATATAAAACTCCACCGCGCTCGCCGGATTGTTCGGGTCCGTCAGCTTCTCGGAAAAGTAGAGCCTGCGCGTGCGCGCCGGAGTGACATCTCCCAGCCATGGCAGCGCCGGCTCGCCTAACGGCTCAGCCGAGTCCGCAAGTTTCGACCGCGGCTCCGGCGCAACTTCCGCCGCTTCGATCCTCGCCAGCGCCCGATTGGGATCGTTTTCGCCTCCCGGACCTGTGTCTACCGTTCGCGTCACCAATAACGCCGGTACGCCCACTGGCGGCCCCTGCACGATAAACTCAACGCGCGCCCCCGGTGGAACTCCCAGGTGATTCACCGTCTCCACTACATCGTCCCGCTTCCCGCTGTAACTCAACGGAACACCGTCAAGCGCTACCAGCCCCAATCGTTGCGGCGTGCGCCCGAACACCACCGCCAGATTCAAGTACGTCACCGCCGATGCATTTAACACCCGCCATAACTGCCGCTCCTCTGGGTTCATCTGAATCAAGGCCGGCGGATAATCCGGATATGGCACCGCAACGAAATTGATCGAGAGATCTTTCGCCGGCTTACCGAAACCCGTCCCGTTATTCGCCGCATCTCCGTCCCGGTCAATTAACATCTTCGGTAGCACCGGCTCAAATTTTGAAGGCGGCGCGTTCGGGTTCAACAAGTCCTGGTCGCGAATGACAAATACTCGCTCCCGCAATCCCCTCACTTCCCGGTTCGCTCTCTCGATCCCTTCAATAATCATCGCCCCGGATGCCCCGCCCAGCACCTGCGTCGTCGTGAACCCGTGAATGTGCGGATGGTACCAATACAATCCCGGCGGCTGATTCTCCGGAATGCGGAATCGATATTCAAAGGGTGCCGCCCCCGCGCCCACCAGCGTCTTCAAAACGTCGTCTTGGTGGCAAACCGCCGGAATCGTCAAGCCGTGAAAATGCAGGTTCGTGGAGGTCACCGCCATCGAGCCACCCGCGCACCCCCCGCTCTGCGCCTGCATGCTCATACGTGTCCGCGCCTGCGCCACTGATGCGCGCTTGTCGATGTCTGCCAGGTCGTTCTTCAATTTCAGGATCAAAA
>Ga0070737_10002267_pt1 | contig 23741 bp, 23 predicted proteins | sample Coa_R1_10_FD_66438 | JGI IMG/M metagenome (GOLD analysis project Ga0070737, IMG submission 66438) | Surface soil microbial communities from Centralia Pennsylvania, which are recovering from an underground coalmine fire - Coalmine... | ecosystem: Environmental > Terrestrial > Soil > Unclassified...
GCGCCCCACGAAGCTGGCTTCGTGGGGACCCGGTGAGACCCGGGCCTCCCGGGCACGCGGCGGGGAAGCGCGAAGCCCGCGAGGGCAACCCCGTGAGGGGTGCCGCATGAGACGATCGCTTACTCAGCGGCAACGGGTGATCCTTGGCGATGGGGAGGAGCTGGACGTCGCGCGTGCCCGCGAGGGGCATGTCCAGGCGGCGCGGCTGCTGCCCCGTCGCCACCCCGAGGTCGGCGCGATCGTTCTCGAGTGCACCAGCATGCCCCCCTACGCCGCGGCCATCCGCGAGGAGACCGGGCTGCCGGTTCATGACCTGACCACCTTCGTCGGTTGGGCCTTGGCCGCCGAGCGGAGAAAGGAGTTCGAGGGCTGGATGTGAGCCTCGCCCCGGTGGGTTGCCTCGGCGTCGTGGTGCCGACCATGCACGAGCCGGCAAAGCTCTTCAGCGCTCGCCGGCCACCCTCGTCATGCTCCACCTTGGGGCGGCCCGGGCCCAGGCCGGTGCCAGCCACGCCGGCGCGTCCCATCTTTGAGGCGGACCCGACTGGAAGGCGTCTGGGCCTCTCGGCGCTCCGGCCAGATTCCCGGTCCGTCACCGTGCCGCCGGCGGCGATCGGTGCGCGACCACCGCCGATGCCGTGGGATTCGGCAACCGCCTTGCCACCGCGATGCGATCGATGACCCGTCGAGTTGACGTCGAATGCGCAGAGGCCGTGAGCGACCGACGAGCGCTCCCCTGGGGCCCCAATGAGCCAGTTGGACCCTGGCGATGAGGGCGAGCAGGCGCTGGGCGACCCGGAGACGTCCAGATGGATGTCCCCGCGCCTTGAGCCCGAGCTGGCCCTCGAGGGGGTCGACGACGGGCTCGATGTGCGGCCGGCGTGCCCGATCGGCCACGATGAGCGGATCTGGAGGCAGCGGCGAGGCCTCCAGCCGCCTCGGCTACCTCACGGTCACCGGGCTCGGCGTTGGCCGGGGCCAGGAACCTCCGACCTCTCCGTTCCGCACCGACCGTACCCCCGTGCTCGGCGGCCCGGGCGCTCCCCCACGCCACCTGCCGGTCCACGTCGGTCGCCGGGTCGGTCAAGGAACCACGGGCCTCCATGGCCACCCTCCTGCTACCGTCCTCGCTATCGCGTTGCGCCGCTCCCACGATCGGCCGGCCGCCCCTCGGTGCTGGGAGCGGCAGCTGACCGGTCTCGGGCCAGCTCGGCCTGGTCGAGGGATCCGACAAGGCCCACGCCGGTGGATGAGTTCGACCCTGTAGAGGCCCATCACCGTCTCCACCAGGGCGTTGTCGTGGCGATCGCCGCCTCAAGCTCCTCGCCCTGTGGCCGCCGCGTCGAGGCAGCCTGGAGAGGCGTCGTCAGTGGACTGGGCGACCTCCAGCACCTCGCAGATCAGCTCGGTTCCGTACTGGTCTTTGCACATGTCCATCTCGCTCGTCGGCCATCGAGCTCGGCCGCGAAGAAAGCCGACGCGTTGCTCGACCCAGTTGTGCAGCGATTCGGCCCCCGATCCTCAACTGGCGAGAACTGGCGAGCCACCCGGGTGACCACGCCGAAGCTCTCATCGCTCTCATCACTCTCGACGGTCGCCTCGCGTGCCATCCGGACAGATCCCTTGTGCAGCTCGGCCGGGTACCACGAGGACGCGACCGGCGGTGGGCGAACAGCGGGCCACGGCGATGCTCTCGCCAGACCGGCTCCCGCTGTCCCGCACGACCCGTACAGATCGAGGCTGCCTCGGTGCCCCACTCGGGCTCGACATGAATTCCGGACACTGTTGCCGCTAATGCGGCAATGGCCATCTGGCCATCAAGCGGCATCCCTCACGGGGTTGCCCTCAAGGCCTTCCACGAAGCTGGCTTCGTAGGGTTTTGGGCCCTCATCGACCTCGAAGCCCGCCAACAGCCTCCGACCCTGTGCTGCCAGCGCGGTCTCCACTTCCTCGGCCCCGAACCGGGCGCACTGGTCTCGGTGCTCGACCACGATGGTTGCCACAGAGTCGCCTCCTGAGAGCACGGGCCCTTGGTTCCATTATTGATCTCTATCAGATAATTCACGTCACTTGACTGGACGTGGCCAGATGCCATTGGACTATTAGGCAATCCCCTTTGCTACTAGTTGGCTGCTTCTGCCATAAACCTGAGACAGGACTGAGGGAGTGCGGAATCTTGACCGCAACTGTTAGGCAGCCTAGGATACCGGAGAGACTCATCGGGTGGTTGACGGCACGAGCTTGTGCGGGGCTGTCAAGACCTCGGCTGGGCTGGCATGACCCTTACGGGCTTTTGCCGCTGTTCACTCGGTGTCCAGGAGGGAGGTTTTGCGCCATGTCAAATCGACATATGAGCGATATCGTCGGCAAACTCTTCCCGTGTTCGTTCGTCGGCTCTTACCCGCGCCCCACCTGGTTCGGGTATAACTTGGGTGGTCGAGATATCCTCCAGGCCTTTCGCGACGAGGATTTTGCCCAAGCGTACAAGGACGGCATTCGGGCGATGATCGGTGATCAGGAGGAAGCAGGCCTGGACGTCCTGGCCGATGGTCATCTCTGGTACGACCGACACCAGGGCTTCATCGCCTCCTTTGGGCTCTACAACCTGGAGCGGATGGAGGGCATCGAGATCCGGCCCCGGGTGACCGTCGGCGGCATGTTCGCCCCGGGCACCGCGGCCGCGGCCGGTGAGGCTGCCGAGGTGATCGAGCAGAGCGGGATGAGCGAGGTCTTCGAGGCGGCCATGAGCGCCACCATGGCGGTGACCGGGAAGGTCGGACGGGGCCCGATGCGCCATGCCCTCAACTGGAGCCTGGCCCAACGTTGCACGGTCAAGCCGGTCAAGGCCTTCTTCGCCATGGGGCCGGTGGAACTGTCCGCGACCGTGGTCGACGAGCACTACCGAGACCGCCGCGCCCTGCTCCGCGACCTCGCCGAGATCTACCACGCCGAGATGCAGGAGGCGGTGGAGGCCGGGGCCAAGATCGTCGAGCTCGATGACCTTATCTTCGTGGCCCCTCGCGAGGAGTGGGAGTTCGACGTCGAGATCTTGAACCGGGTCTTCGAGGGCATCGACGCCTACAAGATCTGGCACTGCTGCCATGGGGGTACGCCGGCGCCGGTGGGGATAGCCCCGTACCGGGCCATGTTCCCGTATGTGAGAGAGCTCCAGGTCGACAGCTTCGATTGGAGCTTCGCCCAGACGGGGTTCCCCGACGAGGAGTTGGCCTTGTTCGCTACGCCGGGGTTTGACAAGGATCTCGGGCTGGGGGTGATCAGCAACAAGAACTACCTGATCGAGACCCCGCAAGAGGTGGCCGAGGGGATCAGAAAGGCGGCTCGCCACGTGGATCCGGCGCGGATTCACCTGACCTCTGATTGCGGTCTGTTCGCCTACTCCCGAGTGGCCGCCAAGACCAAGCTGAAGGCCATGGTCCAAGGAGCGGAGATCGTTCGCCAAGAGCTGCGCAAGTAATCGCGCCCATGCGGTCGGGGAGATCCCGAGAGATCCCGGAGGTTGTGGAGGCTCGGGGTGGTTGGGCCACCGTAGGCAGCAGCGTTGGAGAGGACGTAACGTGGTCGGGCTTGCGAGAGGTTGCAGGTTCGAGCAGCGGCGGGTGGAGAGAGATCCAGCTGCTCACGAGGATCCTTGGGGACGTCTCCTTGAAGGCTTCCATCTCTCGCTCGATTGGTGGGCGCGGAGGGCCTGGTGACGAGTCTAGGCGTGGCCATGGAGACGGTCGGCTTCCCGACGGGCCGGGTGGGCGGATGGCACGGGAGGAGGCCCACCGGGAACTGGCGCCGTCCACCCGCCGGTTTCGAGCCAGGCGAGCCGGCACGGCTGGATGGCCCGGGGTCTTGGTTGATGGGTGCGGTTCCGGGACGTCCGCGCCCACCTCCTCGGGCGGGGAAGGGGGACGGCCTGCCGGACCGGGGTCGGTCCTGAAGCCCGGGATGCCCGGCTTGTTGAACCGTCTCGACAGGAGACGGACGGCCTGGGGACGGATCCCCAGCTCCCGGGGATGGCCGCGATGGTCTGGGTTCTTCGGCCGACCTCGGTCGGGCTCGTAAAGTCAACGGACGCCTCCTGACGAAGGTGCCTGGACAATCACGGTCCACTCGGCGGATGCATCACGAGGCCCTCGAGAGCGGGCGGTGCCTACGTCCTATCGCCTCCCGGAGGGGCTTCGGCGAGGCGGGTTTCGTGGGGTGCTCCTGGAGCGCCGCCACCGCCTGGGCTGCATGATGAGCGGCCAAGCGCTGCCCAGAGAGCTGGGAGAAGAGGCTGGTTGGAGTGTCGGTCACGTCTCGCACCCGATCGGGGTTCCCCCGAAGGGGCTCCCCATCGGAACCCGTTCCGATGGGCTCCCCAAGCCTGCTTCGTGGAGTTGGAGATCGTCTCGACCTCAGAGGGGCACCAGCAGCCGCCTGCCCTGGGCGGCCAGCGCGGTCTCCACCTCCCTCAGCCCCGAGTCGGGCGAACCGATCCCGGTGCTCGGCCACGATGGCGGTCACGGACGGGTCCCGCTGTCGGACATGGAACCAGCCGGGCGATGGGGTACGACATGCCCTGTTGCTCGGCTTACCGCCTGAGGGGCGTCACTACGGACGGTCAGAGCGTGCTCATAAGTCTGAATGAGCAGCGGCTGTGCCCCTCCTTCTGGACGCTTGGCCGGCGCTGAGACCCGGCCTTGGCGTGTCCGTCAGGCCCGGGTCTGGGCCAGGCCTTCGGCCCGCCGGGCAGAGACCCCAGGCTGGTCGACCCTAGCGGCCACCGCGATCATGGTTCGCCCGGGGCGGGATCAGCGCTCCATCGGGTGACCGTCGCCCCGAGGCGACATGGGGGCTCTCGGCTCGGTACCGTGCACCTGGGTGCGCCGGCGCCGTGACCGTTGCGGGAGGTAGCGTTCGCGCAATTCGTGGAATGGGTCACATGGAGCGGATGGGAGGTGGGCTCGTACGGCGCGTGCCGTCGATTCCTTGGGGGTGGTGGGATGTGCGATGCAATTGGTGGCAAGTGACTATTGACCACCGGGACGGTCTCGCAGCTGGCGTTCTCTCGAAGAATCTGCGCTCGCACACCAGGCTGTGGAAGCTGACGAGAGGTGAAGTGCAGAGTGTCAGAGAGGTCACGATGGAGGACCAGTCGCCCACGAAAGATCACATGTGACATAACTCCCAATCATGTGATTTGAGGAACGAATGACGGTATCCGACACTGCTAGTCAGCTGACGTGTTGTATCCATGTTATAATGAACGTCATATCGGTGCCATGAGGAAGAGCGAAGGGAAAGGTTACCGAGTCACCGCCGTTGTGCGAGCCACGGCAGTGCTCGATCTGCTGGCCTCCGAGGGCCCTCTGACGGTCTCTCAGATCACCTCCAAGCTTCGTTTGCCTCGAACCTCAACCTTTCACCTGATCAAGACGCTCGAATCGACTGGGCTCATCAGATGGATTCCCGAGGGGAACCGTTACACGCTGGGCCTGCGCATCGTCGACCTCTCCTCGCGTGCCCTGGGGCAGCTCGACATTCGTCGCATCGCCCATCCTCACCTGGTGAGGTTGAGTGGTCAATCCGGTGAGACGAGCCATCTTCAAGTTCTCGAGCTCCAGACTGCAGAGGTGGTGTGTATCGATCGGATCGAGAGTCGGGAGCCGCTCCAGGTGAGGGCATGGATCGGGAAGCGGAATCCCTGGCATGCAACGGCCTCGGGAAAGGTCTTCGCTGCCTATGCGAGCGCTGAGGATCTCCGGTACCTCCTGGATGACCATACGCTCCAGCGCCCCACTCCGTCGACACGCCACGGGCGCGAGCAGCTGCTACGCGAGCTGGAAGAGGTGCGGGGCCGTGGCTACGCGTTCAATGACGAAGAGCTCATGCCGGGCATTCGTGCCGTGGCGGCTCCCATCCTCCAATCGCCCGAGGTGTGCCTCGCCGCGGTCAGCCTGATCGGCCCCACCACCAGGATGACCGATGACCGCATGCGCGAGCTCGCAGCGGCGGTCGCGGACACCGCCCGGTCGATTGCCATCGAGCTCGGCGCACGGGGGGTGGGGGATGCCCCCTCTGGCGCACAGCCGGACCGGCGAGGTCTCTCCCACCGGTAGAGCCCGCCGGGCCGGGGGGCGTGGCGCGGCGATCTCCGCCTCGAGTCCCCTGCACGTGCCGGGGCCGATGACCGGATGATGCCTCACCAGGGCACGATGGCGAGCTCGAAGGGGGCGATCCCGAGCGTGGCCAGCATCTGACGTACGGTGAGCACGACCTCGGTCGGGGTCACGCCAGGCGGCTCTGGGAAGGGGGCCGGGACCGTCGACTCCGGGGCGGCCTCTTGGACCCGGCGGGCGTACGCGCGCACCGCTGCCGCTAGGAGCACCTGGAGGGAGGGATCGGAGACCGCTGCCGAGTCCAGCGCCGCCACCAGGCGGTCCACCAACGCCTCAGCTCGGGCAGGGCTCATGGCACCTCCAGGTACACGATTCCCTCCTCCACGCTGACCGGGACGGCGCGTAGGCGGTAGCGCCGGTCGGCGATGTTCTCGCCCGTCATGAGGTCGTACTCCCAGCCGTGCCAGGGGCAGGCGATGTCCAGCCGCGTTGCGGAGGCCCGCACGCCCAGCGATTCGCCACCGGGGCCGATCTCCTCCTCGTAGCGAGGAACGATCTCCCCCTGGCAGACGGGACCGCCCTGGTGCGCGCAGCGGTTCAGATAGGCCCGGAGCACGCCTCTCACCTTGAACACGCCTACCTCGACCTGGCCGAGCCGAACCAGCACGCACCCGTTCTCGGGGATCGCCTCCACCGGCCCCACCCGTCGGCGCTCAGCGACCATCGCCACCTGCTCCGGGGCGTCGCGCGACCGAGGTCGGCAGGCCGAAGAGCTCCGCCGCGTTGCCGCCCAGGATCGCGCGCCGGTCGGCCTCGCTGAGGAAGGGCAGGTCGTAGACCCGACTGGGGAGGTCGAAGTCCCAGTGGGGCCAATCGGAGGCGTAGAGAAGGTGCCGCCGGCCGTCGATCATGTCCATCACCATCTCGAGGTGCTCGGGGCGCTCGGGCACCTCGAGCGGCTGTGTGCTGAAGTAGAAGTCGCGGATGTACTCGCTCGGCAGACGCTCGAGCAGGGGCGCCTCCGAGGGTCGCATCCGGTACTCGTTGTCGAGTCGATGGGCGATGAAGGGGATCCAGAAGAGGCCTGACTCAAGGAAGATCCAACGGAGCCGAGGGAAGCGCTGCGGAAGCCCATTGATCACGATGTTGGCCAGGTGGATCATGTTGGAGAGAGGAAAGCCGATGGCATGCGCGGAGAGGAAGCGGTTGAGCTGCGCCAGCGCCCCTTCCCGCCACTGCACGATCCCATGGAAGCCGATCGGCAGCCCTCGCTCCTCAAGCGCCGCGTAGACCTTCATGTAGGACCGGTGGTGGACCGGGGTGGTGCGGGCGCTCGTGACCATGAACCCCTCGACGCCTCGTCGTTCACCGAGCTCGACCACCTCCCGGTAGCTCGCATCAGCGTCACCGAAAGGGAGGTACAAGAGCGCACGGATCCGATCGGAGACTTGGAGCCAGGTGTCGGTCACCCAGCGGTTGTAGCCTTGGGCGAGCGCCACCTCGAGCTCCACGTCGGGCGACATGCCGAGGTTGAGCATGGGGGTGGGGAAGATGAAGGCGTAGTCGATCCCGATCGTGTCCATCTCCTCGAGCAACTGCTCTGGGCTTGCGTGCCCGTAGCTGGCGACGATCGGTGGGTCGCGGAAGATCCGCCCTGCCACCTCTCGATCGCCACCGCCGCCCGGGATGATGGAGGTGAACGAGGGGTAGCGCTCGACGATCCGCCGCACCTGGGGATGGTCGATGTACGGGACCAGGTCCTTGAACCGCAAGGTCTCCATGATGTGGCAGTCCACATCCACGATGAGGACCTCGTCCAGCCGGCGTGCCTCGGCCTCTCGACGGGCGTTGGCCAAGATCCCTCGTCGCCGGTCGGACACCACCTCCGTGTCCGCGGTGATCACGTCCGCCACCTTAGCGCACCTCCCGCTCCTGCAAGACCGTCGAGGTCCGAAACGCTATGCGCGTCTTTTGCCATCTTGCATCCTCACTCGCCGATGGCAGCGTCCACCCTCGTCTCCGCGCCCGTCGTCTCCTTGGGGGCCTCGGGAAAGGGCCTCGCGGGCGCGGTCCGGGGCTCTCGGAAGAGCCGCCGGTGCGGCACCGGAAGCCGGTAGAGGCGGGCGGCGTTCCCTCCCAGGATCAGGTTCAGCTCGTCCTGTGGCACCCGCAGGCGCGCCAGCTCCCGAAGGCTCCATCCCCAGACGTCGACCTGATGCCGCACCAGGCCCTGGCTCGGCATCTGCACCGCATACACCGGTGGATATCTCCTCGGCTGGTAGTGGAAGGGGATGCTCGCCCCCCAGTCGGTCCCCCATAGCAGCTTCTCGGCCCCGATGTTCGGATCGGCGATCGCTCGCTCGTACAGCTCCGACCACCAGAGGCCGGTCTCGAGGTAGACGTTCGCATGCGCCGCCGCGACGTGCAGGCAGTCCTCGTACAGTTTCTCCGACCACCATCCTTGGATCCCGCCGTGGTTCAAGATGATCGGCACCTGGGGGAACGACGCGGCCAGGTCGTGCACCCAGAGCGGGTTGAAGTTGAGCGGGCCCAGGCCGGTCGAGTAGCGGACCTCGTACCCCATCGTGCAACCGGTATGGATCTGGACGGGGACCCGATGCTTGGCCGCCACCTCCAGGATCGCCAACATGTTGCCGATCGCGGCCTGCATGCTCACCGGTCGGGTTGGGTCGTTCGGCTGGGGGACGTAGGGGCTGCCCTCCCCGATCCCCACGAAACGACCGGTCGCGAGGAGCCGATCCAGCTCGGCGCACACCCCTTCGATCGTCCACTCCTCCTCCCCGCGCCAGACCCGCTGCTGGTAGGTGCGCGCGTTGCATACGGCCACAAACCGCTCCGGGTGTCGATCAACGATCTGCAGGTTGATCTCGTTGCTCATCCCGAAGGCCGGCAAGAGGACGCACATGTCGACCCCGTAGCAGTCCATGTCGTAGAGGAGGCGTTCGGAGTTGTCGTAGGCGTCGATCTCACGCATCACTCGCGACAACACGGCGTACTCGCTCCGGCCCGGCTCCCGCCTCTGTGCCTCCCGCACCGCCGCTCCGGCCGCGTGTCGCTGCGCATGCACATGCACGTCAACCACGAACCTACCCAGCTTCACCTCCCGCTCCTCCGTGGAGTTGATCCCTGTCATCCATGCCGGTCTCGCGGGGAGAAGCGCGGTCGTTGGCCGGAGCTCACGGCGAGCGCGTCCCGCGGCCGTCGACGTCCTCCGAGCCAACCTCCTGCAGTCGGCGTGCCGCCTCTTCGCGAAGGGCGACCCGGTCCACCTTCCCAGCCGCCGTCTCGGGTAGCGCTGACATGACCACGAGCCGCTCCGGCCAACGCAGGCGTCCGGCTCCCCGTCGCCCCAGGTAGCCCACCACCTCCTCCAGCGTCACCCTCGCGCTCCCCATGGGCACGACGCAGGCGCAGGCACGCTCCCCCAAGCGTTCATCGGGAACGCCGACGACCGCCACCTGCCTCAGCGCGGGATGGTCTGCCAGCATCTCCTCGATCTCCTCCGGGACGATCGCCTCGCCGCCTCGCTGGATGATGTTCTTCCGCCTCCCCGTGAGGTGGACAAACCCCTGCTGGTCGATGAAGCCGACGTCCCCGGTGCGGTAGTACCCGGAGCGGGTGAACACCCGTGCGTTCTCGTCCCCGGCCCGGTAGTACCCGGTGAACACCCCGGGCCCGCGCGCCGCCAGCTCCCCTTGCGCCCCCGCGGGGAGCTCGTTGCCCTCCTCGTCCACCACCGTCCATTCGGTGCCGTCGTGACGCGCCCTCCCCAGGGCCCGTGACGGCACCGCTGGTTCCGACACCCCGCCGGGACCGCGCCCCAGCGCCGGCCCCTCCGTCGATCCATACCCAGAGTGGAAAGTGCATCCCTGAGCGGTGAAGAACGCGTGCGCGCGCCGTGCCAACGACTCGCTCAAGGCGGCTCCCGTCGTCCCGACGCGTCGCAACGACGACAGGTCGGCCTCCTCGAGGGCGGGGCAGTGCAACAGGTCCCACAGCTGGGTGGGCACCAGGCCCACCCTCGTGACGTGCTCCCGCTCCACCACCTGGAGGAGCAGCTCGGGCTGCCACTCCTCGAGGAACACCAGCGTCCCGGCGTGGTAGATGGCGCCACCGACCGGCCCCTGGTTGGCCATCGTGTGGCCGACCGGGGTGACGACGCAGAACACGTCGTCCGGCCCAGCGTCGCGGTTGGCGTGGCGGATGCTGTAGAGGAAGCTGTTGTGGGTCCTCGGAACCGCCTTGGAGCGACCGGTTACCCCCCCGGTCAAGAGGATCACGGCGACGTCGTTGGGATCGGGCCTCACCTCCGGGGCCCTTGACCCTGCGGGCTGGGAGGCGATCAGCTCCGACATCGCCAGCGTGCCTGCCGGGAGGTCCTGGGCGGGCTCCGTCGCGATCGCCAGGCGGGGGAGGACGCCGTCGTCGCGCAGCCGTTCCACCACCCCGGCGAAGCTTCTGCCTCGGTCCTGGGCGGGGAAGATCCATGCCACCGGGGCGGCGAGGCGCATGAGGTCCCCTAGCTCCGCCGGACCGTGACGGGGGACGGCCAGGACGGGGATGGCCCCGAGCCGTTGGAGGGCGTAGAAGGCCACCAGGTACTCGATCCGATTCGGCAGCTGCACAACGACGCGATCCCGAGACCCTACCCCGAGGTCGGCCAACGCCGATGCCAGCCGGGTCACCTCGTCGGCCAGCTCACGGTACGAGCACCTCCGCCAACGGTCCACCGCTGCCGCTTTGTCAGGGTGCCGGCTGGCCGAGCGCTCGAAGACCTCCCAGAAGGTCTCGTTGGCCCACCACCCGGCCCGTGTGTATCGCTCGACCAGGTCGGCGGGGTAGGGCACCGCCCCCTCGAGGTACCCGCCCATCGGCTCAGCCCTTTAGGTCTCGCCCATGGTGGGGGCCACCTCCCCCCCTGGCCTCGCGTCGCCTGCCAGCTCGGTCAGGGGCCTGCCCGTGGTCGCCCGTCCCATCACCAGGATCAGCAGCATCATCACCGCGCCGACGGCCGCGAAGAGGTAGACCGTGGCCACGACCCCCACCGCGGTGAGCACGTACAGCACGACGAAGGACTGCACGACGCCTCCCACGTGACCGAGGCCATCCGCCAGCCCCATGGCAGACGCCCGGGCTCGGGTCGGGAAGATCTCCAGGGTGTAGATGTAGCCGGCGACGATCAGGGCCCCATTGCCAACGCAGCCGGCGATGAACGTGCTGAGGATGTAGGCGATGGGGTTCGCCCTGGTCAGCGCCATCACGAGGTAGCTGCAGGCGGTGAGCCCGGCCCCGAGCAGGATCCAGGTCTTCCGCTCGACGCGATCCAGGATCAGCAGGTTGAGAAGGTAGCTGACGACGAACGAGATCGAGCTGATGGCGATCAGCTGAAGGCTGTTGGCCAAGGTGAAGCCGAAATGCTGGAGGACGATCGGCCGGTAGGCGACCACAGCATAGGTGTTGAAGTAGTTGAGGAACCAGTACGCGAACACGACCAAGAGGCTGATCACGTACGGTCGGCGCAGCAGCTCCAGGGTGGGGAAGCGCTGTCCAGGCCGCTCGGACGGCTCCTCCGGAACCGGTGGAAGCTCGGCCCCCGTGACGCTTCGGGCCCGCTGCTCCATGCTCGCCACGATCCGCTCGGCGTCCTCCGTCCTCCGATGGAGGACCAGCCAGCGAGGGGACTCGGGGAGCCAGCGTTGCTGGTAGAACGGAAGCACCAGGGCCGCGAGCACCCCTAGGGCGAAGAGGATCCGCCAGCCCAGGTGGGGGACGCCGACCAGGGCAAGGGCGATGAACGGCGCCGCGGCCAGCGCCACGCCTCCCCACAGGGCGCTGTAGGAGACGAACCTGCCACGCATCTGGGCCGGTGATAGCTCGCCCAGGTAGCTGCTCGCGAGCGCGATCTGCGCGCCGACCCCAACCCCGACCAGGAAGCGGAAGGCGATGAGCGACGCCGCGTCCCACGCCAGCCCGGAGAGCAGCGCGCTCCCAGCCAGGATGATCATGCAGATCTGAAGCGCGCGCCGTCGGCCGAACGCGTCGCCGATCGTGGCGAGGAGGTAGGAGCCCACCATGTACCCGACGAGGTTCAGGCTCACGACGAGACTGGTGAGGAGCTGCGTGAGATGGAGATCCCTGATGATGACCGGCAGGGTGAAGCCGGTCATTGACAGGTCGTAGAACGCCCAGAAATAGCAGATCCCCAAGAGCGCGAAGACCAGCCGGCCGACGCCAGGTGCCGTCAGCCGGTCGATGCGCGCGTTGATCCTGGCGATCGTCAACGGCGAGACGTTCGCATCAGCGACCACGGTTGTCCCTCCTCCTTCTCCTCCCAGGTCAGGTCGTGCCTGGCCCGTGTTCGAGGCCACTCGACGCCCACGGGGGGCGCCCTCGCGAGCCTGGCGGCTCACGAGCCCGCCGACCCAGGCAAGCGCTGCCACGCGGCGGCGACGGCGGGGACGGCCCAGAAGGCCACCGACCGACCGACGTGCTCCTCCCGACACCGGCCGACGCCCCATCGCCGGCAGGAGGTCGCGATCGGCCGGTCGGTGCGCGGGCCCTGTCGCCCGAGGTGGGGCGGTTGTGTTCCATATTTGGATTATCCATACCAATAATGGACCGATCGAGCTGATTGTGGGGCGTCCGAACCGGCTTGTCAACGGTGCCCGCCGCCCTTCTCCCGCGGTGCGGGCCAGGGCTCGGGGACCGGCGGGGATCGGGAGGGGAGTTGATCCGGGCCGGAGCCGAAGGAGCACCGCCCCGGAGGGCGAACGTGGCAGGGCGGAGGGGTGGGTCTGACAGGTGCCAGTCCTGGAGCTGGCCGTGGTTCTGGTGCGAGGGTCAGGGCAACGCCGAGGACCGGCCCTGCCTCACCGCTCCCCCCTCGCCTCCTCCCGCCGTCTCCGTGCGGTCTCGGAGCGTCGGCCTTGAGGAAGTGGGGGCGGTAGGTCCCTGCACCGCTTTCGACCAGGGAGCCCGGCTACAGGATGACGAGATAGCTCTCCGCCGGGACCGGGACCGCGATCACCGTCGGGGAGGCGGCCTCCAGGGCGTCCTCCACCGCCGTCCGCAGCTCCGCCGGCGTCCCGGCCACCGTCGCCCGGGCCCCGTAGGCCTCGGCGACCTTCGGGATGTCGACCGTCCCGAAGTCGACGCCGTAGGGCGGCATCCCGCGCTGGGCGGCGAGCGCCCGGATCAGCGACAGCGACCCGTCCACCAGCACCACGACCGTGATCGGGGCGCGCACCCGTACCGCCGTCTCCAGCTCCTGGCTGGTCATCGCGAACCCGCCGTCGCCCACGACCGCCACCACCGGCCGCTCCGGCGCCGCCAGCTTGGCCCCGATCGCCGCCGGCAGCCCGTATCCCATCGCCGAGAGGCCGTTCGAGGTGAGGAAGAGGCCGGAGGTGGGCGTGGGCAGGTACTGGCTGAGGAGGCACTTGTGCGATCCGACGTCGGTGGTCACGATGGCGTGCTCGGGGAGCACGCTCGCCAGCGCCCGGGGGATCCACGCCGGCGATCCCGGGGCGCCGGCCGCCCGCTCCCGCGCCTCCCGCGTCGCCTCGAAGCGGTCCTCCCACCGTCGCGGCGGCTCCGTTCCCTCGAGGGTCTCGAGCAACGGATCAAGCCGGGTGACGACGACCTCGGCGCCTTCGGCCCGGGCGTCGGTCCCTCCCGGCTCCCTCGCCCAGAGGACGGGGGCCGTGGCGTGCCATGGCTGGATCAGCTCGACCTGGTCGAGCCCCAAGCCGAGCACCAGGTCCGAGGCGGCCACCGCCTCCCGCATGACCCCGAGCAGGCCGGCGCCGTCGAGGACGCCGACGAAGCGCTCGTCTTGCTCGTCGACCAGTCCCTTGGCTTTGGGCGTGACGGCGAAGGGCAGCTGCCAGCCCCGAAGCCACCTCTGCACGCTCCCGGCCGTGGCCCGCGGCAGCTCGTGGCCGACGATGACCAGGGGCCCGTCCGCGGCCGCGAGCCGGGCGGTGATCAGGGTGGCGGCCTCCTCCGGTGACCGTCCGCCGTGCTCGACCTCCGGCCGGTCGTCCTCGCCGGGCACGGCCGTCGCGCCCCCGTCGTCCGCGCTCAGGGTCAGGAAGGCGGCGCCCGCCGGCGGCCCCCCTGCCGCTCGCAGCGCCGAGCGGACGGTCGCGCGCGCACCGGCCGGCTTCAGCGCCGCGGCGTAGTTGGCGATCGGGCGGAACGTCTCCAGCAGGGGCAGACGCTGGTGCGTGTGCGAGCTCGGGTAGGCGGCCGGGAGGTCGCCGGAGATGCAGATCAGCGGCTCCCGGTCGAGCTGCGAGTTGGCCACCGGCAGGAGCAGGTTGCAGGCTCCGGGACCGAGCGTGCTGATCACCAGCCCGGGCGCTCCGGTCAGCCGGCCGTAGGCCGACGCGGCCATCCCCGCCGCCGACTCGTGCCGGCAGAGGACGAAGTCGACCCCCCGATCCCGGAGCTCGTGCAGCAGGCCTAGCACCTCGCCGCCGGGGACGCCGAAGGCGCGCCTGATCCCCGCCGCCGCCAGCTCCTCGGCCACCACGGCCGTCACGGTCGTGGCCGGGCCGGGAGCGCTCATTGGGCGGTGATGCCACCGTCCACGAGCAGGGCGGTGCCGGTGCAGAAGGAGGCGGACGGTGAGGCCAGGTAGAGCACCGCCTGCGCGACCTCCTCCGGGGTGGCCATCCTCCCCATCGGCGCCCGTGCCCCGCTCTGGGCGCGGAACTCGGCGGGGTCGACCCCCCGCTCGTAGTCGGGCGCGTAGAAGTTGGTGTCGACCAGCCCCGGGCAGACCGCGTTGACCCGGATCCCCTCCTTGGCCACGTCGAGGGCGACGGCCCGCGTGAGCTGCAGGACGGCGCCCTTGGAGGCGCAGTAGCCGGCGGCGTTGGGGGTCCCGATGAAGCTGACGGCGGAGGCGGTGTTGACGATGGCGCCGCCGCCGTTGCGGCGCAGCGCCGGGATGCCGTACTTGCAGCCCAAGAAGACGCCGACGACGTTGAGCTCGAGGAGGGCGCGGAACTCGTCGACCGGGACGTCCTCGACGGTGCCGCGAAGCATGCGGCCCGCGTTGTTGAAGACGATCGACACCCGGCCGTAGCGCTCCTCGGCCGTCTCGAACAGGCGGGCCACGGCGGCCTCGTCGGTGACGTCCGCGAGCACGAGCTCGGCCTCGCCGCCGGCGGCCCGGATCTGGTCGACCGTCTCCTGCCCACCGACGCTCGAGAGGTCGCTGACCACGACCGCGGCTCCTTCAGCGGCGAAGAGCTTCGCGGTTGCGCGCCCGATGCCCGAGCCGGCACCGGTGATCACCGCGACCTGGTCCCTGAGCTGCATCTTGGCCTCCTTGCGCAGGTGGATCGGAGGCAAAAAGAATACCGGTACAAGTCAGGTTGCAGCAAAGTAGTGATCATGATCTTGACATCTCCCGAGAGAGCCCCTACGCTAGCCTGCCAATAGCATGGAACCAGCATGTCAGAGGCGGACGCTACGCGCCAGATCCGGAGAGGAGGGATGCGGGTGAACACCAGAAGTTGGGGCGCCTGGGCCGCGGCCGCGGCGGCGGTCGTGCTCGGCGCCGTCGGCTGCGGCGGCGGTCCGGCCTCAAGCTCGACCTCGCCCTCGAAGATGACGACGGTACGCCTGGTCCTCGCCTGGTACCCCACCCCCGAGTACGGCGGCCTCTACGCCGGGATCCAGCAGGGGTACTTCAAGCAGGCGGGGATCAACCTCCAGGTCACGCCCGGAGGCCCGCAGGTCTCGAGCACGCAGGTCGTGGGTTCCGGCAGGGCGGACATCGGGTACATCAACAACGACGGGACCCTCCTCCTGGCCCGTCAGAACGGGATCCCGGTGGAGGAGTTCGCGACCACCTACCAGGTCTATCCCGAGGGGATCGAGTACCACAAGAGCGATCCCATCAGCTCCTTCGAGGAGATGAACGGCCGCACCGTCTACGCGGTCACCGGTTCGGTCGACTACCAGTGGCTGCAGGACAAGTTCCATCTGCAGAACAAGGTCCTGCCCTACTCGTACGCCAACTTCGCGCACGATCCCAGCTCGCTCCTGCTCGGGTACGTGACCGACGACGTCCCGACGCTGGCGGCTCAGAACGTCGAGATCGGCTACCTCAAGCTGGCCGATGCCGGCCGCAACCCGTACGCCGACGCCCTCTACGGGCTCGAGTCGTACGTGAGCAGCCATAAGGAGGTCCTGAGGGCGTTCCTGGGTGCCCTCGCCAAGGGCTGGGCGTACTACCGCAACCACTACCACGACGTGAACGTCTACATGCACACGCTCAACAACGCCGACTCGGTCGACGTCATGGATGCGATCGCGAAGTTCCAGGACGACTACATCTACACCGGGGACGCGGCGACCAAGGGGATCGGTGCGATCGACGCCAAGCGGGTCGAGGCGACCTACAACGACATGAAGGCCATCGGCGCCATCAACGCCACCATCGATCTCAAGTCGTTCGCGGACACCACCTTGGTGCCCAAGGTCCTCCCGCCGCAGCGGCAGGGGTAGCACGACGTTGCTGGAGGTCGCACAGAGCCAGTTCGGTTCTGGCCCGGTTGCCGGGGATGGGCGAGGGGAGGTCCTCGTCCGTCTCCGGCACGTCGGTCACACCTTCGGCAACGGGACCCGAGCGCTCGACGACGTCTCCCTCGACATCAGGCGCGGCGAGTTCCTCTCCTTGGTCGGCCCCTCCGGATGTGGGAAGTCGACGATCATGCGGATGATCGCCGGACTGACCCGGCCGAGCGAGGGCGAGATCCGGATGGTCGGCGCCGAGGGCGACCGTCAGGACGTCTCCATCGTCTTCCAGGACGCGACCCTGCTCCCGTGGCGAACCGTCCTGGCCAACGTCGCGCTCCCGCTCGAGCTCCGGCACGTGTCCCGGCGCGAGCGGGAGGCGGCGGCCCGGGCCGCGATCGAGCTGGTCGGCCTCGGCCCCCAGGTCAAGGCCTTGCCGCGCCAGCTCTCCGGGGGCATGCGCATGCGCGTCTCGATCGCACGGGCCCTGGTCAGCCATCCGCCCTTGCTGCTGATGGACGAGCCCTTCGGCGCCCTCGACGAGATCACCCGGCAGCAGCTCCAGAACGAGCTGCTTCGGATCTGGTCGCAGGAGCGGTGCACGATCGTCTTCGTGACCCACAGCGTGATGGAGGCGGTGTTCCTCTCGACCCGGATCGCGGTCATGACGCCCTCACCGGGCCGTGTCGCGGACGTCTTCGACGTCCCGATCGCGTACCCGCGTTCGGACGACCTGCGGACGACCCCCGAGTTCTCCGCCCAGGTCGCGGCCGTCTCGAGATCGCTGCACCGGAACATGGCGGGGGGGACGCCGTGCTGAGCGACTCGCCGACCGGAGCCTTGGTGCCGACGACCCAGGCGCGAAGGCGCCGGCCCCGCGGGGCGGCCTGGATCCGGGCCTGGTGGCCGTCGGTCTGGCCGCCGACCTTGGCCTTCGTGGTCGCGATCCTGGCCTGGCAGTTCCTCCCCGGCCCGATGGGGCTTCCCGTCTACATCCTGCCCACGCCGAGCGCGATCTGGGCGACCGCGGTTGATCACGGGCCCGAGTTCGTGAGCGCGATCGTGCTCACCAGCGTCACCTCCTTCGCCGGGTTCGCGATCAGCGCCGTGCTCGGCGTCCTCGGGGCCCTGGTGATGGCCGGCTGGAAGCCGCTCGAGCGGACCCTCTACCCGTACGCGATCATCCTGTCGACCGTCCCGATCATCGCGATCGCGCCCCTGGTCGTGATCTGGTTCGGGACCGGGACGCTCTCGATCCTGGTCATCACCTTCATCGTCGGGTTCTTCCCGATCGTCGCCAACACCCTCGTCGGGCTGCAGTCCGCCTCCTCGACCAGCGTCGACCTCTTCCGCGTCTACCACGCCTCGAAGCTGCAGGTGATGCTCAAGCTTCGCTTCCCGACCTCGCTGCCGTTCATCATGGCCGCGCTCAAGGTCACCGCCACCCTGGCCGTGATCGGGACCATCGTCGGTGAGTACGTCGCCGGCACCGGGGGCGGGAACGGCGGGCTCGGGTACATCGTCATCGTCGCCTCCAACCGCCTCGAGACCGCCTACGTCTTCGCGGCGGCGATCGCGGCCGCCCTGCTCGGGATCCTGTTCTTCGCCCTCGCCAGCCTGCTCTCGATGCGCGTGCTGGGCTCCTGGCACGAGTCGGCGATGAAGGCGGAGCAGTAGACGGATGGACCTCGGGTTGGAAGGGCGGCGGGCCTGGGTGCTCGGCGGCTCCTCAGGGCTGGGACGGGCGGCGGCGGCCAGCCTGGCCGGGGAGGGGGCGCTGGTCGCCGTCTCGGCGCGCGACCGGGACCGGCTGCACGCGGCCGCGCGCGAGATCCACGCGGCCGCGGTGCCGCTCGACCTGACCGCGGGGGGCGAGGCCGTCGAGGCCGCCGCCAAGGCCGTGGTCGGCGAGCTCGGTGGCCTGGACGTGGTGGTGTTCAACCACGGCCGCCCGGCCGCGGGGGGCTTCGCCGAGATCGATCGGGATCAGTTTCAGGTGGCGTGCCGGACGATGCTCGAGGGCGCCTTCGCGGTCACCAAGGCCGTGGCCGGCCACCTCGTGCGCTCGGGGTCGGGCGTCATCGTCTACGTCACCTCGTCCTCGACCAAGGAGGTCCTGCCCCACCTCTTCCTATCCAACGTCATGCGCCTCGGGGTCGTCGGGCTGATGAAGTCCGTCGCCCGCGAGCTGGGACCCGCGGGGGTGCGCGCGCTCTGCATCGCCCCCGGCCGCTTCGCCACGCCGCCGGTCCTGGAGGGGACCGGGGGGTCGCGGGTGGATCGGTCGTCGCCGCTCGGCCGCCTGGGCGACCCCGCCGAGTTCGGCGACCTGGTGGCGTTCGTCGCCTCGCCGCGCGCCGGCTACCTGACCGGGTGCTCGGTCGTGCTCGACGGCGGGCACCTGCGGGCGGTGACGGCGTGAGCGGGGGCGCGGCCGCCCGGGGGCGGGCGAAGGTGGCGATCGCGCCCGAGCGGTGGGACCGGCTGTTCGCGCCCAGCTCCTGCCTGGCCATGATCACCACCGTCGACCGCGAGGGCAACGTCAACGCCGCCTCGTTCGGCACCTGCGTGCGCGTCTGCCACGACCCCGTGTTCCTGGCCTTCACGGTCGGCGCGGGGAAGGACACGTACGCCAACGTGCTCGCCCGGCCCGAGTTCACGGTGAACCTTCCTGCGTTCGAGCGCGAGCTGCTCGAGAAGTCGGTGGTGCTCGGCGTCGCCTTCCCGGCGCGCGTCGACGAGCTGGGCAAGGCGGGCCTGACCCCGCTGCCCGCGCTCGAGGTCGCGCCCCCCCGGATCGCCGAGTGCAACCGTCATTTCGAGTGCCGCGTCGCCTGGACGCGGGAGTGGCTCGACCGCCTGATGGTCGTCGGCGAGGTGGTCGCGGCCAGCGCCGATCCCGACTGCGTGGACGACGCCGGATACCTGGTGTGGGAACAGGCGCGCCCCGCCCATTACTGCGGCTGGGCGTACGGTCACGCGTTCGTTGCCGCCTACGAGCGCCTCGAGGTCGCCAACCCCTATCACGGCGAGGAGGTCGGTTGGGGGGAGCGACCGCGCCGGTGGCGGCGGGAGGGAGGGGCGTGACCGTCCCCACGGCGGAGCGCGCCACCCGGCGTCGTGAGCCGGCCGGGCGGGCCATCGAGGTCTGCTACGAGCTCGGCTGGACGGACGGGCTCCCGGTCGTCCCGCCCGAGGCGTCGGCGGTCGAGGCCATGCTCGGCGGCCGTGACCCCCTCGAGGTGGTGGGGGTGGTGCCTCCCCTGGGCGGCGTGGCCACGATGGAGAAGCTGGCCGCCAACGCGGTGATGGCGGGCTGCCTGCCCGAGCACCTCGCGATCGTCGTGGCCGCCGTCCGGGCCGTCTGCGCGCCCGAGTTCAACCTGGCCGGGCTGCAGGCGACCACCCACGTCGCGGCGCCGCTCATCATCGTCAGCGGTCCGATCGTCGAACGCCTCGGCCTCAACCCGGGCTACGGCACCCTCGGGCCGGGGAACCGCGGCAACGCGGCCATCGGCCGGGCGCTGGCGCTCGTCCTCTGGAACCTCGGCGGGGCGAGGCCCGGCCTCACCGACATGTCGACCTTCGGTCAGCCCGGCAAGTACGTCTTCTGCATGGCGGAGCGTCAGGAGATCAACCCCTGGCCGCCGCACCACGTCCGCCGGGGCTTCGCGCCCGGCGACAGCGTCGTCACCGTCATGGGGTGCGAGGCGCCCAAGAGCATCGTCGCCACCAACCTCGACCTGGCGATCCTGAGGACGGCGGCCGAGATGATGGCCACGCTCGGGTCGGCCAACGTCCACCTGATGGGCGAGATGCTGCTCGTGCTCGGGAACCAGCACGCCCGCACGCTGGCCGCGGCCGGCTGGACCCCGGAGTCGATCCAGCGCCACCTCTTCGCCACCGCGCGCCGCCGGGTGGCCGAGCTCCGCGAGGTGCGGACCTACAGCGAGGAGGTTTGGCGCCGGAACTGGCCCGGGTTCGTGACCATGGACGACTCGTCGACCGTCCCCATCGTCGAGCGGCCGGAGGACATCAGGATCGTGGTGGCAGGCGGTGACGCCGGCCGCTTCTCGCTCTGCGCCGGCGGCTGGGGGGCGGGCGGGAGGTCGGTGGCCGTCGCCGTCGAAGGAGAAGGGAGCAGCGGGAATGGAGATGGTTGAGCTGGTCTGCCCGGCGGCGGAGGTTCGTGAGCGCAGGTGGGAGCGGGCGTTGGGGCTGCCCACCCTCGAGGGCCGTCGGGCCGCCCTCCTCAGCAACGGGAAGTGGAACGCCGACGCCCTGTTGGGGGAGCTGGCGGCGTTGCTCCAGCGGCGCCACGGCGTCGAGGTGTCGCTCCGCCTCACCAAGCAGCGCTACAACCACGAGCTCGGGCCCGATGCGCGCGAGGAGGTCCTTGCGGCGGCCGACTTCGCGCTGGTGGCGATCGGTGATTGAGGGTCGTGCACGTCGTGCAGTCTGCGCGACACGGTCGAGCTGGAGAGGCGGGGGATGCCGGCCGTGGCGATCGTGACCCAGCCGTTCCTCGGCATCGCCCGCACCCAGGCGCGCCTGCTGGGGCTGGAGCCGGCACGGGTGGTCACCGTCGAGCACCCGCTGGACGGGCTGGAGCCGGACGCCGTCAGGCGACGGGCGGAGGCGGCGGTCGAGGCGGTGGTCGGGAGCCTGCTGGGGTGAGCGGTGCCTGAGCCTCGGCGCTACGGGATCGCCTACGACGCCCTCGACGCGCGTCGGGAGCTGGGTGCGCAGTTCGAGGCGATGGTGGACACGGTCCGCCTGGCCGAGGCGCTCGGGTTCGACTCGGTCTGGCTGGGCGAGACGCACCGGCGGCGGCCCGGGTACGGCCACCTGCCGGCGCCGCTCCTCGTCGGCGCGGCCCTGGCCGCGGCGACGAGGAGGGTCGCGATCGGCACCGGTGTCCTGCTGCTGCCGGCCTACACGCCGCTCCAGGTCGCCGAGCAGGCGGCCGTCCTCGACCAGATCTCCTCGGGGCGTCTCATCCTCGGGGTCGCCTCGGGCCTCGAGGTCTACCGCGACTTCGGCTTCGCGAACTTCGGGTTCGGACCGAAGGACGTCCGACCGATGCTGGACGAGGGCCTCGAGGTCCTGCGTCGCCTCTGGTCGGGCGAGGAGGTCACCTACCGTGGCCGCTACTGGAGCTACGAGGGCGCGGCCTGCGTGCCGTTGCCGGCCCAGCGTCCGCGGCCGCCGATCCTGGTCGGCGGGATCACCGAGCGCGCCCTGCAGCGGGCCCTCCAGGTGGAGGGCTGGATCGGGGGGACGCCGTACCCGCTCGCGCTCATCGTCAACGTCGCGCGCCGCCTCCGCGAGCTGGGCGCGCCGAGCGAGGGCAAGACCGTGGCCCTCATCCGCCCGATCGTGGTCGCGGCCTCGTCCGTGCAGGCGAGGGAGTGGGCGGAGCGCTGGGTCGGGCCCCTCGTCGACTACTACCTCCGGCGGGGCGCCTACGTGCGTCCCGACTTCACCTTCGTCCGCGACCCGGACCGCTCGGTGCGCGAGGAGGCGATGCGTGAGGTGCCGATCGTGGGCGACCCGGGCCAGTGCGCCGAGCAGATCGAGCGCTACGCCGCGGAGGCCGGCGTCAACCACTTCATCTTCCGCGTCCGCTTCCCCGGCTCGCCGCCGGAGGCCGTCGAGCGGTCGCTGCGGCTGATCGCCGAGGAGGTTCTGCCCCGCGTCCGGGAGCGCATCGCACCGTGACCGCTCGCACCTCGACTCAACTTCGCCATGGGGAGGGCTCCTGATGGGACTGCTGGCTAACGGAGCGGAGATGGGGGTGGGGCACAACGTGCTCCAGACCAAGGCCGGGGGCATGGTCACCAAGTCGATCTACGGGAGCGAGAGCAGCCTGATGGTGGCCACCCGGGAGGCGGGCTACCACTCGCGCCCCCACCGCCATCGCTCCGAGCAGCTGAACTACGTCGTCGAGGGGGAGATCTGGGTCTTCGTGGAAGAGGACGTCTTCCTGGCCCAAGCCGGCGACTTCTACCGGATCCCCGCCAACGCGGTCCACTGGGGCTGGAACCGCAGCGACCGGCCGGTGACGAGCTTTCAGTCCTACGCGCCCGCGCTCGACCCCTACACCCGTGGGAACTCGGTCCCGCTGCTCGTCGACGGGGAGACGGTCCGCTCCTACTGCGAGACGGAGTACCCGGCCTCGGAGGAGCTCCCGCGCTACGAGGAGATCGAGAGGCGCTGGCTCCGAAGCCTCGAGGGGCGGGGGTGAGGCGCCGTGGCCGACCGTGTCCAGCTGGCCGCCCAGCTCACGGCGCTGGCGCGGGCCGAGCTTGAGCTCTGCCGGGTGACCGCCCAGGACGCCGTGATCGTCTTCACCGACGCCGGCGCCTCGGCCGAGCTGGCCGCCGCCTGCACGGCGGCCGCGCAGTCCCTGGGGGCCGAGGCGGCGCAGGTCGGCCTGCCCGCGGTCCAGGCCATCGAGCCGGGCACCGGCCGGCCGGCTCGGCGCACGCACCTGCCCCCGCTCCTGCTCGAACTGGCCAAGCGGGCGACCTTGGTGGTCGATGCGACCAGCCGTGGCATGCTCCACTCCACCCTGCAACAGGAGGTGCTCGACGCCGGCACCCGGATGCTCCGCGTCCGCGAGCCCGCCGAGGTGCTGGCGCGGCTGTTCCCGACCCCGGAGCTCCGGGGGACGGTGGAGGCCAGCGCCGAGCTGCTCGACGGCGGCGATCGGATCCGCCTCGCCCACCCTTCGGGGACCGACCTCGTCGTCCGCAAGGGGAGGCGCCGGACCTTCGCCCAGTACGGCTACACCGCCGAGCCCGGCCGCTGGGACCACTGGGGGACGGGGCTGGTGGCGGTGCCGCCGCTCGAGGAGACGGCCAACGGGAGGCTGGTGATGAGGCCCGGGGACGTTATCTTTCTGGCAGCGACGGTGGGCCGCTACGTGCCGGACGAGATCCGGCTGACCGTGGTCGACGGCGTCATCACCGAGATCGAGGGGGGGAGCGACCGCTGGGTGCTGGAGCAGATGCTCGGCGATCCCCAGGACCCGGCCTCGCGCCGGATCTCGCACGTGGGCTGGGGGTGTGACCG
>Ga0070737_10002268_pt1 | contig 23741 bp, 17 predicted proteins | sample Coa_R1_10_FD_66438 | JGI IMG/M metagenome (GOLD analysis project Ga0070737, IMG submission 66438) | Surface soil microbial communities from Centralia Pennsylvania, which are recovering from an underground coalmine fire - Coalmine... | ecosystem: Environmental > Terrestrial > Soil > Unclassified...
TACCAGTGTGTCTCGTTGAATGGAGCGCCCTTCGCTAGCGCGCCGGCCATGAACCCCTCCACGGGTTGGGCCGTCCAGCCACTCATGCCAAAGGTGTACTTGAGGTACCCGGAGCCATAGAAGTCCGCTGCCGGAATGTTGTTGATCACCACTTGTACATCTGCGGCCTTTGCCTCCTGGGCAAAGGCCGTGGAAGCCTCGAGCATTCCAGGCGACACGCTTGAGGTATTCAGGGTCACGGTGAGGCCTTGCTTGCCGGCCGCCCTGAGCAGTGCCTTGGCCTGCGCGACATTCTGCGTTCGCTGGGCCAGCTGGCTGTCGTAGTCGACGAGGCCTTTGCCCGCGAGGTCGTTACCGATCTCACCGAAGCCGAGCTGGACTACGTCCAGCAGGGCAGGACGATTGGCAATGAGCCGGAAGGCTTGGCGGACTCGCACGTCATTGAATGGAGCCGTGTCGCAGGCCATCGTGAATGGAATAAACGAGCCGGGTGGCGATACGACAATTTGAACTGATGAGTTCCCCTTGTACTGTTTGGCGGCCTCATACGTAAGCTGGTCGCCAGCATCAATTTGATCGGAGAGAACGGCATTGAGTCGCGACGTCGCATCCGAGATGGTCGTGATCTCGAGCTCGTCGACGTAAGGCTGTCCGGGCACGAAGTAGTCAGGATTCTTCTTGAACAAGCTCGTCTGGCCAGGAGTCCACGACACGAACTCGAAGGCTCCTGTTCCGATGGGATGGGAAAAATCTGTCGCTCCGTTCTGCACGATGTACAGCGGTGCTGCGAGGTACTGGTTGAACTGCGCTTGAGGCAGGACCAGCGGAATGCGCACCGTGAGCTTGTCGATTGCCTTCAGGCCCTTGAAGTCGATGAAACCGGTCGCCACCGTTCCCACGAGTTGAAGCTTGGCGTTGCGCCGTAGGGTATAGATGACGTCATCAGCCGTCAACGGCTTGTTGTCCTGCCAGTGGACGTCCGGTCGGAGCCTCACAGTCCAGACGGTGGCTGCGGCGTTTGGCTCCATCGACTCAGCAAGAGCGTTCACCACGTTGAAGTGCGGGTCGTAGTAGCAAAGGGCGTCAAAGAGGGCACCGGCGCGGTAAAAGTCCGCGTCGGAGGTCGCCTTGCCGGGGTCCAGGGTGTCGGTTGGTCCACCGAACGCGGTTCCGATGCGCAAACGGCCGCCGTACCTTGGCTTCGCTGGCCCACTGGGACGTGGTCCCGACGTACTGGGACTGCTCCCGCATGCGGCCGCTACGAGCCCACCGACGGCCAGCCCCGTCCCTACCTGCAGGAACTGGCGTCGTGTGAGGCCTTCCGGCGACGTGCCGCCCGCAGTGCTCCGCTCCATGAGCCTTCCTCCCTCGGTCAGTCGCCTGAGCGCTGATCCGTCACTATCGCGCTCTGTGGCGCTCAGTGCAAGAGCTGTTGTTCGGAATGCAAACTCTGATAGAAAGTCTGTGCCTCTGCGTCTACCGGGTCGCCTGCTGCGAGCGGCGGAGCTGCCACCGCACACGAGGCGCCTCTGCAGCGGTTCGCCCTACCACAGTCATGATGGCCGTCGCCGCTGGGCACATGCCTGCGATTCGGCGGGCGGCCCGGTACCGGCTTGCCGAGAGCTCGCGGGTAGGACCGAAGAGACCGTACGCACGAGCTGCCCGCGCCAGACTCATGGGTGAACGCCTGCGGCGGGGTGACTCGATCCACGGACGCTACCCGGAGAGGTCGGGCTGGACGATAGAGGCTCGAGGCTCGTTGGGATCGAGATTGCGATCCCGTTGTTCGCAGTCGTGCCGTCGTCGCACACAACTCCGCCCAGTTCCGCGTGTCCAACAGCAATCGCACGACGGCGACTGGCAATCCACCCTCCTTGCAGGGGCGGAGGTCCCCCGTACCTATAGTCACAACATGCCTGACGTGCCCAAGGGCGTTGGCAGTGGACTATCGCGGGATCTCGAGATACTCGAGGCTCTCGCGGAGGCAATGGCCCGGACCGGGGAGGGTCTCCGGCTTACGGAGGTAGCGATCACCACCAACCGTGACAAGAGCCAGGTGTCGCGCGGCCTACGGAGACTGGAGAGGGCCGGTTTGGTGACGTGCGACAGTTCCTCAAGGCGCTTCCTCCCCGGATGGCGACTGTTCCGCCTAGCCTCCATGACGGCCGAAGCTCGGCTCCTGCGCACGGTGCAACCCGCGATGCGGAAGATCATGGTGGAGCTGGGAGAGACAGTGCACCTGTGCGTACTGCGAGGAACATCCGCGGTCACCCTGCACAGCGAGGTACCTCGGCACGGGTTCCGAGGCCTTTCGTGGGTGGGCGTCGACGCTCCAGCGCACACGTTCACCGCTGGCCGCGTCTTGCTCGCCGAATGGAGCGAGGACGAGATCCGGTCTGCCTACCCGATGGAGGTCCTGCCTGACGTGCCAGCCACCGGCCGGATCCGCACTCGAACCGACCTGTTGGCCGAGTGCGCCCGCATCCGTGAGCGCGGTTACGCGCTCGTCGACGAGGAATTCGAGACAGGCCTCGTCGGTGCGAGTGCGGCCGTGCGTGACTTTCGAGGCATTGCGGTCGCGTCGCTCAACGTCGCGGCGCCCCGTGCCCGGATGATCGACCAACTCGACTCCGTCGGCCGTTACGTCGCCCAAGTCGCCCGAGGCGTGTCGCAGGACCTCGATTGGACGCCCGCACCCACGCGAACCAAGCCTGAGCACGGTAACCACCGTCCCACCCCCGAGGCAGGCTGACCCACTCCGTCTCCCGTATCAGAGCGCGGCGCTCAGGATTTGCTGGATGTCGGCAGCGCTCGGTGGGCGCGGCGTGTTGGCCATCACGGGGTCCGCCAGAGCGTCCTCCGCTATCGCCGGCAGATCCTCCACCGTGATTGAGAAGTCCTGGAGGCTGGACGGCATCGACACGTCGTTCAACAATTGCTCAGCCGCCGCGATCGCAGCCCCGGCGTTGCGGGCGACCGAGCCGGAAGATGAGTGCACGGCCAGAGGTTCCGCCAGCTTGGCCAGTCGGCCCATGCAAGCCGGCTCATTGAAGCGCAGGCACTCAGCCAAGACGAGCGACAGCGCGACGCCGTGAGGAACATCGTGGCGCCCACCGAGCGGGTGGCCGATGCCGTGAATGATGCCGAGCCCTGTAGTCCTCATGGCTTGGCCCGCCATGTGGGCGGCGAGAAGGAGGTTGGACCGCGCCTCGAGGTCACGACCGTCTCGCACAGCCCGCCGGAGGTAGCGCGACACGAGCCGCACCACGTGCAGATCAAGGCCGTCGGCCCAGGGATTCGCCCGTATCGAGAGGTAGGACTCCAGCGCGTGCGTGAGGCAATCCACCCCTGAAGCGGCTGTCGGCCCTGGAGGTAGGGTCAGGGTGAGCTCTGGATCGAGGATGACACTCCTGGCCAAGCAGGTGGGGCTCCCGACGTAGAACTTGCGGTGCGTGTCGGGATCCGTGACCACCCCGAAGTCATTGCACTCCGCTCCCGTGCCCGAGGTGGTCGGTACCGCCACAATAGGCAGTGCTGACACGAAGTTCTCAGACCAGGTCAGGTCACGCCCTGACCGACGGTTCGTGGCAGCCAGTGCGATGCCCTTGGCCGCGTCAAGCGCCGATCCCCCGCCGAGCGCCAGCAGAACGATATCCGGCCCCAGGTCGCATGCCATCCGGCTTCCCGCTTCGAGGTCGTGAGTGGTCGGATTCGGATGGACCTCGGCGAACACCGCGGTGGCCAGACCCGCGTGTGCCAGGAGGTCAGTAACGGACTGCAACATGCGGCTGCCGCGCAATCCCGTGTCAGTCACGACCAGCACCCTCTCGTAGCCGAATCTGCGTACGAGCGCGGGCAACTCGCTGATCGCCCCTACCGCGAACTTGGCGGGTGGAAAGGGACCGAGGTCGACACGGACATCGGTCAGCCTCCGAGACGATGCCGGAGTGCTCTGCTCCTCCTGGTCCGACTTCCACACGGGTGTCACGGCCCTGGCACGAGTGTCACCCGGTTCCGCAGGCATCCGCAGCTCAATGCCGGCGATCTGCTCGTACAGCTTCACGGGGCTCATCTCGCCTGCCAGGTCGCCAAAGCTGGCCCGGGCCCGCTGGTAGATCTGTCCGACGAGGGCGCTGAGTTCGACCGGTACCTGCACTTCTCGGGCCAAGTCCAGAGCCAGAGCGAGGTCCTTGCATGCGAGCGCAAGGACGAAGCCCTCGTCATAGTCGCCGTCGTGCAGCAGCGACAGCACATCTTTCTGCAGCAAGACGCTGTTGGCAGGGCTCGCCACCAGCGATCGATGCAGGACGGGCAGATCTACACCAGCTCGGACGCCCACGGTCAGCACCTCGGCGATGCCGACCAGCTGCGTAAACCACAGCAGGTTGATCATCAGCTTCGTGACGTAGCCCGCACCTGGACCGCCCACATGCAGCACCTGATCGGGATCACCCATGATGTTGAGGAGCGGTCGGACCTCAGCCAGATCAGCCGGATCTCCTCCCACGAATATCTGGAGAGTCCCGGCAGCCGCCCCCTTCGACATGCCACTTACGGGCGCGTCCAACACCCTGATTCCCCGGGACCCGATTCGACCGCGTACTCGCTCAGCGACGGCCGGCACCGAGGTCGACATGTCGACCCACAACGAACGCTCCGGCATTGCTGCCAACACGCCGCCAGGATCCAGCATGACGCTCTCAACGACTCCGGGTGTAGGGAGCATGGTGATAACGACGTCGGCTTGACGAACGGCCTCAGCCGCGCTGTCCGCCAGTCGCGCACCATGGGACACGGCCGGTACCGCCGCGTTGCGATTCAGGTCGTAGACGGTGAGATCAACGCCGGCCTGCGCCAAATTTCGACTCATCGGTCCGCCCATATGTCCCAGCCCGATGAACGCGACTCGCATGGAACCTCCTACGTGACGGAGCCTACAGACGTCTTGATCTCAGCTCAGGCTGATCCAGGTGGTCTTGAGAGCTGTGAACGCGTCAATCGCATGAAGCGACTTGTCCCGCCCAAAGCCAGAGTCTTTGAATCCGCCGAATGGCGTGATGACGTCACTGGCATCGAAGGTGTTCACCCAGACCGTGCCGGCCCGCAGCTCCCGAGCGACCACGTGTGCGGTCCTGAGATCACTGGTCCAAACGCTGGCAGCCAACCCATACCGCGTCCCGTTAGCGATGGCCACGGCGTGATCGGTGTCATCGGCAGCGACGTGAACCAGTACCGGGCCGAAGATCTCCTCCTGGGCGACCCGTGCGCTTGGTTTGACGCCGTCGATGATGGTCGGCAACACGTAAAGGCTCGATCCCCCTTCTTCGATAGCACCACTGCGAGGATCAAGCGGCGAGAGGAAACGCCCACCCTCCTCAGCCGCCAACTTCAAGTATCCGCAGACTCGCTCGTGCTGCCGACGATTTACCAGCGGGCCCATCTGTGTCAAAGGGTCAAGAGGGTCGCCGACTACTAGCCGGCTCGCACGCTCGGCGACGAGGGTGAGCAACTTCTCGCGCACTTCGGGTACGGTCACGAGAATGGAGCCGGCATTGCAGGTTTGCCCTGCGTTGTAGCAGATGCCCCACACGACTGCCTCTGCCGCTACGTCGAGGTCCGCAACGTCCGCGAGCACGATCTGCGGAGACTTGCCACCGAGCTCGAGGCTGACCTCCTTGCCGTTCGACTCGGCTGCGTAACCTAGGAATCTGCGGCCCACCTCAGGAGAGCCGGTGAACGCAATCCTGGCTACCAGTTGGTGACGACCGAGCGCCGCCCCTGCTACGGGGCCCTGTCCCGGCACGACATTGAACACCCCGTCAGGAATACCCGCCTCACTGGCTAGGCGCGCTAGGAGCAATGCCGACAATGAAGCTTCCTCGGATGGCTTCAGGACTACGCTGTTGCCGGCCGCCAACGCCGGAGCGATCTTCCAGCTGCCGATGATCAGCGGGTAGTTCCACGGCACGACAGCACCTACCACTCCAAGTGGCTCCCGGGTCACCATGGCTAGAGCCGACCGGGCTGTGGGAGCGACCTCGCCGTACAGCTTGTCGATCGCCTCTGCGTACCACTCGATCGTCCGCGCCGCACCCGGGACGTCGACGGCGAGGGCGTCACCAATCGGCTTACCGACGTCGAGGCTCTCCAACAGGGCGAGTTCCTCCAGTCTCTCTCTCACAAGCTGGGAGAAGCGCAGGAGCGTGGCCTTCCGATCCCTGGGATGAGCCCGCGACCACCTGCCCTGCTCGAACGCCTGGTATGCGGCGCGCACGGCCCGGTCGACATCGGCCTCTGCACAGGCCGCCACCTCGGCAAGCACACGACCATCCATGGGAGCGACTGCCGCGAATCGCTCGCCAGAGAGGGCGGGCACAAACTCACCAGAGATGAAGGCACTGGCCTCCAGGTTGAGATTCGCGGCCCGGGCCGCCCATTCATCGCGGGTAAGTGAGCTCGTGGAAGAACCTCACTTTCAAGCCAGCGCCGTCAGACGGTCGGTGTCGATCTCGAATCCCAGCCCGGGCCCCTGTGGCACGCGAAGGATGCCATCCTGGCCAACGGTCACCGGTTCCGACAGCATGAAGTCGCGTCGCTCCTCGGTCCATACCGGCGGATCGATCGGGAACTCCAGGAAGGGTCCGCCACCAACGCCCGCCGTGACGTGCAGGTTGGCGAGCAGACCGATCCCGTTGGTCCACGTATGGGGAGTGAACGAACGATTGCGAGCGAGAGCCAATTCTGCGAGCGTACGTGTGCGTAGCATTCCAACGGACAGGACAACGTCGGGCTGGTAGACGTCGAGCACATCGGCCATTACAAGGTCGACCAGCTCGGAGAAGGTCCTCACCATCTCTCCCCCGGCTACCCGCATACCGGTGGCGTCCCTGACCGCGCGCAGTCCAGTCACATCGTCGAGCGGGAGTGGCTCCTCCAGCCAGAAGACCCGGGCTTCGGCCAGGGCAGTCGCCAACCGCCTGACCTCTACCGGATCGAGGGAGCTTCGCACGTCGCCGGCCATACGCCAGGATTGGTTCAGATCGACCATCAACTCCATGTCGTCACCGACAGCCTCGCGAACCGAGTGGACGATTGCGACACCGGCATCGATGTCAGAAGCTGAGATGCGAATCTTCGCCGCCTTGAAGCCGCGCTCCTTGAGCTCGAGTATCGACTCCACGCGGGCCGACCGAGGCAAGAGTCGTCCCGTCGACGCGTACACTGGCAGGCCGTCAAGGGCTCCACCGAACAAATGGGCAACCGGGACTCCAAGAGCCTTCCCAATCACATCCCATATCGCCGCCTCAAGCGGCCAGTAGCGGCCCGCATGGAAGGAGACCGTCTCCAGCGCTCTCACATGGCGAGCTATGGCGAAGGGGTCCTGGCCGAGAAAAAGCTCCGTGAACGGCTCAAGACCGTCCATTGTGTCACCTGACCCGTATCCGACGATCCCTTCGTCGGTACTGACCTTGACGATGGTTGCTGTGAAGCTGGTGCGCGGCACCGGATCCCACGCCGCATCGAAGGGCGGATCCAGCGGCAGGCAGGCCCTGATCAGCGCGATGTCGGTGATCTTCACTTTCGGTCCACATTTCGGGAGTCGAAGAACGGATTGTGGGGGTACTCCCTCACGGCCATGACCTCGTCAAGTCCAGGCCCACCGGAGGCTCCGTTGGCCACGGCACCGCGCGCCGCCACCCTGTTGTTGACGAACACTGCCTCATCGTCGGAGGCCGCCGGACTCACCCAGACCGCAGCAATAAGTACGAGCTGGTCGAGCTCACCGGCAGGAAGCAGGCCGTCGGCGACCGCATCGGCCACACCAGCGGCTACACCGGCTTGGGCCGCTCCCCACGTGAGGTTGCCATGACGTTCACTCCCGATGGGAGCCTTGTTGACGAACAGGGTGAGCGGTTTGACCGCGACTCCTGGGGCAAGAACGGCTACGAATGGCGTATGCCCCACACTCGGGCTGGCGAGGGCCGACACCCACGCCACCCCAGCCGGACCGAGGCGATCGCCCAGCACCGTGTTCACGTGTGCGGCGTTCTCTCCCACGCCAACGAAGGCTTCCCCGATCTGCAGCCCTTCCATTTACCCCGTCGCTCGTCTCAACCTGGCGCTCACCCTAAGCCGCACGTCGGAGAGTGTCAATTCACAGCACTAACTGTTGTGCCAACTGCAACTCGCAACGAGGTGCGCCGAGCACGACGTCCCTTGCAGACTCCTACCGCTCGGTGCAGTCGGATCGTGAGCGTGTGCCAGCGGTGATCCAGTGAGAGTAAGCCAGACGCCGCCGCTGCAAGCTATGAAGCAGGCAGGCTCGCCAGCGCGTAGACGCCGTCCCGGCTCGCTCGCACGGGAAGCGTCGCCCTCCTGCCGGTCGTCGCCTGGTAGGCGAGGAGATGGCCCCCGAGCCCCTCGTACAACAGCCAGGAGCCCCGGAGGGACCAGGTCGTCGGCGCGGACAGCGGCACCCCGCCACCCGGCACCGCAACCGCGCGTGCGGAGCGAGCGCCAAGCCCGATGAGGTAGAGCCGTCCGGGCCCCGCCGCAACGCCGGGGAGGGCTGCCTCGGCCGCCAGCATCCCGTCGCCTGGAGCGACGACGCCGACTCCCCCGAAGGATCCCTGGGGCTCCCAGCCGAGGGAGCTCGGCGGGGCCGGGAAGCTCCGACGATGCCCGGTCGCGAGGTCGACGACGTGCAGGTCGCCACAGAGCCGGTGGGTCACCGGGCTCGCACCACGCCCCTCGTCCTTCGCCCACCGGCACTTTGTCGCGAAGGCGACGATCGTCGCGTCCGCACCGACGTAGTCCGTGGTCGGTAAGGAGAGCTTCGCGAGCCGGGTGACGGTGCCGTCGCGTAGGAGCACGAGCGAGTGCGCCGACGCGAGCAAGAGCCCACCTGCCGTGCCCCTCAGCAGGGTCGTGCCGGGCGGCAGGAGGATCGGCGGGCCTGCTCGGCCGCTGCGCACGTTCACCAGCCGAGCGGTGGCACCGCTCGGCGCGAACGGGTGCGAGACAAGCACGACGTCGCCGCCCGGCCCGGGCACGAACCAGGCCGCCTGGCCGAGCAGCCGTGGCCGGGCGGCAAAGTCGCTTGGGAGGGCGAACACGCCCGGGTCGGACGCCTCGCCCTTGTAGACGAGCCACCCTCCGACGGCGACGAGCGGGGCCGGGAGGTCGCCCCCCGAGATCGGCGGCACGTGGCGAAGCGTGACCGACCCGCTCGCGAGGTCCACGACCGAGACGGTGTCGGGCGCGTCGCAGCAGGCGGTGCCCGGCCAGACGACGAGCGTGGTGCCAGAGCCGCGCAACGCGGCGCTTCCCGAGGTCGAGGTTGGCCGGTTCGCCCCGCGAGACGGAGCGGGCCCGTGCCGGAGCGACAGCGGCAGCACGATCGCCGCAACGAGCGCAGCCGCGACGAGCGCCACCGCCGAGGCGCGCCGCACGCCGGTGCGGCGCGGGCTCCGGGCTTCCCCGCTGAGCCCTGAGAGCCGGCCTCGATCAGGCTCCCGCTCGCTTGCCGGCCCCCGAGACGCCCGGCGACGTGCCAGCTCGAGCTGCGCTCTCGCGCGCTCCAGCACCGGGTCTCCCGGGTCGCCGAAGCTCCGCAGGTAGCCCGCCAGCTCAGGAAGTTCGTCGCTCTGCACGGTCGGTGCTCCTCTCGTTGGCCAATGAAGCCCGCAGCTGCCGGCGGGCGCGGAAGTACCTCGATCGGACGGTGCCGACCGGGATGCCGAGGGCGAGCGCCGCCTCGTGGTACGACAGACCCGCTCCACCAAGGAGCAGGAGCAGCTCGCGCCGCTCGTCCGGTAGCTCGGCGAGCGCTCGCGCGACGAGGTCGCGCTCGACGACCGCATCCGCGATGTCGGGCTGAGGGGCGGCCACCACCGTTGCGGGAAGCCCGAGGTGGACGCGATGGCGCCGGCGCCCGTCCTCCCGGCAGAGATTGGTGGCGATCCCGTACAACCACGCCCTTGCCGAGCCCTTGTTGGGGTCGAAACGGTCGCGGCCCTCGAGCGCCCGGACGAACACCTCGCCGAGGAGGTCGTCGGCCGCCTGGATGCCGAGGCGGGAGGCGAGGTACCGCCAGATCTCGGCCGCATGGGCATCGAAGGCGCCGTCGAGCCCCACCTCGCCGTCCCGGCGGCGGGCGGCCCCGTGGCTGCGCCGAGTCGACCTCATCGCCACATGATTGCGAACGGCATGGCGAAAGGTTCCCGCCGGGCGGTCGATCCGAGCTCGCGCACGGACCGGCACCGGGCGACCCGGCGGCCGCCTCGGGTTGGTCAGCCCTTCGGCCGGTCCACCTTGATGCGGCCCATCGGTCGGATGAGGCAGACCGGCGTCTGCTCGCTCCCCTGGCCGAGGGGGTTGTCGCCGAAGAGCCATGCCACGAGCTTGCGGTCGACGCCGCGACTCGCACCGAGGACGGCCGCCCCGCGGTCGTTCGCGTCGACGATCGCCACCTTCACCTGCCCTCCGGCCTCCTCGCTCAGCTGCTTCGCGAGCCGCTCGCTCACGCCGTCGGGATCCTCGGGCGGGAGCTTCGCATGGGTGTCGAACGGCGGCAGCGTGCCCGCGGTCGGGCCGTCGATGGCCGCCACGCGACCTCCGGCGACCCGGTAGAAGTCACCCTTGCGGCCGACGGCCCGGCCGAGCGCGCCGGCCGCCGCGGCGGCGAGGATCCGGCGCCGGCCGGCCTCGTCGAGAGCGAGCTGCATCGTCTCGGGGATCCCGAGGCCGATGCCCGCCGGGCTTCGTCGCACGAAGCGGCTGAGGCCCTTCGCGAGCAGGCTTGGGGTGATCTCGCGCACGGGGAAGGAGCGACCCTGTGAGATGGCGACGGCCTTTTCCGAGACGGCGACGAGGTCGCCCGGCTCGAGGCCGAGGCGGCCACCGCTCACCGAGAGCACCGAGTCCATGACGATCCGGTCGAGGTCGTCGCCCTCCTCGATGCGGGCCGTGCGCACCGGAGCCCGCCCGTAGACCGTGCGGCCGTCGGGCCCGCAGCTGAACACATGCCGGCCCTCGTTCGCCTGCACGCTCGTCCACGACGGCGCCTCCCCGCCGACAAGGGCGGCAGCCTCAGCGTCGCCGGCGGCCTGGATCGAGCGGCGGGGACGCTGCCCGAGCGGTGCAAGGGGGACGGGCCCGTGGAAGACCCGCAACCACGCCTCCGCGTTCAGCACGCGCCAGAAGAAGGGCGACTCCTCGAGATCGCCGTCGCAGACGGCGTGGAAGGCTCGCGCGATCGAGGGGCCGTCCCAGTAAGAGCGGGAGCAGAACGAGGGCGAGCGGAAGATCCCCTGCACGATGGCCCGCTCCCGCCGCAGCCACCGGATCTCCGGTGTCGTGAAGCCGATCTTCTTCCGCCGCAACCGCACGACGTCGGGCAACGTGCCCGCCAGTGCCTCGCGAAGGATCCACCGGCTCCAGCCGTCCCGGATGATGGCCTCCTCGGGGAGCGAGAGCACGAGCTCGACCAGCTCCTGGTCGAGAAAGGGCGGCCGGCTCTCGATCGACCAGGCCATCGAGTTGCGGTCCTCGTAGCGCAGCAGTGACGGGAGGGAGTAGGTCGTGAGGTCCTGGGCGAGGCGGGCCTTCAGGTCCCGCCGGCTGCGCCGGTCCGCCGCCCGGGCGGCCGCGGCGCGAGCCGGGTCGCCGAGGAGGGGGCGGCAGTAGACGGCAGGGTCGACCCTGCCCCGGCGCCGGTCGGTCAGCCTCGCCCTCGCGAGCGGAGCGAGCAGGTCGCCCGCTGCCCGCGCCTCCCTCGCGAGCAGCTCCCCCTTCCGCTCGGCGGCGAGCTGGCGCAGGTAGACGTAGTGATAGGGGACGTACCCGGCGAGGAGCTCGTCGCCGCCCTGGCCGTCGAGGAGGACCTTCGCCGAGCCCTTCGCGAGCTGCATCACCCGGTACTGGGCATAGGGGCCCGAGGAGACCATGGGCTCGTCCTGGTGCCATACGAGAAGCGGCAGGTCGCCGAAGAGCTCGTCCGAGGTCGGCCGGACGTACGCGCTCGCGGCGCCCGAAGTGGCCAGCACCGGCTCGATGTAGGCCTGCTCGTCGATCGGGTCCCCGTCGAACACCGCCGAGAAGGTGCGCAGCTGCTCGCCCATCGACGAAGAGTCCGGCACCTTGTCGCGCAGCTGAGCGCTCATGACGCACACGATCGAGGAGGAGTCGAGCCCTCCGGACAGGCAGGTGCCGACCGTCACGTCCGCGACGAGGCGACGCTGGACCGCGCGCTCGAACCGGCTCCGGAACACCGCCGGGTCCGGGGCCGCGCTCCTGCTCAGCCTCGGCTCCCAGTACCGGTGCTGGCGGCACTCGTGGGCATCGCCGGGGCCACCGGCTCTCGGGGGCGCATCGAGGGGCACGCTCACCACGGTGGCGGGCAGCACCTGGCGGATCCCGGCAAAGAAGGTGCGGTCGTCGTGGTCGTGCAGGCCGACAAGGAGGTACTCGGCGAGGCGCTCCTCGTCGACCCGGCACTCGAGGCCAGGATGGGCGAGCAGGGCCTTTATCTCGGAGGCGAACAGAAGGCGGCCGTCCGCCTCGGCGAAGTAGAGGGGCTTGATGCCGAGGTGGTCCCGGCACAGCACGAGCTCACCCTGGCGCTCGTCGAGCAGGGCGAAGGCCCACATCCCGTTGAAGCGCTCGACACAGGCCGTCCCCCACTCCTCGTAGGCGGCGAGGACGACCTCGGTGTCGCAGCTGGTGTGGAAGGCGTGGCCCTTAGCCTCGAGCTCCGCCCGAAGCTCGCGGAAGTTGTAGACCTCGCCGTTGTAGGCGAGGTGGCGATCGCCGGCGGCGTTCGAGAAGGGCTGGGCGCCATGCTCGAGGTCGATGATCGAGAGCCTCCGGTGGCCAAGGCTCGCCCGACCGGTCTCGACCCGCCCCTCGCCGTCCGGCCCGCGATGCACGATCCTCTCCGTCATCGCGGAGAGGAGCTCGTGGTCGGGAGGGCCGACGAAGCCGGCGATGCCGCACATCAGCTCGTCCGGGCGGAGCGTCGCGCCCGTGGCGCTTCGGGCCGCCTGCCGGAGGCAGCGACCGGCGAGACGCCCACGGCCCGTTCCTCTCCGACCTTGCCCTTCGGGTAGGTGCGGGCGAGCTCCTCCTCGGTCGGCTCTCTCGGCAACCTGGCGTCCTCGGGGAGGAGGGCGGCGATCGCGGCCATGATCCGCTCGGTGTCGGCAACGGCGTCGTCGACACCGAGGGCGAGACCCTCCACCGGGGGGCCGACGCGCACCGTCACGAGGGGTGGGTGGAGCACGTTCGCCACACGGGGGAGCCGGGCTGAGCGGGGCCAGACGGACTCGGTGTTGAACAGGCCGACTGGCACGACCGGCGCCCCCGAGCGGGCGGCGAGGCGGGCGGCGCCCGTCTTCCCCCTGAGGACCGGGTCGAAAAAGGCGCGGCCCCGCGGGATCGTCCCCTGGGGGAGGATCGCAAGCCCCTCGCCCGCCTCGAGGACCCGCTCGGCGGCGGCGAGGGAGTCGGCGGCGGCGCCGGCCCGCTCGACCGGGATCCCGCCGAAAGCGCGCGCGAGCTGGCCGACGACCGGCGCGTCGAAGATCTCCTTCTTCCCGAGGAAGCGCACCGGGCGGCCACGCCGGGCGATCACGAGGGCAAGGGCGGCCACGTCGAAGTAGCTGCGGTGGTTGGCGGCGAGTATGAACGCCCCCTTCTCGGGGATCTGCTCCACGCCGTCGATGTCGAAGCGCGCGTACGGGAACAGCTCCGGCCGCACGAGGTGCTTCACGACGTCGAAGGCCTCGAGCCCTGCGAGCGTCGGCACGCCGGGCGGGACGTCGAGGTGGAGCACGGGCCACCGGGCGGCTAGGGCGGCGGCGTGCAGGGCGAGGTCGGGGTTCACGACCCGCGGGTGGCCGACCGCTCGAAGAAGCGGGAGGTCGTTCACGCTGTCGGAGTAGGCGAAGCTCTCGGCAAGGTCGACCCCCCGTCCCTCGGCCCAGCCCCGCACGGCCGAGAGCTTGCCCACGCCCCAGACGAAGCCGCCGTCGAGCCGCCCGGTGTAGACGCCGTCCGACCAGGCGTACCGGGTGGCGACGACGTCGTCCATCCCGAGCCGGTCGGCGAGAGGCCGCACGAGGTCATACGGTGTCGTCGTGGCGAGCACGAGGAGCTGGCCCTGGCGGCGGTGCTCCTCGAGCAGCCCCGGCGCGTAGGCCGCGACCTCGCCGGCGAGCAGCTCGGCGGCACGGCGACCCGCCGCCCGCATCCGGTCGACCGACCAGCCGCGCACACCGAGGGCGGCGGCACGGGCGAGGGCCATGCCGAGCAGGTTCTCCCCGAAGCGGTCGTAGAGCTGGTAGAGGAGGGCCTCACCGGGCAGCGACGAGCTGCGAAGGCCAAGCTCGACGAGGGCCTGGTTGATGAGAGGGCCGCTCGCCCCTCGCAATAGGGTGCGGTCGAGGTCGAAGATCGCCGCACTCTGCGCCACGGTCACGAATGTAGGCGAACGGCCGGCCCGGCACGCGAAGGCAGTGCCGAAGCCCCGACGCGAAGAAGGGACCGGCGGGGGGGGAGAACCGGTCCCTTCTCTGAGACTCGACAGGGCCGGAAGGGGGATTCCGGCAGAGCCCTGTGGTCTTGTGTGCGTCCATTGTGCGCCCGTAACTGCTATCAGTCAAACGAATCTCTAAGATATTTGCTATCGTTTCTAGCGATGGATCTCCGGCAGCTCGCCGCTCTCGTCGCCATCGCCGACACCGGCTCGTTCTCCGCCGCCGCCGACGCGCTCTCGACGGTGCAGTCCAACGTCTCGGCACACGTGAAGAAGCTCGAGCGCGAGCTCGGCACCGAGCTCGTCGACCGGGCCACGGGCGAGCTGACCGAGCCCGGCCGGCTCGTGGTGGCGCGGGCGCGGCGTGCCCGGGCGGAGCTCGACGCGCTCATGTCGGACGTGATCGCGCTCCAGCACGACGTCGCCGGGACGGTCCGTATCGGCATCATCGGCACGACCGCCCGCTGGCTCGTCCCGCAGCTGCTCGACCTCGTCCCGCAGCGCTTCCCCCTCCTCAAGCTCGTCGTCGTCGAGTCGACGACGACGGCGCTCGACGGGCAGCTCGCCTCCGGGCAGGTGGACGTCGCCGTGCTCAACCTCCCCCACGCCGGCGGCGACCTCACCCTCACCCCGCTGTTCGAGGAGGAGCTGGTCCTCGTCGCCGGCTTCGACCATCCCCTCACTGCCTACCAGGAGATCGGGGCCGAGCAGCTCGTGGGCGTGCCCCTGCTCCTGCCCTGCAGGGGGACGGCGTTCCGGGACGAGCTCGACCAGGCGATGCGCCCCCTCGGGATCGAGCTCGAGGCGAGAGCGGAGGTCGACGGGACCCGGCTCGTGGCCTCCCTCGTGTTCGAGGGCTACGGCCCCGCCATCCTCCCGGCGACCGCGGTCCCCTGGTACCTGCGGGACCGGTTCGCGCTCGTGCGCGTCCGGGAGATCCCGCCCCGGCTCGTCGGCGTGGCCCAGCGTGCCCGGAGCCTGCCCTCAGCCCCGACCCGAGCTGTTCTCGAGCTGCTCACCTCGATCGTCTTCTCGCCCGACCGGACCCCGCCCGGCCTCACGCCCGTCCCGCCCGACGAGGTGCGGCCGAGCGCCCTGCGCTCACCCGCCGCCAGCGCCTGAGAGGCACGCATCCGGCGAACGGCCCAACGAGCGAAGGACGCGGAGCTCAGCCGGCCGAGGGGTGGGCAGCACGGGTCGTCGAGCTCCCGTCGTCGGCCGGCTTCGGCTCCCGCCACATGAGCCAGATGCGAGGGATGCCGCTACCGGGCCCACCGACCTCGCCGATCACCTCGAAGCCGACCCGGCCGTAGAACGGGAGGTTCTCCTCCTTGGAGGACTCGAGGTAGGCGGGCGTGCCGGCCGAGTCGAGCCGGTCGAGCACGACCCGCATGAGCAGGGACCCGATCCCTCGCCCCTGGCGATCCGGGTCGGTGCCGATGGTGCCGAGGTAGCAGTGCTCGACCTTCGGGTGGACCCGCTCCAGCACGTCAAGGAGCTGGAGCGCCCGGCCGGTGTGGCGGCCGAGGATCGGTACGACGGTGGCGAGCTGCAGCAACCCTTCGGCGGCGGATGGCGGCCGCTGCACGGGCGGGATCCACAGCGAGGCGCCGGCGAGGTCGTCGGTGGTCCAGCCCTCCCCGCGGCGGAGGAAGACGTGCTCGAACTGCCAGCGGAAGTAGCGCTCCAGCCGTCGCAGGTGGCTGCGAGGGGTTGGAAAGAGGTAGCAGGAGACGGGATCGTCGGCAAAGGCCCGGGCGAGGCACGCGCTCAAGGCTCCGACGTCCTCGGGGCGGACTCGGCGCACCGGCGCTGAGGTTGCGCCCGGACGGCTCTGCTCGCCAGGCGGCTCGCTGCCCATCTCGTGCGACGGTAGCCCCGCCGAGAGCGCGAGCCGGGCCGCACGCGAGAGCGGCCCGGTGCCTGCGGCCGGGCGAGGTGCGGGAATCGCCCGGCACCGAGCGCTGTTGAGCCAAGCATGGTCGCTACCTTCTCCGTCACGTGGGACTACCGCTGTCCCTTTGCCCGCAACGCTCACGAGCACGTCGTCACCGCCTTCGAGGCTGGGGCTCCCTTCGACGTGACCTTCGTCGGCTTCTCGCTCGGCCAGGCCCACGTCGAGGAAGGGGGCACCCCGGTGTGGGACGAGCCGGAGAAGGACTCAGGACTGCTCGCCATGCAGGCAGGGATCGTCGTACGCGACCGCCTGCCGGAGCAGTTCCTCCGCGTCCACCGCGGGCTGTTCGCCCTCCGGCACGATGAGGGCGGCGACCTTCGCGACGAGGCCTCACTCCGGCGCGTCCTCGAGGCGAGTGGGGTCGACGCCGACTACGTGTTCTCGGAGATCGAGAGCGGCTGGCCGCTCGACACCTTCCGCAAGGAGCACGAGCAGTTCGTGGCCAGCCACGAGGTGTGGGGTGTCCCGACGTTCATCGTCGGAGAGCAGGCGGTCTTCGTGCGCCTCATGAACCGGCCGGGGAACGACGGCGCGCTCGCCCGGCGCACGATCGAGCGGGTGCTCGACCTCCTCACCGAGATGCCGGAGCTGAACGAGTTCAAGCACACGACCATCTCGCGCTGAGGTCGCTTCGGACCGAACAGTGGGGCGGCGCGACTGGCGGCAACGGCTGCGATCCGCTGCCGCCAGCGCCCGCCGCCCGCTTCGGAGGGCGGGGTCTCCCGCCCCACAGGTCCCGTCCCACCAGCGCCCGGCCGGTGGGACAGCGCCGTCAACCGAGGGAGATCGGCTCGTCGTCCCCGAGACCGTCGCCGAGCGCGACGTCGCCGGCGGCGACCTCGGCAAGAGACGCACTGCTCTCGGCTGTCCCCACGGTCGTGAGCTCCCGCACCCGCTGGTCGAGCTCGACGAGCATCTCCGGGCTAGAGCGCAGGAACTGCTTGGCGTTCTCCCGCCCTTGCCCGAGCTGCTCGCCTTCGTAGGTGTACCAGGCCCCTGACTTCTTCACGATGCCGAGGTCGACCGCAACGTCGAGGATCGATCCCTCGCGGCTGATGCCCGTCCCGTAGACGATGTCGAACTCGGCCGAGCGGAAGGGAGGAGCGCACTTGTTCTTCACGACCTTCACCCGGGTCCGGTTCCCGACGATCTCCGTCCCCTCCTTGATCGACTCGACCCGCCGGATCTCCATCCGGATGGACGAGTAGAACTTGAGCGCCCGCCCGCCGGGGGTGACCTCGGGAGAGCCGTAGACGACGCCGATCTTCTCCCGGAGCTGGTTGATGAAGATGGCGATGGTGCGGGACTTCGAGAGGGTCCCGGTCAACTTGCGCAAGGCCTGCGACATGAGGCGGGCCTGGAGCCCGACGTGGGAGTCGCCCATCTCCCCTTCGATCTCGGCCCGCGGCGTGAGCGCCGCCACGGAGTCGACGACGATCACGTCGATCGCCCCGGAGCGCACGAGCATGTCGGCGATCTCGAGACCCTGCTCCCCCGTGTCGGGCTGGGAGATGAGCAGCTCGTCGATGTCGACCCCGATCGCCTTTGCGTAGACCGGGTCCATCGCATGCTCGGCATCGATGTAGGCGCAGATCCCCCCGTTTCGCTGCGCCTCGGCGACGACGTGCATGGCGAGCGTGGACTTGCCCGACGACTCCGGGCCGTAGAGCTCGACGATCCTGCCCCGAGGCAGACCGCCGATCCCGAGTGCGATGTCGAGGGACATCGCTCCCGTCGAGATCGCCTCTACGCCAGCGCCGGGGTGCTCCCCCATCCGCATGATCGAGCCCTTGCCAAACTGCTTCTCGATCTGCCCGAGGGCTGCGTCCAGTGCCTTGTCACGCTCCATCGCCTTCTCCTCCATGACTCGTGTCCCAAGAGCCCTCGACCGGTCCCCCGGCCGGTGACGCCGATCGTGTGGCCGGCACCGTACGGGGAGGGTGTGACACCCTTGTCCCTGCGCGTTACAGCAGTGTAGTTCCAGAACGTACGTTCGGTGTGGATCCCCTCGCGGCGGTGCCAGCCCTGGCGATGGGCGCCTCGGAGCAGCGCCGGAGGGCCGCCGCTCTCTAGGATTTGCGCCGCATGACCCGACCGGACTTCGAGCTTGCACGCCTCGACCTCTCGAGCAGGGAGCAGCTCAACGACATCGCCACCGTCGCCACGCGGGCGTTCCAGTTCGATCCCTTCTTCGTCTACCTGTCGGCTCACCCGCTCATCCGAGCCCGCGGGCTCGCGCTGTTCTGGCGCTCGCAGATGGCGGCGCTGCGCGACCGGGGAGAGGGCTACGGCGCACGAGGGCCAGACGGCCGGCTCCTCGGCGTGGCCGTCTGGCTCCCGCCGGGCACCTACCCACTGCCGGTCCGCCTCCAGCTCCGCCAGGCGATGGGAGCGCTCCGGGCTCTCGTGCTGCGGCCAAAAGCCCTCGTCGACGGCTCGAGGTACCTGCTGGCGATCGAGAAGGCCCACCCGGACGAGGCGGTGTGGTACCTGAACCTCCTCGTGACCGAGCCCGCCGTCCAGCGTTCTGGCATTGGCTCGGCGCTCCAGCAGGCCGTCTTGGAGCGGGCCGACCTCGAGGCGGTGCCGTGCTACCTCGAGACCCAGAACTTCGACAACCTCGCCTACTACCGGCGCTTTGGCTACGAGGTCGTGGAGGAGCTCCGCCCCGTCGCCGGCGGACCGCCGCTGTGGACGATGCGTCGGGAGCCACGCCCGGGCCCCTCGGCCTAAAGGGCCCAGAGGCCGCTCTTGTCGTTGTGCTCCCCAGCCTGGCGTGAGCTGCTGCTCGCACCCGCCCGGAGCCAGGATCGCCGTAGGAGGCACCGGTCGTGAGCATGCTCCAGATGGCGGTGAGCATGGAGTGCTCGACGGCAACGACGGCACGGACGGGTCACCGTCGGGAGGCGATGCGCTGGTGGCGAGCCGTGAGGTACGTGCCCTTCCAGTGTGCTGCGGACATCGCCGCAGCAGCTGACGGCGGGTCGAGCCGACAAGGCACCGCCGTGCCCCCGTCCGGCTGTGACCTCAGCGCAGGCCCGTCGCCGGCACCGGTGACTCGAGCAGGCGCAGCCGCAACGCGTTGAGGGCCGAGATCACGCTCATCTGGCGAACCCGCTCCCGGTCGCCGGGCAGGGCAAGCTCGAACGCCTCGGTCGTACGCTCGGGCATGGCGAGACCTACGAACACCGTGCCGAGCGAGCGGCCCTCCTGCGAGGCCGGGCCGGCCACGCCGGTGGTGGAGAGGGCAACGTCGCAGCCGAGGGAGCGGCGCGCTCCCTCGGCCATCTCGATCGCCGCTTCGGCGGTCACGACCGGCCCCTCTTCCACCCCGAGCAACGAGTGCTTCACGGTCGTGGCGTAGGCGACGACACCCCCGGTGAACCATGCCGAGGCCCCCGGGACCGAGACGATCCGGGAGGCGACGAGGCCCCCGGTGAGCGACTCGGCCACCCCGAGGGTCCAGGAGCGCTCCGCGAGCAGGCCGCCGACGGCCGCCTCCATCGTCTCGTCGTCTTTGCCGAAGACGACGTTCCCGAGGATCTCGCGCACGAGGCGCTCCTCCTCGTCGAGGGCCGCCTCGGCCGCCTCGGGCGAAGCGGCCTTCACGGTGAGGCGCACCTTGATCCCCTCGATGCCACTCGCAAGGAACGCGATCGTGGGGACCCCGGAGGCTCCCTCGCCGAGCGCCTCGATTCGCGGCTCGAGCCGCTCGGCCAGGGTCGACTCGGCGAGGCCCCAGGTCCGCAGGGTGCGGCTTGCGATGATGCTGGGCTCGCCGGCCCGCTCCCGGAGGTCGGGCAGGACCGCGCGCTCCATCATCTCCCTCATCTCGTAGGGGACGCCCGGGAGGGCGTAGACGACCTTGTTCCCGACCGGGCAGACGAGACCTGGCGCCGTGCCGGTCCGCTGCTCGATCACCGAGGCACCCTCGGGCACGTCCGCCTGCCTGGCGTTGTTCGCCGCCATCTCGCGACCGCGGGCGGCGAACATCCCGGCGATCCGCGCGAGCACCGCCTCGTCCCGCACGAGCGCGACGTTCATCACCTGGGCGATCGCCTCCCGCGTGATGTCGTCCTGAGTGGGGCCGAGGCCGCCGCAGACGATCACCGCCTCGCTGCGGGCAAGGGCGCTGCGTAGCGCCAGCACGATGCGCTCGAGGTTGTCCCCGACCTTGGTCTGGAAGTGGCAGTCGATACCCGAGAGGGCGAGCTGCTCCCCAATCCACGAGGAGTTCGTGTCGACGATCTGGCCGAGCAGCAGCTCGGTCCCGACCGCCAGGACCTCAGCCCGCACGGGCGGGAGGCTCGGTCCCTGCCGGCGGCAGGCCGGCCGCGTACGCCGAGGCGGCGGCTCGCCGGCCGTCGAGCGCGTACTCGATCCCGGTGTACCAGGTGAGCGCCACCGCGACCCACAGCAGGTCTCGCACGACCCCGAGGTGGTGGAGGCCGACCGGGGGCAGCAACGCGAGGCCGATCACCACGTCTTGGAGAAGGGTCTTCGCCTTGGCGGTGCTCCGCGCCGGGATCGAGACCCCGTTGCGGCCGACGACGGCGCGGTAGGTGCTCATCGCAACCTCCCGGACTGCGATCAGCATGACCGGGAGCCAGGCGAAGGTGCCGATGGCGACGAGGCCGGCGAGGACGCCGAGGACGAGGAACTTGTCGGCGAGCGGATCGAGGAAGGCGCCCGAGCGCGTGGCGCCCATCTTCCGGGCCACGAAGCCGTCGAGGCCGTCGCTCCCCGCGAACACGAGCCACAGCACTGCGAGGCTCCAGCTCGCGTGCCCCGTTGCGAGGACGAGCCCGATGAGCACCGGTGCCGCGAGCAACCGAGCGAGCGTCACAGCGTTCGCCGGCGTGGCGAGGGCCGAGGGTCCGAAGGTGCGCCCGGGCGGCTCTCCTGGGCCGGGCGCGGGCGCCGAGGGCGCCGTGGTCGGCACCGTGCTCACCCGGCCACCTCCGCGATGAGGTCCGGGCCCTCCGAGGCCGTGCAGCGGGCGCGCACGAAGGACCCTGGCACGCCGGCATGGGGCCCGGTCAGTCGCACCACCCCGTCGATCTCGGGCGCCTCCCGGTAGGTGCGCCCCCGGTCGGGGCGGTCGAGCATGACGGTGAGCTCGGAGCCGACGAGGCCGGCACGGCGACGGGAGGTGATCGCCTCTTGGGTCTCGGCGCACTCGGCGAGCCGATCGAGAGCGAGCTCCTCCGGCACCGCCAACGACTCCGGGAGCCCGTCGGCAAAGGTGCCCGCCTCGCGGGAGAAGGTGAACAGGCCTACCCAGTCGAGCTCGGCCGCCTCGAGGAAGGCGAGCAGCTCGTCGTGGTCGGCCTCGGTCTCGCCGGGGTAGCCGAGGATGAACGAAGAGCGCAGCGCCGCCTCCGGGGCGGCCTGGCGGATCCGCTCGATCCGCTCGAGGAAGCGCTCGGCGCTCCCCCACCGCCGCATCCGGCGGAGCAACGGCGCCGACACATGCTGGAGCGAGAGGTCGAAGTACGGAACGCCCGTGGCCACCACCGCGTCGATGAGGCGGTCGGTGAGCGAGGAGGGGTAGAGGTAGAGGAGCCGAACCCAGGCGACACGGGCGGCGACCTCGCGCACGAGCTCGACGATGCCGCCCTCCTCGCGGTGGTGGCCGCTCCGGTCACGGCCGTAGGAGGCGAGGTCCTGCGCGACGAGGACGACCTCGCTCACCTCGAGCGAGTCCACCTCGTCCAGCACGGCCGAGAGCTGGCGGGAGCGCTGTCTCCCCCGGAACGAGGGGATGGCGCAAAAGCCGCACCGGCGGTCGCAGCCCTCGGCCACCTTGACGTAGGCCCACGGCGCTCCCGCCGCCGGCCTCGGCAGCTCGAGGAGATCGAACGAGGGCACGTCGGCACGCCCGAGGAGCCTGACGGGCTGCGGTGGCAGCTCGGCGCCCCGGGCGACCTCGGCCGTGAAGTCGAGGCCGAAGCCCGCCACGAGGTCGATCTCGGGCATCGCCGCTGCGAGCTCGGCGCCGTGGCGCTCGGCGAGACAGCCGGTGACGGCGATACGGGCGCCGGGCCGGCGTCGCTCGGCGAGGTCGAGGATCGTCTCGATCGACTCCGCTCGGGCGGGCTCGATGAACGCGCAGGTGTTGACGACGATGAGCCCGGCCTCCTCGGGCCGATCTGCCGGCGTGTAACCGCGTGAGGCGAGATGCCCGGTGAGCTTCGCCGAGTCCACCTCGTTCTTCGGGCAGCCGAGCGTGGTGACCCAGTAGGACTCGCCGCGCGAGGGCTCGCCGCATCGAGCAGGCTCGGGTTCCACCAGACCAGGCTACCCTCTGCCCGTCCGGCGGCTCCTGTGGCGGCCTCGGAGCTCTGGCGGCTCAGTGCGCCTTCAGCACGCCCCGGCCGAGCAGCTCGCCGCACCGGTCCTCAGCCACTCCCCAGTCGGTCAACGCGGCGCGGCCTCCCTCGCCCGGCCTGCACGGCGGCGACCCGATCGCCGTGGCGCTCCGGGAGAAACGGGGGGCCGGTGCCGGTTGGAGCACGCCGCCCACCGTCGTGAAGGTGCCCCGGTGCACGTTGTGGGGATGAACCGCCGCCTCCGCCATCGAGAGGACGGGCGCGAGGCAGGCATCGCCGTGCTCGGCCTCGGCCCGCTCGACCCACTCGTCTCGGGTGCGGGTACGGAAGATCTCTGCGAACCTCCGCTTCACCTCCGGCCAGCGTTCCCGTTCCATCTGGCCGGGAAGGTCCTCAGGGGACATCTCGAGCACCCGGCAGAGCGCGGCGTAGAACTGCGGCTCGAGGGCACCGACGGCAACATGCCGCCCGTCGGCGCACTCGTAGACCTCGTAGTAGGGCGCGCCCGTGTCGAGCAGGTTCGAGCCGAGCTCCTCCCGCCAGACGCCGAGGGCGCGGAAGGACCACATCATCGAGAACAGCAGCGCCGCCCCGTCCACCATCGCGGCGTCGACCACCTGGCCCTCGCCGCTCCGGCCCGCCTCGAACAGGGCGGCGAGGACACCGAGGACGAGCAGCATGCCCCCGCCCCCGAAGTCGGCGACGAGGTTGAGTGGTGGGACCGGCGGGCCCCCGGCCCGACCGATGGCGCCGAGCACGCCGGCGATGGCGATGTAGTCGACGTCGTGGCCGGCATGGTCCGCAAGGGGCCCGTCCTGGCCGAAACCGGTCATCCGCCCGTACACGAGCCGGCGGTTCCTCGCGAGGCAGGTCTCCGGGCCGAGACCGAGGCGCTCGGTGACCCCGGGCCGAAACC